>OBLU010006377.1_pt1 | contig 10511 bp, 7 predicted proteins | sample 1518681 | NCBI WGS metagenome assembly OBLU01 (sample SAMEA3539304, study PRJEB22396) | soil metagenome | biome: tundra; feature: field; material: soil | place: USA | collected 2010-05 | depth 0.15 m
CCTGGCCAGTGATCTTATCTTTGTAAAAAGCGGTTCTCACCGAGAGCTGCACCGTCGGACCCTGCTTATTCGAGAGGTGTTGACCACCTCGATTCCGAATCCCTAACTCAACTTTCAGCAGGCCGGCGTCATTCTTTCCCGCCTTTTCATAGGTAATCTCAATGTAGTCACGCACTGACCGGGTGCCAAGTACTGTGTAGCGATCTGGACGCACAAAAACCACCGTGCCCTCTTTCGCCAACTTATCGCTTGGAGCGTGGTCAGTATTGTAAACCGTCCGGCACCCTGTGAGGACGGATGTCGCCAGAAATAAAACCACCCCCATGAAAATTGTTCTCATATATTTCGGCCTCATCTCACTTATAAACCGCATCAATACTGCTCACTTTCTTGGTTTCGTAACCGTCTTCCCAGACGATCTGGTTCGATACGGCATCAATTAGTTGGAAGCTCATCAGGATATAATCTGAGCGGTCTCCTCCGTTTGTAGCCTTGCCCAAACCTTTTAGTTCCCCGGTAAGTATAAAATCCGCGCCCGCAAGGCCGGAATTGGGCTTGCGTACATCTCCAGACGAGCTGACAACCGCCCCGCCGCTGTTTGCCATAGTTTGGGCCAACCGCTCCCGATCCTTCTCGGCCAGAACTTCTGTCCTGACGTCCTGACCAGCCCCCTGCGCAAAGAAGCGCACACGCCCCTGCGAATATTTGTTGAGCTCGATTCGAAGCCGGGCAGTAAGAAGATCCTTGTCTATGAGATGCCGCGACGAATTTACGACCGGCGCAATCGCTATGCCGGTTCCCTGAGGTTTCTGCGCTATTTGGGGCAGCGACAGAATCGCCGCGGCAAACTTGGTCGCCGCACTTCGGATATCCTCGCTCTCGATACCGGTGCCGCCCAATTTGTCGCGTTGGTCCGGATTGATAATCACCGTGCCACCCGGATTTTGACGGAGCGGACTTGCGCACCCCGCACATGCCAGGATCAAGCCGACCGTGCCCAGCAGGCACGCCCACTCCATTCGCGCTGCGCCACGCACCATGACAAAGCTCCCGCCCACAGAAACGGATTCAGTAGCTCTCATAATATTAAATCTGACCAACCGGTTTTACCTCAACAAGAACGAATCTTCTTGTCAAGTGGGAACCGCACCAGAATACGCCGGTTCCGCGCGCATTCGAGAGTATATTATTGTTGTTGTCAACAAGAATGTTTATGTTTATTCTTTGAGGTGTCATCAAGATGCAGGTATTTATGAACTCTAAATCTGGTTATTCTATGAAAATGCATTCCTCTGTTGGTTTGGCGCTGTTCATGGTATGGGCTGATGCGGTGGGTTCTCAAACCGTTTCCGGGCAGGAAGCTCGAAACGCATCCCCTCCCCCGGCTGCCCAACTTTCCGCACCCGCGCCCGATGCGGGACGCAGCCTCGCGGCACTCTCGGCTGGTCGGCAAGTTCTCATTCCGGCCGATCTTGAGCGCACGGTCATCGAACGGTTTAAGAACGGATACACCAAGCTCGGCAAGCCCAAAGTGGCGCTGCTTTTCAACCGCGACCCGGCGCTCGAAGGCGCTCCGAGCTCCCTCCGCTCCACCCTCAACGCCGAAGCCGCCTTCGGGCGGCCCTTCCGTGACGCTGGTGCGGTCCTGGTCAAACAGTCAGCCTCTCCGGACCAGTCAACCCCTCCCGCCAACGCGGAACTCCGGATACAGATTGCCCTTTCCATAAAACCTTGCGTCTGGACCGGGGCCGCGCTCGTCGTGACCAACAATCTTCTCGATGCCAGCGCAGAGGCAACCCTGGCAGATGGCCGGGTCCTCGGGCACGCGATGACTTCAGACTTTGTCCCCGCAGATGAAGCGAAGGCATTCACCCTGCTCAGAAAAGTTGGCACGGATGAAATAATAAAGGCAACCGCCCTGGCGCTCATGGATGACATCATGATGAGCCTGGCAGCCAACTCCACTCTGGCCGATGCTTCGGCGGCGCCGAGCCTCCCCTCGGGCGATTCCAAGCCTTCGGGGACCGAAACTCCAGCGCAAGCGCAAGGAAGTTCCGAGACATCAGCCAATCCGCCACCCACGGCTGCCGCGAGCGACAAGCCCGTTGCGACAGCGCCTGATGAAAGCAAGGCAGCCAATGATCAGGCAGCAGCGAGCGAAACCCAGGGCCGCAAGCAGCACAGCGCCCCTGTGGTTTCCGCCTCCGGAGCGGAGGGCGCCACCCCTTCTACCGGAGCGCAGCCTTCTCCCGCTGACAACTCCACAAGCAACGTCACCCGTCGGGCCGATTCAGCCGCTGGCGGAGTCAGTGCCCATCCACCAGCCACCACCGGCACGAACTATCTGACCGCCGCCGTCTTGAAGGGCCTGGTACACAAGACCCTCGGCGATATGTAACCTTGCGATACCCGCTTTGGGCTGGCCGGGGATGATGACCCTCTCCGGCAGGACAGGGGGCAAGCAGCCTCGTCCGGTACGGGCTCAGAAAGAACTTCATGGAAGATAGCGCCTCAAGACCAGACCCGGCCCAGGGCAGCAAGCCGTCCGCGGCGCCTCTCCCGGCCACCCGGCTGGCGGCGCGCCAGGAAGACGACTCCTCGGGGGCATTCACTCCCGCCGGGGCGGGAACGCCGCTTGCCTGGCACATCGCCGTGGCGCTGGGCGCTGGGGCTTGCGTGGTTGCCCTTTATTATGGTTTGGCAGCCGGCACCGACAGGAATTCCTGGCTTCACGCCTTCCTCTTCGAACGCAGCTTCGTGCAGTGGGTCACGCTCTACGTGTTCTTTCTCGGTATCGGCCTCCTGGTAGAAAGAACCTTCCTTTATCTCCGCGAGATCAGGTCCTTTCGCCTGCCACGCGAGCAACAATTGCGCGGCGACTGGACCACCCGCGTTTGCCGCCGCTTCCGCCGGCTCAAGTCTGCCGTGGATAGCCGCCCTCCGGCGGAAGTTCACGAATATACCAAACAACTCGCCGAAGCCGATGCTTCCGACGTTGAATTTGGCTATCATGTGGTCGGGGAGTTGATTCAGATTCTTCCCCTGCTCGGCTTTTTCGGCACCGTTCTGGGGTTGAGCCGCGGCCTGCACCGAGATTTTCTGAGCGAAATGGCCCAAGCCAGCACCGGCATCAAGTCCTTCGTTGGCGCCATCGGCACCGCTTTCGACACCACCCTGCTCGGGCTGGCCTGCACCATCATACTGATCATTCTCCAGTTGCTCGTCCGCAAGCGCGAAGAGATCTTCCTCGCCGACTTGGACCGCGCCGCTGACAACTTTGTTGCCCGCCATTGCTCTCCTGCCATCGCAGGAGCGGGCCCGGCCGATTCGGCTGCCCAGTGGCGCACCCCCAACTCCGAGCAACTTCAGCGCCTGGTGGCTGAGGTCGCAGACGCCCTGCGCGCGGAGCTTTCCAAAGTTCCCGCGGCCATGGCCGAACAGGTTCGCAAAGAGTTGTCTGCTGCCGCCAGTCGCCTGCTGGAACAATCCGCTCAGCACCACCAGGCGGCTCAACAAGCGCTCGTCAGCGCTGCCTCAGCCTCCCTAGCGGCCAATGTGGAGGGAATCATTGAGCGCCAGGCTGCTGCCTGGGGCACATTGAATGCCCCGTTGATGCGGTCTTTGGCCGGAATCAACGAAGCCGTCGCCACCCTCAACAAGCAGGATGGAGAAGCGGCCAGGGCGCTGGCGGCTGCCCTACGCGAACAACTCCTGCCGTTCCAGCAAAGCCTCCAGACTCTCGCCCAGGAACAGGGTCGGACCGCCGGAGTCGTCTCGAAGGCGTTTCGTGATACGACCGACCGCTTTTGCGAGCGAGTCGGTGAAATCCTCAGCCGTCCCCGCCGCATCAGCATCGTGGACCGCCCCGAAGATCAGCAATGATATGGTCCGCCAAAGACCAGTGCTCGTCCTCAAAGGTCTGGTCTGCATGACCGACTTCCTGTTCGCGGTCATCGCCGGCCTGTTGTTCCTCGCCATCGCCAGCATCCTTGAGCTCGGCCAAAGCCGGTCAGTCGCCAGTACCCTGGCATCAGCAAAGGACATTGCCGACCAGAACCTCGAACTTCAGGCTGCCATCGGCCGCGTCGAAAAGACCCGCGACCAGTCTGAGGACCGGTTGCTCGCCTTCAAAGAGGAACTCGAGCAGGATCAGACTCTTCGAGCCGCCGCGAACGCGCTCCGCAAAGACATTGCCGCCCTAAAGAAGTTCATCCAACAGAAGCAGGCGGAAGTCGCACAGCTCCGGAAAGTTGTGGATGAGGGAAAGGTGGCCGCGGCGAAGGCCCAGGAACTCCACCAGGAGCTCGACCGGCTTAAGAAGCAAATCGCCAAGGCCCAGGACCGCATTAAGCAATTGCAGAGAAAACTGGATACCAGCGGCAATCCCCTGTTCGGCAGTTACACCGGCCCCCACGTCCTGATCGAGTGTGATAAGGATGGTGTCTCAGTCTATCGCTCCGACAACTGGAAGAAGACCCCCATGGGCCTGCCTTCCAGCACCCGCGACCGCGAGTGGCTCTTGAAGGAAATTGACCGCCTCGGGTTTGTGGCCTTCCTGGTCCGGCCTGGCGGTTTCGACAAATCTTTTGATGATTACACCGAATTCATCTACGACCACATCGACCGGGCCAATCAAACCCGCCCGGCCAATGCCAGGATCGGTGACTATTCTTTCCCGGCGGAAGCCGACGAGCCGATCGAGAAATACCGCGTGAAGACAAACTGAGACATGGTTCCCCGAAGGCCACCCACCTTGCTGCGCGGTCTGGTTTGCATGACCGACTTCCTGTTTGCGGTCATCGCCGGCCTGCTCTTCCTGACCATCGAGGTCAACCAGGAAGCCCAGGCGATGCGCAGCAAATCCACTCCGCCGCCGGATAGCGCCGTGGCCGTGGCCGGCACCGAGGTCCGCCTCCGCGCCCTCGAAACCTCCGCGCAAGAACTCAAGAGCGACCTTGCTGGCCTGGCAAAAGTCAGACCAATGAATTGCCCGCCCGCCTGCAGGCCGCCCAGACCCGCCTCGCAAAAGTCAGCGGTTCGCTCAACGCCACCGATCGAGACTTGAGCCAACTCACCAACAGTGTTTCCCTGGACCTGACTGCGCTGAAAGCCCAGGCCCAGATGCTGGCCGACCAGCAAGCCGTCCAAAGAAAAGCCCTCGCAGATCTGGAGGGCCAGATTGACCTCTTGCGCAAGGCCTGGCAGACCAAACCATCGAAGACGAACGCCCCTTTGAGCGACCTCCAAAAGCAAGTCAAAGAGGCCCAACGGGAGCTGGAACGCCTCGCCCAGGAAGAGGCGCGTGTTCTCGCGCAAGCCGGAAACCAGGCCACAAGCACCACTTTAGGACGGACCAAAATCCTTGACAGGGACATGCGTCCGTTGAACGTGGCCTTCATCAGGAGCCGCATCTTACCAGTGCGCGCGCCTTATTATCAGGCCGTTATGAACTCCGGAGGATCCTCTCCTTTCCGTTTGGTGCCCCAGCAGGGTGCAGGAGAATTGATCGGCCAAGCCACGAAACTCGGCGGCTGCCTGGACCTCTACCTGAAAGACTCCAGTCCGAAGTCCCATTACTTCCACTTCTGGGTCTGCCCCGATTCCATCGCCGCTTTTCACGCCGCCAGGCAGTTTGCGCTCACCAACAAGTACGCCTATACTTGGTCAACCTACGACGGAAGTAGCTTTGGCGTCGGCGGAGCCGCAGCTGCTACCAAAGTCAGAGGCACCGGAGGAACTAAGTAATTACAGCTACAACCGTCAGTCCGAAAGAAAGGATCACAACAATGAAAACACGAGATATGAGCATCACACGCTGGTCATCGGTGCGGGTCTGGAAATCATCCGCCGTTCTGTTTGCAGCCACGGCTGGCTTCATCTTGCCTCTGCTGGCCCGACAAGTCCCGGCTACTGAGAAAGTTGACGGGGCAGTAGAAACTGCCCTCCTGGCTGAAGACTGGAAGACAGTCGCGAACATGCTCGCCTCAGTCAACCCTCAAACCCCGTCCCCAGTCCTGCGGATGATCAAGGGGCATGCGTGCCTCGCACTGAATCAGAACAACGAGGCCGTTTGTCTGTTTTTGAGTGGCTCACCAACGAACCAGTGCCTAATTTGGCACAAATGGGCCCAAGACTTCGTGGTCTCACATTCCAAATCACCGATCGCACAATACCTTGCGGGCGATGCCCATGCGCGGCTTAATCAACTTGATGCAGCAAACACTGACTTTAAAAATGCGCTCGGCATGAATGCAGGCAAATGTCTTAAAGCGATGACGTTCAGTGCGAGAGGCGTGGTAAGCGCCGCAAGGCAGAATTTATCGGGCGCGCTGGATGACTTTGATCAGGCGCTCTCAACATATTCTCGGTTTGCCGATGCCTACGCGAATTTAGGGATGCGTTCAATTCAAAAGAAAGATGGGGCTACCGTCGCTCTTCAGCGATTTGAACGTGCGTTGGAGTTATCCCCTCAGTATTCGCTGGCGTTACACGGTCGCGCTTGTATCAAAATGGTCTTGGGCAAAGATCCAACCGAAGATTTGACGAACGCGGTCAGATATGCCGGGTGCGCCTCCACACAAGCACTCTTCAGAGACAACACTGTTAGAATTGCTGCTTATTGGCGTGGCATGGACAAGCATCAACTAATCGCCCTTGAATCCCAGCCGCAACCTGGAACAACTATGACCGTCAACTTCCAAAAGGCAGATACCGAGTTACATAATTACCTTAACAAACCAACCCAATACAACTTTAACCGCCTTGCAGAAGCGTCCGAGAAGTTGACCTCGCAACAGTATTCCACGTTTTTTAGTGACAAAGTAGCCCCTGCACTAAAGTCTGATTCTACGTTAAACTCCACGTATAGTAAACAATTAGGTGAATTCGGGTCGTGGAACAAGAGTGTGACGCCCAAAATCGCAGATGCAATGAAGAATACAGGCGCTGGCATTACCGTTGGCTCTTTGTGGACAGATCCGGAGCCCACCACGAAAGCAATCATCGGAACCGCTGGCGTCGGGATAAATCGGTTGGGAGATAAACTGGGCGGTTGGGCGGAGACACATAGCCAATTCTATAACAATGCAACGGATGCTTACAGCAAATCGATGGGCCAGGAATTCAAACCCGGCGGGGTTGATACAAGTTTTGGGAAGGCTGTGTGGGACGAGGGGGACTGGCCGTTCGCACCGTACTACGGTATGGGATATGGCGTCAGCCTAAAGGGTGACCTCTTTGGCAAAAAGTCAGGTGTAAAATGATCTCCTCACGTATCGTTGTATTCACAACGGGAATGGCGCTTTTATTCTTGAGCAGTCCGAGGATTGCGTCGGCAGACTATGCGGCAGTTTCCTTAAAGGTTGCTTCGAGGGAGTTGCGAAGCGGTTTAGGTAATGCGCTGGCCGCAAAGCGAATGGGTGGCTTAACGCGTTTGGCTGGTGTGGTGTATGACAAGTCGACAGGCGACCTAATTGTCGTAGGCCAGCGGAACGAAGGTGAGGCGTCATTGTACGCCGAAGACTTTGCCATTGCGCTCCGCTCGTTATTTGTCGAAAGAACATGGCCGTTGGTAAGCATCGACAAGACGAAGGAATCGCTCGCAACTGGGATGCAAACGGTTCAGTTCGCAGGTGGCATAGGTAATACTCGCTTCGGGCGCGATCTTCTGGATGCAGATGTCGTGCTGAAGAAACTCGCCTTAGGAGAACTGGACGCTAGTGTTTGGGGAATTAGGTCCTATTTCGAGTTGTTTAAGGATTACTGGCAAAGAACGGGCGATGAAGATTCTGTGCAAAGCCGATTTTGGTTCACGACAGGTGAGCCGCTTTGTGGTATTCGAGATGGCGTTGTAGTAGTACAGAGACTAAAAGTACTCGTGGAGACGCGGGTGCAATCGGCAACGACTGGAGGTAGGCCTGTGGCTGACGTGTCAAAGCGGCGAGACGGTGTGGGTGATGAATTCGCATCTGCCATAACTGCAGCATACGATGAGATCAGCCAATATTATCCAGAAGTGCGACGTGTAAATAGTCTTTTTGACTTTGTTGGTCTAGCAGCGGGCATTAAGAAGCTGTCTATGAATTACCCGACCTGCAAGCCGGATTTGGAGTTTTGGCTAGCTCAATTTAGGGTGCCCGCGATTCAGACGCGAACGAATTACCCTCTGCTCTCAACTAACGCAGTTGTGCGTCGAACCGGCAATGAGCGCAGAATGGTCATCGATGGAGGAATCGAACTCAAGGCGTTGATCCGCGAACTCCGAGAAGGTTCAGTTGAAGCATTCCGAGATCTCGTGTTGGCTTCACGCCCAGGCAAGGAATCAATGGTCTGGGTGGTGCCACTTCAGGGATGGCAGATTCCTGGCTACACCGAAAGTGAGAACGCGGTTGTTGGGGCGACCAATGACTCAGACCAATCCAACGTTGGCGATGCAAAGCCTGGCTGCAACTTGACGAGACAAATCTTGCCCGTAGATCTTGGAAGTCGAGTAAACCCAGTCCAGATGGAATTAGGCCTGTCCCCCATCCCCAAGTGGGAACCGCCTGTTGGAACTATCGGGAGGTTTCCAACGCCGCAATACTCACCCAATGTTGGCGGGGTTCTGTTATCTGGAACGGCGACCGTTTCTGGCAAATCAGCGGGCAACGTTGACCTCTCTCGTGGCGGCTTCTCACTGGTTGTGGATGGACAAAACGCTCAGCTTGATCCCAAGACCTTCCGCAAGTTCATCACCGCCTTGTGGGCGGTGTATTACAGTGACCAGGATCCGGGCATCTCCATTGACCCGATTGAGTGGGGCGGGAAAGACCATGTGGTGCGCTACATCGGCCGGGTGATCAACACGGACCTTGGCCGGGTGATGCGCGAGGCGGATTACCTGATGAAGAAATGGGCGGTGGGCACCGAGCGGCCCAACGAGCCGGGGTTCATGAATCCGGATGATGTCAAGGGCCAGAAGGGCGGGTCGTATTACGGGGCAAGCAGTCGTTTCTGGTTCGTGCCGGAAAACATGTCATTCAAACGGTCGGGCGGCGCTCTGGTGTTCGACCGGGGACGCATGACGGTGAAGACGGAGTTCAACATGGAAAACACCAGCGGGTTGAAGGCCGACCCCTCCAACGAGGTGTTCGCGGATTTCCTCACCAGCCGTTACGGCTCCTTGAAGCGGAAGAACCTGGTGCTGGATGACCTGTTCGAGTACGCCAAGATGGTAGGGTTGGCGAAGTATCTCAAAGACAGCGGTGTGCCGCTCTTCTGGTTTCTCATGGCCAACAAGGACCTGGTCCTCACGGAGAATTCGCCGGGCACCGTCTCCGCCCTGGCGAAAGGGTCGGACTATTTCCGCAACATCAAGATTGAGGGCGGGGTGGACATGTCCACCAAGGGCGAATACGTGATGGACGAGAAACTGGCGCAGGCCATTCAGCGCGCCAGCAGCAGCACCCGCTCGGGGGGCGCATCCCCCACGGCTTACAGTTACGCCACCAACGAATCGCCCGTCGCCAGCATGCCTTTCAACTTCAGCATGGGCACCAACTCCTATTCTGTCGTGCCGCAGCATTCGCTGACGTCCGGCAAGGACCGCCGGGGCAATCGTTACCAGACCGATTTTGCCGTGCGCTCCGAGGGTTTCCAGGCCACGGAAGGTGCTTTGGATTCCTTCAAACGGACCATGCTCCGGCAGTTGCGGAACGAAGAACTGCGCCCGCTGGTCCAGAACCTCTCGAGCAACGAACTCAAAAAGCGTTATGAGCCCCTCTACCAGGAAGCGATGGGCAGGGCGGTGAAGAAGTTCTCGCCGCTAGCCAAACAGTTGGACCAGCTCCAGGACAAGGAATTCACCAGCGCCGCCGCCGCGAGCTCAGCCCTAAAGAGTGCCATCGGTGGCGAGCTGGGCGACAAGCTCGGCCCCTACTTTGCGAAGGACACTCACTACAAGACCGACCTCGAACTGGTGCGCTGGTTCAATCCCCGGCAGCAGGAGGTGGGGCCGTTCGGCAAAGGCTGGCAGACGCTTATTCCCTATCAGCTCAAAACCGTGGACGGCAAGAAAGTCGCCTACCAGGCCCAGGGCGTCACCTGGCAGTGCCCGGCCAAAATGGTGGTGAAAGACCTCATCGCCGGCTCCGAGGAGGTGGTAGCGTTCAACACGAACAAATACGAGTGCCTGGCCTACGTGCCGGAGAAGCCGGAGAAGAGCCAGATTGTGGCCCTTTATCCGAGAACGGACTCCTCCTTCTCGTTCAAAGACAAGCTGAACAATACTTTTCAGTTCGACCCATCCGGACGCCTGACGGACATGCGCTTTTCTTCCGAGCATCAACTCCATGTTGATTATGTGAAACAGCTTGCCGATGCGGTTGAGCAACCGCCGTTCGAGGTCGAGCCGGACGGGCAGGAGCGGGTCAGCTTCCAGGGCGAACGGTACTACCGCCAGATGCGGCTCAAGAACCTGGCCAGAGACGGCACCAACGAGACCTTGTATTTCAATACGAGCCGCTATGGCTATG
>OBLU010006378.1_pt1 | contig 10511 bp, 5 predicted proteins | sample 1518681 | NCBI WGS metagenome assembly OBLU01 (sample SAMEA3539304, study PRJEB22396) | soil metagenome | biome: tundra; feature: field; material: soil | place: USA | collected 2010-05 | depth 0.15 m
TGGGCAGCAGCGGCGTCTTGATCTTCACGGTCGCAACCTTCGACGCTTCCGGACACGACGGCGCAGCGTCCGTGAATTCGTCCGTGCCGGTCTGCGGGTTGACGCCCGTGAAGCCGATCTGCGTGTTCGAGCACGCTTGCAGACCATCCCCCGCGGAGGGACTGAGCTGCACACCCGCCGGCAGCGCCACCGTCGTGTCCTTCACGTCGGCCTCCGCCAGCCCCGTCGGGTTCAGGCTGATTTCCTGCGGAACGTGCACAGCGACCGTCAAACCGCTCGGGGTGCTCGCGGCCTGCCCATCCGGCGCGACGCTGATCGACGGTTCAAAGCCAAGGTGATTGCAGCCGTCCAGGCTCTCCTCGGGTTCGCTCGGATCGGGTTCAGGCGAAACGATCTTGCCGGGTTCCGCCCACGAATCGGCTTCCACCGACGTTTGCAGCCGGCCCGTGCAAGACGTGGGCAGCGTCAAGAACGCCGGCGGATGTAGTTGTCCGACAGGAGTACATGCGGGCAACCCAACAGCCAAGATGCCAGCTAAGCAATTCCACCCACGGGACTGGTCGTGGCGCGGGTCGCCGGGCACACCCCACAGCGTCACCCGGCTGACGATCAGATTCGCTTTCTCGTTGATGTTGCTGGAACCGATCGTCACACCGTAGTCGCTACCGGTACGAACGGCGGTATCGAGGAATACGGGTACACCACCGACAAAGAAGCCGAACCGCGCCGGCTCACCCACCCTCGGCACCAGATTAAATACAGGGGCCGCGACTGTTGTCGGTATATCGTACGTTCCTGGTAGGACGAGGGTGACCGCTGCCACTCCCACGGCCGTGTTGGATGGGCAGAGGTCGATCAATTCTGGCGTCCCTGTCGTGAACGCCACGTCGCTGCACTGCGGGAACGGAGTCGGATTACCGACCAGGCCCGGCGGAAGGTTCAAACTCAGATCCTTCGGGAGGGCGGGCGGCTTTTCGGTGTTGGCCGTCTGGTTGAAGGCAATCGTGCCCGTCACCTGAAACGGGTGCGAGCCAGCCTGGGCGGCGGGGGAGCCATCGGCGTTTTCCGGGGTGAGTTCATAGTTTTCGACCCCGAACGGTGTCGGCGCGCTGCTCACCGTGAGCGGACGTTCGAGCGACACGGACGGCGCGGCGCCGCCCACGACAGTCACTTCGTTGGGTTCGCGCGACTTGGCGCTCGCGGCGACCTTGACGAGGATCAGCACTTCAAGCTGTTCATACGGCGGCAGAGCTTCGGGTCCCGCCCAGGTGCAGATGACGGTACGAGAGACCGCAGAGCATTCCACAGGACCGCGAGATTCACTGACTCCCGATTTTGCACCCGCAATGCCGGAGATCGCGGTCGCTTCCAGACCGGATGGCAGCTTGTCGGTGATCGTCACCGGCGTACTAGACCCCATCACTGGCGCGTCCCCGAGATTGGTCGCCGTCACAACGATTTCGCCATCGGGGCTCCCCGCCTGCACCTGATTGACGGTCACCGCCGCGAACCCGACAACCCCACTCAGTTCAGAATTGATCGCCGCCACCGATCTATCAGCAAGAGATCCCTTGAACTTGACTTCATAACTACACTTGTCCTTACCCGGTTCAAGTTCTTCACAGCCGCCCGTCACTTCGACATTGCCCTTGCCGTAGACGGGGCCAAACACGAATTCTTCAAGGCCCTCCCGGACCGTGGTCGCGCTCGCCCCGACCGGAATTTCCGCAAACTTTTCAAGTTTCTTTCCTTCCTCGGTCTCTTTCACTTCTTCCGGCGTCAGGTTTGCCAACACAAACGATTCGCCGGGCGCACCGACGACCGTGACATCCTGCACGTCGCTTCTGGCGACGCCCGGCTTCAGGTTCGTCGGCCTGGACCCAGAGCCGAGACGCCACCAAGGGCTTTCGGCAAACGCCGGCGTCGCCGCTACAAGCAACAACGCGAGGAGTACGCCAAGCAGCGCCAGTGGAACAACGGCGACTTGGAAGGGGCACCGTCGAGAAAGCATTATTTACCCCTCCGCTCTGACTTTTTGCCGTCCGCTTTGACTTTCGCGCCGTAGCGCTTTCTGGCTTGCGCCTTGCACACCGCTCGCTTCCTCTTCGACTTCTTCGCGCACGCCTCTAACGCCTTCGCGAGCTTCTGCGCCCGGGTCAACGACTTCGATTTGACCGCGGGCTTCGAGGCCGCGGGCGAAGTGAGGTTGCCGGCGCCGGAGAACGTCGCGCTGGGCGGCGCACCAAAGATCGCCGGCTGGGGCGAGGGCGCCGGCTTGCACGAATCACCCGTGCTGCACGGCGGCGGCACGACCGGCGGCGGCACGAAGCACGGTGCCGCTTCGGAGCAGACATGAGCGTCGTACACGGCGAGGCTCGTTTCGACATCCTGTGGCACGAGCCGAGAAGCCGTGAGGAAAAACACGTCGTTGCCGCTGGCGCTCGCGTCGAGGAACGCCGATTCTTCACTGGAGGTCCCCGACGAGATCAGCCCAACACAGCCACCGGACTTCGTGCTGAACGTCACACTTGAGCCCTTGCAGCTGCCGATCCCTTCGGGCTCGTACTCGTAGACGTTCTCCACGCCGTTCACATCCTGCGGCACAAGCCCATCCGTGCTGTCGAAGAACAACCGACCACTATCCGACAGAACACGAGACTCGTAGAAAGTAAAACTGATGCTCACCGGCGTCCCTCCCGGGATGCTCCCAGCCAACCACTGATCTTCGAACAGCAGGCTCTGGCGATCGATGAGTGGGCCTGTACCTTCGTTGTCAGCTTTGGAGTCAAGCATGCCCACCGGCCGCGCGCCCGTGGGATTACACGAAGCGCAGACCAAGCGATTAGAACTGGCGTCATAGAGGAAGACCTCAGTATCCGGCTTGCCACTATTCACATCAAGGTTGTTATATCCCGTGAGGCTACTGCTGGACATGAACGCCACATAGCGACCGTTGGGGGAGATCCTGGATGGCTCTGGCGCCCCCAGAATCTGCGCTTCCCCCGGGGCTTCAGAAGCGGAGAAGTGCAACACGCTCACACCCCCCGGAATCGAGGCAATGTAAGAGCCGGCGCCGTTCGGGACACCACTCAGAGCGAGCGTCTGGCCCGTGGCCGCGTCATACTCGCCGCCGCTGTAGTAGATCTTGGAACCGTCAGGGCTCACCGCCCCGACACTCCCTTCACCAACCAGGACAGTCGTAGTGGTGTGCGTCGTCATATCACTCGTAAAGATGTCATGCCCACCTGTCGATTCAGACCAGACGATGCGCGAACCATCATTGGAGATCGCATCCAACTGGAGTTCCCCGCTCGCCGGCTGATCGGGTTCGCCCGTGGGCAGCACGCTGACGAGCTGCAACTGTCCAGCAACCCACTCATAGAGACCCTTTTCGACGGGCAGCGATGCCAGCAAAGCCACCGAGGAGTAGAGGACAACATGGCTCAAGTCAGGCGTCGCACCTTCAAATTGAAGGTGCCCACCAAATTTGGTGCCGGGTGGCACGTTAGCGGCCGTGACCAACGGAATATAGGTGCCGCTGGCGTCGTCGCGCAGGTAGATCGTCTTTTCCGACGTCTCCGGCGACAGCGGCGTTGACGCTTCAGGCGACAGCGGTTCGACGAGCCCAAGCGACAGGTTGGATGAAAACAATTGATATTCCGTCCTGTTGAGGTTCAGGCCGACCGGCGCGTCGTAAGGCGTCGAGATATCCTGCGAGGACCAGCCGCCGGGACCGCGCCTGGAGAAGACCTGCGTACGTTCCGCGTTGCCCTTAGGCTCAGCTTCGATCGGCGATTCCGCCAGGTAGGAGATCGCGGTACCGCCTTCGGAAGCCTGCAACGCTCCAAATAAAATAGGATCGATCGCGGCGCCGTCCTTGTTCGGCGGAGAGACCATCTCCCACTCGCGACCATCGGGCAACACCAGTTCACCGCCACCGGTCTGCGTGATGAACGTCTGGTCGGGACCGTCGACGGCGGGGCCCAGGTTGTTCTGCGCAACCACACGGAAGTGATATTCCGTGCCCGGCGACAGATCCTGCTGCGCACTACTGACTTCCTGGATGTTGAAACCCGAGCCGATGCTCGCGTCAGGGATCGGCACAGAGATGCCGTGAGACGGCCCGTTGGGCGTGTATTCGCTCGTGTCGTATTCAAAATGATATTTGGTGCCCGCGCCCCGCGGGTTGATCTGCGCGGAGAACGTCGCGCTACCCGAGGACACTTCGGACACCGACTCGCCTTCGACGGTCGGAGGGCCGGGTGGTTCCGGCGTGAAGACATCGACCTTGTCGGCGGTGGAGTCCGCGACGTACACCTCTTCCGCGGTCGAGCTCACACCGATACCGCTACCGCCGGTCAAGTCTTCGGAGCCGAGGCGTTCGAGCAACACCCCGCTCGGACTGAACCTGCCCACGCTCGTCAGATTGTCGACGTAGACATCGTTGCTCGACAGTTCGACAGCCACCGCGGTAGACGCTTCGCGATCCACTTCTTCATTTAGGACTAGCCCTGCACTGTTGAGCTTCAAGACAAAGGACGGTGGTTCTAAAACAGCAGCTATATAGAAATTATCTTCAGCATCCACGGCGAAGCCAGGGGCTGGAAAGTAAATGCTCACGGCGCATGCAATGTTGCAGAACAATGATATCGCGGGCGGGGAGAACTTGTTTGCCACTTCGTTTGTGAATTTATCCATTTCGCCGGTGTGAAAGCCCTGTTCCTGTTGATGAACCCACACAGCGCCGCTTGTGTCTACGGCAACCTCTATAGGAAACTGACCGTACCCGTTCAGCGCCCGGAATGAGCCTTCCGACGTGCCGGTCAGCTGACCGATGTATTCCCCGGACGCGCTGAACTTGTCGATCACATCATGGCCCCCGTCCACCACGTAAACGTCACCGTTGGACGGGTCGAATGCTTTGCAGGTCAGCGGCGTCGTCGTTTCCGTCAACGCCGGCTTGTGCAGCTGGCAGGAGTTGTCGATCGCAATGCCTTCGGGTTCGGAGAACTGCCCCGGGAACACCCCAAGCGGAGAACCACTCCCTTCACCAGGAAGCAGGCCGCTGCCGTTGAATGCGCCTTCGAGTTGCGTCCCCGTCGAGTTGAAGTACTCGACGCGGTTGTTGCCCTTGTCGACGACGTACACGTTCCCGGTCGCTTCGTTTACAGCCACACCGGACGGTTCTTTGAGCGGTTCTTTGAACTGGCCCGGTTCGCAGGTGCCTCCCGGGCCGGTGCACGGGCCGCCGAAGGCTTTGCTGAAAACATGACCGCGCGCCGCCAGTGCAGGGGCGCTTGAGAATAGAAGAGCGCCCAGCAGGACGCAGAGTAAGGCCACCGGCCGGCGACATGCACAGTGGAAACCAGAAAAGCGATACAGCACGGCTAAATAGACTGATCTGTTACCTCGGCTACGACCATCACGACCGCCCATTTTATTTCCTTCCATTGTGATGCACTATGCACACGCTAAAAAGTGGAGCACGGGACGTGCCCGTGCTCCACTTCGTTACTCCAGTACTAAATGCTAAATGCTAGGCCCTGATTTCACCTATTTCTTCGAGGGTAATCGTATCTGTAGATTCCTGCCCTGACTTTTCGTATGCTGCGCCTCCTACCGAGGTTTCCAGTTCGTGCGTCGCTTCTTCCCCTTCGAATTTAGTAAATTCCTGTTTAAAGGGTTTTGCTTTTTCGTGGTGGCAGATGAGTTTATACGTAACAGTCCACGTGTTGATCGGTGTCATTTCGCAGATCAGCGACCCTCGTACCTTTACATTCACAGTAAGGCATTTGAATTCCGCAAAGAGGGTTGCCGGTGGTTCTGGTTCCAAAAGCAACCCAACCTTAGTCGTTGCCGGTTTTTTGATGTATCCCAGTGTACTCTTTAGTGTGTTTGTTACTATTTCTCCTGCGGCTTTGTTTTCACATGCAACGCCGAAGGATGTTGGTGCAGTGCATCCAGTGAAAGTAACAACTACTTTATCTGTTTGGTTTCCAGTTAGTTCACCTGCGTTTGTGTCTGCTTTGCACTTGATCTCTTTTCCAGTTGCGGTCCACAGAATGCTTTCACCGCTCGTAGATTTGAATTTGGGTTTTCCCGTTGCTGCTATCTTAATATATTCGCCTGTGCCTGTTTTTGGTTTTGTACATGCGGCGTCTTCCCAGCTGCTCGGTTCCCCTGGCGCGACTTTTACGCATAGACCGGGTCCTGCCGATACCTTGGCATATCCGCCGCTTGCTTTTGCTGTTGTACATCCCGCTTCCCAGCTGCTAGGTTCCCCTGCCGCAACTTTTGCACATCGCACGAACTCCGGCAATTGCGCCGAAGCCGTCGACGCCGCAACCGCGCTGATCGCGAACACCGCCACGAGGGCGAGTCCTATGATTCGTATACGTATCATTTGATACTAGCTCCTGTCTTGTGGTTTTGGTTGACCGGCCCCCCGGAGCTCTCGTCCTTGAGATCGTAGATCGCTCCGGCGCCGACCCCGCCCGTCGCTTTGTCCAGCAAATCGAACGGTCCCGCGTGGTCTACCAGATCGCGCGGGGCGTGTCAAGCGCAAAGTAGCGCGGTGTTCCCAGGGCCCGTTCGCCGGCTGTCCGGGGGTTGGCGTCGTAGGAGGCGCCGGCTGCGAAACGGGTTGCAGAGCCCCTGTACCGGCGGGTGCTCGGGTATGCTCGACGTGCTCCGCCGATCCTCGGGTCGGCGTGGGTTTGGTTGATCGGTGCCGGGGCGCTCGTCCTTAGATCGGAGACGCTCCGGCGCCGACCCTTTGGTTCGTCGGGGGGCGAGTCCGTGTCCTACCACAGTGCCTGGGCCGCCGGGCCGCGGATCCCCGCCGCCTGGACGAATGTTCGATCGCGCCCCCAACTCCAGCGCGGCGCGCAGCGCCCCACGCGCGAGGGACGATCCGCTCACGGAACCTATAGCCTGCGCGCCGGCAGCTCACGCATCGCGTTCCCTACCGCGAGCGAGCCTCTGTCTGCCGATCGCGATGACACCGCAAGCAAGCACACCGCGTAACCCCTCCCGGGGCCCTGCACCGCGCTCAGGTCCGCGACGCTCCCGCGAGCAGGTCCTGGCCGAGCAGCGCCTGCGCCTGATGGCGGCGATGATCGACTCGGTCGGGCAGAAGGGCTACCGGAGCACAACAGTCGCCGACGTGAGCGCGCGCGCGCGAGTCTCGCGCAAGACGTTCTATGAGCACTTCGCCAACAGACAGGAGTGCTTCCTTGCCACCTACGATCTGGTCTCCGCCGAGGGCATGCGCCGGGTCCAGCATGCCTATCGCGAGACCGAGGGCTGGCCCCAGCGTGTCGACGCCGCGATCCGGGCGCTGTTCGAGGCGGCAATCGAGAACCCCGGTGCCGTGCGCCTGAGCATGGTCGAGATCGGCGCGCTCGGGCCGGCGGGGATCGAGCGCCGCGAGGGCGCGATCGTCGCCTACGAGCGCTTCATCCGCGACGCCCTGGAGCTCGCGTCGATTGAGTCCCCGCCCACCCCGGCCGTTGACACGGCGCTGAAGGCGGTGGTCGGCGGGCTGCGCACGGTCCTCTACCGGCGCGTGCTCCGCGGCGAGCACGCGGAGCTGCTGGCGCTCGTTCCCGACCTGGTGACGTGGGCCACCTCCTACTACCCCCCTGCGCAAGCGATCGTCTCAGAGCCTCCGAGCGGCGCTGTCAGCGGCCCGCGCACGCGTCCCGCGCCGGATGGGGGTCGCGCGCCGGGAACGCTCGCGCCCCATCCCCCCCTGAGCGGCCGCAGGGGTCTGCCACGCGGGGACCAAAACGTCTCCCGCAGCTTCGTGGTGCACAGCCAGCGCGAGCGGATCCTCGACGCGGTAGCCAACCTCACCGCCGCCAAAGGGTACGCGGCGGTGGGGGTAGACGACATCGCCGAGGAAGCCGCCGTCTCGCTAAAGGCCTTCTACGAGCACTTCGAAGACAAGGAAGACGCGTTCCTGGTCGCCTACGAGCTCGGCCACGCAAAGGGCCTCGCGATCGCAGAACGGGCCTACGCCGCACAGGCCGACTGGCGCCAGGCCGTAAAAGCGGGAATCTCGGCTCTCTTCAATTTCCTCGCCTCCGAGCCCTCCTTCGCGCACATCGCTCTCGTCGACGCGCTCGTGGCCACCCCCCGCACGGCCGAGCGCTCGGACGTGGGCGTGACCGGCTACGCACAAATGCTGCTTCCCGGGCTTCAGGAAGCCCCGAAGGGGTCGAGGCCGCCCGCGGTGACGATCGAGGCGATCGCCGGCGGCATCTTCGAGCTCTGCCTCCACTGCTCCCTGCAGGGGAGGATCCACGAGCTGGGAGAGCTGACGATGCCGGCCACTTACTTCGCGCTCGCGCCGTTCATCGGCGCCGAGCAGGCAGCGCGAATCGCGACCGGCGGATGAACCGTAGCTCGACGCTACTTATAAGTCTGTAGACTGTCAGGTAGCAGGTCGGGGACTGTTCCCGGCTGTGCAAGGCAACCTTCAGCGAACCGTCGGCAAAAATCTACGGCTCCATCGGGAAGCACGGGGACTCAGCCAAGAGGCATTTGCCGACGTCCTGGGCTTCCACCGAACTTACATGGGCGCAATCGAGCGCGGCGAGCGCAACCTGAGCTTCAAGAGCCTCGAACGCATCGCCGGCCGGATCGGAATCGATCCCCTGGCGCTGCTGCAGCCAGGAGGCTGTGCGTGACGCTGTGGCGCCCACAGCCCCACGACCCAGCCGGCGTCGCCGAGCCACATTCCGAGAAGAATGAGGACCCACCCTCCTTGCCCTCCCCGCCCTACCTGCTGGTGCACAACCACGCCGAGGTGCAGGAGCTCGCCGAGGTGGTGCTCAATCCGGGCCGGGAGGAGCTGGTGGTGGTGTTGTCCTCGCGCGCGAAAGAGCAATGGCCGCCGCTCGACGTCGACGATGTCCGCGCAATCGTCGGGCCGGGAGCGCGGATCTACATCCTGCCGACGGGTGGGCTCTCGCTCGATCTGAACGAGCGCCTGCCGGGGCGCCTGACGCCTTATAACGGCTCTGTGGGCGCGTGGCTCCCCGGCTTTGGTCCTGAGAGTGACCCTCGTGAGCACCCGATCGTGTTCGACCCCACGGGCGAGTACGGCCTGCGGGCACTGCGCCAGCTCGCCTACGGTCTGCGTGACGCGCTGTTAGTGAGGGGCGTCGAGGGGCAGGCCGACCCGTGGCTCGCCTACCGCTCGCTGCAGCTCGTCCGGGTCAAGGACGAAGCGGACCTGAAGATCCATAGTCTGCAGGAGCAGCTCACCCAGGCTCTCGAGGAGCGCGACGAAGCGGCGCAGCGTGCCCGCGACGAGAGCGAAGAGGCCGTCAAGCGTGCGCGCAAAGAACGCGACGAGGCACTCAACGGTGAGCGTGAGGCTGCGCGGCGCCTGCGGGTGGCTGAGCGCGACGGCGGCGCCCCAGAGGTGAGCGCTCAGGATCCCGAAGGCGCTCTGATGGAATTGATCCTGCAGCGCTGGTTGGAGACGCTCAGCGTGGAGGAGCGCACCCAGCACCCCCTGGGACCGTACGTGCTGGGCCACGACTTCGTGCGCTCCGCCGAGGGGTTGACCAATCTCGTTCGCGATCGCCTCGCGTATGTCTGCGCGATGATCGTCTGCAACAGGGTGGAGGACCTCGCGGCGCTCGCACAGAGCCCCCTACCCCAAAACAGCCACGCCCACCACGACCACGCCTCACTCAACGGCAACCAAGCGTGGCAGTGCAGCCTTACACGCCAGGACTCCCAAACTCCACCGGCCGTACGCTACCTGCAACTCGCCGACGGGACGATCAAATTCACGGGGATGGGGAGCTATAAGGCGGCTGCGCCGTCGCGGCGCTGAGCGCGACAGGGAAGCTAGTGTTCCTCGTCGGCGCGGCGATAACCGAGCCGGAAGGAGATGCGGTCGGCGGTCGACACCAAGCGTGGGCTGAGCGAGACGACCAGCTCATCCACCGTGATCGTCGAACGGGCCCCAACCATGTTGACCGCGGCGATCACCTCACCCCCTTCGGAGCGAACCGGAGCGGCGATCGCCTGCACCTCAGGCGCGAGCTCCTCATCATCTACGGCCAAGCCTTCGTCACGGATCTGCTCCAGCTCGCTCGCCAGCGCCCTCTTGGAGGAGATCGTGTTGGGGCCGTGCTTGGAAAGCTCCAAAGACCCGATGATCGCCTCGTCCTCACCATCCGGCAGATAGCCGAGCAGCAGCTTCCCCATCGCGGTGCAGTAAGCCGGCAGACGCGACCCCGCGTGCAGGTCCAGGTCGATCTTGTGCTGCCCTGGGCGCGAGCTCTTGACCCGGTCGACATACACGATCTCCCCGCCGTCCAGGATCCCCAGGCCGACCGTGAAGTTCGTGTCACGGTGCAATTCCTGCAAATACGGGTGAGCGTGCTCGCGCAGCCCCGTCGAGTTCAGCGCGGACATCCCCAGATCGATCACACGCAGCCCCAGACGGTACTTGCGCGAGGCGTCCCGCTCGAGGTAGCCGAGCTGCG
>OBLU010006379.1_pt1 | contig 10503 bp, 7 predicted proteins | sample 1518681 | NCBI WGS metagenome assembly OBLU01 (sample SAMEA3539304, study PRJEB22396) | soil metagenome | biome: tundra; feature: field; material: soil | place: USA | collected 2010-05 | depth 0.15 m
ATTCATTCTTGATGCAGACTTCGCAATCTTCGACGCGCCCGATTCGAAACGATTTGAGGAAGTGGAAATTCTGCCGGTCTGCAGGCGCCGTCCCCACGCTTACGCGCAGCAGCGGCGGGGACGGAGACGGTGGTTCAACGCTGGCGCCCACCGGAACCGCCTTCGCCCCGCCTGGCGGCGATCGGGCAGACTATCGGAAGTTTGCACCGCTTGCGGTCGCGGAACCTCTCCGTTATGGACACTATGGCCTCGCCTTCCAATGGCCTTCAGCTTAGCCCAAAGTCCATTGCGCGCGCAAGCAAACGGCCGCCAAGATTCGATAGAATAAAGGGCGGCCAATCGGCGGGAGGCATTCGGATGGCAATGCAAGTTTGTATGGGAGCGCCAATGATGTGCACCTTCGGCATGGCGCCGAGCTCGCTGGTGGTGCTGCCGGTAAACAAGACGTTCACGGACGAGGTGCCGGACGCCAACATCATGGACCACGTGCCGATGGAGAACATCATGCCCTTCGGCATGTGCATGTCGGTAGCGAATCCCACGGTCGCCGCGGCGACCGCCGCCGCCTTGGGAGTGCTGACGCCCATGCCATGTATTCCGAACACGCCCGCGCCATGGGTCCCAGGCGCGCCCACGGTGCTGCTGGGGAACATGCCCACGCTGGACAACTCATCTCAACTGATGTGTATTTGGGGCGGCGTGATCACGTTTGTCACACCCGGCGAGTTTACCGTGATGGTGCCGTAGGATTACTGTGCTAAAAGACGCCGGCGACGGCTGCCGCGAGTGCAACTCGGAGATTCAAGAAAGGCGGCTGGGTGTATACTGACGAGAGGCCGGGAGTCCAAAATGGAAATTCCGATCAAAATCCGACCGCATCCCTGGCCTGCTGGAACGGCCGGATAAGCTCCAGGCGCATCTCTCAAGAACAAATTTGGGGACTGAGAACAACCGACGTAGAGAGATGTTGCGGCGCGGCGGAATCATAAGGGATCCGCGGAGGCGATGGGACGAGCGATAACATGAGCGATGAACAGAGCGGTAACATCCACAGCGCATCCGAGGGGGGCATGGCCGGAACCCACCCGGCGGCGGACTCATCCCCGCTACTGGTCGGCTCTTCCACTGAACAGCAGTTCAACACCGCCCACCTTCCTTTGATTCCCATCGCCTGTTGGAGATTGGAAGATGTCAGGTTCGTCTTCGATTCATCATTCGTGTTACCGGACGCGCGGGACGAAATGCAGCTTCTCGCCGCGCTAATCCGGGACCATACAAAAGACTCGGTGAAGCCTCCCATCTCGATATTTGGCCACGCCGATCCCACTGGAACCGACGACTATAACAAGTACCTGAGCGGCCGCCGGGCGGCGGTTATTTACGGATTGCTCACGCGCCGGAGCGACGTCTGGGAAGACCTCTATAGCGATGGCGGCCAGTTTTCCACGCCTGTCCAGGGTGACAAGTGGGGTCTCAAGTCCCTTCAAACCATCCTGACTGAATTGGGATTTCCGGCCGCCGCGGATGGGCAGATGGGGCCTGAAACGCGGACCGCCGTGCAAAACTTTCAGAGCCAGAACGGCCTTCCAGCCAATGGCAATCCTGACGCCTCAACCCGCAAAAAGCTATTCCTGGAGTATATGGACAAGATTTGCGCGGACCAAAGCGGGGCACCTTATCAGATCGATAAAGGAACTGGCTTTCTGGGCCGGAATGCGGACGCTGGTGGAAAAGCCGATTTTCAGGGCTGCGGTGAATTCAATCCGACGCTCATATTCTCCGATCAGGAAAACACTGAGTTCCAGCAGGATCAGGATAAGACCACTCGCGATGCTGTAAACCAGCCCAACCGCCGCGTGGTCGTGTTATTGTTCCGTCCCGGCAGCCGGGTCCTTACGGCAAAGTGGCCCTGTCCCCTGGCAAAAGCCGGAACGGGCGACTGCCAGAAGCGATTCTGGTCGGATGGGGACGCCCGCCGCAATACGCGCCTGCCCAACCAGGAGCGCAAATATGAACTTACCAAGGATACATTCGCCTGCCGCTTTTACGATCGCCTGACTCACCTTTCTCCCTGCGAACATACCGGGAAGCCGCTGGCACTGCGGTGGATTGGATGGGTGTCGAAAGGGCAGGAAACGGATTCGTCGATAGTGCTCAACGACCCCGCCGGGAAGGAACTGGGCCGTTATAATGGGATCGCCGACGAAGTGCCGGGATATGACGGCGTGAGCCAGCAATTCGACTTCTCGCTGAAGCCCCAGTCCGTCGATTTCAAGCTTTCTCCGGTGGCCGGCCAGGATGTGATCGCGCCTCCCATGCTTTTCAAAATGCAGGAATTGATTCAGAGCCAGCTAAACCCGGAGAATTTCCCCAAGGCGGTAACTGTGGAATCGCTTACGGACACGGAGGAGAGCTAAGACGTGGCAACGGCCTGGAAAGAACCGCAGAATATTCCCGTCATTTTGACGGCCTGGTATTTGAAACATGCACTCGGAAACGGTGGAGTTCATTCCGCGGGCGACCAGTGCACGTGGGCCTCCACCAAAGAGTGCAGTTGGTCCTTGGATTGGTCGCAGAGCTTGAATGGAGATTACGTCTGCGGACGACTATTTGAAGGACCTGACAATCCGATCATGCAAGTGAATACCCCCTTTCCGGTCAATCCTCAGGCTCCTCTTACTGTGGCAGTGGTACCTTTTAGCGATCCCTTGTACATTAAAGTGGGTGCAAAGCCCACGCGCACTATTCCCATCGTCTCCGCTCACGGCGATGCAAAAGGGAAAGAACATGCCGATCACAAGACGGGTTCTTACTGGGAGGGAACGGCTTACTTCAAATACCTGGGGCACGGGCGGTGGGGCGCCGAGAAACCCACACCGACGCCTCCCGTGACAGATTCCGATATCGAAGCGGAAGATCGCGCGTGCGTAAATTTCGCTCCCCCCTTTTCTCTGGTTTCCGACTCGCCAACTCACACCGTCACCACGTTGATTCATTTCTTCCTCTCGCAAGTCCGCTTGGCGACTCGCAGGTGCATGCAACCCGGTGACCCAGTCCAGACCTGGCAGGTACAACAAGAAACCGTGGAGTACATCGATGATCCGGCTATTGCCGGCGGCCAACTGAACTGGCTACCGCAGCAAACTTTGAACCTGAATAGCCGCGATGAGGTAGTCGAGGTGAACGGCTTCGATGGCCCACGCCTGCTTGCCGTTCATTGGCCGAATGAGAACGATCCCTCCTCGAGCTTCCCCTTGCGGGCTCCTGAAGCCGAGTTCCTGATTTTCTTTCACTCCTCGTATGCGCAAAATACTCCGGGCAACTACACCAGCTTCCCCTTTCCTTTCGGATACGATTACGTTTATCACGGTTTTCAAAGCTATCTGCAATATAGCTCCTACGAGCAGAGTGCTTACCCGCTCTCCATCCCCTACACGATTAAAATGTCCGGCAAGAAAACCGTAATGATACTACCCATGAATCGGAAGATGACGGCCCCCGCCCCGGAACTGCCGAATCTGAATGACGGCGACCAGTGTCAGTCGATTCTCGAAGAAATTCAGTGCCTCATGCTGCGAGCGAAACCAGTGGCGCCTCGCAGCGGCAATACGAACCTTTTTGCCGCTATGTACTTTTGGGACCCCAATATTGGGCGCATCGGCTGCGGTTCCTTCAGTGCGGGCGTTGGCGAGCTGCTCCGCTTTAAACGGGGTGCGGACAAACATGCCTATTTGCAGAAGGCCGTCCAGGAATACTATCTCTTCGATTGCATACACAGCAACGGTTCTGATGTTGGGGGGAAAGCCCTCGCTCTGAAGAGTTGGGCGGGGAACAATCAGGATCGGAGAGTTCGTGTATATAACAATGAAGACTCACAGGAGCACGCTTTGTTCCTCGGCCGCAGTTCCTCTCCCGCAGTCCCCTATGTGCAGGATGCGGGGAACGGCCGGCTTACAGCGGGGGTAATCACGGACGGTCAGATGCAGCACGCGCTCAATCGGATGTTGAATCTACCTCCGACCGCGACTAATTGGACACATCGTCTCCCTAACACAGTTTGGGGGGTGTATCACGCGAACTTTGTCAGAACATTTCTGGTAGACGCGATGCGCAAGAGCGGCTTCCGATAGGAGGCGCCTTCTCAATCACAGCCTCAGCAGGTGATTCGCGCTTCAAGTCTCCGCGCTCGATCTGCTGCCAATGGTTCACAGCCCCGTCCGGGTCACGATAAGCGGGGCATAAAGCGGGGCGGCGTGCGCCGGTGTGTTGGATTGCTTGGCGGTGGCAGGCCCCATGAGAAAGTGAAACGGCGCCGTATCCGGATGTTTGGGCGGCCACCCGCCTTGCGGTGCAGTGTGAATGGTTCCTTGCTACTAGCGGAGTATACTTCGAGACTTTTGAGACAGAGCACTAAGGTCATATTTTGGAAGCACTTGCGTCAGTTTATGTCGTCTTACCCACTGCTGAGACGCTCATGGTAACACTCTCGATGGATCGCGAATGCGTGGTGGCGAAACTTCACGCGGACCATCGGTTATGTGGAGCAATCCGGAGCTGACCTGCCAGCACGTCGATCCGCAGACCGCGCTCGCGCCTCACTAGAAGAACACGCTGGAGGTCAAGTTCCTGGTCTTTGAAGGCGACCTCAATCAGGTGTTCGACAAAGTCCTCAAGCAACGCCCGATCTTGCAGTAGGCTCTGTCATTTTGACAGTTGTTCCTGAGAACGCCCGGACGCCTCAAGGCGTTGCACTCACTGCACCGGGGTCTTTGATCAGATCACGGAAATCCGCGGGCGCCGTTCCGCTGAGTCCGACCGCGACCCTTTCTCCTGCGCGAAGAAACCGGCTCGGGTTGGTTTGTGCCGGGGGACGGTAAGCGATGAAGTCATTAAACCCAAAGACCCTGATCTGAAAAAACTGGGCGCTCGCCTTCAGAAAGGCCGGGTCCTGGCTCGAATGGCACGCGTAGAATACCATGATGGAGCCCGGCGCAAACTTTTTGCGAACATCGGAAACTGTGAAGTCTTTCTTGCCGCGGATAGGTTGAGGGGCCTGGAACGTAACACCCGGCTGGTTCAGATTGTTCATCGCGACGGGATCCATTGCGGTCAAATTGTCGGGGGGCACGTTGGTATCGAGAAATACGTCCGCTCTGCTAACACTTCGCTTCTCGATATGCCCGGAAAACGCGATCAGGGACCGGTCACCGTGCGTGAAGACGTTTACGCGGCCGATGCTCCCATCGGCCGCGCTGAGGATGGCCCCCAGAAAATGGCCAAACGAAGGTGCAACCGGAACCGACCCGCCGGGAACTGCCGCAAAATCATCCTTGCTCGGCGACCAACGCCCGCCGCTCAGCTCGGCAATCTCTTCCGCCGCAGTGATACTGGGATTCCAGCTGAAGTCACCGGCCACATTCAGCTCTACTGGCTTGCGGGGTGCGAGGGGCTGGGTACCGTTAGAGATGTCGGCCTCCTGACGATGAGTTGAGTTGGCTTGGTATCCCTGAGGTTATCGGCACAGGCGTTGTAACCTCCATAAGCAATTCCTGGTACGGGCGTCGATCTGCCGGTCGGCTGAAGTGGCGGGATGCGCCAGATCTCCGCAATCACTCTGAAACTGAAACCCGCGAACGTTCACGCCAGGATCATCCGGATCAAAGTGCCAATCAGAATAAGAACCGAAGCGCGGATTCCCTCGTGAGGCAGGCACCGGCTTGAAGTGCGGATTCGCCCCGTAGGTTACGCCGTTTCCCATAAGAAACACTCGCACCACTTCCACACCTAGTTGTTTCAGTGTCCGAAGGTTGCGCGGCCTGGAAGTCTTCCAGCGAGGGACCGTTTCTTTAAGATCCCCCGGATTTGGGCCTATCCAGGTACCGTAATCGTCCTTTGCCCAGGGGTAGTTGAATCCCACCTTGAGTTTGGGAGGGAGCAGGGAAGGGGCCAAAGGTCGAACGTCAGAGGGATTAGCCATGTCCTTGTGTTCTCATGTTAACGGTCAGGTTGATTTGTTTTCTGACGCCTTAGGGTTCCGCAGGCGATCGTTGCAGTCGCGATAAACGTTTGTAAGGAGGTTCGTTGTAGGTTCATTTGGCTGTCCAGTCGAGTCTAAGCCGTAGTCAAGCTGAAATGCTTTCACGTTTTTTCCGAAGTCGGTGTCGATATATCCTAGGTTGTTTAGTTTCCTCCTCGCCTCTTCCTCCTGATTCGATCTACTTACCAGCAACATATCACTGCTGAAGATTAGTTTGGGAGGTTCGCCTGGTTCTGGTTTCCGGCCCCACTCGATGTGACATTCTTGTGGGACCACAACGTCGCGCAAAAAAATGATCCCCCCCCGGGTCGCCCCAGGTTTCGCCGGGTCGGGATCAGGGGTCGCTTTGTCATCATAAGGATCTCGATTTTCCAGCGTGATTTTGCAGGGCGCTCCCGGAATGTGAGCTCCCGTTTCATCGTACAGTCGAATACCAAAGCTCATGACGTTCTCGCAGGGCGAATTACCTGAGATGCGGTCATAGAACCGGCAGGCGAACGTGTCGTGAGTGGCCTTGTACTCCCGGCTTTTGTCTGGTAGGCGCGTGGTGCGGCGCTTTTCGCCGTTTGAGCAGAATCGTTTCTTGCAGCCGGCAATCCCCTCGGTTGCCCGAGGACACGGCCACTTTGCGGGATCGACCTTGCTGCCTTTCTTGAACATCAGCACCATGACGCGGCGGTTGGGAGCATTGGCGGTATTACGGGTGTCGATGTTATTCTGGTTGTGATCCCGCTCACCTTGGTCGTAGTCGTCCTGATCTTTCTGTGAAAAAAGCAGTAGCGGATTGAAACTGCTGCAACCTTGATAGTCCCCTTTGCCGGCGGAATCGGCGCCTTGCGCCAGAAAGTCTTTGGAACCCAGGCTGAGTTCCTGCGGGCAGAGCTTTTGCAGGTAACTGGTTATCAGGTCATTCATCGAAGTGCCGTCCGGAAGGCCGGTCGCGTCTTGCATTTTCTGGCGCTGATTGGCGCCCCAGTTTTCCGCAGTAGCGACTCTCTGCCACAGCGACACGGCCTTGGCCAATTCCTGGTTGGCAATCAACAGTGCGTAAACGGCCGTGGCGCGCCGGCCGCTCAGGGCTTTGTTGTAATCGTCCGGGTTCACGGGAGGACCTTCCGGGTCTGCATGCCCGAACACTCCGAGCGGGCACCCAGGATTGTCGTGCACCAAGCCTGCGAGCACCGTCAACTCCCTACGGATATCGTCTTTATCAGAAAAGGGTTTGGCGAGCGGGTCCGAGGTCGGGTCCGATGAAGGATCGGGAGAATAAGTCACGAAGGAGGAATCAAAAGCAAACCGGACATCCTCCACGCGCCAGCAGTTGGTGGGGATGAGCGGCAGCACGACCGTGTTGAACTCGCTTCCCGTGGCGGGCCCCGCTAGGATCTGAAACGGCGCGACATCGGGATGTTCGCCAACCACACCGCCAGCGCTGGCACTATGGATCACGCCCTGATTTTGATCGCCCATGCCTAGCACCCGTGCACTTTCTTGAGGGCAGCCTGCGTCACCGGGCCGCAGATACCGTCCACCGTAAGCCGATTGTCACACTGGAATTCTTCAACAGCGGAACGAAACGGGTCGGTTGGGAAGCTACTGCCAGCGCCGGAGCCGTCGCCGGTACCGGAGCCGTCGCCGCCGTCACCGGCGCCGTTACCGTCGCCGCTGCGTTGGGGTTTGTCAGGATCCCCCGCAAAGTATCCCAGGTTGTTGAGCCGCGCAATCTGGCCGGAGACTTGATCCACCGGGTCGAGGTTTCCGATGCGGATGGGTATCTGAATGTTATTGAATGGCGTCTGGTCGCTGTCCTGAATCACCAGTATGCCGCTTTGGGAGGTGGGGGGAATATCCTGAGTAATGCCGCCGTTGCCATCGGTTGTCACGTTGATGGTGTTTCCGTCCAAAGACAGCACACACTTCGCGTTAGCGATGGGTTTTTCATACATATCCTGGAGAGTCAACCGCAGCTTCAAGGTAGTGTTCTTCAGCTTGAAACTATGGGTGTTGTCCGTGGGCTTGGCAACGTTTTTCACGGTGGGATCCGGAACGTAAACCTGGTCGCCCGGGAACAACACATTGGGGTTCTGCCGTTGGTTCTTCAGAGCGGCATTTTGGGGCAGGTTCCAAATGGTTTGCCAGTTGGTAAAGCCGTACTCAGCCGCGATGAAGGCCATGTACTCGCCCTGTTTGACTGTGTGCATGCCTGCCATGGACTTATTTCTCCGACCAGTCTTGCTGGTCCCTGCCGGGGAAAGTCACCTGGCAGTTGCCAGGATCGATGTTATCCACGCGCGCGAAGCCCTTTTCATCCAGCGTACCATCGGCCACGGTGGTGCCGTCGGTTAGCGTGACTTTGTACGGTTCTCCCGGCACGGGCTTGCCGTCATTGTCGACCAGCTTGATTTCGATGTAGTGCTTTTTGTTCTTGTTCTCCGGAGAATTCGGATCGTGCGTTGGCGCATTGGACGCCGCCGACTTTTTGCCCGGAGTTGCCGGCGGAATATCCTGCAGGGACATGCTGGCGGGCGTAGTCGCCGTGCCTGGCGTCACCGATGTGGCCGCTCCCGGCCCCGTGTCCGACGCATCGGTCGCAGCGGTGGGCGACAGCGGCGAGACGGGCGATCCGGCGCTCCCCGAAAGCGCCGAGCCCGCGCTGTTGATCTGCACCATGGGCATGCCCGAAATCGCCACGCCGCTCGGATCGATAGTAATGAAATTGCTCCCGGCCTTGATCGTCAATCCCACCATCGCTTCGATCACCACCTGCATCCCCTTCAGATACAGGTTCTGCGTTACCTGGCTGCTGTGGTTGCCCTTGAACTCCTCGATGACGTCGCCGGTCACGCTCAGCGAATGCGAGCCGGTAATCGAGATCGCTTCCTTACCGCCGATCGTCAGGTGATGGTCCCGGCCGATCTTCTCAATATGGTCGCGCGTCAAATCGAGGTGGCTGTCCCGGCCGGTCTTCTCCATCTTATCGCGCGTAACGACCAAGTGGCGGTCCTCGCCGATCCACTCGCGGCGGTCGTTCTTGATGCGCATATCCATGTCTTTTTCGCCATGGATGAAGATCTGCTCGCTGCCCTTGTTGTCCTCGAAGCGCAACTCGTTGAATCCGCCGCCTCCCTTGCTGCTCATCGATTTCCAGGTGCTTTGCGTCTGGTTGTCCGGCAACGTGTAGGGCGGCATCTGGTCGGCGTTATAGACCGAGCCCGTAATAATAGGCCGGTCGGGGTCGCCTTCCAGGAAACTGACGATCACTTCCTGGCCGATGCGTGGAATGCAGATGAAGCCCCACTGCTTGCCGGCCCAACCCTGAGCGACGCGGATCCAGCAGGAGCTTTTCTCGTCGCTGGTGCCCTGGCGGTCCCAGAAGAACTGCACCACGACGCGCCCGTATTGATCCGTCCAGATCTCCTCGCCGGACTTGCCCACCACCACGGCGGTCTGGGTTCCGTCGATAACCGGCTTGCGGGCCCGGCGCGGCGGGCGGAACGGCACGGCATTGGGAATCGCCTCGAAACGGTTCCGGTACTCGAAAGGGTCCACCTGGCCGGCCTGATAGCTGGCGTTGCGGGCGTGATGCTCCACCATGAGCAACGTGTAGTCCGTGTTGGCGTCGTCGCGGTAGTGGTCGCTTAGCGTGAACTTATAGCCGCTCTCAAAACCCATGCAGTTGCTTTCGCCACGCACCGTGGAGATGCCGACTTCCAACTCCTCCAGCCGGATGCGGGCGTAGTGGTCGCCATCGTCCTTGGTCGTGTACTTTCCGGGATAATCGTAGGCTTCCCCTTTCTGCTGGCCCGCAAGAGTGGCGAAAAGACTGGAATTGGGCTTCGTGAAATCGTAATCGGTGTGCGACGCCGTGCCCGTTTGAACGCGATACTCGGCCTCCAGAGTGAATACCACTTCCTCGTCCAGGCGCCCGCCCACACTTGGCGCAAAGCGGGCGGACGCCTGGTTGGGCTGGTTGGGGCACGCGGCGAAAGCGCTCACATCATCCGCCAGCACCATGGTGTGCTTGTCCTCGCTCTGCTCGAAAAAGTAGAAGATGCCTTCCTCTTCGAGCAGGCGGGAGACGAAGTTGAAGTCGGTCTCGCGGTACTGCACGCAGTACTCGCGTGGGTTGTACGTGCCTTGCAGATCCGATTTGAAATCGGAAAAGCCGCGGTCCTTAAAGACCTTTTCCACGATGTCCGGCACGGCCATGTTCTGGAAAATGCGGCAATCCGAAAACAGGGTAAGAAACCAGAACCACGGGACCACTTCGGCCTCGTAAGCGGCCATATTATCCGCGCCCACTTCCAGGAGTTTCATACGGCAGATATTGCCGTGGATGTGGCGCTCGGCGTTGCCCTCCAACTGGAACGTCAACACGGCCGGCTTGGTCAGCAGGCTCTGCATGTCCACGTTGGGATCGGGGGAAAGCAGCCGCAACACGAAGCGGAAGGGATCGGAGACGCGCT
>OBLU010006380.1_pt1 | contig 10503 bp, 13 predicted proteins | sample 1518681 | NCBI WGS metagenome assembly OBLU01 (sample SAMEA3539304, study PRJEB22396) | soil metagenome | biome: tundra; feature: field; material: soil | place: USA | collected 2010-05 | depth 0.15 m
TCTTGGAGTACGACGAAGGTCCGTACGCAATGCGCAGTCGCTTTGGCCGCGTGTCCGAAGCGACGCCTTACCAAGACTCCATTGAAGGGGGGAAAAACATGCTACCCGGTTCGCTATCGACGGGGTGGTGAGACGTTATCAGACAGAAAAACGCCCACACGCCGGCAATCCGCGACCGGAAAAAGCCGCTGGTTTATTCTAGCCAGATTGGTTCTTTTGTCAAGCCTATTCAATGACGAACAGCTCCGCTGTGGCTGGCATACCAGTCGTAGGTTTCATGTAGAGCCTGCTCCAGCGTGTAGTGCCAAGTGAAGCCTGCCGCACGTAAACGGCTTACGTCACAGCCCCGGAACAACTGGCCGTTTGGCTTGCTGGTGTCCCAGACGATCTGGTCTTCCATCCCCGTATAGGCGGCAAGGATATTCACGACGTCCCGGATCCTGTGGAAGTCTCCGCTAGCCAGGTTAACGGGGCCGGCGATGTTATCCATGATGGTATGCAGCGCCCGCGCGGTATCCTTGACATAAAGGAAGTCGCGCCGTGCGGAACCGTCGCCCCACACCGTGACCGGCGTTTTCGCCTGCTTGGCATCGTAAAATTTCTTCACCAGCGAGGGAATGACGTGCCCGGTTTCCAGGTTGAAACGGTCGTGTGGCCCAAAAAGGTTGGTGCTGACCGCGAAAGCATAAGGCATGCCATAACTGTTCTCATAAGCCTGCAATTGCGCGAGCATACCGCGCTTGGCATGAGCATAGCCAAATTCCGAAGCGTGTGGCGGCCCTTTCCAAACGTCTTCTTCGGTGCGAGGAATGCCGGGCTCGAGATCGGGATACATGGCGGCTGAACCCATGGCGACCACCTTCTTGACCCCGGCTTCATGGCAGGCATCAATGACGTGCGTATTGATAAGGGTGTTCTTCAGATAGGCTTCGCCCTGGTTGCGCATGTGGCCCATGATGCCGTGGACCAGTCCCGCCATGTGGAAAACGTAGTCGGGCTGTTTGCGCTTGAAACAATCCAGCACCGCTCGCCGGTCGGTCAGATCGCATTCCGCCGACGTGGGAGCCAAAACTCTCGCAAAGCTCTGCGATTGCAAATATTCTCTTAGATGGATGCCCGCAAGGCCAGAACCGCCGGTAATCAAGATGACATCGTCACGCTGCATCATAAGTAATGCGAACCTCTGCAATTGCTTGATGGAAGTTGTCCGAGAAACACAATACAGGCAAGCTACGCCGGCCTCTTCTGAAGACCGGCGTCAGTCGAACTTTTTCAGGCCAGCCAATTCCAATCCGACGTTCCACGCAAATATCGGAGCTCTCACCAGGTAGCGCCGCCACAAACGCTTGGGCTCATGCACCAGCCGGTAGAGCCACTCCAACCCGTTCTCTTGGATCCAGACCGGCGCCTGCTTCAGTTTGCCCGCGTGGAAATCGAACGCCGCTCCCACTCCGATCAGAACGGGCACCGTCAGCCGGTTCTTGAAGTCGTACATCCACCCTTCTTGTCTGGGCGCGCCCAGCCCCACCCACACAATGTCGGGCGAGACGGACTCGATCGCCTGCGCAATCTTTACTTTCTCCGCTTCGGGCAACGGCCAGATGGGCAGGGGATAAGTGCCTACCACGCGTGTCCCATATTTTTTCGCGCACACCTCGGCCAGTTCTTCCGACGAACGGTTTCCATAGAAGAAGTGCTTATACTTTGGGCCGGTCTCGCGGAGCAACGTACCCATCACCTCAGGCCCATACGCCCGGCGCTTCGCGTACTTAAAGCCGTGCAGGCGCGCCAGCCATTTCATGGGTGTGCCGTCCATGTTATTCAGGTCTGCGGCGTTAATCATCTCCCGGAGTTTGAGGTCGTTGATCGCCTCCGAAACGCCGTGCATGCCCGACTGGACGACGATATGGACACGCCTGTGCTCATGAATCCAGTAGTCGATAATCCGGAGGATGTCTGGAATCTGCAGCGGGTTCATGCGCACGCCTAAAACCTGAAAGCTAGGAATCGTTAATTCCCCCGATTCCGGTATCACTATCCCGCTCGACATTGTCTCTCCGTGGCCCATTTTGTAAATTCCGCCAGCCTTGGTTCAAGCTGTTCCCTCTGATAGGTAGAATGGCGTGCTGGTTAAGAGGAAGAGAATTTTTGTGCCTCTCCACCGAGGAGACCTAAGACGATTCCGCTAAAGCCAGCGAAGGAATTCATCAGGTCTTTCGAAATGTCAGGCAGATTGTGTTGCGCTGTCCATATCCCTCCGGCGAGCAGAGCGCCTGCTATCAGCACAGCGCCACAGAACCGCAAGGGATTAAATTGCGGTGCGGTGGCTCGAATAAGGCCTAAGGTCCGCTGTGCAGCTTCGTGGTCGACATTCCCCAGGGTGGCAGGGTCAACCTGCAATGCGACCCGAATCGCGCTATTGATCTCAGGTACTACGGGTTGATGTGACGCAAAGAAAATTCCCATACTGCTCCTTCCTCCAACAAGACAACCGCTGTCAAGCACCGCGACCGAATACGACGGTAGGCCGAATGATAAACCGACTGCCTTGTATAACGGGCCGGTGCGCGGATGTCAACGGAAATATGAGAGGTTTGGGGGATTAAACCTGCAACGCGATCGGCGGAACACTTTCCAGAGTCCGTAGTGCTCCATGCTAAAGTCTCCATGTGGAAGGCCAATGCTCTGCGGATCAACTGGCAGTGGAGCGCATTCGTTTGCGCTGAACCTGTTTCTGACGGAACACGAATAAGATCTATTTAGCTACGAACCGTCGAGGGTTCGAATCCCTCAGGGCGTACCATCTTCTCTAGTTCTCTAGCGGTTCCCGAGAAGTCCTTTCTATGAAGAAAAATGTCTGGCGAGCGGTGATCGAGGCAGGCTTCATAATCTTTCTGTTCTATTCCAATCTTTTGATGGGAGAATTTGAGCGCTCAGGCATGGGGCGGACGAGGGGTCTGGCCTGGGCAATCCGAGATATTTTTACCGCGGCGAATTTTGAAATTGCCGCGATTGCCGCGCTTATCGGTTATGTACTTTTTGAATTTCTTAGAAAGAGATTTTAGGCAAACTGGGCTCTGATTCTTGGTTGCAAGAGAAACAGCAACAGGGCGCCGGCGATGATGACGCCGATACCACCGGGATAGTGACGCAAGAACTACAAGCGTTACAACAATTCTCGGCTGTAAATCGTACACCGCTTTGAGCTATCGGGCATAAGAATTAGGACTTGTGGCAAATACGGCGATCAAGGGCGGAATGAAGAAGGAAAACGTATTCAGCGCTGATTGAACAACTCCGTCCGGTCGATGCGTTCGCCTTTGAACACGACCATCGAGATTCGTTCGGTAGCGGTGATGTCTTGGAGGGGATTTCCGTCCACGATAAGGAGATCGGCGTCGTTGCCAAGGCGGATGGAACCGATGCGGTTTTCGGCGCGGAGCAGGCGGGCGGCGTTCCATGTTGCGGCCTGCAGGGCCACGGCGGGCGGGATTCCGGCTTGCACCCAGAGCTGAAGTTCATGCTGCACGGTGGGGCCGTGGATTACGAGATAGTTCCCGGCGTCGCTGCCGGTGACGAGCGACACTCCGTGTGCATGGGCGCGCTTGAGGTTGTCGATGGCGACCGACATATCCATCGGATACTGCCCGAACGCTTTGCGCATGGGTTCGGTTTCAGCAGAGGCCATGGCTGCTTCGGTTCCCTGCAGCAGTTCGGGTGGGCCGACTTGCTGCACGAGGGATCGCTTAAGCAAATCGGTCTTGCCCGCGGCGAAATCTTTGATAGCTTCTCCGACACTCAACGTGGGATCATAAAAGGTTCCCTGCTGGGCTAACTGCGCGAACAGTGCGTCGGGAATTTTTTCGCGGAAGGAGCCGTGCTCGATGGAGTTGGCGTGGGCTTGCACAGCATCGGCGACATCGCGGGCGTCTCCGGTATGAACCGCGAGGGGTAAGGAATCCGCGTGGGCTTGCTGGGCGATGGCGTCAAATAGTCCGGTATCGAGACGGTTAAAGACGCGGCTGCCGGCGCCGGCTTCAAGTATCGCTTTAATGCAATCCACGCCCTGTTTTTCTAAAGCATCGACTTGCTGGCGGGCTTCATCGGCAGAGGCGGGAGTGCGGGTGAATTGTTTTGAGAGGCTATCGCGAGCGGCGGGCGGGAGGTTCTTGAAATATTCCGTGCCGTGTCCGCCGGGGGCGGTAAACAGCGGGCCGCAGGTGGATAAGTCCGAGCCTAGAATCTCGCCGCTATTCACTGTGGAGCGCAACGTGAGAATGCCGCCCAGAACATCTCCGACACTTCTGACGGTAGTGACGCCACTGTAAAGATACGCAGCCAGATTGCGCTGCATAGCCTTCTCGGGGTCATACTTGCTCATGTCGGAATAAAAGCCGGCGGGCCCTCCGAGATGGACATGGACGTCAATGAGTCCGGGAAGAATGGTTTTACCAGCGGCTTCCACGGTTTCGGCATTCAGCGTTTTAGGATCAGGTCCAGCCCCCTCGTACACAGCGGCGATCTTTCCGCCGCGAACCAGCACCGAGCCATTCTCGATCACCTTGCCGTCGCCCACAAAGATGCGTGCTCCGCGAATCAGAAAAGTCTCGCTGCGGGCGATTTGCCGGTTAAGAATTTTAGTTTTTGCGATGCCGGTGCGGGCGTGCATCTGCCAAAATCCGAGCAGCAGGAATGGGGTCAGAACAGCGGCCAGCCACAACTTGGCCGCGGCGCGAATCTTTTCTTCCTTCTCCCAGCGGAACAGTTTGTAAGAGATGAAGAGTCCGACAAACGTGGTCAAGATGAGAGCCAGGGTGGGTTGAATATTGGCGCCGAGGCCCTCGTTCCGAAGAAGCATGCCTTGTATGCCGGTCACCATGTAGGTTGCCGGCACAAATTGTGTTACGACCAGCAGCCACGACGGAAACATGGTGAGGGGGAAGGTCGCGCCGCTTAAGAACAGCATGGGCAGGTAGATCAACTGGACCAGGAGTTGGCTTTCCTGCATCGAGTTGACGACGGAGGCGAGGATCAGACCGATGGCGCGGAAGCCGCAGATCGCCACGGTGGTGAACAGCAGAATCGAAGGCATCGACTGCGGCCAGGGCATGCCGTATAGGAAATGTGCCAGCGTAAAAATGAGGAGCACATTCGGCATGTAGAGGATCCAGCCGGTTACAACCGAAGCGACGAGCAGGGGCGCCGGGGTAATGGGCGTGACCTTGTAGCGGCGCAGGATGTTGGCTTCACGTTCCTGCACGGCGCGAATGCCGGCGCCGAAGAGTCCGTTGCCGAGGATCCCGATGATGAGCACCATGGAGATCACGATGGTCATGGCAGCGCCGCGTTCGGCGTGCATGGCCTGGCCGAAGATGAAAAAGAAAATGAGCGGGAAAAGGTAGTTGAAGAAAATGACAGACTTCTGCCGCAGAGCTAGCTTGAGATCGAGCGCGATGAGTGCTTTGTAGGCTTTCATTCCAGGCTTTTCACTCGCGCAGGCTCTTTCCGGTGAGTTCGATGAAGACGTCTTCCAGGCTGGGCTGCTTGAGGCTGACGTCGGTGAGTTCGAGGCCCTGTTGATCGATCCATTTCACCAGGTCGACGAGCGTGGCCGCGGGACGGCGCGAGTTTACCGTAAGGGTGCGGCCGCTGGGATCGAGTGAGCTTTGAATTGCCTCTGCCCAGACCGGACGGCTCTGGGGAAACGGTGTGGCGCAGGTCACCACGATGCTCGAAGCATTGCGGCTCTGCTGTTGCAGGCGTGCCGGGGTATCGAGCGCGATGATGCGGCCCTCGTCGACGATTGCAACCCGGTCGCAGAGCCGTTCCGCCTCCTCGATGTAGTGCGTGGTCATCAGAATGGTGCGATGCTCGCGCTTGAGTTCCTCGAGCAAAGAATGAATCTCCACGCGGACTTGTGGATCGAGGCCGGTGGTCGGCTCGTCGAGGAAGACAAGTTGGGGATCGTTGATCAGGGCCAGAGCCAGAGCGAGCCGCTGTTTCTGGCCGCCGGAAAGCGTGCCGTAAAAGGCGTCCCGCTTTTCTTCAAGCTGCAGGCGTTCCAGCAGTTTATTCAAGTCCACATGGCGGCTGTAAAAGGACGCGAAAACCTGCATGGCCTCGCGAACCCGAATCTTCTCGGGCAAGTTGGTGGCCTGCAAGCAAACACCGATGCGATCCTTGAGTTGCTGGCGCTGCCGGTCGGGATCGAAGCCGAGCACGGTGACTTCCCCTCCGGTGCGCGGACGCAGGCCTTCCAGAATTTCGACGGTCGTGGTTTTGCCGGCGCCATTGGGTCCGAGCAGGCCAAACACTTCTCCGGGCTGGATCGCGAAGTCGATTCCTTTCACGGCATGGACGTTGCCGTAGGACTTCTTGAGAGACTGCACAGAGATCGCTGGCGGGACGGAGTTCATGGTGGGGAGATAAGGCTAACCGAGATGGAAGGTGCGAGTCAAAATGCGGCCAAACGTCGGGCCTAATTGTTGGAGCAGCCGAGGCCCAGGCGTTCCTGATAGTAGCGGACATTTCCATTCGCCGGGCGATTTCATCCAAAGTTCCGAGACGGCGAATTTTATTATGACCGCAGGCCCGCCACTGCCCATCGTGTGTTGCCAGATTCACTTCGCTCACGCCGCTTCCTCTCCTTGGCGGTGGTTAGTGGGCTTCCGGGAGAGTGTATTCGAAATCGTAGGAATGTTTTCCGTCGGCGATAATGATCGTCATCTTTCCGGTGAGGCCGACGAGTTGACCGGTGGCGGAATCGGGGACGACGGTGACCGATAGTTCGGGAACGCCGCGGTTCAGCGTGCCGGTGTGCTGCAGCGCAAAGCTGCCTTTGCGCAGGCCGGCGGGAGTGCGCAGCGTTCCGGTGACGCGCTCGATGGCGACATAACCGGCGGAGCCTTTGACGTCGGTGGCGGCGGTAAGCATCTGGCCCTTGCTGGTGGCTTCGAGATCACCGTGGAGAGTTTTGTCGATCGACATGCGGCCGACGGTGGGGTCGCCGACTGTGTCGTCCTGCGGCTGAGGGTTGAGCTTGACTTCGAATGGACCGGTGGCGTGAGCGGGCATGGATGTTCCCTTCTGAGGAGGAGTGGTCTGCGCGTGGGCGGAGCAAGGCCAGCCGATGGCGACGGCGATCAGGCCGAGGACGAGAATGCAGGCTGCGAATGGACGAGATTGCTGCTTCATGACTGCATTGTCGTTTGGGCTGCGGAGTAGAGTCAACGTTAGTGGCGAGTGTCGATGGTTTCTCCTTTTTCGACGAACGCCTGTATCCACGACAGCACGCGCAGCCATCCCTGGCCGTGATCCTTGGCCGCGTCGGCATGGCCGGTGAATCCGCTGTGGCGAATTTTTACGAGTGTACCGTGGTTGTGCGGCACGAGTTCCCAGCGCACCGTGGTTTTCAGAGCGCCCGTCCAGGTTGCGCGCCAGGTGTAGACAAGGAGGTGCGGAGGATCGACTTCGAGATACTCGCCGCTGACTTGGAAGTTTTCTCCGGTGACATTGACGCCGGCGCTCATCCACTTGCCGTTGACGCGCACGTCGGTTTCGAATTGTGTGGTGCGGTACATTTCTTTTTGGCCCCACCACTGCAACATCTGGCGGGGATCGGTGATGGCCTGAAAGACGCGCTCGGGCGGCGCCGCTATGAGGATTTCGGCGAGGACGCTGTTGTCATCGGGAGTGATGGAAACGGTTGCCACGGATTGCTCCTGGATTATTTTTCAACGAAGTTCTTGAGTGACTGCACCAGACCGGGCCAACCTTGGCTGTATCCTTGGCAGGCGCTCGGCAGCGGCAGCAGCCCGCTGTGGACCACGGTTAAATGCGTTCCTGTCTTGGTTGGCGTTAACTCCCAGCGAACCATCGTGCGCTGCGACGGATTCTCATGCCAGTTCGCAAACCAGGAATAAGCCAGGACGCGGGGCGGGTCGAAGTCGACAATTTCGCCATGATGGTCGTAGTCCTTGCCAGCGCCGGCTCCCTTCCGCTCTTTTGAGACAAAGCGCCACTGGCCGCCGGGGCGGGCATCCATTTCCCAGAACGTCATCTCGAAGGCGTCGTTGGTTCCCCACTGCAGCGCCTGATCGCGCTCGATCAGCGCCCGAAAGACCCGCTCCGGCGGGGCGGCGATTTCGATTTCGCTGACCACCGCATCGTTGTCCGGCGTAATTCTAGTCGTGGCCATGGTTTGCTCCTGGATGGAATCGTTGGGCCTACATTTTGCGCGTCAGGTCAAAGAATTCCTTCATCTCTTTGCCTTGACCAGCGGCGAAGGTCCAGTCCTCGGTGTGATGGTTGGCATCGACGATAGTGAATACGACGCGCTGCATGTGGCCGGCGTCGGGGGTTGCGAGATTGGTAGCGTCGAAGAAGTCAAAGCTGATGGTTTTTCCGTCGGGCGAAGTGCTGGCGGTCATGCGGGGCTGGTTGCCGGCGCCGCAATAGTGTGTCATCAGCAGGCGGTTGGGGCCATCGAGGTGGATCATGGAAATCATATTCTCGTGGCCTTCCCCCATTATTTCGCTCATCAGGGCGGAGCCTCCAGCAGTGTCGCGGAAGGATACTCGCAGGGGCTTGCCCTCGGAGTTCTTGCCTTCCCAGGAACCCGTGAGGGACTTGAGTTGATCGAAGGACTTCTGGGCGGCGGTCTGCGCGAGGCAGAACGTTGCGGTCAGCAACACAAGTATTGAGACGGCTACGCGAAGCGATTTCATGGCTAAATATCTCCTTTTGAAGTTTTGGTGATCGGTTTTGCTGCCGGGCGCTGCGTGGTTTCTTTGGCGTACTCGGATTCGACAAAAGTTTTCAGGTTGGTCAGGTTCATTTTCCAGAAAGTGCGGTATTGCTCGAGCCAGGAATCGACGGCGCGAAGGGGCTCGGGATTGAGTCGATAGACGCGATGGCGCCCTTCGCGGTGCTCCCGAACCAGATGTGCGCGGCGGAGCAGACGCAAGTGCTTGGAGATGGCGGGCCGGGAGACCGGGAATGCTCCCGCAATTTCTCCGGCGGGCTGGCTGCCGCGACGCAACAAATCGAGAACGGCGCGGCGGGTGGGATCAGCCAGGGCATGGAAGGTGGACTCGGAGGAATATGTAACCGAACGGTTCCGCATAAGCCGTAACCTTACAGTTACGCGATTAGCATGTCAAGAGGAACTTTCTACCCGGCTTATTCTTACAATAAGGTACAATGTAAGCATGAATCGTCAGATCACAACGGTAAGCACAAAGGGGCAGTTCGTAATCCCTTCCGACATGCGTTCCGCACTCGGGATTAAGCCGGGGACGCGGATCGCCGTGACCCACGACGGGGGGAAAATAATCCTGGAGCCGGTTACGGACGAACTTGTCGCTAAGACTCGCGGGATGCTGGCTGGAGGGCCGTCGCTTACTAAGAGTCTGCTGCGCGAGCGGCGGCGCGCGAAAGATCGATGGTAGGAGCGAGCGATGACAACGTACGTTCTCGATTCGAGCGCCGTACTGCGCTACCTCGATGGCGAAGCGGGATCGGATCGCGTATCTGAAATCATCACCGGCCACCTGGCCGGAGAATGCGGGGCCGTCATCTCTTCCGTGCATTGGGGCGAGATCGCCGGCCACACTTGCAAAAGACGTGGCAGAGCGGTCATGGACCTGGTTTTATCGCGCCTGGCTGCATTCGGAATTCCGGTGGTTTCCGTGGATGCCGACCGCGCGGTTCGGGCAGCCTTGGTCAGACTTAAAACATCAATTCCCTATGTGGATGCCTTCGGAGTGGAGCTGACTGCGGATTCCAAGGAGCGCGTTTTCGTGACGGCGGATTTTGATTTCAAGCCTGCGAGCCGGGATGTAAAGATTGAGTTTTTACCGGCGAAGTAACTATGGTCCGTGGTTTTCTATCAAAGCTAAGAATGCCCGATGCACGCGGGTGTCGTCGGAGAGTTCAGGATGAAACGTTGCGGCCATCACTCTTCCCTGCCGCACGGCGACTGGAGCGTTATCTTTGCCTTCGGTGGCGATTACTTCCACGGTTGCGCCGACCCGCTCGATCTTGGGGGCACGGATGAAGACCATTTCGAGCGGCGAGCCCGGCTTATCGTTGAGAGTGCTCTGCAGAAGCCGGCCTTCGCGGATGGAGCTGTCGAGCTGGCGTCCGTAGGCGTTGCGGCGAATGGAAATATCGATGGCGCCGAGGCCGGCTTGCTTCGGATTTTCCACTTCAGTCGCCAGCAGGATTGCGCCGGCGCAGGTGCCGAAGGTTGGCTTCAAATGGACAAATTGTTTTAACTTCTCGAAGCCTTCTTCTCCCAGCAATTTCAGGAACGTGCCGGACTCACCGCCGGGGATGACGAGGCCGTCGATTTCGTCGAGTTGCTCGGGTTTTTTTACGAGCACAACTTCGGCGCCCAACTCTTCGAGCCGGCGGCGATGGGCGTCGAAATCGCCCTGCAGAGCCAAAACGCCAATGGTCATGCTGATTTGATTTTACCGGAACGTTCGCGGAGTAGAGATG
>OBLU010006381.1_pt1 | contig 10501 bp, 8 predicted proteins | sample 1518681 | NCBI WGS metagenome assembly OBLU01 (sample SAMEA3539304, study PRJEB22396) | soil metagenome | biome: tundra; feature: field; material: soil | place: USA | collected 2010-05 | depth 0.15 m
ACACTTCACTCGCAAACGCCGGATCGGATGAGATAAGTTCGCACAATTGGTGCAGCTGCACATTCTCGTTGTTCGCCAATTGCAGTACCCTGATGGCAACCTGAGGAAAGGGAGGCAGGCGCAGATGTGCCCACGGCAGATTGACCACTTTTTCGCTTTCCCCTGCAATCTGCATCCTCATGTCCCCCTTGAATCCACGTGGTGTGTCAAAGCAAGCGACAAGGTCGCCGCTTCCAAGCAAGCTGGACCGACTCGAACCCAATCATTTGCGCGTGCACTTGATTACTATGTCGGCAAGCAAGCCGCTTATCTGCAGTCGGAACTGTTTGCGATATAGCCTGTCGCTGGTTCGATCGCTCGGAGTCTCGAAAAACATGTCCGAAACGGGAAAATCTAATTTGGTTGGCGAATTCGCGTTCGGCTTATCCATGTGCTACTCATGCCATTAAGTGGTTGCCAAAACGACTCTATCTCTGTTTTGCTTTCCAAGTCCGCCCATCCGTACTCACCCACACCTGACTTAGGTCATTCACAATTTCAAACACTGCTTCAGGAGATGGCGCGTTACCGGAGCGATTGACCCCCAAGTCCGCTTGCATGCGTACTGCAACAGCATGTCCAGTCCATTGCTTCGCAACACGCTCCCAGGGACCTCCTGAGCCTTCTCTCACGAACACCGAGCCCGCCTTATCAATGGCCAATGTTTCATGCTGCGACGAAGCGGTAGACACAACAGCCAGCCCACTCGGTAATTCCCTCTCGTTACCTTTGTAGACGGCAAAAACTCCACCCGCCCCTGACCGTCCACCTGCTTCGAAGGTTGCGGGCGCCGCAGCACTCGCATCGAACTGCGGTGCGGCAGCCGTTACGATTCGGTTCGTCTCCTCACGCTTTGCAGATTCATTCTCGCTCGCCTGTGCCATTGTCTTTGCAAATATGCCGTGAACTTCTGCAGTAGGCCCCGCCCTCTCTTGTTCCTTTTGCCAAGCCGTCACCGCCGGCGCCTGCTTCAACTCAGCTCCTGAACCCATAGCCGAATCTCCACTCCCAGACGCCCCCGGCGGCATCGCGGCTTCCTCGCGTACCGCATTCGCTGGCTCGCTTGCCCCAGATGAGGTGGCCATGGCGGCCGAAAAAGAAGGCATCAACAATGCAGATTGCGCACTCGCCGACGCCTTCTTCCGTGCACGTGCCTCAAACTGCGCAGGCCCCGCCAAAACCGGTGGCGCCGAGGCCCCTGGCGCCAGCGCAGGGGGCGCAGAATTGCTCCCTGCAGTTTGTGGAGCGGTCTGAGGCGTTGCCTTGGCCATCTCCGAACCGGTTTCAACGCGCTGAACATGCACAAGGTATGCCAGCGCAACAATCGCGGCCAGAGCCGCAACCGAGACCAAAGCAAAACGCCAACTCCTAAACCACGATTCCCGCCGACCCTCAAGACGCACAGCCGGAGTAAAGACGGACGGCACCTTCTCTGCGGCCGCATCCTGCGCAAGGTAAACCACCTGCCGGCAGCGGCTGCAACCAGCAAGATGCGCAACGATCTTGCCTCGTTCCCGCTCATCAAGCACCTGTTCCGCAAAGGCGTTCAGAATCTCCGCGTCAGGGTGAACATCGAGTTTGGAGTTTGCATTCATGGTGCAGCCTTCTCTTGGAACGCGTCAGACTGAGAATATTGCAGCAGTTTTTTCAAATTCAGATCCAAGTCGCGCGGGTCGGTCCCAAGCGCCTCATCAGCCGCGCGCCTACTCAGCCCCAAGCCGTGCAGATTCTTCAGAACTTGCTTTCTTAGATCCTGGCACACGCGCTTCAGCTTGCGGCTCACCGTCGCCTCATGAACATTCAGCACCTTCGCAATCTCCATGAGCGTTCGCTGATCCAGATAATAGGAAGCCAACACAAACCGCTCTTCTGCATCGCAACACTTTAAGGCTCCTTCGACCGCCTTCTCCAACACCGTTAGCTCGGCTGCTTGCTTTTGGGCCTCATGAACCGGCGCCGGAGCGTCATATTCCTCAAGTGACTGTTCCCGATGATTGCGTCGAAAATGATCAACGTGCCGTTGCGCAAGCGTGGTTCGCAGCCAGCCGATCAGTGATCCCCTGCCCTGGTACGACAGCAGCGGGCACTGTCTCCCTCCATCGTGCGTCGTCAACCCGAAGAGTTCGCCATAAAGTTGATCGGCCAGCTCGCGCCCCAGCGTGTCGCTGCCAGTGATCGCAATCGCCGCGCGCACAAGCGGCTGCCGGTATGTCGCAACAAAGCGCTCCCATGCGCGCTCGTTCCCGGCCGCGCAGGCGCGCGCAAGCACCAACTCGCCCAGCTTCAGGGCGCGAAAATAAGTCGCCTGTTGCTGCCGCGAGGCTGCTGTCCCCTCCGCAAGTCCATAATTCTGGGCAGTTCCCACGTCCAGCAGTATCTTGTGGAACTCGGCCCGCTCCAGCCCGCAGCTTGCACCATCGCACTCTTGCCAAAGCTCCTCGAGCAGAAACCCGTCAATCGTGCCCGGCGGCCCGGCTATACTCTCGCCCGCACTGCCTTCAACGGATTGTGCCGGCGTTATCCCCACGCCCCCACGATACGCGAAAACGATATGCCGAAACACTCGCAAAAATATCCTGCAAGAACCCTACGGCTCCCCGTTCTCCAGTCAAAGGCCGGCGACGATTACGCCTGCCGGCGGAGGAGAGCGATGAGGAATTTAGGCAGGTTCGGGCTGGCTGGGGCATTCGTGCTTGCGCTGGCTGCTTATGAGCAGGGAAATCAAGTCAAAGCGGCCGGTGGACCGCCTGAAGCGGCCAATGGTTCTTACCGGGTGCTGGCCCCCATCGAGAGCGGCAATTTGCTGTTGTTCCCGGTCGTTCGGACCGTCACCAGGACATCTGGCGAAACAGCGTTTATTACCCTCGACGAAGGAATCAAAGCTGGAGAAGTTGAAGTCACTGAGGCTGGCCGCGTCCAGGGCCTTGTACGGCCCAGGCGTCCAGTCCTGAACAGCAATGTCCCACCTCAATTCCACGATGATCGCTACCTTGGATATCCTGACGCCGCGGGTGACTCCTCGCGTGGAGACGAGGTCAACACCCTGGTTCTTGTAAACAACTCCAAGAAGCCTCTATTGTTGCTGGCCGGCGAAATCGTAACCGGTGGCAAGCAGGATCGCGTCATTGCCAAGGATCGCATCGTGCCCGTGGGCGCTGATCCAATCGACCTCTCGGTCTTCTGCATCGAGCCCGGCCGCTGGACTGAGAGTTCGCTCACCTTCGGCGCGGCGGCGAAAGCGCCTGCGCACGGCTTTATGGTTCAGCCCACCGTCCGCGAGCGGGCCATGGTCGAGAAGGACCAGCAACAGGTATGGGACTCGGTACACGGAGCCATTTCCACAATGCAGATGGCTGCCGCGCCCGCTGCTTCAACTTCAATGGATGGATCGGGCGGTGGCTCAATGGGTGGCGGAGCCCACTATGACCCGCCCTCACCTCGCGCCTTCGGCACCACCAGCTACGCCAAAGTGATGGAGTCCAACGCCGTCAGCGAAAAAGTCGATGAGGCCGCTGCGCCGGTAATGAAGGCGCGCGACCAGATCCTGGCTCAGCTTCGTCAGGAACACGCAGTTGGCGTCGTCGTCGCTGTTCGTGGTGAGATTGTCTGGGCCGATCTCTTTGCCGACACCGAGCTTCTCTCCCGCTATTGGACCAAACTGGTGCGCTCCTACGCGGCCGAGACCCTCACCGCAGGCGATTCCCACTCCGCCCCATCGGTCGCTGATGCGCAGCACTTTCTCGATGCGCCCTCGGGCGGCACCGAAACCAGCGAAGGCGATGTAGGCGTCTACCGCTATCGCGAGCTCAAGTCCGGAAGCACAGAGACTTTCGTTCTCGAATCCTTGCTGCCTGGTACCGGCTACGACGTTCACATCAGCAAGATGAAGCTGATCACCCCGGAATACCACATCAAGCATCCGCAGATCTATCGCTGATTGTTGTTACTCAACCTGACAGTGCCCCAGGTCTCGGCAGCCCCAGCGACAGGTCTTCGTTGCGGGGGCAGGGGTTCGACTTTGAGACCTGGGAATCCACCCAGCGCCGAGCTCTACCACCCGCCTTTTATCCCGAAGGCGTTACAGCCACCGTGACCGGCCGCGCCGCCAGCGCCGGACGCAGCAGCTCTCTCGGCCAAATATAAACCGCGAGCCGGCGCGAATAATGCAGTACGGGAGCAATGTTTGGTAAGTTAAGGCCGATCGCGGTCGCCAGGTCGTTGCGCTCAATCTCTGCCTCCGCCTCCTCAAGCGGCCAGGGAACGTAGTGAAGATTGGCGCGGATAGGCTGCCCAGCCCGGTTGGAGCTATATAGGCAGGAACGTTCAGTCAGGAAGCTTTCTAGCGTCCCGTTGCGATTTTCCGCCAACCTGCTGTTCGGTCCCAGGCCCCGATACCGTGCGTTGAAGATTACCTGTTGACTCGAGAACCGCCGCCTACTGTAGAACGCAAACTCCCGCTCTGAGCGCTGCTCCAGCCGCATCTCAGACCAGTAGTACGGCAGATGATAGTAGGTGCGCGCAACTGCCACGGCCAGCAGATTGCTGGCATCCAGCGAAAAACAATACACACCAGGGGTGCCGGTAAATTGGTCTCGAACGTAGGTGCGCAGGTTCAGGTCCGGAAAACTACGCGCTCCTGGAATCGGAGGCACGCCGCGGATCTTGATCCGATCCAGCCAGAAAGGCACCACACCCAGCCAGGCCGATCCCTGAAACGTGTCAACTTCAAGCCAATCGGGTAACAACGCCGCCATTTTCGCCACTGGAATTGGCCAGTGAGCAAACAGCAGATCGTTCCACCGCTGGGTCATCGCCCAGCGGCCTGAAGGTAATGGCCGAGGCCTGTGCGACGTACGTATCTGAAACTCCTGCATGGCCCACTCCAGCGTGTCCGGTTGGCCCTGCACTACTGTGGTTCCGCCGACCGAAGGGTTTCTGAGAGTCAAAAAACGGTAACCGTACCCCAATGCCGTATTCTGTTCGCGAGACCTCTTCAATGTCCAGTGAAACTTTTCTCCCCCCCGGTGCCCGGAACCAAACCGATGTCTTTGCCGTCCACGGGGCTGACCCCGAGGTACTGGCCTTCGCCATGGCCAAGTACTCCCGGTCCGCTCTCTCGATGCGCGAGTCGCTCACTGAGATCAGTGCCCAGCGCGCGGAGCAGTTCCTTAATACCTTTTATTTTCAATATGGTCACCGCTCGATTGCAGACCTGGCCCACATTGCGTTTGCCGTCGAGCGTCTGAGTCTTCTGGCCGCCATCGTGCTTGTGGACGAGCAGCGCTGGGACGGTCAGGAGCGCTCCACCCGCTACCAGAATTTCCTCAAATCCGGCTGGTATTTTCCAGATTTTGGAGCGGATTCGAGCTCCGCTCAGCTTTACGTGGGGACCGTTGAGAATCTATTTGCAGCCTATCAGCGCACCACTGCGGCCGTTCTCGATCTCCTGCGTCAGCGCATTGCCTGCCCTGAATCCCTTAAGCCTGAAGCCTACGAACGCACCCTAAAGGCCCGTGCCTTCGACGTGGCCCGCTACCTGCTCCCATTGGCCACCAACACCTCACTTGGCCAGATCGTCAGCGCCCGCACCCTCGAGACCCAGGTCTCCCGCCTGCTCTCTCACCCGGTCGCCGAGGTACGCGACCTTGGGGTCAAGCTCCGCGAAGCTGCCACTGGCTCCGCATGGAACGTCAACGCCCAATCCGCCGCGGCCTTTGTCGAAAAAGTTACTGCGGCCGATTCCACCCTCGCTGCCGAGGCTGCTCAGTTCCTCACTCGTGAGGTCCGCACCGCACCAACCCTGGTCAAATACGCCCAGCCCAACGACTACGAAATCCAGACCCGCGCTGAGCTAACGCAAGCTGCCGCCGAGTTGCTTACGGGGATACCCATCGCCGCGTCTCCATTGGTAGATCTGGTCGAGCGCTCCGAGACACTTGAAGTGGAATTGGCCGCGACACTTCTTTACTCCGCCAGCCACCACCCCTACCGCCAGATTCGTGATCTGTTGGCCGGCCTTCCGAGCTCTCGCATTTCGAAGATCGTCGAACTCGGTATACGCCATCGCGGCAAGCACGACGAATTACTCCGCGCTTTTCACGCCGGGGCAGCGCTCAGGTTTGACATCCTCATGGACATCGGCGGTTTCCGCGACATGCACCGTCATCGGCGTTGTACGCAGATCATTCAGGGATTTACAGCGCAGCATGGCTATGAGACGCCCAACTCAGGCGATCTCGCAGGCGATGCCGATATTCTTGCCGAAGCTGGCATCCTTGCTAATTACCAATCCTCCATCGAAGCTGCCCACCAAGCGAGCGCAAAGATCGCGGCCAGCCAGGCACCTGAAGGCTCCCAGTCTGCTCTTTATTTGCTCCCACTCGCAACCCGCATCCGCAGTCTCTTCAAAATGGATTTCGCGGAAGCCCAGTACATCTCCGAACTGCGCTCCGGCCCCGCTGGACACTTCAGCTATCGCCGCGTGGCCTGGGAAATGTTTCTCGCGATCGAGTACCAGCATCCGTCGCTAGCGAAGCACATTCGTGTCACTGACTTCACAAAGCCGATTGATATGCTGCAGCGATAGCGTCGCACCGCGGCGCTGAGTTACTGACGAAGAATTCGGTGATAGGTAATTTTCGTGCCCGGCTCAATTGTGTCCACCCACTCTGAGCTCTTGATGTGTATCCCGGAGCTGTCCTTCGTCACATTCAAAGTCCTCGTCCCGGCCGGCCCGGGTTCAAGAACAGCAACGAACTCCGCGGAAGTTCCGTGACGCCGGACAATCGCATACGGAACCTTTACCCGCAGATCCGGCCCAGGTCCAAGCCCCGTAAACACTTGGCTTGCACCGTCACCGCCGACCATCCACACGTCCATCTGCTTGTTCTTGTCCATAACAAACGCCGTATGAAAATCGCCCGCGATCGTCGCGGTCTGATTCTCGATCAGATTGTCGTAGCCGTTTTTTTTCAGAAACCCCGAGTATGGCGAAAAATTTCCGTCCGCATGTTGCACGCCGAAGTTATGGTAGTTCCAGTCGAAGTCATGCTCCTTGCCGTCAGTTGACTTGGCAGTAGTTATCTCCAGCACATAGTCTGAAGTTACAATCGAAGTCCGTTGCAAATCGACATTGTCGTAAACCGGACCTGCATCAGCAGTTACTGACGTAAACTCTGGCTCCGCTTGCCACAACAGAAGCCTTCCGGTTGCCGGCTTCTGCACAGCTTCATCCACGCTCACCGTGTTATGAGCCACCGTCATCTTGTCCCAGCTCTGGTGGATTGGGATGCCATAGAAGTGCGTGCCGGGATCAACGCTCATCATGCCACCCTTGGCGAAAATGACTTCGTTCAACTTGTCGAAGTGGCCGTGCCCTCCGCCGTGCGGCCCGAATTTCACGATCTCCGTCAGGTCGCCGACTGGTGCGCGTAGCGTCGCATATCCCGCATCGGGGAAGACTGCGCTCTTTGGCTTGGGCATCGAGACGCCGTCGATTGAAGGTACGCCAAATAGAAAGGCTTCGCGGTTTGCACGTTCAACATGCTCATCAATGGCCGCGAAATCCGGATTCTTCAGCGCGGCGAAAGCGGGCTCGTAAAGGGATGCCTCTTCGTAGAGGTCGACAGAGTGCGAGTCATTGAAGGCAGGCAATGAACCGTCGGGAAGCATAACTCCCAACGGTGATGCCAGCAGTGCGCCTAAGTTAGGTTCCTGCTTCCATAAGTCGACGCCGGCCCGTCTGGACATCTGGGCTACTAACTCCAGCGGTCGAAGGGCGTAAAACTGGTAGCCCCACGCACCTTCAATCCAGAAGCCATCGTTCACAAATTCCTTCATCTGTGAGCGGAATCCGTGCGGGCCGTCAATTGCCTGGTCGATCAAAGCCTTGTCGTCAAGCGTGAAGCCGACAGTGGCTTCGGCTCCGAGAATCCAAGACTGAATATTGTCGGTCGGACCCATGCTGGCGCGGCTCACTGTCATTGCCCCTGCGTAAAGCAAGTCCCGCTCGATGTGAGTGCGATCCTCCGGCGTAAACACATCAGTGTCGCGAAGCAGGTCGTAGGTCCAGGCCAGATCAATGAGCCATATGGACTCATCCAGGGTTTGCGAATAAACTCGCGCTCCGAACGGAGATTCCTTGCTGCTGTTATCGTGCATGGGATAAGTCAGGTACTTATCCGCGTATAACTTCAGAATCTGAGCACCCTTCACGGCGTCGGCGCGATCTCCAGTGAGCCGATAGGCAAGCGCCGAAGCGAGAGCGCCTTTCTCCAGCGCATCCGCACGCAGCATGTAGACCACGTGATCGTACGGATAGCCCCTGAACACCTGGCCTGTGTCGGGACAAACATTCTGGTCGGGCGGATGAAAGACGAGCAGCGATCCGGTATCGGGGCACGCGTAATAGTGCAGCCACTGTCCGCCCTCGGGAGGCAGTTCGACCGAATTCAAACCGAATCGCTTTTCGTAAGACTCGGGGAACGCCGCAGCTTGCTGGATGATCGCTTCGCGCTGTTTTGCCGCCCACGGCTGCGTGCGGGCAAGATCATTCAGACGGACAAAGTCAGCCTTGCCAAGCAGGATGTGCGGTGGGGCTTGTGCAATCGTCAAGGTCGAAGTGAATGCGAATGCGATGAGAACCAATGCGGATAAATGCAGTTTTAAGGTATTTCCAACTTGCGGCTTCATGTCTATGTCCTTGGCATCGGCCGAACAGACTGCAAAGGCGCGCTCCCGGCCAACGTCCCAACAAGACTAGGGAGCGTCTCTCGGCCATGTCAAATGCCACGTACGCCTCTATCTGTGAAGCAAATATCGAGTTCACACGCGCTCGCTGGCGATGCGCTGCAGAACGCTGTCGTTAACATCTCACCCGCCGTTGTGAGAAAATTAGAGTTTGCACACGCAGTCAAAGTTCCGCCTCCTTGTGGTCCGGCTGGGCGCCATGGGCGACATTCTCCACGCGCTTCCCGCGGTCACGGCGCTGCGCCTCGCGCATCCCGCCTGGGAAATTGATTGGGTTGTCGAACCGCGATGGCGTGCCCTTTTAAGCGCACCCGGAGGCGCCAGCCTCGGACCGACGCGCCCCCTTGTCGACCGCATCTACTTTGCCCCCACCAAAGAGTGGAGGCAAAGCCCATTCAGCGCGAAGACGATCAACGAAATCAGAGCACTGCGCACCCAGCTTCGGTCCGTACCCTATAACGGGGTCATCGATTTGCAGGGTGCGCTACGCTCAGCCGTCGTGGGCCGGCTGGCCGGCTGCCAACGTTTAATTGGTGAGGCCGCGCCGCGCGAAGGCCCCGCGCGCTGGCTGTTTACCGAATGCATTACTACTCGCAGCGCGCACGTGATCGAGCAGGATGTGGAACTGGCATCCGCGGTGGCTGGCGATCCCCTCACCGCTCTTGCGCCCTTGCTGCCCGTCGACACAGCCGCTGAAGCCTGGTGTGACGCATTGCTTGCTTCCAGTGGAACTCGCCCAGTTGCAATGATCAATCCCGGCGCAGGATGGGGCGCCAAGCGGTGGCCGGTCGAGCGTTATGCGGCCGTTGCCCGCGGGCTTATCGAGCGGGGCTTCCGAATCTTAATCAACGCGGGCCCCGGCGAAGAGCCGATGGCCGACGTAATTGTGAAGGGAACAAGTGGCGCGGCCATTCCTCTAGCCACTTCGCTGGAGCAACTGATTGCCCTCACCCGCCGCATCGCCTTGTGCGTTGCCGGTGATACAGGCCCACTCCATCTAGCCTGCGCACTAGGGCGGCCGGTCGTCGGTATCTATGGCCCCACCGACCCTAGTCGCAACGGTCCTTTCGGGACCAGATTCAAAGTGCTCCGTAGCCCCATTAGCCGTCGCGATCACACGCGTCTCCCTGAGCCGGAAGCCGGATTGCTCACCATTGAACCCGAAGATGTGTTACGCGCCGCCAGCGAACTGCTGACACAGGAGAACGCCTGATGGTCGACCACAGCGCTAATCCAAAATCTCGCCCGGCGCAATTGGATTGGATTGCCCGCTGGCAGCGAGTGGCCCGCCGTATCCGTGTGCCGCTGGGGTTCTTGACCGCGGCTCTCTATGTATTTGACCTTTGGCAGCACGCGCCTCGTCCAGCCGCTGTGGCCTGGAGCCTTGCGCTGGTGCTGCCTGGCGTGTGGCTGCGTGCCTATGCTGCCGGTTATGTGAAGAAGAATCTTGAAATCACGGTTACCGGCCCATATGCGCACACCCGCAACCCGCTTTACCTTGGCTCGATGCTGATCGCTGCTGGTTTTGCGCTGGCCCTGCTTAGTTGGGCTGTAGCGCTCGTGCTGGCTGTTGGTTTCAGCGTCATTTACATTCCGGTCATCGCGTCGGAGGAACGCTTTTTGCGCGCTACATTCCCCGGCTTCGACGCCTATTGCCGCAGCGTTCCCAGGCTGATTCCTCGCTTAACGCCTGCCAGGCAACCATCAAAAAAGG
>OBLU010006382.1_pt1 | contig 10500 bp, 11 predicted proteins | sample 1518681 | NCBI WGS metagenome assembly OBLU01 (sample SAMEA3539304, study PRJEB22396) | soil metagenome | biome: tundra; feature: field; material: soil | place: USA | collected 2010-05 | depth 0.15 m
AACAAATCCCGAAGGAGATCCCGATGAGCGTGTTCCGGCGCTTCAGCAACATCTTCCAGCAGAAGACGAACGCCGCCCTGGACAGGATGGAAGACCCGTCCCAGGCCGTGGACCTCTCCTACCAGCAGCTCCTCGAGCAGCAGCAGAAGCTGCGGACGGCGCTGGTCGAGGCCACCACCGGGCAGAAGCGGCTGGAAAACCAGGCCAAGGACATGGATGGCCGCATCGTCAAATTGAACGACGCCGCCCGCCAGGCGGTGGGAGCCGGCAAGGATGACCTCGGCACGCAAGCGCTCACCCAGGCCGAGGTGCTCACCCAGCAGCGGCAGGCGCTCGATCCACAGATCCAGTCGATCAAGACCCAGGTCCAGAAACTGGAGCTGGCGCTGCAGAAATACCAGGCCAAAGTGCAGGGCTTCGCCGCTCAGAGGGAGTCCATCAAGGCCTCGTATGAGGCGGCCAAGGCCACCAGCACCGCCGGAGACACCCTGGCCGGGATCGGCGAGCACACCAGCGACGCCGCCATGATGATGCAGCGGGCGCAGGACAAGATCGCCCGGACCCAGGCGCACGCCGATGCCGTCGACGCGCTGCTGGACAGCGGCACGCTCGACACCCCCCTGCTCACCGGCGGCACCAGCACCGTCGAGGATCAGATCACGGCCAGTGTCGTGGACACGAACGTGCAGGCCAAGCTGGCGGCGATGAAAGGTCAGATGGGGCTCGCGGGGCCGACCACCGCGCCGCGTCTCGAGCCGGAGGGCATCGTCGTGCGCATCCACGGCGACGACCAGTACCGGCTGGAGGCATCGCTGCGCTCCGACCTCGACGGCTACGACCATCGCCTCGTCGACGCGGTTCGCGCCGACGACGACGCCGCCTACCACGCGGCGCTGGGCGAGGTCATCGGCTTCGTCAAGGCCAAGGGTGTCTCCCTGGGGCAGGCCGACATGACCAAGAGCGACATCATCCTGCCCAGCGAGGACATGTCCCTCGGCGAGGTGACCGCGATCCTCGAGCAGGAGAACTGGATGCAGCCGCCGGTCGCGCCGGCTTAGACGGGACGCATCGGCTCGGGGCCGGGGACGGTCGGTGCCGTCCGCCGGACCCCGGGGCTCAACTCTCGGCAGGCTGTCCCGGAGGAACCGCGGGCGCCGCGTCAGTCAGCGCCTGCACCTCGTCGTCGAGGCTCACCGCCATCTCCGGCTTGAGCCGCTGATGCTGCGCGGCCACCAGGCGCACCGCGGTGCCGACGGCGAGGAACTCGATGACGTGGCTGCCCCAGATGTGCGATTTCTGGTCGATCCTCATGGCGACGATGCCGTGGGCCTTCTGGCGCTCCGCCTCCTGCTGCATCCGCGACATGGCCAGTTCACGAGCCTCGTAGAGGGCCGCCGTGAAATTGGAGAGCTCAACGTTCTGCCGTGTCTGACCCAGCACCTGGGCCATTCCCTGGTGGGCAACGTGGTAGACGCAGGCGCCGAACGCGAGGCCGACCGGCTGGTAGCCGGCACGGATGAGGAGATACAGATCCTGCCCTGAGAGGTCACTCACCCAGACACCGGAGGAGCGCGGTCCGGGGGCGGCCACCGCCGTCCCCATGGCGACGAACTCGGCGATGGGATGGGGGCCTGCGTGCATCTCGACGTCGAGACGTAGCCCGACCACGCCCCGGCCACCGACCTGAGCGGCATGCCGCTCCATCATGGTCAGGGCCTCCTGCCGCGCCTGGTACATCACCTGGGTGAGGGCGACCATCTCCTCGTTGTTGCTCCAGTTGGCGTACTGGATGCCGATGTGGTAGACACCGCTGCCCACGACGAGCCCGCACGGCTCGTATCCGATCTCCTTGAGCAGCACGGCCTCGTCAACGGACAGGTCGCTGCTGAAAGTGCGGCCCTTGTGGCGGTCGCCGCCCTGTCCGGCCAGGCAGGCGAGGGCGGAGTCGGCGCGAGACGGAGGGGAGACTGCCATCACCGGAGCCTCAGGATCGGCAGGGGCGGCTCATCGAGCGGCTCTTTGGCGAAGCGGCGGACGGCCGTGCCGAGGAGGAACAGCTCCGCGAGCATCGCTTCGCCACCCAACTCGTGGGCGTTGAACTCGGTCTCCACCCCCACGGCACCGTCGGCGTCCACCGACCCGATCTCGCCCTCGAGACGGTTGATGCCGAGCATCCGCGCCTCCTCGAGTCCATCGCTCACCTGCTGGATCCGCGTGTTCGACCACGACCGCAGCTGCCACTCCGTGCCGCAGCCGGGGTCGATCTCCATCGCCCCGATGCCCATGACCAAAGCCACCGGCACGTAACCCCCGTGGATGAGCTTGGCGAAGGCGACTCCGTCGAGGTGGGACATGAAGGGCGTCTGCAGTTTGGGGGCGCCCGCGCGCCGGATGGCCGTGCCGATGCAGGTGAACTCCAGCGAGCTGCCCACACCCTCAAGATGGCGGCGGAGGATGCGCACTCCAACCACCCCGTGGGCGCCGAGGTCGCGGGCTTCGGCGAGGATCCGGCTGATCGCGGCGTCACGGGCGCCAACAATCCCCGCCTCGTAATTGGTGTGCTCCCAGTTGTATCCCATGCGGTGCTCGCTGCCGGCACCACCCACGCCCAAACCGTAGGACAGGCCATGTGGGCACGGATAGGTGCGCACCCTTCCGCCCGAGCTTCCCCCGGCACCGAAGTTGGAGAGATATCCCCACTGAGCGGCGATGCGGAAGACGCCGGAGCCCATCACCATGCCCACCGGTTGGAACCCGGCCTGGCGGACGGCCGACATCTCGCTGACCGAGAGGTCGCTGGTCCAGGCGGCTCCCTTCTGGCGCAGCTCTTCGATGCGCTCCCGGGCCGCCAACGGCAGCTCTCCGCGCTCCAGCGCGGCGATGCTCGCCTGCTGGCGATCAAGCATGGTGTGCTCGTCCCGCTCCCGATCCGTCATCAGCGGTCCAGGGAGAGGACCATGCGGGGCGTCGCGATCTCGCCCTCAGGCAGCTTGCGCACCGCCGTCCCCATGGCGAAGAACTCGATGGTGTGGCTGCCCCAGATGTGCGACTTCTCCTGAATCTGGACCCCGACGATGCCCTCGGCGTTCAACTTGCGGGCCTCGTCCTGCATCCGCTCCATGGCTAGCTCCCGGGCCTCATACAGCGCCTGGGTGAAGTTGGGCATTTCCCTGTTCTGGCCGATGTTTCCCATCGCCTTGAACATCCCCTGATGGGCGACGTGGTACACGCAGGTGCCGAGGACGAGTCCAAGCGGAGCGTGCCCCGATTGGAGCAGGACCCAGAAATCCTGGCCGCTCAGGTCCGAGGTGAAGGGCTTGCCCTCCGGGGTCTTCCAATTGCCACCGTCCTCGGCGCTGACGGCGGTCCCGATGGCGATGAACTCGGCGGTTCCGCGGCCCCACTCGTAGAAGCCGACATCCAGGCGCACGCCGACGATGCCGTCGGCGCCCAGAACTGACGCCTCCTCCTCCATCCGCGACATGGCCAGCTCGCGGGCCGCGTACATCGCCTGGGTCAGGGTCTGCACCTCACGACTCGAGCTCCAGCCCTTGGCGGAGAAGCCGATGTGATAGATGCTGCTGCCGAGGACCAACCCGCGGGGACGGAATCCCGCCTCCTTGATGAGCAGGAACTCGTTCACCGAGAGGTCGCTGGTGAAGAGGGCGTCCTTGCCACTCAGCTCTCCGAGCCGGCGGAGCGCGTCCTGCGGCAGTCCCTCGAGCCGCTGCGGAGCCCCCTCGGACTGCGGCGGGGAAACCTGCTGGGTCATGACGAACGCTCCTCCTCTGTGGAAGCAAACGAGTCCGCCACCGGCGGCGGGGTCACCTAGGTCACCAGGGAGCGGAGAGCCGCGCTGGCGGCGGAACTGACCTCGGCGTGACGACCGAGGGCCTTGACCAGCTCACTCAGCCAGGCATCGAATCCCAACTCATCGGAGTGGAGAACGATACCCCGGACGGCATGCTGATGCCGGCAGGCCACGGTCCCCTGCTTCAGCTCGGCCTCGAAGACGTCCTCGCCGGCACGGACCACGATCTTCTTGACGTCGGGATCCTTCTTCTTGAAGAAGCCGCCCTCACGCTGGACCTCGACGGAGCCCGGCATCGCCGCCAGCATCTTGGTGCACAGCACCTGGAAGAAGATGCCGGTGTCGGCGGCGTCCGCGTGCAGCGAGGCGGCGATGGTGTCCAGGTCGGGCAGCGGCAGAGGCGCCTCAGACATCGTCGGGTCGAGTATACGGGGGCGGGTTGCGCCGCATCGCCGTAGCGCTCATACGGGGCGCGGGTCAGCCGCGCCACCGGCCCATGACGACCCGCGTGATGCCTCCGGGTTCAGAGGCGACGGTAACGTGGAGGCCGGCGCGGCGCATCAGGACCTGGACCGAACGGCTGAGATAGGGGGCGACCTCGACCAGGAGCGTCCCGCCCGGCCTGAGCCATTCGGACGTCTCGGCGGTCAGGTCGCGCACCAGGCCGAGGCCGTCGGTCGAACCGTCGGTGAGGGTGTGTCGCGGCTCGAAGTCGCGGATCTCCGCGGGCAGTCCGCGGACCTCCCGCTTGGCCACGTATGGGGGATGGATGGTGAGGACGGTGACACCGCCCAGGAGCCGCCGGGGCAGCCCGGCCAGGAGGTCCGACACCCGGAAGCGGGCGTTGGCGAGGTGGTTGCTACGGGCGTTGGCACGGGCCAGGCGGACGGCGGCCGGGTCGATGTCGAGCCCCCACACCTCGGCGCCCGGGACGGCCTGGGCAACGGCGCAGGCCACCGGAGCCGCTCCGCAGGCGACATCCACGGCGACCCTCGCGGTGCGGCGCCGGCGGAGTGCTTCCACGGCGGAGCTGGCCAGCAGCTCACTCGAGCCGCGGGGGACGAACACCCCGGGACGGACTCGAAGAGTGAGCCCGGCGAACGGCACCCAGCCGCGGATCAGCGCCACGGGCTCGCCGCCCGCCCGGCGCTCGACGTATTGGTGGTACCTGACCTCGGATCGTTTGGGCACCCCGGCATCCGGGTCGAGATCGTCGGGATCGACACCCAGCACCAGACCGAGGAGGTCCGCGGCGTCCTCGCCGGCGATGGTCGACCGCCAGTGGTCGATGGCATGAGAGGTGCGTAGGCGACGCCGGCCGGCATCGAGGAGGTCGGCGACGGTGGACACGCGGGGGGTCTTTCGTGCTTGCATGGGCGGGGATGGTAGCCGCGAGCGGGCCCGACCACCAGATCGCCGCCTTCTTCGACGTGGATCGCACCCTGGTGCGCGGGTCGTCGCTGCTCGCCCTGGCCGCACCTCTCTGGCGCGCCGGCCTCCTGCCCCGCAGCGTGGCACTCCAAGCTGCCATTCGCGGTCTCCAGTTCAGCAGCCGGGGTCTCTCCGAGGACAAGGTGCGCCGGGCGGTGACCGCCATCAGCCGAGTCGTCCGGGGCATGGACGCGGCGGCGATGCGCCAGGTCGCCGACACGGCGACTCCCCGCATCCTGGCCCCCCGTGTCTACGACGAGGCGCTCCGGCTCATCGAGTGGCATCACCAGCACGGACACCTCGTCTTCCTGGTCTCGGCCTCCACCCATGACCTGATCGACAAGCTGGGCGAGATCGTGGGGGCGGACGGAGTCGTGGCCTCGGAGGCGGAGATCGTCGACGGCCACTACACCGGAAGGGTGGAGCTCTGCCACGGCGCCGCCAAGGCCGAGGCACTCCGCCGCCTGGCCAGGGGCCACGGCATCGATCTGGAACGCTCCTACGCCTACGGAGACGCACTCGGCGACCTGCCCATGCTCGAGGCGGTCGGTCATCCGATCGCCGTGAACCCGGACGGACGTCTCCGGGTCATGGCCGAGCAGCGGCGATGGAGACAGCTTCGCTTCCGCCGGCGCAGCCGCTGGGTTCGCCTGACGAGTCTGCGCCGGGCACCGGTCGCCGTTCGGAAGCCCGTCCCGCACCGCCGTCCCGTGCCGGACCAGGCGCCCGAGGACGTTGCAACAATCGTCGGGAACCCCTGACCCCCCCTCGCCAATGGCGGTGGGGGCGGTGGGCGGGTGCCTGACAAGTGCAATGCGCCGTCGCTACACTCGGCGCGCCGGTGTCGGCCCGCGCAACGATGGAGAATCACAGTGGCGCAGATGCCTCCACCTCCCCCAGGCGAGCCCCCCTTCCCCTCCACTCCATCGGCGTATCCGCCGCCGAATCCTCCCGGCTTCCCGGCGCCCGGCTATCCGGTCGCCCCCGGATACGGTCCGCCTGGCTACCCGGTCGCTCCGGGCTTCGCCCCCCCCGGCTATCCACCGCCAGGGTACCCGGTTCCCGGCGGCTGGGGGATGCCCCAGGCGGTGTCCAGGTACGGCGGCTTCTGGATCCGCTTCGGCGCCTACGTGATCGACAGCATCCTGGTAGGGATCGTTTTCGGCATCCTGATCCGGGTGACCTCGGCGGTCACTGTGACCTGCCCGGCGGGCACGGTCAGCCTGAACGCCTCCTGCCCCGGCGGGGTCACCGCCTACTCCGGCGCCTTCTATGTCCTCCTTCTCCTGGCACTTGCCTACTACGTCGTCCTGTGGGCGTTTGGCGGGACGCTCGGCCAGCGGATGCTCGGATTGAAGGTCGTCGACGCCACCTCGGGACAGTGCATCGGCATCCCCCGCAGCATTCTCCGGATGGTCGGATTCGCCATCGCCGCCATCCCGATCTACCTCGGGCTCATGTGGGCCGGGTGGGATCCGCGCAAGCAGGGGTGGCACGACAAGATCGCCGCCACCGTCGTGATCCGCTCCTGAGCCGGGGGACGGCACCCACCATGTGACTCCGGCGGCCGACACCGCCACAACGTGCGCACAGATCGAGGTCAGGAGCCCATGTGGCCCTTCCCGCCGCCACCGCCCCCCCCTCCCGTGCTCCCGCCGCCGCCACAGGCGCCATGGCCGGCGCCGATCTTGCCCCTGTCTCCGCTGGAAGATCTGGACATCGCCGGCGTCGGCATCCGGTTGGCGGCGTTCGCCCTCGACTGGTTGTTCATCGGGATGGGTGCGGTCGCCGGGCTGGTGATCGGTGGCATCGTGGCCGAGGCAGGCGTCTCCCAGCAGTCGGTGGGCACGGTGGCGGCCGACTCAGTTCCCACCCTGATCGGGGCACTGATCGCCTTGCTCAGCGTCGTGGCCATGCCCTTCGTCTACCTGGGGGTTGGCTGGCAGAGTGGCGCAACCCCGGCGATGAGGATCCTCCACCTGCGAGTGGTCTCCGCCGGCACCGGCGGCCGTCTGAGCTGGGCCCAGACGGTCCTCCGGTACGCCGGCTACTGGTGGTCGCTGGCCACGCTTGGATGCGGCTTCCTCGCGGCCCTCATCGACACCCGCCGCCGCGGGCTCGCCGACCGTGTGGCCGGTAGCTTGGTGCTCTCCGCGCGTGCCGTCCCCCTCGCCTGGGTGGCCGCCCCCCAGGGCTGGACGCTGCAACCGTCGCGGCCGCCCCGGCCGGCGCCTCTCGACCCCACGGCGCGGCCGGACGTGGAATCGCCAGTGGTGAAGAGCACCTGGACATGGACCGACGTCCTGCCCGTCCTCGTCCTCTTCTTCCCCGTCGCCTATGGGGCGAGTTGGATCGTCGTGATCTCTGCCAAGGGACTGGGGGTCAGCGGCGCCGGGCTCCCGGTGGTCTCCGTCCTCGAGGACGTCGCCGCGTACGGGGCAAGCCTCCTGCTCATCGGGCTCCTGGTGCGATGGCGCCGCCACACCGGGCTGTCGGCGCTGGGGCTGCGGCTCCCCCACTGGCCATGGCTGATCGCCGGCATCCCCATGGGCTTCGCCGCCTTCGCGCTCGAGGATGCCGGCGGGCTGGTGAGCCGCATGGTGTTCCCCGCCACCGGGGCAAACAACCAGTGCGTCGGCATCCGGGGTTCATTCGGCCCGTCGCTGGCGCTGGCGCTGGTCTCCGTCGCCGTCATCGCCCCCATTTCCGAGGAGATCATCTTCCGCGGTTTCACATTCCGGTACCTTCACGGGCGGCTGCCACTCTGGGGCTCGGTTCTGGCCAGTGCTGTCATCTTCTCGGCGGCCCATGCCGGCTGGCAGGAGCCGACCTTGTTTCTCCCCGTGCTCGCCACGGGCGTCGTGCTCGCCTATCTGTACGCCAAGTCGGGCTCCATATGGCCTGGTGTCGTCGTCCACATGACCATCAACGTCGTGGCCACCATCGCCATCTTCGCGGCCGCGTCCTGCTGATGCACCGCTCCGCACGAGGTTGGCGTCGGGTCACCGGGGCTGCGCCGCCGGTCAGCCGGTGCGCCCCGTTCCCGGCCGGCCTGCCCCTGCCAACGCCTCCGCCACCTGATCCGCCTCGCCGGGATCGAGGGTGGCGCAGGTGATCCGGATTCCGGGCGGAGTGGCGATGCGGAAACGCTCACCGGCCAGCGCCCCGTAGCCTCGCTCGGCGAGGCGGCCCAGCGCCTCGGCCTCAGCCTCGACCGGAATCCAGACGTTGAATCCGGTGGCTCCGTGGGCAACGATGCCTCGTCGCTCCAGGGCGCCGATGAGCGCTTCTCGCCGTGAGCGGTAGGTGTCCGCCGCGTGCGAGAGGCGCGACTCCAGATTGGGGCGCGACCAGAGGCCGATGGTCATCCGCTGCAGAAGGTGGCTAACCCATCCGGCGCCGACTGCCAGCCGCCCCTCGACTCGCGCAACCGTCGTCTCGTCGCCGCAGACCACGGCGAGGCGGAGGTCCGGGCCCAGGGTCTTGGAGACAGAGCGAATCACGGCCCACGCCGCGGACCCGGGCAGGGCAACACCGACCACCGTGCCGCCGCCGACAGCCTCCGCATGGTCGTCCTCGACGACGAGAACGCCGGGATGCCGGGACAGCACGCGGCGGAGCTCGGTGCGTCGAAGATCGTCGAGGGCGCTGCCGAACGGGTTCTGGCTGCGCGGCGTCATCAGCACCGCCAGAGCGCCCCGGTGAAGAGCGGCGTCCAGATCGTCGGCGACCATGCCCCGATCGTCGACTCGCACGGGGAGGGCGCGCAGCGACATCGCCCTCAGCAGGTCGAAAACGGCCGGATAGGCGGGGTCCTCGACGGCGAGCGCATCACCGGGCCGCAGATGAGCGTTGAGAACACGCTCAAGGCCGTCGAGGGCGCCACTGGTCAAGGTCAGGCTGGTGGCGTCGACGCCGTCGGCGCGGAGCCGCTCACGAGCGAGGTCCATAAGGTCCGGCTCCATCGGCGAGGAGCCGTACTGGATGGAGCGCCGCGGCAGGGTTTCGAAGACTTCGCTCCAGTCCGGCATCAGGAGGGGGTCGGGACAGCCGTGGGCCAGGTCGCGCAGCCCCGCGCGAACCCGCACCTGGAATCCACCGGTCAGTGGCGGCCGGGGAGCGACCGACGTGCCCGAACGTCCGGCGCCTCTCACGACGCCGCGCTGCCGCAGCTGCCCATACGCCGCCGCCACCGTCGCCGGGCTCACTCCCAAATGGGAGGCCAACTCCCTGACGGTGGGCAGACGCTCGCCCGGCTCGACGCGACCTTCCCGCACCGATCCTTCCACGCTCGCGGCGATGTCGACGGCCCGCCTGCCGGATATGTAGAATCGTTCGGTAACGTTCAATAGTTTGTAGCATAACATGCTGTGTACAAATGACACATGACATCAGAATCATGAGTGAGCAACCGCCCGAACCAACGCGCGATGCGGACGCGGAGGCCACTCCAGCGAGTCCTCGCGTCCGCGTCAGGCGGCACGCGGATCGCGCCCGCTACGACCGGGAAACCGTGGACGCCATCCTCGACAGCGCCCTCGTGTGCCACCTCGGCGTGATCGTCGACGGCGAGCCCCTGGTGCTGCCGACGGGTTTCGGCCGTGCGGGCCACACCCTGTATCTCCACGGCGCCGCAGCCAACCGCAGTCTCCGGGCGGCCCTAGACGGCGCTTGCCTCACCGTCACGCATGTCGACGGCCTGGTGCTGGCTCGCACTCTCCTCAACCACTCGATGAACTACCGCAGCGTGGTGGTCAGGGGTCGCGGCCGGCTGGTCACTGATGCGCGGGAGCGCCTCATCGCGATGAGGGCGATCGTCGAGCACGCCATCCCGGGGCGCTGGGACGAGGCCCGCGCGCCGAGCGACGCCGAGCTGGCCATGACCGCAGTCATCGCCATCGACCTCGACCAAGTGTCGGCGAAGGTACGGAGCGGACCACCCGTGGACCCGGAGGACGATCTCGGCCTCCCCGCCTGGGCCGGGGAGGTGCCCCTACGCCTCACCGCGGACGCGCCCCGCCCGGACCCACGACTGGTCGGTGCCGTGCCAGAACCGTTGAGCGTGGCCGGGCTGCGCCGGAGGTTTGCGTCAGAGCCGCCAGCTCATGATTGAGCGCGCGGATCGCAGGCACGCCCTGGCCCCCCTGACCCTCGCCGCGTTCGCCGCCGTCTACCTGATCTGGGGTTCGACCTACCTCGGCATCCGCTACGCGATCGAGACGATCCCGCCGCTGGCCATGGCCGGCAGCCGGTTCATC
>OBLU010006383.1_pt1 | contig 10497 bp, 11 predicted proteins | sample 1518681 | NCBI WGS metagenome assembly OBLU01 (sample SAMEA3539304, study PRJEB22396) | soil metagenome | biome: tundra; feature: field; material: soil | place: USA | collected 2010-05 | depth 0.15 m
GCCATGCGATGGAGGCATCATGGCCAAGAGACGGCACCAAGACCTCGCCTACTGGCGAGACGGGTTCATACGCATCACGAACGACGACGAGCTCGAACTCCTGCTGGCGTGCCGGGGATCGATTGCCGACCGTGAGGACGTGGCGTTCGAAGAGCCGGACCACGAGGGTTCACCACGGTCGACGATCCGTGGCTACTCCGTCACCTCCGCCATCGAACGGGTGATCGCGGCGGGAATCCTTCCCGCGCCGAAGACCGAACTTCCGATCGTCGGCACCAAGGTCGAGACCATGGAAGTCGGAGGCAAGCCACCCCCTGCGTGTCGCTACGGAGTGGGTGTCGTGATGGCTCTCGAGTGGGATTGGATCTTTCGTTCCTGGCGCGTGGACGTGAAGTTCGACCAACCCACAGGAGGATGGTGCGGCTATCCCATACTGGGTACCCACACGTTCCCGTTTGACGTCCATGTGATCGGCAGTTCTGATCGGCCGTTCTCCGACATGTCTCCGGATGAGATCAAGACACTCCACGAGGTCCGACGTCAGCAGTTCTGGCGCGAAATTGATCCTGCATCTGGCCTGTACGACCCGTCGAGAATCGTGAATACACATGAGTGAGTGTTCGATCTGCAAAGTTTCGAAGCCCGACGTAGAGGAGAGGCTTGGACGCATGTCGTGTCTCAAATGCGCGCAGGACCGATCCGCAGGGGCCCTCTCGAACTACGTGATCGCCATGTCCGAGGAGGTCGTCGAGACGCCCTACGGTTGGAGCACCGCGTTGTGCGCCTACCGAGATCCAGTCAGGTGGCTCTGTCTGCACATCCACAACTCAGAAGACGAGGCGCAGGCCTGCCTCGCCGAGACAGTAGCCCGCGGTGGCGGGGTATTCCCGATCCGCTGATCACAGATCCGAGAGTGCCCGGTCCCGCCGCACAGTTCTAATTACTCATTCCCTTCTGCCGACAAAGCCCTGTTCATCGCGCAGGAGAGTTGGGGGCGACGAAGTCAAGGCGGGATCACATCACTTTCGGTTCTTATCCTTTGGGGCCGAAGGCGGCGAGAGCGGTGGAGCTGTCGAGTACCAGGCTCGTTGGGGACTGCTCTGGGTGCCAAGTGAAAGTGGAAGGTACGCTTTCTGTGTCGCGCGGTCGCCAGACGATCATGCTCCGTGTCCACTGCAGCCTCCAGTCGGAAGCCCAGTGGAACTGCTCGAAAGTGCCGGAGGGTTCACCATTTCAGTTGATGACCTGCATAGGGAGCGTCTTTAGGAGATACGACAAGACGTGGGAATCTGAATACAGAAATGGATATTGGATTCCACAGGCCGCCATTCTTCACTCTCTCCGAAATCATGCGAGCATGTGGCGTGTCTAAGTCAACGGCGTCAGGGATCAGGGCGGGGTTGAGGGTCCCGGCTGAGAGACACTGGGGTGACTTGCTCGCCCTTGGTAATGATCGGTGACCATGATGTCGATGGCGCTATCGCCTCCAGAGCGACTGCTATTGAACGCTCTTACCGATGTGAGGGGCCAACGTGGCGCAATGGCAAGCCTTGCTTTGGGCTTCGGGATTAGTGCATTTGAGCAAATCATCCCAACACTTTCAATCGCTTCAGGAATACCAATAGTCGAACTCCAAGACGCGGCTACATTTTGTCGAGAAGTCATTGATCCAAATCAACCAAGGGTTTCCAATCAACATCTAGTGACCCGATCGATACTTAAGAACTTTTCCGTTCACACGCAAAGTGGCTATCAACTTCGCGAGTTTCTTGTAGCAACGGGGCTAAAGACTCGCCCGACCTCCGTGAAGCGGGCGTGCACGGTAGAGAACTTCGTCAAACTCGATAGCCAGCGTTCAGAGGAACATTGGGGTCGCTTTGAAACACGATTCCCCGAAGCAATAGCCAGTGCCGAGAACTCGACGCTCTTTTCAAGACCTGACCTGGTCGAGGTCATAAAGGATCTTCTCGCACTCCACTTTGCGCGAAGTTATGAAATACAAGTAGCTATCCAAAACATTCGAGGTCCGGGAATCTCAGACTTCATGACCGCAGTCGGTCTCGATGATGCATGGCTAGTGCAAGCGCATCTTGATCGTTTCGGTTTCGAGGTCACTGATTTGGTTGTGGCACGCGGACGCTTGGAAGCGGCTGTGTCACAAGAGTTCAATTCGCATACCGAGTCTGGTGTCTACTTTCGCTTACGAATACCGGACTACTTCCAAGGGGCGAGAGAGATCGTCACCAATTCAAGGCTTCAAATTCTGCGACCATCTTCCGCTAATGACGAATTTCTGATTGGAGACAATCCACTCATAACTCCAGACATAACGAGGTCTCGACTTGGCATTCTCGACGGACTTCCAATCGCGAACGCGGCGACAGTAATTATGCCCTTGTCGCCCAAAGTCTCAGTTGCTCTTGCGAGACAAGATAGTGAAGAGATGATCAACGAGGAGATGGTTCGCGAGCTAAATCGATTCCAAATGCAAAAGGCTATGAAATCGGTCTTCTTTCGCCCTGGTTCAAATCTTGAGACAACCATGGCCACGCATGTACTGATTGACAACAAGGCGCGATGGGAAGTTCACTAAGGGCTTACAAATGAAGAGAAACCATCGACCGAGTGAAAGGGGGCGGAAGGTTGTCTGCGGCATCGATTCAATCTGAGGTTCCTTCAATCGTGATTCCGATGGTTGTTGGCGTGGCTGTCGCCATCTTTTCCGTTTGGCTCACGGAGTGGGCGATCCGGCGACGTTTCACAAATCTGGAGGTGTCGATTGTCCTCTTGAGCCATTATGAGCACCCCACAATTGAACTTCGTTTCAAAAACGTCGGAATGAACGAAGCCAGGGACTGTTTCGCTGAGTGGCTGCAGTTTGATGATCGTGACAGCGAGAGAATTCTCGAACACCATCCCTTGAATTGGTCGGACAATGTCACTGGAAATTTCGTGAGGACGATCTTTCCCCACCAGACGGCTTATATTCAATTCACTGGAACCACCGTCCAATTGAGTCCCGATTATTCAAATCAGATCATCAAGTCAAAACTCCCATTTACCTATGGCACCGCGAGTGTCATCGACATCGAAGTTTCTTGGCACTCGGGTCAGGTAAGTCGAATGCAACTCTGCTACTTGTGGAATGCGGATGGAGGCTCGTTGCTTGAAGATGCATGGATTGATTCTGCGGTTGACCGAACCTTTATCCGGCGAAACAAATTTGGAAGACACAACCTGACACTCGCAAATAATGGCCGATTAATGGATTAAGACTCAACCGCTTCGGCTGAGAAGTCATGCACCATTCGTTCATCCCTTTGGCGTATTGACTTTCTTCAAGCGAGCCAATGTTCGCCGATTTAGAGTAAAGCAAATCGGGATCAGTTCCCATATGTCAGGAGAACGCGATGACAATCTTCAGAATTGACGACCTTATGCCGGAGGATCGAATGGAATTCTTTCAAAGGTTTCAGCGGTTCATGGAGATCAGTCAAGCTATCAACGATGACTTCGAACTGAATGCAATTGAGGCGAAGTTGCCCATGATGGAGCAACCCAGCGAAATGACCTTTGATCAAGTGGCAGCACACTGGAAGAATCTTGCGAGCGGCTATGAACGGCAAGTCTCTCGCCATCAAGATGCGGCTGATCAACTCAATGCAATTGGCGAGATTGTCGAGAGGAACCGGAAATGATCATTGACTTACGTGAGCGTCCGACCCAGCGACAGAAAACCAGGACCTGAGCACCTGGCCCATCAAATGCAAGTGCGGCTCAACGGATTCGAACCCAGGAGCTCATTTACAGACGTTTCGGATGTCCTAATCACTTATCTCCTGCTTACGACGTGGGAGTGAAGGACTCGAACCTAGAACGTGATTCGACAGATCGGAGCAAAGATCATGTCGGGCCTTGACCAACAGTCAAGGCCCTCAATTTCAAATCTCTGAAATTTATGACGGAGGTCTTCGCGCGTTTCGGACCTTTTCTCGACGCGGGCAAACTCTTGGCGACACCTCTAGGCAGTTTTGGTGCATCAGTCCATGTTTTGACTGCTCTCAGGTGTCCACGCTTTCGATCACCGGATCGATGGTCAAGAGATCGAAGCGGGTTGATCTGGGCAGTTGCTCCTATGTCAACAGATATTGTCAACAACTCGGTCGTTCAGCAGCGGAACGAAGAACCTCGGCCGCTACCACTCGGCCTTCGATGATCTGCTCGCTTGACAGACCTAGCCGAGGATTCATAAGAAGGCCGAGCATGGCACTGACGATCTGCCCCGCTTGCATTTCGATGATGTCAATTTGCTGCCGCTGAATGCCAGCGTCGAGTGCCATCTTGCAGAGCTTGGCGTGATTCAGACGCTCGCCACTCCATGCCTGCATGAGGCTACGTTCTCCGTCATTTCGGATCGTGTTCTGTGATTAAAAGTCAAAAGTAATTGACTTTGGCGAATCTGTGTACTAGGTTTGAACAATCAACTTCACAAGAGACCCAGACCGAGGCGCAATCCGGCGTGACTTCTGAGTCCCCGACTGCCCTTCTGGTCGTCGATATGCAGAATGCGTTCTGCCACCCGAATGGTTCGTTTGCGCGAATGCTGGTAGGGGGCGAGGCTTCAATTGAGATGTGCCAACAGGCGGTGCCGGTTTGCGCAAGGCTAATTGAGGGTGCGCGAGTTGAAGATATCCCTGTCATCTTCACGCGCTACGTCTATCAGTCCGGGTACGCCGATCGGGACATACTCCTCCAGAAGTATCCGGACATAGAGAGACTAAGTGCGCTTGAGGAAAATTCTTGGGACGCCCAGATCGTCGATGACCTGGAACCTAGAGTCGGCGATTTCGTGATCGACAAGTCGAGATACAGCGCATTCTACGGGACTCGACTTGAACCCCTTCTTGATGGACTTGGTGTTCGACATCTTGTTGTGTGTGGAGTTACCACGAATGTATGTGTGGAGAGCACGGTAAGAGACGCTTCGCAGAGGCATCTGAAATTGTTCGTGGTTAGTGACGCGACTGGAGAGTTGACGCGTGAACGTCACAAGAATGCTCTCGACATCCTTGAATACGGATTTGCGAAGGTCGTTGAGGCCAATGAACTGCTAGAAGCATGGAGAATGGAATGTCCGCATAGAAAGAGTGATGCGTGAAGGGCATCTCGGAGAATCTGCTCGATTGGACGACGGGATGTTTACCAGTGAGGACTCGATCCGGGCGATCACTCAAGGTCCAACAGCGGCTAATTCCAGGTGGCTGCGTTGAGTCACTGTAAATCTGATTCCACTGACGCTAAATGGGTCGATTCGTCGGTATCTCTAATTGTTCCGCGTATTCTCGCGCATCGGCGGCACCTTCACCAGTTTCCAGAAGTCTCGTTCTCTGAGCACATGACCGCTGCATACATCGGTCAGCAACTGGAGGCCATGGGCTTGGAAGCGAAGGGAATGCTTGACGGCACTGGCCTCGTCTCGGAGGTTGTAGGACTTCGGGTGTCCGACTCGCCCGGTCGAAATTTGATGATTCGAGCTGATATCGATGCATTGCCCATAACGGAAGCTGACGATGGTCGTAACTGCCGGTCAAGTATTGAAGGTGTAATGCACGCCTGCGGCCACGATGCACACACGGCTATCGCACTTGGCGTGGCGGAAGTACTGAACTCTCACCGATACGAATTCGCTGGTTCCGTCCGATTTCTCTTTCAGCCCGCCGAAGAGCGTCTTAGTGGCGCGAAACGAATGATCGCGGCGGGTGCACTTGATGACCCACCCGTTGATGCCGTGCTGGGACTCCACGTACTTTCTCAACTTGAAATGGGTCAGGTGGGTGTCACGAACGGTCCACTCTTCGCATCTGCCGATGAGTTCAAGTTGACCGTAATCGGACGTGGTGGACACGGCGCATTACCGCACCAAACGATTGATCCAATACCAGTCGCCTGCTCCATCGTGATGGCGCTTCAGACATTGATATCTCGCGAGGTGTCGCCCTTCGACTCCGCGGTAGTGACGATCGCAACAATTCACGGGGGCGAAGTCTTCAACACGATTCCTGATTCAGTCGTGCTTAGTGGTTCCGTTCGGGCGTTCCAACCGGAGTTGCGGATGAAATTACTTCGACGCGTTCAGGAAATGTCGGCATTAGTATCGAGCTCCTTTGGGGCTCGATCTTCGTTTGAGATTGGTGCTGGCGCGCCGCCTGCGATTTCCGACCCCGCAATGGTGGAAATGGTTCGCTCCGTCGTCAAATCAATTCATGGGGCAACGCTGGTCGAGGTCGGATCCCTAACGCCGGCGGACGATATGGCGGAGTTTCTGATTTCAGTCCCTGGATGCTATTTCTTGCTCGGGGCGGGTAACGAGAAGAAGGGCATCACTGCACCTCACCATCACCCAGGATTCGATCTTGATGAAGACTGTTTGGAGCTGGGCGCGATTGTTTTGACGCGTTGCGCACTTGAGTACTTCGCGAATGGAGCGGTGACAGAAGCGACTGAAGGCGAGGCTGAAGTAGGCCCGGTACGCCGGATCGACTTGGGCGTCGAAAATTGAGAGGAGCCGTCCGAGCATTGGCACTGATTCTCGAAACGCGAATTCACGAGTAATTCGTGCGGGTGCAGAGAAGTTTGTGGAGTTTTGGTCAAGTAGTGCAACGGAGATGGAGAATGAGTGATGGATTACAAGCCGGAGAATGGGCATGGACTTAAATACGACCCGTTTAAGAGTTGTACGATCCCGCGGCCAATAGGTTGGTTGTCGACGAGATCTTCAGATGGAATCGACAACCTGGCGCCGTTTAGTCAGTGGCAAAACCTAACTTGGGATCCGCCGATGGTCATGTTCGCAGCAAATCAGTCGGTCTTAGAAGGTAGGAAGGATACCGTTCGCAACGCCGAGGACACGGGCTGGTTTGTTTGGAACATGGCTACATGGGAATTGCGGGAGGCCGTTAATCTCACCTCCCGTGCCCTTCCCTCTGGCGTAGACGAGTTCGCGTTCGCCGGGATAGCCAAGGAGGAATGCATCGAAGCGCCAGTGTCGCGCGTCGCCGCGTCGCCATGTCACTTTGAGTGCAGGTATGTTCAAACTGTTCGCGTGCCTGCGAACACCGATGTCGCAACGGTCGACCTGGTCATAGGTAAGGTTGTTCGAGTACATATAGACGATCGCGTGATTACTTCGAGCGGGAAACTCGATGTACTGAAAATTAAGCCAATCGCTCGCCTGGGATACTTCGACTTCACAGTCGTTGACAACTCTTTCGAAATGGTGCCACCAGAAGCGTCTGATGAAGAGTTGGCGGGGTTGGAAGGAAAGACACTTTAACTAGTTTGCACCGCCCAGATGTTTGGCTTTTTGGAAATATGGATCTCACTACGCGAGCCGAGTAACTGTGCGGTCCACAAAGTACTTGCCCATCCGTTTCGCGCTGGTAGGTTGCACATGTGTCGGAGGTGAGGTATGACCTCGTTGCCTCGCACCCTGTTCGATGTGACCTGGACGTGTTTGCTTGAGGATGTACCTTCGGAGTCGGTGGCTCAATTTCGCTGTCCGGCCAGATCCTTAAGCGGGACGTCGGAGCGGATCTAACTGGTTGACTCTCGCTCGATCTCTTCCAGTATCGGCGTGACCCTTAAAACGGTCCAATCCAGAAGTCGTTCTGCCACCCGTTGGGCTTCCACCGGATCACGAGTGGAGCAAGCGTTGAAGAATTCACGTTGACCCTGAAGATCGTCCACGATGCTTTCATTCTTTGATAGCGCCAATCTCAGATATCGCTCCGCTTGGCGGCGGTTTGACTGTATTTCTTTAAGCATGCGAGGGTTGTCGCCAGCGCGGTAGCACGTAACGTGCATCTCCCACTCAGTCTGCAAGTACATGTCGACGTCCGGCTTTACGTCCATGACCATATCCTCGATCTGGCGGGCGCACTCTTGAATCCTGACTAGTTCGGGATCCGACAGCCGCGATACTCCGATTCGAGCTGCGGCGCCTTCGAGGCACCGCCGAACTTCATAGATGTCTTTGAAGTCCTTTACCGACAGTGGCGCGACTCTGCAAGTCCGTCGAGCCCCCAAAATCACAAACCCGTCAGCTGCCAGCCTTTCGAGAGCGGTGCGAACAGGCGTCGTGCTGACACCAAGGTCATTAGCCAGGTCGTTGAGGCGCCAGGAGTGCCCAGGGGCGAGGCCAGCAAGAATCAGGTTACGTAAATGTGAATACACATCGTCCGTGACTGACGTAGTCCGAAAGACCGGTGTTGTGGTCACATGTTCGCTTTGCGAAATGTCCTCCAAGATCTAACGGCTCCTGCTGCTGTTCATGGTTGCCTCACCTCGCTCAACGTTATCACCCGATGATTAAAAGTCAACGACAAAAAACTGTTGACTTTTGATCACAAACTACATATGATCAGATTCAAGATCAGGTGGGGGTAGTTGGTGATCGCGAGCGAGCGCAGCGGCTGTCGCAAGGGCAACCACGGTAGCGAATGGAGAGTCGGGACTGGATAATCCCGTCTCGGTCTGCTCGTGGATCGGGGCGATTGGCTTCAGAGTTGAGAGTGCATGAGATGTATCTAGTCGAAAGGAAATGCGAATGAATCTTTTAAGGTTTTTCGGTAAGGCATCTGACGATTCGTACAGCATTGAACACATACCCGAAAGCGATCGCTACGGTGCGGCGTCCAGTTTGGGAGCAATATGGACAGTTGCCAATGTGCAGCTCGGCACCGTCATAACGGGCGTCATCGCCGTCCTACTGGGCCTCGATATTGAGTGGGCAATCATCTCGGTGGTTATCGGCAACTTGATCGGTTGCGTTTTCATGGCATACCACTCTGCGCAAGGTCCCAAGTTGGGGTTGCCTCAAATGATTCAAAGTCGTGCGCAGTTTGGAGTGTATGGAGCATGGCTGCCAATGGCGGCGGTGATCGTCTTGTTTGTGGGCTTTTTCATAACCGGTGCAATCTTGACTGGAGAGAGTTTGGCTGCGCTTTTGCACGTAACGCTTGCCGAAGGAATCTGGATTGGTAGTGCAATCGCCTTCGTCATGACGTATTTCGGGTACGAGTTCATTCATCGTTACGACAAGTTCGTGGCGGCCATCGTCAGTCTGATCTTCGTTGTGATCACGATCAAACTCGTCACAGTTCTTCCCTCACACCTGCCAAGTTCATCGCCGAGTTGGGGCGTGGTTTTTTTGATGGTTTCGATTGCGGCTACTTGGCAGTTGACATGGGCGCCGTACGTGTCGGACTACTCCCGCTATCTTCCAGTAAATACGTCGACCATCCAGATCTTCTGGTTCACATATCTGGGTTCAGCGGTGGCGGGGGTATGGCTTATGGTCGTCGGCATTCTGGCCGGTACGGTTGGGGGCTCTGCGTTGAGCGTCGACCCCGCTGGCTACATTGGGACCCTTTTCCCGGGTGCACACTGGCTTGCGTTCATTGGTATTGCCGCATCGCTGCTTATCATTCAGGCGATGAGTTTGTACAGCGGATTTCTCACGATAATGAGCAGTTTGTTCGCGTCAACGAAGGTACCCAACGCCGTCAATTCACGCATCGTTGCAAGCCTTGTGATTGGAGTTGGAGGAAGCATCGCTGCTGTGGCTGCGAGTGGAAACTTCATCACGAACTTCACGAATTTTCTGCTCTTTCTCCTGTACTTGATAGTTCCGTGGACTGCTATCAACCTGACGGACTTCTACATTGTGAGGAAGGGTCAATACTCCATTCCTGACTTCTTCAAGGGCTCTGGACTCTACGGCAAAGTCAACATTCGGACCATCATCATCTATGTGATTGCGTTGCTCGTGGAACTTCCGTTCGCCGACAGCAGTTTTTATGAGGGTCCAATATCGAAGCACCTCATGGGAGGAGCTGACATTGCCTGGATTGTCGGCTTAGTCGTCGCGGCCGGCCTCTATCTGGCATGGGTTGCTCCAAACGTCCGTAAAGGAATGAAATCCGACCCCGTAGCACCTACGTCTGAAGTTGGTTCGTTGGACTAATACCGCGCCCGACATGAGTTAACCATATGGCCGATAGGTATCAGAGATTGGTCCGTGCCGGCGAAGTCGACTGGTGATGAACAGCCCAGTGGTCGGCAGGGGGTCGGTGGTGACACGTACGCTTACGCTCCTGGAGGCAGGGATAAATAGGTTGTTTGGTGACAACTGTTTGGGACCCGCTCGGCAATGGTGAATGGGAGGTAATTGATGGAAGGTGCCCGAGTCGTTCGCGCCGCGCGGGGAAACCAGATCACCACGCTCGGCTGGCCTCAGGAGGCGCCCCTGCGGATGCTGTCGAACAACCTCGATCCCGAGGTCGCCGAACGGCCCGAGGACCTGGTCGTCTATGGCGGGACGGGACGCGCGACGCGCGACTGGCGCAGCTTCGACGCCCTCGTCAGGACGCTCACGACGCTCAAGGCAGACGAGACCATGCTCGTGCAGTCGGGCCGCCCCATCGGTGTGCTGGAGAC
>OBLU010006384.1_pt1 | contig 10495 bp, 10 predicted proteins | sample 1518681 | NCBI WGS metagenome assembly OBLU01 (sample SAMEA3539304, study PRJEB22396) | soil metagenome | biome: tundra; feature: field; material: soil | place: USA | collected 2010-05 | depth 0.15 m
CAGCGAGATATCAGCACTTCCGGCGGACTCAAGTGTTTGATTTGCACCACTAGATGAGATCATGCCGATGCAGTAATCTCTATCCCGTTGGTACAAAAAAGCCGTCAGGTCAAATAGCCAAGGCCACCAGCAAGAGCGAGAAAGTCTAACGTTTAGAAAAGCCAAAGACGTCATCGCTGTCTTCGTTAACCAATCGTCAACGGCCTTGGCCGTATGTACCCCCTAATGGGAAAAGCGCTTAAAGCAGCGATAATCTTTGGTCTATTGAGTGCTCTTGCGCTGCTGTTAAACGCGAACGTGTCGAATTCTGCCGGCGCACGGATTGACCGGTCTTCCTGGAGGGAAAAGTTTCGGCGCCCTGCAGAGATTCCCTTTCCCCCAAGCAATCCCTATACAGAGGCCAAATACAAGCTCGGCCGAATACTATTTTTTGATCCCATTCTCTCCGGATCTCAGATCCGTGATTGCGCGAGTTGTCACAATCCCGGGCTGTCATGGGGCGACGGCCAGCCGCGTGCGGTCGGCGAAAAAATTCTGCCGTTGCGATCGCCATCGCTGCTTAATGTTGCCTGGACGCCAAAGCTTGGGTGGGACGGACATTTCCGCGATCTCGAGGCGGTGGCATTCGGCCCGATCACCTCGGCTGGCAATATGAACCTGCCGGAGCCGGTTCTGCTCGGGCGTCTTTCCGCGATACCCGGTTATGCCGATGCCTTCGACGCCGCTTTCGGCAAGGGTGACATTACGCGACGCAAAATCGAATTGGCGCTGGCGACATATGAACGCTCGATCGTTTCCGGAGATGCACCGTTCGACCGCTGGATCAAGGGTGACGAGGCGGCGATCAGCGCGGTCGCAAAACGCGGATTCGATTTGTTCAACGGCAAGGCCCATTGTGCGTCGTGTCACAGCGGTTGGGTGTTCACCGACTCCTCGTTCCACGATATCGGGACCGCCAAGAGCGACGACATCGGTCGCGGCCGCTTGTTTCCGAGTTCGGTTAAGCTGCGCTATGCCTTCAAAACGCCGACCCTGCGTGACGCCGCGCGCCGCGCGCCCTACATGCATGACGGCTCGATTGCGACACTCGAGGCGGTCATCGATCTTTATGATCGGGGCGGCATCGAGCGGCCAAGCCGTTCGGATCTGATTGCTCCGCTCGGATTGAGCAAGGACGAGAAGGACGAACTGATTGCCTTTCTTAAGACACTCAGCGGAACGTCCGAATCCGTTGCGCTTCCGGTACTGCCGCGCTGACACGCAAATCCGCTATCGCCCCGATAACACAAGACGCAGCGCGTGCGATGCTTTTTTGAATTTCGATTAGAGAATTGTCGGTAGAGCGCAGCCTAGCAGCGCCAGTCCGCCGATCAGCAATGCGCCGGCGCTTGTTTCGAGCGCCTCCACATGCGCGGGGAAACGGTCGGCCAAATAGGCGATGGCGGCGCCAAGCACCATGCTCATCAGGCTCAACACGCCGGCCATCGATTGCTCCTTCGAAGATTCAATCTTCGATTCGACCGCCACCGATAAGCGCAAAAACTTACCAACCGGCGAAGCGAAGCCGGTTTTCGGTGAGCGGCGGGTGCATTAACTTTCAAAGGTTAACCAAGAATTAATTTTGGCCACACAGCGGCGCTAAGAAACGTGGTAAAAGATTAGTAATACCAGCGGCCTGCATGCAGCGGCACAACTGGTCTCTTAACTGACCCATGGAGGGGTAGAAATGTACCGGCTGCCGCTTTGGCTGCTGCGCGCAGGAGCGATTCCGCTTGCCATTGTGGTTAACGCGGCGCTGTCCGGGTCTGCGAGTGCGCATGTCAAATGGTTTTGCGGGTTCAACGTGGCCGGGCAACCCCGCGGCCTCGAAAACGTACTGTGCCCGGATTTCGAGTTCCTATTTGGGCTCACTATCCTTAGTCTGATGAGCGGGTGCCTGCTCGAAGGCACGAATCTAGGCGCGGCCATGATCCGCGCCATGGATCGGGCGACAATTTTCGTGCGCGACAATACCGAAGTGTTGTTCCGCACCGGCTGCGGGTTCTTTTTCGTCGCAATCTGGGCCATCGGCGGCATTCTTCTGACGCCGGAACTGAAAACCAATTCGGCGCTCCTCGGCGCCATTCAGCTTGGCATCGCGGCGGGCATGTTGTCGCGCCGGACCATGCCGCTGTCGGCGATCGGCATTGCGGCTCTTTTCGCAATCGCCGTCTGGCAATATGGCGTCTTCCACCTCGCGGACTATCCAGTGTTCCTAGGCGTGGCGGCCTATCTGGCGTTGACCGGATTGCAGCGCGACTTCTTCGGCGTGCGTGCGATCGACGTAGTGCGCTGGTCCGCCGGTGCCACCTTGATGTGGGCCTCAATCGAGAAATGGGCCTATCCGGAATGGTCGTTTCCGCTGCTGATCCAGCATCCGGCTATGGCGCTCGGCTTCGATCCTGAATTCTTTATGCGCGCGGCCGGCGCCGTCGAATTCGCCTTGGCGTTTGCCCTGATGTGGACGCCGCTGGTCCGCCGCATGGGCGCGGTTATATTGGCTGCGATGTTTGTCAGCGCGGTGTTCGAATTCGGCAAAGTGGACTTGGTCGGTCACACGCTGATTGTGGTCGTCCTGTTCGCTATCATCGCCGACAATGGCGGTAAGGCGGCGCTGGTGCGCTATCCTTGGCTGGTTCCGGCTGCTTATGCGGGTGCGCTCAGCTTATTTCTGGCAATCTACTATGTGGCGCACACATTGCTGTTCGGCACGTCGATCACGTAGGGCGGCCGCCTGCGCGAAGCTATTTTACGTAAACGACCAGCTTCATCTTTGGATGAATAGCGCACAGTACGTCGAAGGTACCTTCAACCGGGAAACTGATATTGGTCTTGCTGCCCGGCTCCTGGTCGCCTGAATCAAAACTGAATTTGTCGGAATCGACATAGGCGTGATGCCGCAGATCGGCATCGTCATTAACGATTGTTACCGTCTCACCGCGCTTTATTGTAACGTCCGCTGGCGTGAAGTCGCGCCCTTTTTGCGACACGGCGTATTGCGACGCGGCGAGACCCGCCAGACTTCCGACGACGGCCAACATCGCACCAGCTATCCAGGCGACAATCAAAGTTCGCGCGCGTGCGGTCAAATCGGGTCTTTGCATGCTCTTTCTTTTTTTGCCAGCTCAAAGAGCGTCAAATTCGCGATCGGCCGTTATAGGGGCCGAGGTTTCCAGTAACGTGGAGGTGTGCGGTTAAGGGGGCGTTAACGAACCCCGCACGTTTGGATTGGTCACTCAAGCGGCTTTAACTGCTGCCGATTTAGGGTGCGAGGTCCGTAATAAGGCGCGTTCATGCCTCGCTCGAAATTCATATCATTCTTCAGCGACGCCGCATCCCCGTGGCGCGACGGCGTATCGCGCGCCGGCTCGTTTTCCATGACGATTCGGGGCCGGATTCTAGTCGCATTCCTGATCATGAGCATGATTACGGCGGCGCTCGGCGGCTATGCCACCTTTGGCATCAAGGACGCCGGTATCCTGGTCGACAAGACCTTCGATGAATCGCTGATGTCGATCAACTATGCCCGGGCGGCGGCGAACGATTTTGCTGCGATGCGAGCGGCATTTGCGAGGCTATGGATCACCAACGATACAGGAGCACGCGCCAAGTTAGAAGCTGAAATCGAGGCGCTCACGAAAACACTCGGCGAAGATCTGGCGATCGCGGTGCAAAGGTCTCAGTCGGCGCGCGTCAGGCAAGCCGCCACCAACGTGCAGCGCGCTGTGACGGCCTGGGCCAATATGCGCGAGCGGCTGCTCGATCCAACAAAACTCGACGCCGACTGGGAAACGCTAGATCACTATGCGAGCAAGGTCGACGAACAAATCGATCTTCTGGTCAATTATACGGCAGGCGATGGCTTCATCTATAGGCAAATGGCGCGCGCGACGGTCGCGCGCGACCTCAACCTCAATATCACCGGAACAGTGCTCGCGCTGTTGCTGTCGGCGATGGTCGCCTGGGCGTTGGCGCGACGAATCGTCAGGCCGCTTACGGTCGCATCCAACGTCGCAGAGTGCATCGCCACCGGCAAGCTGGATGTCGTGATCCCCAAGGGGACCGCCGACGAGCTCGGAGCCTTGCTCGTGTCCATGGGGCTCATGCGCGACAACATCAAGACAATGATGGAACGCGAAGTGGCGCAACGTCGTACCGCGCAAGCGCGCCTCGCCGATGCGCTGGAAAGCTCGCAGGAAGGCATCGTGGTGGTGGACGCGAATGAATGCATCGCGCTGGCAAATTCACAGGCTGCCGATTTTCTTGGCGTCTCTTCGGGTCGTTTGAAACCGGGCATGCCGGTTGCCGAATTGCAGCCCGCCTTCGAGGATTCAGTGAGCGCAAGCCGGCTGCTCTTGTGGCGCGAGGGCGACCCGGACACGACTAGCGAAGTGCTGCTGGCGGACGGACGCTGGCTCCGAATCAGTCACAGTGCGACGCGTGACGAGGGTTTCATCGTCGTATGCAGCGACATTAGTCTGTCGAAAACCCAGGAGGCCAATCTCCGGCAAACGAACCAACGCCTCGATATCGCACTCGACAACATGTCGCAGGGCCTTTGCCTGATCGACGCACAGAACCGGCTGGAGGTTGTTAATCGACGGTTCTTCGAAATATTCCGCCTGCCACGCAACCAAATACAGCCCGGCAGCACGTTCCGTGATATTCTGGAATTGAGCGTGGCTAGCAAGAATCACGGCGGCAAGACGGTGGAGCAATTGCTGGCGGAGCAAGCCGCCTTCATGCGCCGGCACGCCAACGGCACACATTTTTATGAGCTCAGCGACGGTCGTGTCGTTGCCTGTGCGTACACTCCCACCTCGCATGGCGGTTGGGTTGCGACCTACGAGGACGTCACTGAGCGCCGGCAGGCCGAAGAGAAGATCATGCACATGGCGCGGCATGACGCCCTCACCAACCTGCCCAATCGCGTGCAGTTCCGCGAAAAGATGGAACAATCGCTCTCGCGTGGAGAAACATTCGCGTTATTGTATATCGATCTCGATCGTTTCAAGAGCGTCAATGATACATTGGGGCATCCGGTCGGAGACACGCTGCTTTGTGCCGTGACCAAGCGCTTGCAGGTGGTGGTGCGCGGCGCCGATACTGTCGCCCGACTCGGCGGTGACGAATTCGCGATCATTCAACTCGGTGGAAGGCCGACTGACGCGACTGAGCTTGCGACTCGCATCATAGACACGATTTCGGAATCGTTCGACGTGCTTGGGCATCAGGTTGTTATCGGCGCTAGCATTGGAATTGCGATCGTGCCGACTGATGGAAACGAACCAGACCAGCTTTTGCGCAATGCCGACATGGCACTTTATCGCGCCAAAGGCGAAGGGCGCGGCAACTATCACTTTTTTCAGCCGGAAATGGACGCGCAAATGCAGGCGCGGCACATTCTCGAGCTCGATCTCCGCAAGGCGCTGCTCGCCGGCGAGTTCGAGCTTTACTATCAGCCACTCATCGATCTCGATGGCGATAGAGTCAGCGGATTTGAAGCACTGGTGCGCTGGAACCATCCGCGACACGGCGTGATCGGACCGGACAATTTCATTCCGGTGGCGGAGGAAATCGGGCTAATCGTGCCGATTGGTGATTGGGTGCTCAAACAGGCGTGCCGTGACGCCATGACGTGGCCAAGCGAGCTCACGGTTGCGGTCAATTTGTCGGCGGTGCAGTTCAGAAGTCCTGCGCTTGCGCTCTCTGTGGCTGGCGTCTTGGGCACAACGGGACTTTCGGCGTCGCGGCTCGAGTTGGAAATCACGGAAAGCGTGTTGCTGCAGGACAATCGAGCTGTACTCGACATATTGCACCAGATTCGCGAACTCGGCGTGCGAATCTCCATGGACGATTTTGGAACCGGTTATTCCTCGCTCAGCTATTTACGTAGCTTTCCATTCGACAAGATCAAAATCGATCGCTCGTTCATCCGGGAACTCGGAAAAGAAAACGACTGTGTTGCAATTATACAAGCGGTTACCCGCCTTGGTCGCAGCCTGGGTATGGTCACAACTGCTGAAGGCGTAGAAACCAAACAACAGCTTGAAATATTGCGAGCCGAGGGATGCTCGCAAGTGCAGGGCTATCTATTTGGCCCGCCGAGGCCGGTTAAAGAAATTTCTGCGTTGTTGCAAACGCTGCGGCCTCGGACTTGCGCTGCGTGATTTCGCCGCTAGTTGCTGAGTTCGGAGAGAACATGTCAATGATCCGTCAATCATAGGCCACAATCGTTGCCGCACAACAATAAATTAACCAGAATCTTTCAGCCGATTTCGATGCATCTCTGATGTATTCGTAGCGATACCCGGGCAGCAGAAGCATCGTCGCGGGAGAAGTGTCAGGCGTGCCAGAAGGGTCTCCGCTACGAAACATGCAAACGTCGCCTGGGAGTCAATCGATGCGTGTGGTTTTAGTTGATCCAAGTCGAACGGTTCTAAAATGTCTTACGCGTACGCTTGAAACGCAGGGACATGATGTGCATTCGTTTACTGACAGCACCGAGGCGCTCCAATACATCAAATTAAATCACCTCGTAGATGCCCTGATTACGAGCGCCCAACTGTCGTCTATGTCAGGGCGGGAGCTTTGCTTAGAAGTTCGTCGCGTCGCAAGTTGCCGTAGGCCAATTTATATTCTCTTGATGTCATCGAGCGACGAGGATCGCAATCTGATTGAAGCGCTTGACTACGGTGCTGATGATTTCATAATCAAACCACCAATTACCGAGGAGTTGTATGCACGGCTCAGGGCAGCAAGCCGCATCGTGTCCATGCAGCGCGAATTGATCGGATTAGCTACCACTGACTTTTTGACCGGTGTCTTAAATCGGCGCGCATTTTTTGAGAAAGCGCAAGAACTCTGCTTAGGAGCAGAAGTGGGTGGCATAGTATCCACGATCATGCTTGATATCGATCACTTCAAGCGGATCAATGACTCCTACGGCCATAGCGCTGGTGACGAAGCTCTTCGGGCCATCGCGCGCGAGGTCTCCAAGGAGGGTGCAATCGTCGGGCGACTGGGGGGTGAGGAATTTGCGATACTTCTCGAAGGTATACCGCTGTCAAACGCTGTCGAAATTGCAGAAAGTTTAAGGCTTAGGTTGCAAGAATTAGAGGTCTCAATAGGCCAACAAACAATATCGCTGACCTGCAGCTTTGGAGTGAGTCAATGGCAAGTAGATGATACCATAGATGTCCTACTGGGCCGCGCCGATGTGGGCCTCTACAAGGCCAAGACTAATGGCAGAAACTGTGTCGTGGTTGGTGAGTGTATTTCGGACGTAGCAGGATACGACAGGTCAAAAAGCGCGGTTCGTTCGGGTAGCCGCGATTTACAAAAGTCAGCAGCTGCGTAATCGCAAAACAACTCTGGAAAAGCTCGATCGTTCCGTAATCCTTCGTACAAGGACGCTTTTGCGTTCCGTTCAAGCCGTTGGCAGCATTATTTTACGACCAATCCTTGGCAGATTGCATCACCAATATGCGAGGAATTAGTATCGGGTGGGGGCACGAGGCTCTCCTGGCGCCGGAACAGCGATTCCTATTTCTTCATACTCGCGAATTTTGATGCGTAGGCACCGGATTGAAATTCCGAGAACATGGGCAGACTGAGTGCGGCTCCCACAATGATGGACGAGTGTGTGGAGGATGAGTTCTCGTTCGATCTCGTCGACCGTGTGACCGACAAGGTACGGAACGACTTTATCCATAGTCAATACATGAGGGTCTACAGGATTCCGCGACGCCAAGTGCTTGGGCGATCTTGGAATAGGTAGTGCGGGCATTGTGAACCCTCTGATCTTTTACGCAACAGCTGCGAAGCAGCTGATGGTGCGATGAAATGAGTCTCCCCGATCCAGTAGGAGAATATGGATAATAAGTTCTTAATGCTGCCTGCTAAGGCAATCTCAAACACGCTCTGAGAGCGATGACAAAAGGGGTCGCCATCAGTTGGCGGCCTCTGCTTTTCCGACAATTTTATGCAAGGGCTGAACTCGCTTCACTGTCTGCGGATACCAACACCTACCGTGCGGAGTCCTTATCCACGTCGGCTATTCCGTCGGCGAGCAAAATCAGCGAAATGGCCACCAAACATTGGGCTGAATGTCTGATCCTAGCATTGAAGGGACCTGCCAGAAGCGCCAAGCCGCAAAACTTTAGGTTTATTACTGCATGCCAAATTTTTAAGCAGTCGCAATTTTGGCAAAAAGCCTTTTAGTTAACGAATTTGAATTAGCTCTTTTCTCAACATTTCGGGCACCCGCGCTCGGCCATAATTGGATTACATGAGCGCAATAAGCCAACCAAAAGAACAGACGCAAGGGGGCGCCGCAGCCGCAGCCGACACACTACAGGCCATCCAACCACGTATGCAAATGACCGTCATAGTCGCAGGACTGATGCCGAGATCAGTGAGGCCCCAATATGTCGATCCGTTCTAAATTATTTTTCTCATTCAGCATCGTGATTGCGCTGGTCGTTGCCGTTGCATCCTATGGGGTTCATGCAATCTCTGATGCAGAAAACCTAGTGGTGCGGCTTTATGACCGGCCGTTTATGGCAATGAGTTATGCTCGTGCGGCGCAAGTCAAATTCAGTGATGCGCGCACGGCTTTGGAACGCGGTTTATTACTGCGTGACGCGGCGCGCGAAACTAGTGACGCCATTTTCACAGCTGCGATGAACGATGTCATGAAGGACCTGACGATCGTCAGAGATCGTTTGGCGCAAGGAGATTACGCCGAGCGGATTGGGAACACTCAGCAACTTGCACAAGATTGGTATCGGATGGGCTTACAAATCATCAATCCACCGGCCGATAGTCTTACCGAACTTCCATTATCGACAAACGTGATGCATCAAGCTGAAATTGTTGCAGCTGCGATCGACCGAAACGTCGAAGACGCGAGCGAATATGGTTTCTTATTCCGCGCGCAAGCTAAAGCGCAAGTTGCGGGTTCGCAAGCCAGCTTAATATCGTTGGTAATTTTGACGGTGGTTGCCGGCATTTTGTTTTCGCTTGGCATTGCCTATTCCTTTGGGGGCGCTATCCGCAATGCAATGGCGATTTCGGAACGGATCGCCGCCGGGAATCTGTTAGAAAGGATTTCGACAACGCGTCGTGACGAACTCGGGCGACTTCTCGTCTCGCTTGGGAAAATGCAGGAAGCTTTGCAAATGCAGGCCGAAAACCAGCGCTTGGAAGCTCAATCCAAGGACCGCAATCATGCCAACCAGATTGCCCGGCGACAGCATATCGAACAGCAGATCGCGGATTTTCGTAGTTCCGTCAGTAAAATGCTCAACCAGACCGATGAAATGACTGGACGGATGAATTTGACGGCGCGAACGCTGTCGATAATCTCCACCGAAGCAGACAACCAGGCCAAGGTGGCTGCCGGCGTCGCGGACGAGACTTCGGGTAATGTTACCATCGTGGCCGCTGGCACCGAACAGCTTGACGATTCAATACGCGAAATAGCCGGCCGACTTGCGTTGGCGACTGATGTCGTCAGCAACGCCACCGACATGGCAGATGCCGCCAAGAATACGATTTTTAGACTTGCCGAATCAGCAGAGCGGATTGACGATGTTGTCAGTCTCATCCGTTCCATTGCCGAGCGGACAAATCTTCTTGCTCTTAACGCAGCCATCGAGGCCGCGCGAGCAGGTGATTCAGGCCGCGGATTTGCGGTTGTCGCATCCGAGGTCAAAGCGCTGGCGACACAAACGACAAAAGCGACTGGAGATATCAGTAATTTGATTACAGAAATGCAATCGTCAACAAGCCAAGCGGTCGAAGACATAAAGTCCGTAACTTCTGTGATGATGGAAATAAACGCCGCGACAGCTGAGATCGCAACAGCAGTGCGACAACAAGGAGCCGCCACAGAAGGGATTGCACGAAGCATTCAGAGCGTGGCTTCTGCCACCCAAAATGTTGCGCGAAACATTTCGGGAGCTACGACATCGATTGGTGATACGAATTGTGCTGCGGCAGAAGTTCTCAATGCGGCGAAATATATGACGAGCCACAGCAGCGATCTGCGAGCATCGGTGGATCGGTTTCTCCGAGAGGTGGCCACAGCATGATAAAAGTTTTTGGCGAAGTCAGGATTGCCACGTCCCTGTCTGTTCATGATGCTGTGTACGGTTCCTCCGCCGGCACGTGAGTGCCATGAATGTGGGTGCTGTTAAGGCCCCCACGATTCGAAGGAGCCAATCATGCAAGCGATTACAACTATCGGTTTCGACATCGCCAAGTTAGTTTTCCAGGTCCACGGCGTTGATGCTGCTGGCCAGATGAAAGAAAGACCCCGCAACGCAGGCCGGGGCCTCCGAATGTGTTGGGACTGAGAAAATGACCCCGGCGAGCTGGGCGGATGTCACTCTGTTTCTTTGGCGTAGCGCACCAATCTGATGATGTCGTGCGCCACCACGTCCGCGCGACC
>OBLU010006385.1_pt1 | contig 10495 bp, 9 predicted proteins | sample 1518681 | NCBI WGS metagenome assembly OBLU01 (sample SAMEA3539304, study PRJEB22396) | soil metagenome | biome: tundra; feature: field; material: soil | place: USA | collected 2010-05 | depth 0.15 m
ACGGCATGACCGAGGCCGGGTCGGTCTACTGCCTGATGCCCAAGGGCGAGGCGGTGCGTCGCCCGGGATCGGTGGGCAAGCCGCTCCCTCCCGCCGAGGTCCGCTGTGTCGACGGCGACGGGAGGGAGATCACGACCGGTGAATACGGTGAGGTCCGGCTTCGGATCCCCGGTCGGCAACGGGAGTACTTCGGCGACCCCGAAGCCACCTCGGCGACCTGGGTCGACGGCTGGCTCCGCACCGGTGACATCGGGCGCCTCGACGCTGACGGTTACCTCTACATCGGGGGCCGGGCGAAGGACGTGATCATTCGGGGTGGAAGCAACGTGTACGCCGTCGACGTGGAGCATGTCATTCTCTCCCACCCGGGGATAGCCGAGGTTGCGGTGATCGGGGTGCCCCACGATGTCCTCGGTGAGGATGTGGCTGCCGTAGTGGTGCTGCGGCCGGGGTGGGAGACCGATGCCGAGGCACTCCGGCAGCACTGTCTCGTTTCGTTGGCCGCCTACAAGGTGCCGAGGCGGTGGGAGTTCGTCGACGAACTGCCCCGGAATCCCGCCGGAAAAGTTCTGAAGCAACAGTTGCCGGCCCGGTTCGCGGTCACCTGAGCGGGACGCCGGATGCGCCGATGGATCAGTCGCGTTTGCCCAACAGAGGATGGCTGGGCATGCCCACCGGCTGCAGGTGCTGGCCGAGCACCTCATGGAAGTGGTCGGCGACCTCTTCAGGGGTCCACCCACCCTCTTGCCACATGCTGGCGATCTGACGTGGGGTCTGGAACAGGGTGTACGCGTAGCCGGTGCGTCCCAGGACCTGCCCGTTGACGAACGAAGCCGCCTCGGAGGCCAGAAACGCCACCAGCGGCGCATTGAGCGCAGGGTCCTCGTTGGCCGGTGGCTCGGCTCCTTTATAGAGGCCTTCGGTCATTCGGGTGGTGCCGGACGGGGCCACCGCGTTCACGGTGATCCCGTACTTGCCCAGTTCGACAGCCCACACGAAGGTCATGCCCATGATGGCCGCCTTGGCCGCTCCGTAGTTGGTCTGCCCGAAGTTCCCTCGAAGCCCGGCTGACGACGTCATGTTCACGATGCGCCCGTACCCGGCCTCTTTCATGTGAGGGGCGGCATGCCGGGTGGCGTTGAACGTCCCCTTCTGATGGACGGCGACGACCGCGTCGTAGTCGTCTTCGGTCATCTTCAGCAGTGAGCGGTCGCGGACGATACCGGCGTTGTTCACCAGAATGTCCAACTTCCCGAAGGCGTCGATGGCGGTGCCGATCATCCGGCCGGCGGCTTCGAAGTCACTTACCGAATCGTGGTTGGGGACGGCCTCGCCTCCCCGTGATGCGATCTCTTTGCAGACTTGTGCGGCCGGGTCTTCACCTCCACCCCGGCCGTCGAGGCCGACCCCGATGTCGTTGACCACCACCTTGGCTCCCTGCGAGGCCAGGCAGAGGGCAATCTCGCGGCCAATACCCCTCCCCGCGCCGGTGACGAGAGCGACCCGATCATCAAGCAGACCCATGTCTTGACACTAGCCAGGTTCATGCCTGGGGAACCAACGGGTTGGACAGCAGGGAGCGTAAGGGCCCGGGAATGAACTACTTGTTCGTTGAGCGGGCCGATCTGGCACTGATGGCGTAGTTCCACTCTCCGTGCCAGCTGTTGGGTCGTACCGGCAGGGCGTCGAGATCCTTGTCCGTGATCTTGGTGCCGATCGGATACACCTCGTCGTCCCATTCGGCTCGAACAGTGAGTCCGGTTTTCGTCGTGGTGGCCCCGATGAGCTCGACCACGGTGAGGTAGTCGGTGAGCTCGCGACCCTTCCAGTTGGTGGTGATGAAGCTGAACAGGCGGTGCTCGATCTTTATCTGCACCGGCGAGGGAAGGACCCTTTTGCGCAAGGGTTCTCACGTCGTAGACATGTCGCACACGTGGGGCTGAGCCGGCTGCTGGCGAGGAGAGAGGCAGCAGAGAGGGGGAGATTGACGTTGGCGACATCGGAGACGCCGATAGAGATAAGTTGTCGCCGACGTCTACACCAAGCTCGGAATGGGGTCGTTGGTTACTTCGTAGACACCCCCAATCCCGGTGTAGAGAACGATCTTGTTCCACTTTGAAGTTCCGGGCGGAAAGTGGCAGATGGTGATCTCCATGTCGAGCTCTGCGGCGAGCTTGGCCAGCTCGACCTTGAACAGGCGACTGCGGTAGCCGTTGGATCCACCTGCGTCCGCGGTGATCATCAAGCGCTTGGCTCCTGGGTAGCGGGGCGCACCCATCTCGTTCCACCACCGACGGATGGCGTTCACCGCGAAGGATGCTGTGTCGTGGTCGCTGCCGACGCTCACCCATCCGTCATCGGCCCCGATGTCGTAGACGCCGTAGGGGATGGCCTTGGGGACATCTGGATCGGGGAAGTCGTGCACACCGGCGGTCCTCGGGGTTCCCGATGGCCTCCACTGCCGTCCGGCGTTCTTGTAGCCGGGGTCCGAGCCGACCAGTTCCTTCATCTTGCAGTCGATGGAGATGACGGGCTCGCGGGCGGCAAGGAACCTCTTCGCCTCGGCGTTGATGTGTTCGAACTGGGCGTTGCGGTCGGGATGTTGGGCGCCTTCGACGGTCTTGGCCGTGGCCTGGAGCGAGTAGCCCATGGCGTGGAGCAACGGACCGACCGAACGGTAGGAGATCTGGTGGCCCATCTCCACTAGCGCGTCCGCAAGCTGACGGGTCGACTTGAGCGTCCATCGCAACGGGCTCATCGGGTCCCCGCGCGAATCGGGTTCGACGAGATCATCGAGGTCGATGAGCAAGTTGGGGTCGACGTCGATGAGTTTCGGACGCCCTCCTCCCTCCTGGCGGATCCGGTCGGAAGGACCAGCACCCTCGTCCGCCTGGCGAGCACCGTCGATCACGGTGTTGCGGCTCATCCCTACCGCTCGGGCGACCACCGTCGGACCACCACGCCCCAAGATGTTGGCCAAGGCACCCGCCATCAGGCGGCGTTGGCGCTCATCGAGAAGCGGCGCCATGAAGGAGAAGAACTCCTCGAGTCGCTCCTCGGTGATCTCCACACTCGCAGAGTAGTGCTCTGGTGCTCAGCTCGCGCGGATAGTTTCTTCCCGGACCCTAATTGAAGAACATTCGCAAGGTTCACTGTTGGCCCACGTTCCAAGTTCGATACATGTTCTTCAATCAACGGTGGTGTTGGACATGGCAGAGGTAGTTACCTCATTCCCGAGCCCTAAGAGGGGTACCATCGGCCGTTACGTGCGGTGCAGGGAACGACGGATGTCGACGACCGCCGAGGAGGTGGGTGAATTGGCTGCATTTGTGGAGGATGCCGCCAACGCGGTGCTGGCCGCGGCGAAGGACATGCTGGCGCGTGGCCTGGTGGAAGGCACGGCCGGTAACATCTCCGCCCGCACCGAGGACGGCAACCTCTGTATCACGCCGTCTTCGATCGACTATGCGGCCATGACACTCGGAGACCTGGTGACCGTCGACCCTGCCGGGAAGGTCATTGCCGGGACCCGTTCACCATCTTCGGAGTTGGCGCTGCATCTGGCGTGTTATGCGGCTTATGACGACATCGGCTCGGTGATCCATTCCCATCCGGTCCACGCCACCATGTTCGCCGTCACCCACGAACCGATACCGTCGTGCATCGACGAGTTCTCCATTTTTGTCGGCGGGGAGGTGCGGGTGACCGAGTACGCGGCCAGCGGCACTCCCGAGCTGGGGAGCCAGGCGGTGGCGGCGCTGAAGGATCGTGGCGCGGCGCTGATTGCCAATCATGGGATGGTGGCGGTCGGTCCCACCCCGGACAAAGTGCTCCACATCACCGCCCTGGTTGAGCGCAGCGCCCACATCCTGTGGGGTGCCCGACTGATTGGCGCTCCCCATCCGCTGCCCGACGACGTGGACGCCAACTTCGCCGGCGTCTATGGATTCATGCGCACCTACAAGGGATGATCCCGGCCGAACTCAGCAGGTCGAACCCGGAACGGGCAGTGAAGCATGACGACCGGGAAGAGGTCCTGGCCCGTTTGGGGTCCGCCACCCTGGGGGAGTGCGGCGCCCGTCTCCTGCCTCCCCGGGTGCACGCCATCTGGCCCGGGTGCGCGCTGGCGGCTCCGGCGGTCCCGGTGAGGTGCACACCCGGGGACAACCTGGCGGTGCATGTGGCGGTGGCCCGTGCCGCCGCCGGTACCGCCCTGGTGGTGGACGTGGGTGACGTCCCCCGACGGGGCTATTTCGGAGAAGTTCTGACGACGGCCGCCCAGGCCCGTGGGATCGTCGGTCTGGTCATCGACGGAGGGGTTCGGGATGTCGCCGCCCTCCGAGAGCTCGGGTTTCCGGTGTTCGCGTCCCTGGTGGCGTTGCCCGGGGCGGCCAAGGTGGCGCCGGGAACCGTCGGTCGGCCGGCTCGGGTGGCCGGGGTCCCGGTCGCCCTGGGGGACTGGGTGGTCGGGGATGCCGATGGCGTCGTCATTGTGCCTGGCGACAGGCTCGAGGAGATCGTGGCCGCCGCTCGGGGTCGGGCCGAACGACGGTTCTTCGACGCACTCCGATCCGGTGCCACCACGGTGGAGCTGCTCGGGCTGGACAGCTCGGTGGTGGACGTGGACCTGGACCTGTAGGAGACAGGCCGCTCAGGGACGTAGGACGCTCAGTGGGTGGCGCCGCGGTCTCGGCAGTCTCGACGGAGTGGACCCACGTCATCCTGGGCGTGCCCGGGATGGACTACGGGGGACTCTTGCTCAACCGCTCGACCGACTGGAACAGCTTCGCCTCGATCTTCGACAAGGCCTACACCGACCCAGTGGACGAGCAGGTGGTGCTGCAGCTCGCCCAGCTCCTGTGGGACCAAGGGGAGAACGAGGGCTACGCCGAGCACCTGACCTCCGATCCCTACCCGGGCATCCCGGCCAAACAGGTGTTCATCATCGAGAACTACGGTGACCACCAGGTGGGCAATGTCTCCGCCGAGATGCTGGCCCGGACGATCGGCGCCCAGAACCACCAACCCGCCTTCGATCCGTCGTTCTTCGGCGCCGCGCCGAGGCTGGACGTCCCGGTCACTCCCCAGTGGGGGCTGACCGCCCTGGACCAGTCCAAGCCGGCCCCAGCCGGTCTGGTGCTCTGGGACTACGGGACGCCGACCCTACCCACCACCAACCTGGCGCCGAATGGGCCGGCCTACGGCGCCGATCCCCACGGGTTCGGCCGTGGCAACTCGTTGCTCCTGGACCAGATCACCACGTTTGTCTCCAGCGGGGTGATCCCGAACGAGTGCGGTACCTCCGCCTGCCAGAGCTCATCGCCCTGAGGTCTCGAACCCGTCGACCGCGGCTCTCCGGTGGTCGGTACCGGCGTCCATCCGGTGACCTCGCGCTTTTCAGGCGCGCACTCTACCAACCGAGCTACCCAACCTCGCCTGGGCGAACCGAGATGGCGGACCCGACGGCGAAGGTGTACGTGGCCCAGGCGATGGACTCAGGGAGATCTTGTTCGAGTGCTCGTCGGGCTGGACCGGTGAGCTCGACCGTCCAGCGGCCCGTCACGCGGTAGCGGCGTGGCGCGAGAGCATCGAGTTGCGCAACTCTTCGGCAGGCACCGTGTTCCCGACGAGGAGGTCTGCCTCTGCTTGGCGGCGTTGGTGGTCACACGATCGACATCGGACTCGGACCGATGGCTAACCTGACGTGGTGGTCAGTGTCGGTCGGTTCTGTCGCGGGGTGAACGGTCCCCAGTCGCAGGCGACACAGTGGTCGGTGCCGTGACCGAGGTCGGGATCAGCCTGGCCGAGGCGGTCGAGCGTCATGTCCGCCCCGGTGACTCGGTCCACGTGATGCTGGGCCATAGCCGCTGGACGGCCGCCGCCCGGGAGGTGGCCCGCCAATTCTGGGGCACCGACCCGGAGTTGACCCTGGTGATGACCAGCCTCGGCGCCCTCGGCGCCCTCTTCTTCCGGGGCGGGCTGGTACGTCGGGTGGTGACCGCCTACTCGGGGAACAGTTTTCCGACCTACGCGCCGAACCCCATCTTCCGCCAGGCCTACCAGTCCGGGGAGGTGGCGGTGGAGCACTGGTCCATCCTGACCCTTGCCCAGCGGTTGGAGGCCGCCGCCCGCGGGCTGCCGGCCATGGTCACCGGTTCCCTGTCAGGGTCGGACATGGCCGCCAACGGTGCCTTCTCCACCGTCGACTCCCCCTATGGTCCGATCGGGTTGCTGGCGCCGCTGGCGCCCGATGTTGCCCTGTGTCACGCCGCCGTGGCCGACACCCAGGGCAACCTGGCGTTTTCGGAGCCACTGCTCGAGGGGGTGTGGGGAGCCTGGGCCGCCCGTAGGGGAGTGGTGGCCACCGTGGAACGGATCGTCGACGAGCTTCCCGGGCTCGGGCACCGGGTGCGGGTGCCTGCCCACCGGGTGCTCGCCGTGGTGGAGGCGCCGTTCGGCGCCCATCCCGGTGGCTTGTACGCGCCGGGCCTGCCGGTGCAGGGATACGGGGAGGACATCCCCTTCTGGGTGGAGGCGGCCGAAGCCGCCCGGGGTGACTTCGACGCCTGGGCCCGTACCGCCCTGCTCGACCCCCCTGACCACCGGGCCTACCTCGACCGGCTCGGCAACCATCGTCTCGACGAGCTGAGACGGCGTGCCGATCCGTCTTCGTGGACCGAGGACGCCGCCGCTCACCCGCTCCCCGAGGAGGAGCCGGTGAGTGACTGGGAAGTTGCCGCCAGCCTCGGGGCGAGAGAGGTGGAGACAGTGGTGGCCGGTCACCAGGCTGACGCGGTGCTGGCCGGGGCCGGGGCCGCCAATCTGGCGGCGTGGGTGGCGGTGGGCAGGATGCGGGCGGCCGGTTGGACAGGGGGGCTGACCGCCGAGCTCGGTCTGTGGCATTACACCCCGACTCCGGCCGACCCCTATATCTTCAACCAGCGGGTGTTCCCGGGCACCTCGCTCCTTTCCGATGCCTCGACGGTTCTCGGCATGGTGGTGGGGGGACCGGGGACTACAACGGTGGGCTGCCTCGGAGCCGCCGAAGTCGATCGAAACGGCAACTTGAACTCGACCCAGTTGGCGGACGGGCGGTTTCTGGTCGGCTCCGGCGGGGCCAACGACGTGGCCACTCGGGCGGCGGCCTGCGTGGTCGTCACCCTGGCTCGTCCCGAACGGCTGCCTGATGCCGTCGGTTACATCACCGCTCCTGGGCACCGGGTGGTGAGTGTGGTCACCGACCGGGGCGTGCTCCGGCGACTCGACGGTGAGCTCCGGGTGGCGGCGGTCCCGGCCGGAGCCGAGCCGGTCGACCGCCGGGTCCAGGCGTTGGTGGCCTCGTGCGGTTGGGAGCCGGCGGTGGCCCGAACCGTCCACGAACTTGACCCGGTCAACCCGGGCGAGGTGCGGGCGCTGCGGGAGTTCGATCGTAAGCGGTTGTTCTTGCGGTAAGGGCCACGTGAGGTGCCGGTCAGCGCGGCGGTCGACCCCCTCGGCTGGCCAGCACTTCTTCCATGGCGGCGAGGGCCAGGTGGGCGGGGCCGGCGAATGCGACAGTCCCGTGCTCGAGGATCACGGCGTCGGTGGCGAGGTCGAGGGCCCTGTCCACTTGCTGTTCCACCACCAGTAGCGCGGTCCCGGCCTGATTGATCTCCCGGAGCCCGCGGTAGACGGCTTCGATCACCACCGGGGCCAGACCCAGCGAGAGCTCGTCGGCCACCAGCAGGTGCGGGGGCACCACCAACACCTTGGCCAGGGAGAGGAGCCGCTGTTGTCCCCCCGAGAGGGTGCCACCGGCTTGCTTGCGACGCTCGCCGAGCACCGGGAATGCCTGATAGGCGTGGTCCAGCGACTCCGGCACCCGTCGGCGCCCGGCCCGTTGACGGAAGGCCATCACCAGGTTCTCCTCGACCGTCAGGTTGGCGAAGATCCCCCGTCCCTCGGGGACATGGGCCATGCCGGCCCGGGCGATCTTGTAGGCCGGCCGACCTGTCACGTCGTGACCACTCAGTCTGATGGCCCCGTGGGTGCTGGGAAGGAGCCCGCTCACCACTCGGGCCACCGTGGACTTCCCGGCTCCGTTCGAGCCGAGCAGGGCGGTGATGCTCCGGGCAGGCACGGTGAAGGTGACGTCGAAGAGCGCCCGATAGGGGCCGTAAGCCGCACTGATGTGGTCCACCTCCAGAGCGGGAGGTTCGATGCCGGGGGTGCCGGCCTCACCGACCATGGTGGTCGACCGGGAGGTGGAGTCCGTCATCCGCTGGTCCCCAGGTAGGCGTGGCGAACCGTGGAGTCGGCCATGACCTCGTCGAACGTCCCTTGGGCGATCACTGTGCCCAGGTCCATCACGACGACCCGGTCCACCACCTGGGCCACCATGTGGAGATCGTGCTCGACCAGCAGCACCGCCATCCCCCGCTCCCGCTGCAGGGTGCGCAGCACGTTGGCCAACTCCTGGGTCTCCCGGACGTCGAGACCCGAGGAGGGCTCGTCCGCCAGAAGAAGGACCGGATCGGCGACCAGGGCGCGGGCCAACTCCACCAGACGGCACGAGCCGAGTCCGAGGGCGGACACCGGGGTGTCGGCCCGGTCGCCGACGCCGACCATGTCGAGTACCTCGGCCACCCGCTTCAGCTCGGCCGGGGTCGGGCGGCTGCGGTTGCACAGGTCGCGCCACAGCTGCCCACCGGCACACCGGGCCCGCTCGGCCACCAGCAGGTGCTCGGCCACTGTCATGTCGGTGAATACCTCCACCCGCTGGTAGGTGCGCCCGATGCCGAGCCGGGCTCTTTGGAAGGTGGGTAACCGACCCAGCTCCGTCCCGCCCAGCTCCACCATCCCGTGCTCGGGACGGAGCTGCCCGCAGATGCAATTGAAAAGTGTCGTCTTGCCCGCCCCGTTGGGCCCGACCAGCCCGACGCTCTCTCCGCTCTCCACCGTGAAGTTCACGTCGCGCACCGCGGCGATGCCTCCGAACCACTTGGTCACGCCGGTGACCGACAGCAGTGAGACGCCATCGGGGGCGCCGGTCGGGTCCGCCACCTCCTGGGGTCGGAGGACCTTACGCCCCCTCAATGCCCGTCCCGCTTTCTGGCGTCACCCCGCCGGTATAGCTCCCGTCGAGCGAGGAAACGCCGAGGGGAAACTTGGCTCCGTTGTCGCCTCCGCCGTCATTTCCCCGGGGAGCCGGCGGCCCGGATGAGGGGTCATCGGGGAAGAGCAGCCGTTGGAAGCGCATGGTCCACCGACGTTTTTGGAACTCGAGGATCCCTTCCGGGTGGGCGACGTAGGTGAGCGCCCCGGCGGCGAAGAGCACGAAGGTGAGCCCGGTGCCGCCGAACCGGGCCGGGAGGTAGGTGAGCAGCTGCTGGATCACCACGAAGCCCATCCCCGCCTGGATGGCCCCCTCGATGCCGCTCACCCCGGTGGTGACCACGATCACCACGAAGAGAAGGGAGAACTGGTAGTTGAACTGGGCGGTGTTGACCGACTGCTGTTGGATGATCAGCATGGTCCCGCCGATGCCGGCGACCGCCCCGGAAATGGCAAAGATCTGGATGCGCTGCCAGGTGATGTTGATCCCGATCCCGGCGGCCGCCGCCTCACTCCCACGCAGGGCGGCGAGGTATCGGCCGGTGGTCCCGTTCCGCACCAGCATCACCCCGGCCACGCAGATGACGAGCACGATCATGAGGACGACGAAGAGGGAGTGGCCGTTCTGATCGAGAATCCCGAGGCCAACCCATTTCGACTGCACGGTGAGGGCCTTGCCGTTGATCACCGTGATCTGGCTGAAGACGGAGTTGTCGAAGAACAAGGCGGCAGCGATGGTCATCAGCGCCAGTCCCAGCCCCTTCAGGCGAAGCGAGGCCAGGGCCAGCACCACCGCCACCACCGCGGCCAGGACTGCCCCCACCACCGCGCCGGCCAGGAAGTTGAGCCCCAGGTGGTTGGCCAACTGGGCGGCGGTGAAGGCTCCCACGCCGGCCAGGGTGGCCTGGGCGAGGGAGAGCTGCCCGCCCATGCCGGTGATCAGGGTGATGGACAAAAAGATGGTCGAGAAGGCCAGGCCGGAGTTGAACACGCTCTCCCAGGTCTTCGGCATCCACGAGAGCATCGAGACGATGAAGGCGGCCAGCAGCACGTACCAGGCGATCCGGATGACCCGGCTCAGCTGGGGGGCCCGGAGGGTGGCGATGGTGGGCGGGGGCGGGGGGTCCACCGAGGCCAGGGGATCGGTGTCGTCGTGCAGCCGGCGCATCCCCGGGACCAACAACAGCGCGGCGAACAGGACGATGAACGGCAACGATGGGAGTACCGCGGCCGAGAGGGTGCTGGTGGCGGGCAGGTAGCCCTGGAGGACGGTGTCGGCCACCCCCATGAGGATGCCGACCAGAGCGGCGATGGGGAAGGAGCGCAGAGCGGCCCAGGCGGCGGCGGCGAAGGCGGCCACCAGCAGGGTGGCGTAGTCCTGCGCCTGCAGCTGGCCGTAGAT
>OBLU010006386.1_pt1 | contig 10495 bp, 9 predicted proteins | sample 1518681 | NCBI WGS metagenome assembly OBLU01 (sample SAMEA3539304, study PRJEB22396) | soil metagenome | biome: tundra; feature: field; material: soil | place: USA | collected 2010-05 | depth 0.15 m
CCGACTGCGCTTAGGCCGGCGGCAATGACCGTCGCCGTAAGGGCCCGAAGCGCGAACGCCCTACCTCGCCGCAGTGCATTGTCCATTATCAATATCCCCTTGCCGTCCTCGTGAGGTGAATCATTCATCTCAATCGTGCCTTAGTTGATATCAATGTCAAAATCGATGGGCATTGCTATCACCGGGCAAACTCAACTGTCAACGGCTCAGCGAAAGTACGTTCGAAGCAGTTCCGGGATCCAGGTTGAGGTATTGCTAAACCCGGCATGGCGTACGCCCCAAACCAGCGAAGGTCCAGTAGGGCCGCCAATTGTCCTATCTCGTCCAGCTCGGCAATCTCAGCATCGAGGTGAACCCCGACGTCGGGCGCCCACTGGCCCAACGACATCGCCCTGGTTCGGAGCGGCGATCAGACCGGTCCGACGTGACCGTCCGCTTGTCGTAATTCGCGTTTCAGGAGCTTTCCGGCAGGCGTCCTGGGCAATGGCTCACTTCGAAGGATGTAACGACGTGGAACCTTGTAGCTTGCCAACTGACTTCGGCAGTGCGCGTCTAACTCCTCCGGCGAGATGTCGTCTCGGCACACAACAATGGCGACAACAATCTCGCCCCAAAGCTCATGTGGTTCGCCGATAACGGCAGCCTCAATGATGGCGGGATGAAGCGCCAGGATGTCTTCGACCTCGACGCTATAGACATTCTCACCGCCCGTGATAATCATGTCCTTCCGGCGGTCTACGACATAGACGCGCCCCTCCTCGTCCATGTAACCGAGGTCTCCCGATCGATAAGAGTCACCGCTGAGCACCGCCTCCGTCGCCGCCGGTTTTTGCCAATACCCGAGCATGATGTTCGGTCCGGTAACCACGATTTCCCCCGTCACACCCCGGGGTAACTCGACTCCATCTTCGTCTCGAATTGTCACCTCAACACCAACGGCCGAGCGGCCGGCTGCTCGAACGGCGGGACTACCCACCAGCTTCTCCTGGTGTCGACCCACGGTGGCGAGCGGCGCCATCTCCGTGGCTCCGTATTGCACGCATATCTCGGTATTGGGGAAAGTAGCCACCGTCTCGCCGAGCGTCGTTCGAGTCACGGGCGCACCTCCATGGCCGATGAGGCGCATGCTCGACACGTCCGCGGCGACGATCTTTTGGGCTTCGGCCAAGGCGGTGAGCATGGTCGGGACCCCGAAGGTGATCGTGATGCGGTGCTCTTCAATGACCTTCAAAACCGTGGCGGCGTCGAACCGAGGCAAGAACACCTGGACCGCCCCTTGCCACACGCACGGAATCACATTGAACGAGCCCGCAGCATGAAACATCGGGCTCATCACCAGCCACCGATCAGCTTGGCTCAGCTCAAGCTCGATGATCAGTGTCTCCGCATCAGCCAGCTTATTTCGGTGACTGAGGCACACGCCCTTGGCCCGATCCGTCGTTCCGCCGGTGTAGAAGATCGCGGCGATCGCGTCTTCATCGATAGGTCCTGGGTGGGCTCTGTTCGACGAGGCGACAAGCTTGTCGAATTGTCCATCGAGCGGCAAGACGACCTCCGCCAGCCCATGTGCGCTGTCGTCATTTCGGTCGGTGAACAGCACTCGCGGCGAGCAGTCATGGCACGCAGCTTCTAGTTCGCTCCGTTGGTATCTCGTATTGAGGGGCACGATCACCCTCCCAGCTGCTGGGATCGCCAGATACAACTCCGCGTAGCGGGAGCTCCCCTCGGCGAGTACCGCAACCCGCTCTCCGGCCCCCACGCCGAGGAAGTCGAGAAGTCCACCGATGCGGTCGATATGATCTGCCAATTCATTGAAGGTCGTGGTCTGCCCGGTGATGTGGTCAATGAACGCGGTCCCATCACCAAAACACGCCGCCGCTCTCGTGACGGGACTTCGGAATGTGTTCATCGGGACGCTCGGAAGTCTTGATCTCGACGGGACGCCGGCAGGGCGTATCCAGGGGACTCCACGGGGCTATACTTGAACATGATATCGAAGTTGGCAAGTCTTGAAATGACCGTTGCCCGATATACGTCCCGTTAGAATCGGCCGCCTTGTGCAACGACGAGCTCAGATTCCCAATGCGAGTCGCCGACGGGTCGACGTTGCGTCGACGACTAAGCGGCGCGGGACGGGACGCACCGAACGAGGGCGGCAATCACGCCAGCAGCTGATCGATGGCGCCCGCACCATCTTCGAGCGAGATGGATTCCTGCGGGCCCGTATCGCTGATATCTGCGACGAAGCGCAAACCGCCTATGGAAGTTTCTACACCTACTTCGTCTCGAAAGAGGAGATATTTCACGAAGTCGTTGACTCCGTTGAGATAGACCTTCTCCGTCTCGAGCCGTTTCCGGAAGACGCCAAGCCCATTGAGCGGATCCGCGCCGCGAACCGCCACTATCTCGAGACGTATCAGCGCAACGCTGGAATTCTCAGGGTCATCATGCAGGTTTCGACATTTGATGAGTCGGTTTCCCAAACCCGCATTCTTCGACAGGACGAGTTTGCGAGAGCCATCGAACGCCGTACGCGGATCTACCAAGAGCAGGGAATAGCCGACGCGACTCTCGATCCTTGGTTGGCTGCAAACGCCTTGGGCGGAATGGTGGCTTTCATCGCTGAGAAGTTGGTCAGTGGCGATTCACCACTCGACATTGATGACGCGGTGGACCAACTCACAAAGCTTTGGGCGAATGCCATTCAGCTTCAGGATCCGTGAGGGCGCTATAGCTATCGGCCCCAAAGTTTCGAGATGGTCTCCAGGTCGTCAAGATTCGTCGGTTCCAGGATCATTGTGGTCACTGGACCTTCTCGCCATGCATCGAGTTGGTCGGTTATCCGCGCCACGGGCCCCACTAGGGCCAAGTCGTCCACCAGGCTGTCGCTCACGGCCGCCCTTGCTGCCTTTCGGTCACCAGCGAGGTAGTGGTCCTGGATGATGGTCGCTTCCTGTTCATAGCCGTACCGAGCGATGAGGTCCTTATAGAAGTTCTGGTTGCGGCTGCCCATTCCGCCAATGTGCAACGCAATCCGGGGCCTTAGGGCGTCGCGACACGCCTCGAGATCGTCCCCCATGGAGACGAAGACAGTGGGCGCCACCTCGAAGCCGCTTGGTGCGGCGGCGAGCGTCTCTCCCCATGCCTCCTTCCAACGAGTGGGACTCCACAAGTAGGGCAGAAGTCCATCGGCGACTTTGGTCGCCAATGCAACATTTCGAGGTCCAATTGCCGCAATGAGGATCGAGGTTTCCGGGTGGCCCGGAAGGGATGATCGAAGTGGCTTACCCAAGCCGGTGGCTTCCGGACCCCGATAGGGCACCGAATAGATCGAACCGGCGATCTCTACCGGGTGATCAGCGGCCAGCATGGCTCGCACGATGGCGACATATTCTCGGGTGGCCACGAGCGGTCGGGCGAACGAAGCTCCGTGCCAGCCCTCCACCACCTGAGGGCCCGAAACGCCCAATCCAAGGACGATGCGCCCACCTGACAATTCCTGGAGCGTGAGGACCGTCATTGCCGTCGCAGCAGGGGTTCGGGCGCTGATCTGCGCGATCGCGGTACCAAGCCGGATCCGGCTCGTGACTGCAGCGATGGCTCCAAGCGGCGTGAACGCGTCGTTTCCCCACGCCTCTGAAGTCCAGACGGAATCGAAGCTGAACCGCTCAGCGGCGACTGCTGCGCTGACCATGTCAGTGGAGGAGCGGATACCCGAGAGGCTTAGTCCCAGGGACAGTTCGCCCCGTCCACCAGTGTCACTCATTGGTGGGGCCAGTAAGGTTGCAAACGGGCCTTGTTGTCATCGGATTCCGTTCCTGGGTATGACATTGATATCGATGTTATCGTATGTACACCGTGATTGACACAGATACTCTCGACCTTCTTCGGACTACCGCGAGAGGCGTCTTTGGCGATTCGCCGTCGAGAGGGACGATGGCCGAGCTCGGCTGGCTCGGTTTGCTCACTCCTCCAGAGCACGGCGGCACCGGGTGGAATGTGGTTGAAGCATGCATCCTGGCCGAGGAGACCGGCCGTGCCCTGTCTCCCGTCAACTGGCCCGGGGCCGCACTTGCTGCTGCAGCGTTGGCCTCATCAGCGTCAACTTCGGCCTTGGCCCCCGCCATCGTGGCGGGGGAGTCACAGGGTCTGTTCGTGACAGGTGGGCTCAACGTCGACGGGGGGATCGTGCGCCCGTCGGAGAACTGGGTGCTGGGAGCTCTCGATGACGCGGCCGGCACGATCGTTGTTGCCTCCGCGGAGAATGGCCTTCTAGGGGCCTTCATCGAAGGGCCCACTCGAGGGGGGACGCCCGATCCCCGTACATTCGATACCACGAGACCGATGCTGCGGATTGATCTCGGCGACACAGTCGCGCAACCTCTCGATGTTGACCAACTCCCGTGGCTTGTCGGCGTGGCCCTTCTCTTGTCGTGTGCCGACACTCTGGGTGCACTTGGACGTGCCATCGAAACGGTGTCTGACCATCTGACCAATCGCGACGCATTCGGGTCTCCGCTGGCCAGCTTCCAGGTGCTTCAACATCGCCTCGTGGACTTGGACCTCTTGTTGGTCAGCGCGCAAGCGCTTGTCATCCAAGCAGCTGTTGCCTCGGCCGCTCGCACTCCTGACGCGTTCGGACTTATTGACGCGGTGCATGTCTATGTGCAGGGACGAGCGGTAACCGCACTCGACGATTGCATTCAACTTGCTGGCGGCATCGGCTTCACGTGGGAGTTTCCGATTCATCATTGTTTGAGGCGTGCCCTGACGAATGCGAGCGTGGTTCGTCCAAGTGCGGCAAGTCGCAAGCGCTTGGCGTTGTCAGTGGCCGGCAATTCAGCGATGACGTGGAACGATTCTGATCTTGAAGAGCACCGCGAGCACGTTCGGGATGTGATTACCAAATTTCGGCCATCCAATGAGAGCCGAGAGGGACATCGGGCGCCGCATGATGAGCGTGAGGAGATTGAGCTTCGAGCCTGGTACCGGACGCTCTACGAGCACGGACTTGCGGGCGCGGGTTGGCCGTTGGAGTGGGGAGGCTCTCCGGACCACCACGTCCTGCACGAGGTCGTCGTTACTGAGGAACTGATCCGGGCCCGAGCGCCTCGTCCCCTTGACCAGGTGCAACTCGCCAGTCATTTGCTTCTCCAGTTCGGGACCCCAGCTCAGAAGGCGACGTATCTACCAAAGATCCGCTCCGGAGAGCACGTGTGGTGCCAGCTCTTCAGCGAGCCTGACGTGGGCAGCGACCTTGCTGGTGTCAAATGCCGCGGGCGGTGCCTCTCGAGTGGCGGATGGGTGTTGAACGGCCAAAAGACCTGGACAACGGACGGACACTGGGCGGATATGGGGGTGGCCCTGGTCCGGACAACCGAGGAGGGACCCCGGCACCAGGCATTGACCATGTTCCTGGTCCCGATGAACACTCCAGGGGTAATCGTCAGGCCGTTGATCACAATCGGCGGTGCGCACGAGTTCAATGAAGTGTTCCTGGACGACGTCCAGCTCGAAGAAGGGTCGATTCTTGGCGAACCAGGCGGTGGATGGAGTGTGGCCATGGCCGGCCTGGAAACCGAGCGGTTCGGGGTGGGTGGGAATGTCGTTCTTCTTGACCTCCTCCTTCAGGACCTGGCGACCGTTGCAGCGCACATCTCGATTGATGGGAAATCGGCGATCGCAGACAGCGAGGTGAGGACGCGGTTGGCCGAATTCAGGGCCGAAGCTGCCGCCGCTACGGCATTCGTCAGCGATCACATCCGCCGCGCCATCGAAGGCCGGCAAGTCGAAGGCGATGCCTCCGTTGCGAAGCTCCTGTACTCTGAGGCGTACAACCGCATCGCTCGTTTCGGCGTGCAGCTCATCAACGAGCACTCGCTTCCTGAAGATTCTGACGGCTCGAAAGCAGCCGATCGACTTCACGACGCGTGGCTCTGGTCGCGAGCATTGACGATCTCGGGCGGCAGTTCCGAAATCATGCGCAACATTCTGGCCAAGCGTCGATTGCATCTGCCCTCAGCGCCGTCGCGCCGAGTGGCTCCAGCCGAGGCTCTTGGGAGCGCTCTCCGGTGAATGTTGCTCTACGAGTTCCCACTTCTTCGGACCTGGCATTGCGCTACCACAACGCAGGGTGGTGGAACGACCTTGGCCTCAGGGAGGGATTGGAGGCGATCGCCGAGCGAGACGGGAATCGAGTTGCCGTAATCGATAACGTCGGGACCTGGACGTACGCCATCGTACGCGAAGCCGTTGAACGTGCCGTTCACACGCTCCAAACCGCAGGCTTGGAACCCGGGGATTCCGTCCTCCTTGTCTCGCCCAATAGTTTCGACGGCGTCGTCGCCTTCCTTTCGATTCTCCGCTGCTCGGCTGTGACCGTCGCCCTCGATCGCCGGTGCGGTGCCTCCGATGTCGCCCACGCCGTCGAAACGACGGCTCCTCGCCTCGTCGTGCTGCCTTCGGGCCTAGTGACAGGCCTTCGGGTCGCCAATCATGATCTGCGCATAGTGACGTTCGACGAACTTCACTCCGCCACTGACGGCACCGACGACTGGGTGGAACCCGACAAATCTGCTCCGGCAATCGTCCTTTTCACCTCGGGAACGACTTCCAAACCGAAGGGGGTGATCCACTCCCTTCATTCTTTCCTCTCTGGGGTACGAAATCTGGCGACAGCATTCGACTTCACTGATGAAGACGGTCCCTTCCTTTCGAGCCCGCTTGCCAGCATCACCGGCCTCAGTCAGGTCCAGGTGGCCCTAAGTGGTGGACACATCGTTTTAGAGGACAAATTTGATGCCGTTGCCTCGTTGGACCACCTGGAGAGGGGCGGAGCAACGGTGCTCGGCGGCGCACCGGTTATCGCCGAGATGCTGCTCAGTGAGTGTGTTCGGCGGGAACGGACGGCCACGACGCTGCGGGCGATCGCCCTAGGCGGCTCTATGATCCCCCGGCCTCTGCTGGAGATGGCGATTGAACGGTTTTCCATCCGACCAGTGCGGGTCTATGGATCGTCGGAAGCGCCGATCCACACGGCGAGTCGCAGTGGCGATTCGCTCAGCGAGTGCGTGGCCAACGACGGGAGTCCAATGGCTGGCGCTGAAATTGCACTCGGTACTCCGAACGACGAACTTGAATTAAGAGTTCGAGGTCCGAATCTGTTTCAGGGGTATCTCAGCGACGCCGAGAATGAGCAGTCCTTTGTCGACGGTTGGTTCTGCACGGGCGACAAGGCCCAGATCGAGGAAGGGCGCCTCTTGATTCTGGGTCGCCTCAAGGAAGTGGTGGCCCGCAAAGGCCTGAAGATCTCGCTTCCCGAGATCGACGAAGCAATTCGTGGATTCCCGACGGCATTGGAATCGGCAACGTATTCGGTTCCTGACGCCGAAACGGGCGAACGGCTCGTACTGGCCATACGGGCCGAAACGAGCGAGAGTGTTTCCTACGAAGCTGTTTCCGAGTTCCTCCTCAAGGTGGGACTTGCTCGTTGGAAGCTTCCCGAACAGATTGTGATTTGGGAGGAGCCGCTCCCGCGTACTGGGTCGGGCAAGATCTTGCGAGACCGGCTGGCGACCGATGGAGTAGCGAAGCACACAATCTTCGCCCCTCGGCTGCAACAGGAGACCTGATTCTGGGGTCCTGATGCGCCAAGAATGGTGCGTTGCCCGGCTGGGCACCCCAAGAAGACGTGGAAATATTGATGTCGACGTCGACATCAATGGGTTAGTAAGGTTTCTCTATGACCGATGACAGTCAAACCGCACCCCTCCTGATTGATACCGACGGGCCAGTGCGAATCGTGCGGCTCAACCGGCCGGAAGCCCTCAATGCTGCGGATGAAGCCCTTCACGCGCGGTTGGCTTCAGTTTGGGACGAGTTGGCCGAAGACGATGACTGCAGGGCCGTCGTTCTTACCGGGCAGGGTCGAGCCTTTTCTGCCGGAGGCGATTTCGGAGTTCTCACCAAGATGAATGATTCGGAGATCTATCGTCGGAAGACACTTGATGAGGGCGCTCGAATCGTGCGGTCGATGGCCGGGTTTCCTCTGCCGATCGTCGCCGCCGTGAATGGCCCGGCAGTCGGTCTGGGGTGCAGCCTGGCTGGTCTCTGCGACATCGTGCTGATTGAGTCGAGTGCGTACCTTGCCGATCCTCACGTGTCGGTCGGACTTGTCGCAGGAGATGGTGGTGCCATTACCTGGCCCGCGCTCACGAGTCTCTTGAAGGCCAAGGAGTATCTCTTCTTGGGGGATCGGATTTCGTCGGACGTGGCCGTGAATCTCGGACTCGCGAACCGGGTAGTTCCCGACGGAACCAGTGTGGAGGAAGCGCTGGCGCTCGCGCACCGACTAGCAAAACAGCCGGCTCAGGCGCTTCGTGACACCAAACGTGCCATCAACCGACATTTGCAGATGTCGATCCACGCAGTACTTGATTATGCGCTGTCGGCCGAAGCCATCTCGAGTGCGAGTTCCGAGCACCGTGCGATCGTCGATCGAATGTCCGCGCCACGCGAGCGGTGACGCCCACACCTGGAGGAATGAGCAGATGACTGATCACAGTGACGATATTTCGAGTATCAATGAACTTCTCGCCCTCTATACGAACCGGCTGGATCGAAACGACCATCACGGATGGGCTGAACTGTTCACCTCCGACGGGAGGTTCGAGGTCTATGGACGAGCGTTCGAAGGGACCGAGGGCCTCGTGGGCATGTCTGAAGCCGCCCCAAGTGGACTACACCTGAGCGGTGCTCCGGTGATAACCCTGGAAGGCGACCACGCGAGCGTGGAGCAAAGCTTCCTCTTTGTGGATCAGGTCACACGAGAGTCACGGATCGGCTTCTATGACGACCAGCTGGTGCGAACGCCGAACGGTTGGCGGTTTGCCGTTCGCCGCTCGACGTTTCTCACACCTCACGGAGCCTCGGATCGGCCATGAGCGATCATGCACTTCAGCGAGGTGCTTCACAAACTGGGTCGCACAAAAATGAAGATGAATGGCCATTCGCACATAGGCGCTTTTCGTACCTGGATGGCGCCACATTGACGGCACACACTGCAATTCGAGACTGAAGGGAGCAGATCGTTGCCTGAGTTCATGCTTTTTGATTTCGACAGCCATTACTACGAGGCCCTGGACGCGTTCACACGATATGTCGATCCGTCACTGGGTTCGCGAGGCGCTCACTTCGAGGTAATCGACGGCAAGACGCGCTTTGTCGTTGGCGGAAAGATAAATCGCTACATTGCCAATCCCACGTTTGATCCGGTCGCCAAGCCGGGAATATTGCATTCTTGGTACCGAGGCAATCCGGAGCAAAAGTCATTACGAGATGCATTTGGATCGCTTGAGCCAATTCGGGCGGAATATCGCGACCGTGACCAACGTCTCGCTGTCATGGATCAACAGGGTGTCGGAGCTACATTGCTCTTCCCGACTCTCGGGGTGGGAATGGAAGAGGCGCTCAAAGATGACCCAGATGCTGCGTGCAAAGTATTTTCTGGTTTTAATCAGTGGCTGGAAGATGACTGGGGTTTCCGCTATCGCAATCGCATTTTTGCGGTTCCGAACATCCCGTTACTCGATCCGGAATTTGCCCATCGTGAACTTCGCCGGGTGATCGATCAGGGCGCACCTGTTGTCAATATTCGCAATGCTCCCGTGCCGACAAGTTCAGGGTTTTGTTCTCCTTTTGACCCGACCTACGACGGATTTTGGGGTTTGGCTGCGGAGAGTGGCACAGTCGTGGCAACCCATGCCGGCCTCGAGGGATATGACGTCATCGTCAACATGTGGGAGGACAGCGCCGAGAGCTCGGTGTTCCGATCTCCACTACGTGGAGTCATCACCAAGGGCCGTGCGGTCTCCGATTTCTATGGTGCGGCGATTTGCCAGCTCGTCTTCGAACGGTTTCCGGACTTGAAGTTGGCCAGCGTTGAAAATGGCGCATCATGGGTGCTCGACCTTGTCCATCGATTGAAGGACGCAGCGAATCGAAACCCTGGCTATTTTGCAGATGACCCCATCGAGTCCTTTGTGAGTCACGTCTGGTTGACTCCTTTTTGGGAGGATGACGTACAAGCCATCAGCGAGGTCATACCGGTCGAGCGACTCCTGCTCGGTTCGGATTGGCCACACGCAGAAGGAGTAGTCGCTCCAGTCGATTTCATCAATGATGCGCTCCAGTGGGCTGATCAATCGACCCTGCGTCGTATTGGTCGCGACAATGCAGCGGAACTCTTGGGTGTCGAGATTCCGCAATGACGTTTGATCAATGAGGCCGAGGCCGGAAATTGGGGCGATCGACACGATGATCGGCTTCCCACATGTCGATCTTCGTGGAAGTTATGCAGAAATGCTCGGTCAAATCCGCGATCAGCAAACTCATGAAGAGTTTGAGATGCCGGTCGAGTACATGTTCAAAGGTGTTCCCGAAAAGGGTTACGGTGAAAGCGGCGACCGCGATCCCGTTCTGTATACCTTGTCGGAGA
>OBLU010006387.1_pt1 | contig 10495 bp, 8 predicted proteins | sample 1518681 | NCBI WGS metagenome assembly OBLU01 (sample SAMEA3539304, study PRJEB22396) | soil metagenome | biome: tundra; feature: field; material: soil | place: USA | collected 2010-05 | depth 0.15 m
CGCTGAAGCGCTGGGCTAATTTAATTCGTCCCTCTGGGACTTCGGACACGGTGCCCTTGGTGAACCTTTCCCAGCGCAGTGCTGGGCTCAGGTAGATCGCTCTCTGGGGCTGGATTTCCCTGTGCTTAAGCACCGGTCTTGACACGGCGTGGTATGCTGCTGCCCACGCCCGGCAAGGCTCTGCGCATCGTGCCTAGGCACTCCTGTACCGGATGAGGACCTCATGGCCAATCAAGCAGTGATTCGCCCAGTACCCGCAACTCACACTAAACTTTCACGCCAGCAAATCACCGGATTCTGGGGAGCGTGGGGCGGCTGGACGCTGGACGGCATGGATTCGGTGATCTATGCACTGGTCCTCAGCCCGGCGCTCACCGAACTGCTTCCGAAATCGGGAATCAAGGCCACTCCCGCCAATGTTGGGTTTGCCGGCTCGACCCTGTTCGCGCTATTCCTCGGGGGATGGGGACTGTAGATCGGAAGCCGGCTCGACGTTGTTCGCGCTCTTCCTTGTGGGATGGGGACTGTCGTTGATTTGGGGGCCGATCGCCGACAGGTTTGGCCGCAGCCGGGTGCTGGCGGCCACGATCCTCGTTTATGCCATCTTCACTGGAGCTGCCGCGCTGTCGCAAACCGTGTGGCAATTGGGATTGTTTCGGTTGCTGGCGGGCATCGGCATTGGCGGCGAATGGGCGCTCGCGGGCACTTACGTCGCCGAAGCCTGGCCGGAAGACCGCCGCAAGATGGGCGCCGGATATCTCCAAACCGGCTACTATGCGGGCTTCTTTCTGGCTTCAGCTCTCAACTACACCGTCGCAGCACGCTATGGATGGCGCGCCATGTTCTGGTGTGGACTGACGCCGGTCATCGTGGCCTTCATTGTTTTTTTGCGCGTGAAGGAGCCGGAGCGCTGGCAGCAAAAAGCCAAAGTCAAAGCCACTGGCGGACTTTCCTCTCTGCAAAAAATCTTCAGTCCTCCGTACACGCGGCGCACTCTGGTCAATACCGTCCTGCTGGCCTCGGCTATCTGCGGCCTGTGGGCGGCTGCGGTCTATGCTCCGACGGCCATCATCACCTTGGCCAAACATGCAGGCCGATCACAGCCTGAAGCTGTCCGCATCGCTTCCCTCGGCATGGGGTTACTGTCGTTGGGGACAATCCTGGGATGTCTGGCCGTTCCCCCATTGGCCGAGCGTTTTGGCCGCAAGCGAACCCTGGCTTTTTATTTCTTGGGGATGGCGGCCTGCATCCTGCTCAGCTTTGGCTGGGCGTTCTACCTGCCACAGGGACTTGTTCCATTTATCGCGGTGCTGTTCTTCCTGGGATTCTTTGGCGGCAACTTCGCTATTTTCAGTCTGTGGCTGCCGGAACAATATGGAACCACGGTGCGTGCGACCGCGTTTGCATTCACCACTTCCTTCGGACGCTTCTTTGCCGCGGGCGTCAATTTCGCAGTGGGCGCGTCCGTCAGCCGAATGGGGACTCTGGGCAAGCCGGTTGCGTTCACCGCGATTGCCTTTGGGATCGGGCTGCTGGTCATTCCGTTCGGCGAAGAGACACGAGGCAAAGTGCTGCCTGACTAAGCGTGTTTTTGATCAAGGGATTGCCGCCCCTTGGGGGATAAGACCCTCGTCTTTAGTTATCAGGCCAACCAAGCCACGGCATCGTTTCCTACTAGCTGATCTAGACCTGGTCCCCAGTAAAGACCATCGTCTTCAATAGTTGATTATTCAATGTCCGGTTTGACCCCTTCATCCAAAGTTTGAGTGCATCCGTACCAAACGTCCGGCAAGGGAGCGCGCGCATGTTACTCTCACGCCTTCCACGTGATCATCCGAACTCGCTACTCTGGGCCGGGCCGGTGATACACGACCGGTGGCCTCAAGGACCGCAGCCTATGACCTCCAGACTCCTTTTGCTATCTCTACTGTTCTTATTGTTCTCTTTCAGCACGATGAACGGACAACCGGAAAAAACGATCGCCACGGTGGATGAACCATCCACTGCCGACGCGATCAAACAGCTCAACGAAGAGAAAATCGCCGAACTTTCCAAGCAAATTGCCGGCAAAGAGAACCAACCGGCCGAAAGTGTTTTCAAGAACATTAAAATTCTGACCGGGGTACCGGCGGGGAACGTGCTGAAGATCATGCAGTTTGGTTACAGCCGTTCTCTCGGTACGAGCTGCGCCCACTGCCACGTTCTCGGTCAGTGGGACAAAGATGACAAGACACAGAAGCGGATTACTCGCGATATGTCGAAGATGGACCGTTCCATCGTCTCTGATCTTTTGCAGAACATCGAAGGCCTCGAAGACCGCAAGCCGATTATTAACTGCACGACCTGTCATCGCGGTCAATTAAAGCCCGCGCTTAATCTGGATGCGGAACTGGTAACGAAGTGATCTCGCGCCCATGGGAAGGCAAACAGAGTCGCGGCTGGACGGCGTCGAGCCAACCGGCATTGCACCCAGCGCACGCTCAGAGATTGCCATCAATCATTTCCATCAATCAACTGCTGTAAACCCGCGCGGTATCCACGGCTGCAGGAGAGTTCCTTGCCACTGATCAACACGACAATATATTCGCCGCTGTTAACCGGTTGCAGCTCTTTGATTTTTTTCACGTTCACTACTGTTGAGCGATGGATGCGCACAAACTGCGCCGAGTCCAGACGCTTCGCAATGTGACCAATTCCTTCCCGCATGAGATAGGATTGCTTGCCTACATTGAGCTTCACATAATTTGCCGCGGCCTCCACCCAGTCAATTTCATCAAAGTTCAGAAAAATGACTCGCCCGCCTGCTTTGAGCACAAACCTTCGGTCCGCTGGGGGCTTTGCCTTCGCATTGGCAAGAAAATCGAGCAAGCGGTGGGTGGTTTCCCGATCGGGCAGTTTCAACATTTCCGCTCGCGCCCGGTTGATGGCCTGCCGCAGGCGGTCCCGGTCAAAGGGTTTGAGCAAGTAATCCAGTGCCTGCGCTTCGAAGGCTCGAACCGCGAACTGATCATAGGCCGTGGTGAAGATGACGATGGGCATGCGGCCGGCCGGAATGTGCTGCAATACTTCAAAACCATCCATGTCCGGCATCCGAATATCCAGGAACAGCAAATCCCCCTCGTGATTCTTGAGAGCAGCGATGGTCTCGGCTCCGTCGCGGCATTCGGCGACGATCTCGACGCCAGGTTCAGCGTTCAGCAAGACGCTAAGCTTTTTCCGGCTCAGATGTTCGTCGTCGGCAATAATCGCGCGCATCAGACCCCTCCATGGATTTGCTTCTCTCCGCCTGCCATATCCTCTCCCACGCTTTCTGGCGCGAGAAAATCTGTGGTTACATGGAAAGGGATCTGGACACATACCTCAACCCCGCCCTCCGGAAGATTGCGGATCGTAAACTGCTGTCCGTCCCCATAAAGCGTTCGAAGTCGCAGTTGCGTTGCCTTTAGACCCAAACCAGTTCCCGGTTGCTCGGCGCCCGGGTCATTCAATCCAGGGCCATTGTCTCTTACCTGCAGGCGGAGACGGGAATGGTCGAGGCTGGCGGCAATTTGGATTTCTCCGGGAAAAGAAAGCCTGGCAATCCCGTGTCGCACCGCATTCTCCGCAAGAGGCTGCAGCAGTAAATGAGGAACATCAGCGTCAAGTGCTTCGGAATCGACGTTCAGCACTACGTTGAGGCGATCGCCGAATCTGACCTTCTCGATTTCGAGGTACTTGGTTACGAATTCCAGTTCCCGCTGCAGCGTGGTGATCTGGAACCCGACGTTTTCCAGGCTCATTCGAAGCAAATCGCTCAGAAGCGTCATCATTCTGTCTGCCGAGTGGACATCGGTGAGCATGAGCGCAGAAATGGAATGCAAGGTGTTGAACAAGAAGTGCGGCTGGAGCTGGCTCCTGAGGGATTCAAGATGTGCTTTTGCAACCTGCGCCTCAAGTTGCGACGCCCGAAGTTCCCGCTCCCGGAGCCTCTGGTAGTACCACGTGATGTGTGCGATCAGCACAATGGCCAAATAGCTGAAGACGATGTTGTTGACAACGTTATAGAGGAACATCCGCCAAAGCACTACCCAGTGGGGGGTGAAAGTATATGTGCTCCAGTTCACGAGCACACTCATGTTATCGCGCGCGGTAGCACCATAAATCGGAGAGAGCGCCCTCAGAAACGTATGGACCACCGAAAAAGCAAGGCCGCCCAACAGATAAATCAGGATGCGGTATCGCCAGTTTTTCTGTTGCAGTGGATACCGCAGCGAGAGGATGAATACCGGGGGCGTCAAGAACGCGAAGATCAGGTCCCTGAGCAGTGGCAGCCGGAGCAAGTTCCAAAAAATGGTTGGCTGCGCCGCGGATCGAGCCACCGCATACAGTGAGGCAGCATCAGCGAAGGCAATGAACACCCATGCCGCAAAGCTCGCGATCCAGAGAAGCCGGTAGTATCCGCGGCTGGAGAGCCCGATGTAATTCCATTTCGATTCACGGCTCACCGCCATATCCGGGCCATAAGACATTGAATCACGTTGCGACGTCGGGGGACGTCTAATTCGTCCCTGGTAGACGTGCACTCCTATCTGTGGAGTAGCATATCGTACCCATCGAACCCCGCGATTGGCTCGATCATGCGGAGAAATAACTCCCAAAAGATCGACCGTTTGTTCGTATGTTCTAACAGCAGGAGTTCTAAGTTAAGACGCGGAGCGGTTCTGCACCCGCGACAGCCACAGGCCAACACTGGGAGCCGTGTGCTCATCCCGCATTGGGCACTATCGAGCGCTGATCAATTGCGCGCAGTCGAAAGTCTGCGCATACTACGTGTTCCTAAATGTATGGGCACCGATATCATCAGCTACGCAGATTCGCCCCGCCACGACCATCAGGACAAAGCCAAGGAAGTCCTGGAACTCGCGACCCGTGATCTCGACAAAATGATGGCACAGCGCGCCGAAATCGCGCGGCAGATTCGACGTCTCCGGAAGCTCATTCTGGCTCTGGCAGCGAGTTTCGAACAGTGCGTCGTCCCCGAAAGATTGCAGCAACGCAGATTGAGACGACTACCCCCGCGCGATCGAGAACTGACGGAAGCTTGCCGGGTCGCGCTGCGGCAGGCTGAGATACCGATGACTCTCGAACAGATTCGCGATCGGCTTCGTTTTCAGAGTCTGGAATTCGAGAAGCACAAAGATCCAACCGCCTCTGTCGCGCGCGCCCTCAGGCGGTTAGTCAGACTGGGCGAGGCTCGGACGGCGATTGGCGCCCATGGCAGACACATCTGGATTACTCCCGCAACCGAAAATCCATCGCCAACTCCCGAGTCGCAGCCTGCCAAGCTAACTGCAAATTGAGGCCGGCGGATTTCCCAGGTGCGGAGTGTCGAGCCGTCTCGGCCCAGATCCTTCTTCCACCTCTAACTTCAGCTACCTTCTGATATTCAGAATTCTGCATCCATCGCGGACTCTCTCTCCGTGAATCTGTAGATCGATTCGTCGCGTCGCGTATTTCGAATGTGTGTGCTGTAGCCCAATGTCTTGTGGTGGAGACGAGAACTCCTCCTCCCATCCCTCAATCTCACTTACCCGTCCCTGTAGGGCATGCGCGGTCGCGTCATGGTGGCGAGCGTGCTTTGACGATTACGAGAAGGGCAAGTTTGACAGCCTCTTCATCAGCACACAAATTTGAAAAGCTCATTACTTACCATCAGTTCAGGAGAGAACCCCATGCGATCGAGATTTCAGTTTGAGACGCTTCGACTGGCAGCCGCATTAGTCCTGTTGTTCGCAGCAGCGTTTGCGATGGCCCAAGGCATAGTCACCGGTTCGATCACGGGCGTCGTGGAAGACGCGCAGGGTGCTGTGCTCGCTAATGCCAAGGTCGCGGCCCGCGAAGTGGCTACAAACCGCGTGTACACCGGTTCGACCAGCGATTCCGGGGTCTTTACGCTACGCTCGCTTCCCGCGGGAACCTATGAGGTCAGGATTGAGGCCCCAAATTTTCGCAAGTATGCGAATCAGGGAGTGGAGGTTACTGTCGGCAGCGAAATCTCTCTCGGCAAGATCAGAATGGAGATCGGCTCTGCTTCTGAGGTCATCACTGTGGAGGCGGCGGCTCCGCTGGTAGACAGCTCGACCGTGCAACTCTCGCAATCGTTTGATGCCAAGAAGGCTTCAGACCTGCCGATCGGCAATACATTCGATTCTCTTGCATTATTTGTGCCGGGCGTAGCCAGTGCCGGGGACGCCGACTTCAGCAACAGTAACGGCGCGGAATTGTCGGTGAACGGTCAGAGAGCCCGTTCCAACAATTTTCAAATCGATGGCCAGGGCAACAACGACAACTCGATCGGTGGCCCGTCGATTTTCTTCGGCAACCAGGACGCGATCGCAGAAGTGCAAGTGGTCACCAACTTCAGCGCCGAGTACGGGCGCAACATGGGCGCCGTTCTGAACGTCGTCACGAAATCCGGCAGCAACCTGTTCCACGGCACGGGCTACGAGTTCTACCAGGGATCGCATTTTGATTCGCTGACCAACGAAGAAAAAAACCCCGTCTTGGGTATCTGCGCCCCAGCAGAAAACCCTTCCGATGGTTGCACTCCAGTCTCGGTGCCTCGATTCGTGGACAACCGTTTTGGTGGCAGCATCGGCGGGCCGATTCTCAAAGACCACGCCTGGTTCTTCGCCTCAACCAACATGGAGCGCCAACGAGTGGGCTCCAACCCTTCTAATTCCGCCGGGTCGCTGACTCCAACCCCCAACGGAATTCAGCAGCTGCTGGCTGCGTTTCCGAATAGTCCCGGAGCCAAAGTCGAGGCGCAATTTGGACCTGCAGCCGTGAAATTAGGAAACCCGACCTTCAGCAATCTTACGAATGTGGGGGTATCGAACGTGGTGGGAGCGAATTGCGATCCCAATGCCGGTAGCGTCGATCCCAGTTGTGTACCGATCGAGTTTGGTTCCATTACTCGATTTGTGCCCGCCCTCTTTAACGATTATGAAGTCACCGGGCGCGTGGATCTCAAGATGACCGACAAAGACAATGTCTTCGGCCGCTACGTGTTCCAGCAGGCTATCAGCACCGGCATTCCGGCAAATGGGATTGTTCAGGGAGACTGGGTGGATGTGCCCAGCCGCGACCAGCAGATCGGACTCGACTGGGCACGGAATGTCAGCACGAATTTCGTGAACCAGGCTCGCTTCAGTTATTCACGCGCCCGGTTTGGATTCGAGGTCGGTTCCTTCCCCAACTGCGTCCAGGGAAACATCCTCAACTGTCCAACCAACATCGGGATTCTGGATGGCTCCGTTCTCTCGTTTGGCCGGAACACCGCCTTTCCGCAGGGCCGCATCATCAACGTCTATCAGGTGCAAGACAACGCCTCGCGACAACTGGGAAAGATGACGATCAAGTTTGGCGGAGAATATGACAAACAGAGATCTCCGGATGTGTTCCTTCCCACCGTAAATGGTTCTTACACTTTCAATACCTTCAACGACCTCGTTGCCAACAACTCTTTCTCCACCGCCATTGTGTTGGGAAATCCAACTTTGCGCTTCAAGGAGAACGACCTTGCTTTTTATTTCCAGGACGATTGGCGCTTCAGAGACAATTTGACACTGAGTTTCGGACTGCGCTGGGAGTGGTTCCAGCAAGCCATCAACCTGCTTCATGACCAGACGTTGGCTCAGCAAACCGGGCCGCACCCCTTCTGGGACTCCTCGCTCCCGCTTAGTTTGACCACCATCTCAAAAATTCCGCAGGACCTTAATAATTTCAGCCCGGTCATAGGTTTTTCCTGGACACCCCGCATCATGCGGAGCGTGTTCGGAGAAGACAAGACTGTAATTCGCGCGGGCTTTCGCATCGGCTACGACCCATCCTTTTACAACATGTTCCTAAATGTGGCTACGGCTTCCCCAGTGGTGCTGGGCCAAACCTGGACCCAACCGACAGTAGTTCCCGGCCTGCCTGATGGAAGCAGTTTCAATGGGTCGGACATCCTGGCACATTTGGGACCGCTGGTGCCGACCGGGAGCAACCCCGGGTTCACGCCCGAAACTCTGGTCGCTAACAACTTCCACAACCCTTACTCACAGCAATGGAATCTGGGAATCCAGCGCTCCTTCGGTCCCAGGGTGGTAGCGGAAGTTCGGTACGTGGGCAATCACACGGTCGGAAACTTTCAGACGCTGGATGGGAATCCCGCCTTGCAGCCCCTCATCAGCGCCGGTTTTCAGGATCTGATCCCGGCGGGCCTGACCCCCTGTACCGATCTCACCAAACCGGGCGGCGCTTTTGGAAACGTCAGCTGCGACCGCGGTCGAGTTCTCGTGCGCGCCAACTCTGCATTCTCCAAATACAACGGATTGCAGACGCAACTTCGCATGGGAGGCTGGCACGGCGTCACCGCAACTGCCTCTTATACCTTCAGCAAGACGATCGACAACGCCAGCGAAGTTTTCAATTCGCTGGCCGGTGGCAGTACAACCGCCTACTCACAGAACCCGTTCGATACGAGTCACAGCGAAGCTGCGAACAGCGGTATCGACTTCCCGCATACGGTCGGGGTGGCTTTTATCTATCAAGTCCCGTTCTACAAAGGCCAAAGTGGCTTTGCCGGACATATTCTGGGCGGGTGGGAGCTGAATTCCACTTATCGTTACTCGAGCGGACAGCCGTACACGGTAATCCAAAACCACACCGCATCAGCACTCTGCGATCCTGCTGGCGCGTTGAGCACGCGTCGTGATGCATGCCGTCCATTTGTTTCCAACGCGAGCGCACCTCTGAACACTGCCGGAGTGTGCACAAATCCCGCCGACGCCGACTGCGGCGTTGTGGATATCGCGACTGGCGCTCCAACCACATTGAACGGTGTGCATTGGGTACGGAACGATACCAAGTCCGCGATTTTCTTTGGATCGCCGTTCCTCGGTGGACCCAGGGACTCACTCCGGGGACAATCCATCAGCACCATGAACCTCGGCGTTTTCAAGGACACCAAGCTCGGTGAGCGGGTCACTCTACAACTGCAAGTTCAGGCGTTCAACGTGCTGAATACCCAGTACCTTGGGAATCCCGATCCGAACATCTCTCACCTCGTCTCGGGAACGTTCGAGAATCTGGCTACGAATGCCAACGGTGGCCAGAACGCAGTCTTCGGCAACGGTGGCTCTGCGAACGCTACCAATGACGGGATTGGCCGCCGACGCCTGCTGGGAGGAGTTAAGCTAATCTTCTAGGACAAGGTGATGAATCAATGGGAGTCTGCCGGTCTCAGACTCCCATCTTTCCCTTCTAGCAAACCCGCGCTACTCGGCGTTACGACAATCCCTGTTCATCACACAAACCGAGCGCAAATAGAGCGCGGCACGGTTCCCAATATTTTGGATTACCGCGACGTAACGGATTTGAGCGCCGGTGCGCTCGGCTCCCGCCGAACAGATCGTCGGCGCGTTTCGGTTCGCGCAGCGTCCAATTGTGCCGCGATCGCGTCGAACGTGGGTGTCGGCCCGTTCCAACGCAATTGGTCCACATCCTCAAACAAGGGCAGATCGGTCCGCAGTGTCGCCAGCGTGCGGAAAAGCAGCGCGCGATCGCGATCGCGGCTGAGAGTCTCGGCGAGAGCGCTGGCGCTGGCGGCATTCACGTGCCATTCGCGCCAATCTTCAGGAATAGATTCTAGATGGCCATACTTGCCAAGGACGGCGGCCGACGACTTTGCACCCCAGCCGGGCAGACCGGGATACCCATCAGCGGAATCGCCCACTAGCGCTAAGTAGTCCGGAATCGATTCGGGCGAAACCCCGAATTTCTGAACGATGCCCCGCTCGTCCAGAGTGACGCGCGTGCGCCTGTTCAATTGCACAATGCGGGTGCCACGGACGCATTGCGCGAGATCTTTGTCCGGGGTGCAGATGATCACGCGGTCGACTCGCGCATCGCGATCCGCCACCACTGCAGCGGCTGCAAGCGCGTCGTCGGCTTCGAACTCCACCATCGGCCAGACAACAATACCAGCCGCCGACAACACGCTCTCCAGAACTGGAAATTGCGCCAGCAGATCAGGCTCAACACCTTCGCTGGTCTTGTAACCCGCCCACAAGTCATTGCGGAACGACTCGATCACGTGATCGGTTGCAACCGCGATGTGTGTGGCTCCTCCGCGGATCATCCCCAACATAGAGGACAAAACGCCTCGAACAGCGGCGACCTCTTGGCCGTTCCCATCTCGTGCGGAGGGGAGAGCGTAATAATGCCGGAATAGTTCATACGTGCCATCGACCAGGTAGACATCCATTGCGCAACTCCCAACAACACGCTATAGGACGTGCTGCAACTCTGGCAACCAGTGCCAACGAGCTGAAAAAAATGAGTTTCACTCGATTAGAACAAAAACAGAAGAATGCAATGCACACATTTGTGCCTGAGGGAGACCGAGGCAAGTGCTTGAAAAGATGGTGAGCGCGGTAGGAATCGAACCTACAACCTACTGATTAAGAGT
>OBLU010006388.1_pt1 | contig 10494 bp, 6 predicted proteins | sample 1518681 | NCBI WGS metagenome assembly OBLU01 (sample SAMEA3539304, study PRJEB22396) | soil metagenome | biome: tundra; feature: field; material: soil | place: USA | collected 2010-05 | depth 0.15 m
CTACCATCACTGACGCCGATGTCGCCGACACAGGAGTGGCCTGTCCGGTTACAGTGATGACAGTCGGCTCCGCCTGCGGCACGGATTGAGCCCATGGCAGTGCCGGCGCAAGCATAGCGATCGCCAGGATACTGAAAGTTAGGCGCGTCACGACGGTTTTAAGGCAACTTAAAGCGGTACAGATTGGCGCCATATCCGATCACGACATAGTCTCCATAAATGGCCGGACCGAGGATATATATAGACGGCCCTGAAGGTAGTCCGGGCGCGGTCCACAGATGCAGGCCGGTCTGGGCATCGAACGCGTAGAGCGCGGGAAGCCAAGTGGAGACGAAGACCACGTCGTTGACCACCCCAGGCGAGCTTAAGCCCACTTCATTCGGCGTGGCATAGAGCGGGGTGGGCCCCACGTTGTACATGGAGACCTGATTAGCGCCGACGGTGTTGACCTTGGTGGGCCAAGCATCGCTGAGGTCACTCCAATTGAGGGCACGAACGAAAGGTGTGGTGGTGTTGTCGATTGCGCCACCCCAACCACCCAATCCAACGAAGATGCGTTCGAGACCGGTGTGGACCGCTGCGGTACCGAAAATGCCGTACCTGTTTTCGCCGCCGTTTTGTCCAGCGGGGTCGACATTGGGGAGCTGCGCGCCGGTTACCGCGTCCTTTGGCAAGAGCTGACGGCTATTCAATTGGCCCATAGTCTTGGCGTCATAGATGAAGAAGGAACCAATCTTAGATCCGATACACATGACTCGGTCCGAGCCGCGCGTGAACAGAACCGGGCTGCTGGGCATATCCGCGTCAGAATCGGCGGGGTAATAACTGTCGTATTGCTGCGGCGCGTTGTAGCCCTCAAAAGTACCCGTATCTGCGTCGAGACCCAGGGCCCCGCTGCCATACCAGGAATCCGGAAGAGGGCCATCGTTGTAGGAGTTCCCGGTGCCGAAAAACACCTTATTGAGGGAACTGTCGTACGCCAAAGACGACCATGGCGAGCAACCTATATGAGGAGGATCGGCATGTACGCTGAACATGGTTGCCCAGGAAGGGAGAACTCCACCCGGTGTACAGCTCTTGGGAATTACATTCGGCAGGTTGGTTTGTCCGCTATCGTTGCCGCCGGAAAATTGGTTGGTGCAGAAGAGCCATTGCACATGCCCTGCCGCCGCATCCAGGCACCACACAAACCCGAAACCACCCAGCTCACCCTCGCCCGTTCCCACGTAAACCTTGCCGTTCACCACCAGAGGAGAACTCCAGGTGTCGGCTTTGGGGTTAGAAACCGGCTGGTTCTTGTCCTTGGACGGGGTGTTTAGATCGGTGGACCACACCAGCGTCATGGAGGCGCTGTCCACACAGTAAACGAAGCCTCCGAAGCTGGTGAAGTAGATGTTGCCGCCGACCACGGCAGGAGATCCGCCGATACCTGTGTAGGATTGTGAGCTCATGTCGGTATCCGCGACTACGTATGAGCCGTTAATTCCGCCGGTGGCCAGGTTGATATTGTAGAGTGTCCCAGTCCCCTTGGAATTGTTCACGGTGCCGACATAGATGTTGCCTTGAACGATGCATGGGATGGTGATCACGCTGCCATCCAGGGGAATACTCGCGAGTGCCGTCATGTTTGCGACGGTCGTACTAGTGATGCCGCTGCAACCGGAAGCGGCGCCGCTGTGGGATTGGTCGTGATGATACATCCACCAGTCCTGAGAGATGAACCGGCAAGGAAACCGGAACGGAATCGGCCCGCGCAGCGGTAAATGCAGCTCGGCGGTACCGTCAACAACCGCGGGATTTGTCAGAGTGTGGAATAAGCTTTCCTCGGCAAGTCCCCCAGGCGGAGGGTCGAGCTGTTTAATGCGGTCGCGGAATTCGGCGAGACTGGCATTACCCGGTAATGGCGGAGCGACAACATGCGCGCTGCGTCCCCGGCGGGGCTCGGCGGCCGCATCGGTTCGAGCCAGGTGGTCACGCACCTCGGCCAAATCCTTTTCCGGCAGGGTGAGGAAATGATCCAGGCTGGCGAGGGTGATTCGTTTCATTTCGGCGGCCGAGTTGCTGTAAGCCATCCTCCTTTGATTGGCCATTTGAAATAGAGATTCGCGCAGAAGCGGATCCTGAGGAAGGCTTACCGGAATGTAGAGGCCGGGTTCCGAGATTTTTGCCCAGAAGAAACCGCTATGATGGTTGACACCCGAGTTCCAGACCTTCTGCAGCGAATTGGATTTTTCATCCCACTTGAAGAAACGAGTGGAAAGCAGATCGAATCCGGCCAGGCTAGAAGGGTCGTAAGGCTGCAACAGAACCGTGAGGCCGAATTCGGCCGGTCCGGAAATCTGTGTGGCCCGGCCGATGGCGCCTAGCGTGCCATGAGGGAGAGGGTTATCGACGGTTTCGAGTTTCAGGTTTGCGGCTGGGTCCCATCCAGCTACGCCTGGCATCAGGATCGCTTCAATGTGGACGTTGGTAATGGAACTCATAACGCTAGACCTCCGTGGATCGGGCGGACGGTGAATTCGGAGCTCAACTCGACGTCCTCTCGGTCAGATTAGCTAGCGACGCGGACGCGCCCTGGAGACGTTCCAATTCCGCGCCCGCGATTTCACGATCGTCGGCGAATGCCGCCCCGACCACCGCAATGATCGCCCCGTATTGATCGCGCACTGGAATTGCGACCGCGGCTCGCGCGTCCACCGCCTTGGCGCCCGGCTTTACGGCTCCCGTGCGATCCTCCTGCAGATTACAGGTCTGAACAGGCTCTCCGCGCTCCAGCGCGAGACCGGCCATTCCTTTCCCCGAGGGTACCCACGCCACAATCTCCCGTACTTTCTCGGGAATGTTTTGGGAGGCTGCCAGCACCAAGCCTCCCTTCTGGTGAAAGTGAACCGTGCCTGCAACGGCGCCGGCTTCACGGAGAAACGCTGCCAGCCAGGATTGCGCTGCTTCGTTGATTTGTGCCATGGCTCCCGGCCTATGTTGCGCGTTAAACATCCCAAGGTGGGGGAACGCGAATAATGATGGTACGCACCTCGCCGTGCCGCTTCGGTTCCCGAACCACGGTCACCCAGCTCCGCTCCTCCAACGCGTTGCCGGCAATCTCCAGCACACGCTTTTCACGGCTGTGGAAGCGCTCCAGCTCGCCGAGCCGTGTTTCAAGAATGAAGCCTTCGAAATCTCCGAAATGATCGAAGACCAAGCCGTTGACCTTTCCTGTCACCTCGTGGTGTTCGTGCTCGTGGTGTTCGTGGCGGTGCTTGTCAACCAGGCACACTTCCGCAGGAGCAGTTATGGCGCCAGTGGGCGACGGCAGAATGTCGACGGGGTTTCCGCCGTAATGTAAGACGCGGATCGCCAACTGTTCGATATAGCGTTGCATTACGGGATACCAGCGGTTTTGCGGCAGAACATTCTGAGCGATCCAGCGGAACAGCGCGAGCCGGTGTTCTTCCGGCGCCAGCAGTTCCTGCTTAGTGTGGATCCTCAGGTTGATCTGGAAAGCGCCGAGAACGCGCCTCCATGTCAGGATTTTGAGCCTGGATCGCTCCTTACGCGAGGGGGGCCCGGCGACGGGGACGTTTAGGCCGGCTTCGTTCGGTTGACCGCGCCCCACCACCTGGGTGGCGTCGGTCAACTGACGCACTACGATGGTGTAAAGGTCCCCGTCCCGGATACCAGGCGGAAGGTCCACCGTCAGCAAGCCGGCCAGGAACCCAGTGTTCAACGGGATGGGAACAAATGTTACGGGGCCAGTCGGGGTCGTTATGGTGTTCTGATCCTGAATGGTCAGCGTGTGATACGAGTATAGGCGGTCGGCAAGAGCGAGGATCTCAGCCGCGGTTACTCCCGGAAGATAAATGGATGCTGAACTGCCCGCCGGCGTGTTACCCCAGGTGATCATCAATTCGTCGACATCTTTGGTGGTCGCACTGCTCGCTTTAATCTGGAAAGGATGCGGCATGCGGCGGGAACCAGGCGCGCCCGGATTGGGTCCGTCGATATAGGCGAGATTGCGCTGCGCCAGCTTATCCGAAGAGGAGCTGTCGGCGTTGGGCGGAATGGGCACATCGTCAAAGGCGATCTCAGCGATCAGGCACTGGTGCGGCGCCTTGGTGAAGGCTGCGTTGATGGACTGGGTGATAAAGCCGGGGGTATTGAAATAGCCGGTCTTGTTGTCGAAATCACCGGCCTTGACAGATTGCGGGAAGAGCGCGGTGGGCTGGTTCATGTCGAGCCAACAGCCGTAATAGGTATCGATTTCCTTCCCAGTGACCGGCGAGATGGTCTGCACATTCGGCGTATCAGGGAGCTGCTTGGTGAGGTCGGCCGGGCCGGCGAAATTCACCCGCTCGACGGCGAAGAACGGGATGGTGACGATCTCGTTCATTCCCAGGGCGTCATTCTGGACGCCCAGCAGCGGGACCCGCGGAGTGACGTCGGGCGTGCCGATGGGGGTTGAGCGATACGTAGTACTGGTATCGAAGGTCGAGACGGTGTTCTGTGCCTGGAAGGCGCGGAAGAAGACGCGGCAATTCTGTGCTTGCGTAGTGAACGGCGGGGGTGGGGGAGGCGTGGTGCCCTGGATACGCACGCGGCAGATCGCGAAATTGTAGGCGGGCTTTTTGCTACGAGGATTAATGGTCAAGTATTCAAGCTCATCGCCCGTCGCATCTTCGGCCTCGGTCAGGCTGGTATCGAAACTGTCCGTGCCGGCCGCGCCACTCGGGGTGATCCGTTTAATCAGATCGGCGATGTACGCCGTCGCGGCGGCGGATGCCTGAGCCGGCGACGGGGGATTGGTTGTTCCGGGCGGGTAGAAGTCGCTGACCGTCTTGTCGAAGAACTTCTTGTCGTCATCTACGCTGAATACTCGCAGGTCGGTGCTCAGCCAAGTTGTGTAATTGTTGCCCTTATCGGAATCGGTGACGTATGGATTTGCGGCCGTCGTCAGTACCAGCGGGGCGGAGGCGGTGTAGGGCTTGCCGTTGACGGTAATATTCGCGGTCAGCGTTAAATTCTCGGTCTCATCGATGAAACCGTCGGTGCCCGTGAATTGAATGTTAAAGGGATAGAGAATGCGCTGTGGCGCATTGGGCGGCGGCATGGTGGTGGTGAATACCGGACCGCTAAACGGCTGGATCTGCAGTTGCCCCATGGTCTGCAGATAGTTGATGATCGCGGCCTGATTCGCGTTCGTGGGGTCGACCGAGAATGTGACGATCGGTGGGTTCGTAGGACTGGTGAGATTGTCGCTCGAATCAATACCGAGTTCAGACGGAAAGAACCCCTCCATAACCACCCAGAAGGCGGTTGGAAAGTTGGCCGGCAAACCCATCGATGTCAGCTCGTTCTTGCCGAAGGTGCTGTTCTGGATCTGCAGAGAGCAGGTCTTCGCCAGCTGCGCGGCCGGGTTGACTTTCAGGCTCCCATAGACGATGCCGTCGAGCTCGTCGGTGTGGAATGTGTGCAGCTTGTTGTAGTAGGCGAAAGCGGTGTAGCCTTCGAAGAAGGCCATGACGCTGGACGTGTTGGGCTGAAACGTGATGCTGTCATTAACCTGCCCGTTCTCATACTTCTCCTGGCTCTCCCAAGCGCTCTGGTAGGATGCGGGCCTACCGCCCGTGCCCCCGCCGAAAGAGGGGGGCGTCAACGTTGCCGCCGACAGGGCCTGTATCCGTCGAACCAGGTTGCGGCCCTCCGCCGAACCTGTCAGCGGCACGATGGCGCCGCCGGCAGTCAGGGTTGGTTTGTCGGCTGCGGGCAGCGCGTCGTAGTCATTCTGGAGTTGAGTTTGGCGCGCCGAACTGAAGGTGTTGAAGTCAGTGACGCCGGTGGTGGTGGGGATGGGTGAATCTGAATCGTCGGACCAACCGGTGTACCCAGTCGACCTGGGGCGTTGATCTTTGGTAGGGTCCGGGTCTTCTATGGCGGGCTTTCCGGAGAAGAAGCCGTCGATATGGAACTCGAATAGAGCCATTGGCTCTTTGGTATCTCCGTTTATTTGGAACTCTTTCGGCATCGGATCCGGCGGACTGTTCGCTTCCCAATTTTGGGCGAGGTAGGTGTTCGGCCCCACATTTACCGTCGCGCCAATCACGGGATCGCCGGCCGTGAAATAGACCGCGGCGGCGGTGCTGAGCGTGCCACGGATGCCGTTCACCGTGGTAACAACGGGCGCCGCGTGGGAGCGGAGGGCGACGGGGTTATTGAAGCGAAGCACCCTGCCGACCCCGGTCTTGTCGATCGTCGTGGGAACGCTCAAGGGAACGCCATGCGCATCCACGCCTGAGGGCGTGAACGGAGGCTCGCCCTCAAGCCAAAAGGTGTTACCGGGACCCTGCGAACCGAACCCGAGGGGATTCGTGCCATCGTTCAGTGCGCCCCAAGTGCCCTTTGGATCGTTGTACCAATCGTTGTCCGTCGCAAAGCGGACCTCAAACCGTCCCGAGAACCAGATCTCGGGGCTGCTAATCGCTGTTAACGTGAATGAAGTGGTGGCGGCGCCGACATGAACATTGATCACCGTGTCGCCCTGCGCTGCGCTCACGGCTGTCGCAAAGATCGGGATCGTTATGCCGGCCGGGCTGATGCTGATGGCGACGGCGGGCAAAGTCACGCCGGCCCCGTTCGGAGTGGCGTCGATGGTGGCGCTTTGCGTGCTGCCGTCGTTGGTGCTTAGGTTTAGCGGGACCGAGAATGTGATGCCGTTGTCCGGCGCGATTAGAAAACCATCGCCTGCGCTACTTCCATTGACGCTAATGACGATATTGCTCATGAATGCCTCCCTAGCTTACGTGAACTACCGGCCGCCGCCGTTTCCTCTCTGCACCAAATCTCGTCACAATAATTAAACGTTGGCTTGGCCTGCCATGCGGCGACTCCTCCGTTCAATATTTACTTTGCATCGCGCTTCGAGACCGCAAAGGGGGACATGGTCGAGTTATTATACGCAGTTTTCGTGTGAACGCAGCATTCTTTTTACCTTAATGAATGCTACAGCCTCCACCTAAGGGCGGATAAGTCGGCTACTTCACTGTGAGGCCTGATGAGCACCAAGGTCCGTGACGAATATACCGAAACACCCTGTGCAGCTATACTACTTCCCTTTTGCACATTGTTCTAGTAAAGTATCTTTACTGGCCGAGATGAGCTACCTCAATTCAATCCGACTCCATTTTGCCGGCCAGTTTCAAGCGGCTCCCTCCACGGTGAATAACGATCCGTTGCACTTCGACAACGCTACTTTCCAGCCGTCCTATCAACAACCCGCTACCGGGAATCAACCAAATCAGTTAAGTGGCTGAGCCAATGGTCCATTTAAGAGCCGAATTATTTCAAGACCTGAACGGAACGGTGGAGGGCTTGCGGTGCGCGATGCAGAACGCGATCGAACTCGAACACGCCACCATCCCTCCGTATCTGTACGCCCTCTATTCGATCAAGCCCGGCGCGAATGCCGAGATTGCCGGCCTCATCAAATCGATCGTCGTGGAAGAGATGCTGCACATGGCGCTCGATTGCAACATCCTGAACGCCATTCGAGGGACGCCCAAGATCGACGATCCGAACTTTGTGCCCAAATATCCAGGACCGTTGCCGGGCGGCGTGGAAAGCGAATTGACCGTTGGGCTTGCACCTTTCTCGAAGCAAGTGGTCAAGAACACGTTCATGGTGATTGAGGAGCCGGAAGATCCGCTGCACTTTCCGGTACTGAAACTGGCAGAGGGCGAGAAGCCAACCACCATCGGCCAGTTCTATGCGGGTATCATCGACCAAATCCAGAAACTCGGTAACGGGATTTTCACCGGCGATCCAAAGAAGCAACTGACCACGGGCTTCGGCCCGCTGCAGACGATACACGTGCACGACGTCAAGTCCGCGATCGAAGCGATCAAGCTGATCGTGGCGCAGGGCGAGGGAACAACGACATCGCCGCTGGATCCGGAACATGATCCCGCGCACTACTATCGCTTCGCAGAAATCTATTACGGAAAGAAACTTATCCCCAACCCTGCTCCTCCACCGGACTTCGCGTATGGTGGCCACAACGTTTCTTTTGACCCCGCGGGAGTGTGGCCCGTCATCACGAATCCGAATCGAACCTCATACCCCGACGGATCGAAAGCCCGCAACCTGAACGAGACTTTCAATTACACTTACACCAGCCTTTTGAAGTCCATGCAGCTCACGTTTGGCGGCCAGCCCGATCGATTGGGACCGGCCATCGGATTGATGGAGTCGATGAAAGAGCAGGCACTGGTGATGATGGCGACCGAAACAGTTCCGGGCCAGACTGCCGGACCATCCTTTGAATACACGCCGGTGAACGAGTAGCGCACTATGTCCAAGTCGAACTGGTGGATGTACCATGGCGATCCGGCTCATACCGGACTCGCGACTGGCAGCCGGATCAATTCACGAAATGCCGCTGCTCTAAGAATTCTGCACGATATCGAGATTCCAGGGCCCGTGCTTTCTGTTCCCGCGATTGTGGATGGTTTCGTCTATGTCGGGCTTGCCAACAGCCATGCTGCGCAAGGAGCCAATGGCGGGCAGTTCCTCAAGATCGACGCAAAGACCGGTAAGATAGCCGCGACTTTCGAATGGGACATCGATGCTCCTGAAGGCGACTCGCATGGGTTCATGGGCATGGGTTGCACGCCAGCCGTAGTCAACGGTCAAGTCTTTTTCACGGCGTTCAATGGAAAGATTTATTGCCTTTCAGCGGAGGACTTGAGCCTCACGTGGGTGACTGACCTGAGGCATGCCGACCCCGAGCACAATCAGCCTGTCACCAATGTGGGACCGGTTGGCGCTCCGCCCGCAGCCGGTTGGAGTTCGCCACTGGTCGCCGCCGATATTTTGAACGGCTGTGTCTACGTGGGTATAGGGGAAGGCGAGAATCCAGCACTCTTCGGTTTCGTATTCTGCCTGGACATGTCGACTGGGAACGTGATCTGGGTTTACTGCGTGTGCCAGTTCGAGGAGGGAGTTGCGAACCAGCCCAATGTCCTTCCTCCCGCGGTAGTCAAGGGCGATCTGCCGCCTCCGTTCAGCGCCGGTCCGCGCAATCCGCTAATCCGTGGTTGTTCGGTGTGGTCGTCGATCGCTTACGATGACCTGCTGGGGCGGATTTATTGTGCCACCGGCAATCCTGTGCCCGATTCTACACTTCCATCGAAAGGTTTCTCCAACGGCATTCTGGCTTTGGACGCTACGTCGGGCGAGTTCCGTGGCTTTTTTCAGGCGCTTCCCGAAAGCAGCTATCGCAATACCGATAACGATGTCGATTTTGGCGGTTCGCCCGTGCTATTCACCGTGAACGGGCGCAGGCTGGTCACTGCGGGTTGCAAGAATGGCGGACTTTTCGTGCTGGACGCTGTAACGATGGAGCTGGTTCGCTGGCGGCAACTGCTGCCTTACTACAACGACGGCAGTCCAATTCCGTCGGTCGACCCGCACGTCGGTCCCAATGATCCGCGGCTCGATCCGCTGGTCCCAAACCGGATGTCCGCCGGTGAGGACCAGGAGAACTATTCGGGCACCTACAGCACTCCTGCGATCTACTCCGATCTGGGGCGGATTTATATCGGAATCGGCGGAAACAACTATCACAATGTGCAAGCGGGCATCGACTACTCAACCACTCCTTTCTTGCGAGCGCTGGACTGGGAAACGTTGGACGATGCATGGAAAATGGATGACGGCAATCCGCGCCTCTATGTAAATCCGCAGCCGCCCATGTATCGCACACCGGGCGAATCGGGACTAAGCTCGCCGGCGGTAGTCAACGATGTGGTTTTCTGTTCCACTTCGAAAATCGCCGTTTATGCCTTCGATGCCTACAGCGGCAAGATGCTGTGGGAAGACCAGCTCGGCGAACAAACCGGGGGCTTCAATGGAGGCTACGGATATTGTCTTGGCCCCGCAGTGGCAGGCGACTTCGTGGTTGCGGGTGCGCTCGTGTTCGGCAAGCGCGGGGGCGTACTCCGAATCTACTCGCTACCGGATTCCGAAGAGGCTTGAAGGAGGTCCAGATGGACTCGTCCGTGTCATTCGAAAAAGACATCGTACCTATTTTTCGGCAGTTCCGAGATTCGATGACGTGGAGACTCGATCTGACCAGCTTCGAAGACGTCAAGGCCAATGCCTCCACGATCTATAGTCAGATCCAATGGAGCCCTGGGACACAGCCGGGCATGCCCCCTCCGCCTTATCCGCCATTGACTGCGGCCCAAGTTGCTTTGTTCAAGGCGTGGAAGGACGGAGGTTTCCCGCCGTAGACTGTCCCACGCACGAACTTTAGCATCGAAATCCCATGCGTTCGCATGAGTGTATCTCATGGGCTTGCAGCCCATCCAATGGAATGAAAACTTCGGCTAATGGTGGGGCGGACCCCCTGGTCCGCGCGGGTCCCCCAGGACCCGCTACCTCAAGCATTGACAAATACCAGCAGCAGGCCGACGTGGGCGTCGGCCGCGGACCAGGGGGTCC
>OBLU010006389.1_pt1 | contig 10494 bp, 11 predicted proteins | sample 1518681 | NCBI WGS metagenome assembly OBLU01 (sample SAMEA3539304, study PRJEB22396) | soil metagenome | biome: tundra; feature: field; material: soil | place: USA | collected 2010-05 | depth 0.15 m
GCGTACGCGGAGACCCTGCCTGAGCATCCCTAGCTTATCACTTAGTTACAACTGTGGTACTAGGCAGGGGAAGGCGCGCAATACCTTGCGCACCGACCTCCTCAACTCACGGCTTTCTTCAGGAGCGCCACGATTCTTACCTCGTCCGTGGTAGTCAATTCCTTCAGGGCAAAGGCGACCGGCCACATGGTTCCTTCGTCTAGGTTTGCTTTGTCGCTAAAGCCGAGCGTCGCGTATCTCGCCTTGAACTTGTGCGAACTTTGAAAGAAGCAGACAACATTGCCGTTCTTCTCGTAAGCGGGCATCCCGTACCAGGTCCTCGGCGAGAGTGCTGGCGCGCTGGCTTTGATGAGCGCATGGAGTCGCTCGGCCATGGCCCGATCCGATTCAGGCATCTCCGCAATCTTTGTAAGAACGTCATTTTCCCCAGCCGTTCTTGGCGCGCGCGGGCCTCGGCGCTCTTCCGCCTTTAGCTCTTCGGCGCGCTCCTTCATTGCGACGCGTTCCTCGTCGGTGAACTCCTTGACCGCCTTCCGGGCTAGCGTGGCCCTTTCGGCAGACCTCAACGTTTCCTTCGGTCCCATACAGCCTCCTGATTTAAAAGCTGATACTAAGCAAACCGATAACAATCCGGTTCAACTATGTCCCGCTATGTCCCGGCAAACCTTGGGAGGTGCCGCTAAAACCTCTGATAAACGCTCTTCACACATGGATCCAGCGTGGCCACCTCAATCAGTACATAATCGCCAGGTCGCTCGTCCAGAATCTGACCTGGGCTCACGAGTGCGTTTCGCAGCAGCAATTGGCCACAATCGGAGTGCTTCGTGGCCAGTACTGACGAAACATGTTAAGCATTTCCCTCTCACATTTGTGGGCAGTTTAGCCGTTGCGCATGGTGCCGGCTTGGACGAGGCCGACCACGCGCCCTTCGGGGTCGGCGAAGAGGGCGATCATGGGGCCGTTGGGGACCTGCTCGGGTTCCATCAGCTTTTTCCCGCCTTTGCTTTCGACTGTGCTGAGGGTTTCGGCGAGGTTGGCCACTTCGACGTAGAAGGTCACGTGGCCTGCGCCGCCGTCCATGGAAGTGCCGATGCCGCCGTTGATGCCGCTACCGGGAAAGATCGTGGAGTAGTTGTCCATGACCGGGGTGAGCTGCCAGTCGAAGATTCCGGTGTAGAAGGCCTCCAGGGCCTGCTTGTCCTTGCCAAGAATTTCAAAGTGAACGATCGGGTTGGGCATCGCTTCTTCTCCTTACGGTCGATTTCGCTGCTGGGTGCAGAAGGGGTTGGCTCAGTCTTTTCTTGCAAATAGCCGACAGAGCGCCCACAAGCTCAGATGTCAGTTTGGCCTGTGGAAACAGTCTTGCGATTTTTGTTGCGTAATATTGCAATTAGCGATACTGTTATTGCAGATCGCAATAAGGCCGATGCGTAAGACTTATTGGGTGGCAAGGCAAGGCCATGAAGCTGGGCGAAAAAATCCGCTATTTGCGTGAAGTTGAGGGCAGTCTTCGGGGGCTGAACCGGGCCATGAACCAGCAGGAACTGGTGCGGGCGATCGAGGCCGAGACAGGCTCCAAGCTGAGCCAGAGCTATCTTTCCCAAATCGAAAGCGGGGCGCGCCCGCACCTGACCAACACAACGCGGCAGATTCTGGCCGGTTTCTTCAAGGTTCATCCGGGATACCTGGTGGATGATCCGGAGGGCTATTCGCCGGAACTGCAGAGCGAGCTGCGCAACGTTGAGGACAAGCTGGACCTATGGCTGGTGTCGGGTGCGGAGCGATTCCGGCGCGATCCGGAATTGAAGCATGCGCTGCTGGCGCTGGCGCGGCAGGAGCATTCGCGGGAGTGCCTGCTGCTGCTGGAAGCGATTTTAGAGACGCCGGGGTTGGCTCCGCGGCTGGCAGAGGTATTGCGGCCGAAGCTGGAACCGAAGGCGCATGAGGACAGTTCGCCGGAGAATGGGGCGCAGAAACCGATGCAAGGAAGACGGGGGGCGCGCAAATGACCTGGGAGACGTTTTATCTAATTTGCTTCTTGACCGGGCTGATGCTGAGCGTGTTCACGCTGCTGGGAGGCATGGGCCATTTTGGCGGCCATGTGCATGTTCCGCATACGCCGCACGCGGGACATATTCCGCACGGGACACATGTAGGGCATGGGACGCAGGGTGCGAGCGGGGCAGGGACAACGACGGTTCCATGGTGGAATGCGTTTTCAATCATGATTTTTCTGTGTTGGTTTGGCGCGGCGGGATACCTGCTGACGCGCTACGGGAGCCTGGTGGCGGGGGTAGTACTGGTGTTGGCGGGCATCTGCGGGGCGGGCGGAGGCGCAATCATTTTCCTCTTCTTGACGCGGGTGCTGCTGCCGCACGAACGAGAACTAACGGCGGATGAGACGGAAGTCGTAGGCGCAGTGGGCCACGTGTCTTCGCCGATTCGGCCTGCGGGAACGGGCGAGATTGTCTACGAGCAACTGGGAGCCCTGCGATCGGCCCCGGCTCGGTCGGAAGATGGCGGACCAATTTCAAAACAGGAAGAGGTCTTCGTTGTCCGGTATGAGAAAGGGATCGCGTATGTCCGGCGCTGGGAAGAGATCGAAGCCAGTGATCAGTCGTCTGTGGTCAGTGATCAGTTGGCGAAAGCGGGCGCAAAACAGACCCACACGACAGAACGCTGACCACTGAAAACTGATAACTGAAAACTGAGGTTTGCAATGACGAATACGACCGTGCTGATAACGGACATGGCCATCCTGGTGGGTATCTTCCTGCTGGGATTACTGGCCCAAGATGTTTCCCAAGAACGGCCGCACTGACGGCTCCAAGCAGTCACACCGTTAACCCTCCCAACCCCGGACGAAAGGGCCGGGAATGCAATGACGAATGAACTTGTAATGTTTGTCGGAATCGGCGTGTTGGTGCTGATCTTCCTGATGGGCGTGTTGGCCAGGATGTATCGCAAAGCGGGGCCTAATGAGGCTCTTATCGTTTACGGATTTCGCGGACCGCGGGTGATCAAAGGCCATGGAACGGTGATCTTTCCCATGGTGGAGAACTGCCGCGAACTTTCACTGGAACTGATGAGCTTCGATGTCGCTCCGCAACAGGATCTTTATACCAAGCAGGGTGTTGCGGTGACGGTTGAAGCCGTGGCGCAGATCAAAGTGCGCAGCGATCAAGCTTCGATTCTCACGGCGGCAGAGCAGTTTCTAACTAAGCCGCAACAGCAACGGGAAGCACTAATCCGGCTGGTGATGGAAGGTCATCTCCGCGGAATCATTGGGCAGTTGACGGTGGAACAGATCGTCAAGGAACCAGAGATGGTGGGCGATCGGATGCGCGGCACATGTGCCGATGATATGAGCAAGATGGGGCTTGAAGTAATTTCCTTCACCATCAAGGAAGTGCGCGACAAGAACGAATACATCTCCAACATGGGACGGCCGGATATTGCGCGGATCAAGCGCGATGCGGAGATGGCTACTGCGGATGCGGAGAGAGACACTGCGATCAAGAGAGCGACGGCGCTTAGGGAATCCGCGGTAGCAAAGGCGCAGGCGGACCAGGAGCGAGTGATTGCTGAGACGGCTTCACAGACGCGGCAAGCTGAAGCACAGCGAGACCTCGAAATCAAGAAGGCAGAATACGCGGAACAGAGCCGTCGTCAGCAGGCACAGGCCGACAAGGCATACGAACTTCAGACCAACGTCATGCAGCAGCAAGTGACTGCGGAAATGGTGAAGGTACAGCAGGTGGAGAAAGAGGGCCAGATCAAGGTGCAAGAGGCCGAGATCATGCGCCACGAAAAGGAACTGATTGCAACAGTACTGAAGGGTGCTGAAATTGAGCGCCAGCGCATCGAAAATATGGCGGCTGCGGAGAAGAACCGTTTGACCGCAGAAGCTGAAGGCCGCGCTTCTGCGATCCGTACGCAGGGCGAAGCTGAGGCAAGCATCATCTTCCAGAAGGGCGAGGCTGAAGCCAAGGCGATGACGGTGAAGGCTGAAGCGTATCAGGAATGGAACCAGGCCGCGGTGGTGGACAAGCTTTTAACCAATATGGCGGATGTGGTGCGGGCTATGGCTGAGCCACTTTCAAAGGTTGACAGAATTACGATCGTGTCCACGGGCGGAGAGGACTCGTCCGGGGTGCACAAGATCACGGGAGACATGACGAAAATCGCTGCGCAGGTGCCTGCCTTGTTTGAGGCGCTGAGCGGAATGGACATCAAACAGTTGATGTCGAATGTGCAGGCAATCCGCGAGAAGCCGAAGACCAACGGGAAGGCTGCGGAGTAGTGGAAGCAAAATCGGGCTGCGATCCCGGGTCCCCGCAACGGGACCTGGGACATCCGTCAATCGAATTTTGGACGCCCCTAGTGATTCGCCCGTGGAAACGGAGAGTTACAAGGGATGAAAGCTGAGAAGGGGGACGGCAATGTCATTACTAGACAGAGTGGGCACATTACTTCGCGCGAATCTCAACGACCTGGTGGAGAAGGCCGAAGATCCTGAACGGCTTTTAAAACAGATTGTGCTGGACATGGAAAACCAACTATTGCAAGTAAAGACGCAGGTGGCCATCGCGATTGCGGACGAGCACCTGTTGCAGAAAAAGCGTGACGAGCAAGCGAAGCAGGCGAGTGAATGGCGGCGTAAGGCCGAGTTGGCTGTGCAGAAGGGTCACGACGACCTGGCCCGTGCTGCACTGGAGCGCGCTCTCAGCCATGATGAGCTGATGAAGGGCTTCGCCGAGCAGGCCGAGGACCAGAAGTCGGAAGCTGACACACTGCGCCAGGCATTGCGTAAGCTTGACCAGAAGCTGAGCGAGACCCGCGCACACTGCGAAATGCTGGTGGCGGAACATCGGCGTGCCAAGGTTGTGGGTCGGGCAGCGAAGGCTCGCCAAGCAGTTGGCCCGGACCAGGATCAGGCCCTGGACCGCATGAAGAGCCGTGTTCATCAGAAGGCTGCGGAGAATTCTGCGGTCAGCGAGATCATGGTGCCGGTGTCTCTGGAAGATCGGTTCAAGGCGATGGAGAGTGAAGACAAAGTCGAACTGCTGCTGAAGGAGATCAAAAGCCGGCACATCGCTCAGTTGGAGTCAGGGATGCCGTCTACATAAACGATGGGGCTTGCGGGGTCGGTCTCGCGTCTATTCAAATAGGAGCACCAAGGAGAGATCAGTGTCTCATCATTTAAACTTGAATGAGCCGCTGGAGCGGGTGGTTGTGCCCAATACATTTCGTTATCGCAGACATGGGCAAATCTTTCTTCCGAAAGACTCCCACATTGTTTCTGATTCCGAGATTGACATAAATGACAGGTGGTTGAATGCGTTTTTCTCTAAGACTGGTTCTGTGTGGCGTGATTTTGTCCGCACCGTTCGCGGCACGCTCGCAGGAAACTGCTGGAGTATCTGTTGCGCAAGCCTCACCTGCTAAGCGAGCTTTGATTTTCGCCTATGATCTCCCGGATGCGCCTGTACCTCAGGTGGAGGCACAAATCCTTGCTTCTTCTTCGGATCAGCAATCGGCCGCCCTCCCGGCGCCGTCGCAAAGCAGCGCAGGGCAAGCAAGTGTGCAGGGCACCTCGAGTTCGGAATCGCCTGCGCAATCGAATACGGACAAGAGCCAGCACGACAAAGCTGCTGATGAGCTCAAAGAGCAGGAGCACCAGCGAGTAGCCGGCGTAATGGCGACTTTTAACACCACCTCGAACCGGAACGCGCTTCCCCTTTCGCCGGGCCAGAAGTTCCAGCTTTTCTTCCGAAGTGCAATCGATCCATGGCCTTTTCTGCTGGCGGGCGTGGTTTCAGGTATCGGCCAGGCCGACGACAGTTATCCAGTTTGGGGCCAGGGAATGCAAGGTTACGCGAAGCGATATGGCGCTGCATACTCCGATGCGTTCATCGGCAATTTCTTTGGAAATGCGGTGTTGCCTATCGTGCTGCACGAAGATCCTCGCTATTTCCAAAAAGGTACGGGAACAGCGAAACATCGGTTCCTGTGGGCGGCTTCGAGCACGGTGTGGTGCAGGCGCGACAACGGCTCATGGGGACCGAACTATGCGAACGTTGGCGGCAACCTGATAGGGTCCGCGATCGCCAGAGCGTACTACCCGGCTTCAGAACGCACGGTCACCGACGTCATCAGCGACGGTTTGACGGTTTCCGCTGAAGGAATCGTTGGCGCCGAAGTCATCGAGTTCTGGCCGGACCTAGCACGGCATCTCAGACGTAAACGCGATGAGAAATTGGCGCGACAGGCCGCGCAGCGCGATGCGCAAAACGCTGCCCGCTCCGGCAAAGATTCAGCTCCCAAACCAGTGAAGCCGAACCAAGACTAAGAGCACAAATTCCAATGAGTTGCGAAATAGTCGTTGGTGCTTCTGCACCCCTCATATTGACGGTTTGCTTCCGATGACGCGCGGGCGCGATACTGATTGCATACTCAGTAAATCGGTTAAGCTCGACTGGAATGGGGGCGAACATGTTCAAAATGGGACTCGCAACTTGGCTGTTGTTGACGGCCAGCCTACTGGCTTGCACCTCTGAACTGAACGCCTCCGTTGACCACGCTGCCCAAGACGGCACTGGAGCCTACGCGACCGGTAAGTATCGCAACCTCTTCGCGGAAGACGGCCACTCAGCACCGGAGATTCACGACAAAATTGACGCCGCGTACCGCCAACTGTTTCACGGCGACCCGCAGACGCAGGCTATCGCTTTCGCGGCGGGCAGCAATGCCAACGGCCCGCTGATGTATGTGACCGACTGGGCCAATCATGACGTGCGCACCGAAGGTGTTTCGTACGGCATGATGATCACCGTACAACTCGACAAGAAGGCGGAGTTCGACGCGATCTGGAACTGGGTCAAAACGTATATGTATATCAGCGACCCGAAGCACCCGTCCTACGGGTATTTCTCTTGGTCTTGCAAAACGGACGGCACTCCGAATGAAGAGACTCCCGCGCCCGACGGGGAAGAGTATTTTGCGATGGCGCTGTTGTTTGCGGGTAATCGCTGGCCGGGTGGACACGGCATCTACGACTATCATGCAGAGGCTGACAAATTGTTGACGGCGATGCGACATCGCGCGGTGATTACCGGGCCCACGAAATTTGGCCAGCGGAGTGTAGGACCTGAAGTCGACGAACAGAACGCGATGATCCTGTTTGTGCCGGGGCGAATGCCGCAGCCATTTACGGACCCTTCCTATCATCTGCCCGCATTCTATGAGTTGTGGGCGCGTTGGGGACCCGTGGAGGATCGCGCGTTCTGGGCACGAGCCGCCCAAGCGAGCCGGGCATTTTTTGTGAAGACGACGAATCCGCAGACAGGCCTCGCGCCCAGTTATGCAAACTTCGATGGCACCCCGCACATTACGCGCTTTCCACAGTCAGGCGAGTTCGGTTATGACGCGTGGCGCACGGCAAGTAATTGGTCAGTCGATTGGTCATGGTGGCACAAAGCTCCGGCAGAACGACAACTAAGCGATCGCATTCAGAAATTCTTTGAGCAGCAGGGAATCGATCGCTACGGGCCTGTGTATTCGCTCGACGGTAAGGATCTCGGCGCGACGCCGGGACTTACGCATGAGGACCATCCGAGTGGACTGGCCGGCACGAATGCTGTGGCAGGATTGGCGGCGACCGACACGAAGCGAGCGCGCAAGTTCACAGAGGCGCTCTGGAATGCGCCGATCCCTTCAGGGCAGAGCCGATACTACGACGGGATGCTCTACATGATGAGTCTCATGCATCTGGGTGGCGAATTTCGTATCTGGAGTCCGAAATAGAAAGTGATCCTAGTCAAGGATCCGTAAGTCACCTTTGGGGTGGCCCTGCGTACTGCAGTTAGCTTATGACCGTGCCGTTGTGGAAACTCCAAGTATGAGCTCTGTACGAAACAGTCTCATCGGGACCAGTTGCCAAAACCCGGTAGTTCGCAAACTAAACGCCGAACTGGCGAAGATGATGGTCGAGATGCTTGTACATCCAGGCAGACCACTCATCGGGGGTTAGACGACCGAAGAAACTATGGGGGTGGTTGGTGCAGCCTTGCGGCCCAGCTTCTGTGAAGCGATCGATGATGGAGGTCAGACGCTCGCGTTCCTCTGCAAGATTTCGCTCATCGTTGATCGCAAGCCCCGGGACCGTAGGGGAGTTGCGACGCATCGGCTCTTCTTCTCGAAAGGCTATGGCCTTGATCATAGGCCCGAGGAGATAGCCGATGAGCATGCGAGGCGGACGCCTGTCACCGAGGGCGAGTTCCATGCCCGCCATGCAGTGAGCGACCGCTTGTGCTGCATTCATTTTGCCCCATTGGCGCGGAGTGTCAGGACGCAGTCGCGCTATGCGTTCCTTTAGTTCACTCACAGTTGATGGCTCGAAGAGATTCTTCATGGCTCGCTGTTCCTTTCATGCAAACGGCGATTCATCAGCACTTGGACCGTAGATCGATGGAACGGGAACGTCGAGGATACGCAGGTAGACAGATAGTTGTCCACGGTGATGATACCAGTGGTTCAGCATGAGGGAACGCCATGCGCTCGTGCGTGGCAGACTCATGAGTTCTTTGTCAGCCATCATCAAATGCCATTGCGCTTGCGCTGTCTCCTCCGAAGTTTCCTTGAAAGTCTGCTCTACATCGCGAATGCTTTGCTCAAGGGCCGCATAGACTTCCGACATGTCCTTAGGCATCGGCGGGTTGAAGTTGTTGCGCGAAACGTCGAAGGCATCAGGCTTGGTAATTTTGGCGATGGCGCCAGGGACCGAGGCAAGGTGCAATGCCAGTTGCCCAAGCGACATGGATTTATCGTGCGGTTTCCACGCGAGCTTGTCCTCGGGAATTCGATCGAGAACCCGCTTGGTGGTGGCTGCTTCCTGGCTGAACTCTTGCCGCAATGATTCGAGACTGTTCATTTGTATCTCCCTTCAATGGGTGACTAGACGATTCGGTTGAGAGCGGCAGAACGGGTCTGGTTAGGATGTGGTCCCATCCACCCTGGATATGGGACCAACCTTCCTGGATTTTCGGATCGTAAGCAATATACGCCATGGCCCGATGAGTAAACCGCAGGCGCGTGATGCCGTTCTCGTTAGTAAGTCGATATTGCACGTTAGAGATTTCAGGATAGGACATGAACAGGTGGCCATAGATTTCAAGGAGCGAAGGCAGCTTGATGGCCTGTACGTGTCCCCACAGGTGGCCAGCGTTGTTTCCTCGCTCGCGAAACCAACGTCCACTGGGCTATGCCTCCAGAACCATCAGAATTGCTCCGGGATAGGGCGCCTCATTGGTAGGCCCCATCTGTTCGAGGATGGATTCAAGCATTAATCCTCCTGGATTCAGGCTTTTGAATCTCGTGGCTTGGTCACGTTTTCGATCTGCTCCATTGCATTTTCTCGGCACGTTCCTTGTGCGATTGAGCTGGTGGGTCCAATAGCGTTCATACTCCTTGACCCAATCGTGAATCGGCTTCAACTGGGCGGCCTGAAGCTGGTGGAGCCGGTGCTGGCCGCGCCCGATGACGGTCTCTACCCCACTTTGCGCAGCACACCGGATATGCGCGATGGAGTCGAAAACATCGGTGGGGATGGCCGCTCTTGGCACGGTATTTATATATTCCTATAAGAGAATATGTGTCAAGCGAAGAGTCTCGGGGGGTTTTACAGGTCGGAGGAGAGGAGTTTAGTGGCAGGTTTTAATAAAGGTGAGACAGAGGGTCGCACGCGATTCGATCGTTGCGAATCGGGAACTATGGGATCATTGGAGACTTTCTTTTCTTAGTTTTCTGATCGCTTGAGCAGGTAGTCAAGGCCGCCAAGAACTGTTCAATTCCCCCAGATAGCAGATCGTCCTCTGACGAGGACCATCCGGCGTGCGCACCGTTTCCACCAACGACCAGTAGATATGAGCCTTGCCATCCTTACTGCGGCTATGCGAACGCAGAAACATCTGCCATCATCGTGGCAGCATGCCATCTCGCTTTCAAGTGGGTAGGTCTGCACTACATCGCTGTTTCCAGATTCCAACACTGAAGCAAAAAGACTTCTCTACTAAGAACAGCGCAAAATAGCCTCAATCATCAGTTTCGTGACGAACTTCGGCTAAGCTGCCGGCAGGTCGGCATGGCAGATCACTGGACCGTCCCCGCGGTTCCAAAGCGACATCAACCCGGCCACGCCTTCGCTCTACGGAGACCTACGAGCAAAGTGGAAAGCTGCCCGTGATCGAATCAGGCGTTAGCTTCTTCGGTCCATCCGCTTCGCGAAAGGTTACTTCCTCCCTACTATAGCATTTCCCTAAATAGTGTAGACTCTCTATTGGCGAGACTCTGCGGCGGGTGAATCGATGGCGAAGCCATATGGGGATGACCTGCGCCGTAAGTTTCTGTTGGCCTACGATCAAGGCGAGGAGACGCTGGAAGAGCTTGCGGATCGCTTCCTGGTGAGCGTGGGCTGGGCGAAGAAGATTTCCGCGC
>OBLU010006390.1_pt1 | contig 10492 bp, 6 predicted proteins | sample 1518681 | NCBI WGS metagenome assembly OBLU01 (sample SAMEA3539304, study PRJEB22396) | soil metagenome | biome: tundra; feature: field; material: soil | place: USA | collected 2010-05 | depth 0.15 m
CGCCCACGAACTTGTGGTGGTAGCGGCTCGTCTCGCCGTGCATGCGCATCGCGCGAAGCGTCGCGGCGAGGGCGTCGTCGCTCGTCGTCACCATGCCGCCGTCGCCGAAGCCGCCGAGGTTCTTCGACGGAAAGAACGAAAACGCGCACGAGTCGCCGAGCGCGCCCGCCTTCACGCCCTTGTAGGCCGACCCGAGCGACTGGCACGCGTCCTCGAGGACGGGAATCCCCTTGCGCTTCGCGACGTCGCGGATCGGGTCCATGTCCGCGCATTGACCATAGAGGTGGACGGGCTGGATGAGCTTCGTTTTTGCGGTCAGCGCCCTCTCGAGCTTCGACGGATCGAGGTTGAACGTCTCGGGGTCGATATCGACGAAAACGGGCCGTGCGCCCACGCGCGCGACGGCGCCGGCGGACGCGAAAAAAGTGTACGGCGACGTCACGACGTCGTCGCCGGGTCCGATCCCGAGTGCCATCATCACGGCGAGCTGCGCATCGGTGCCGGAGGACATCCCAATCGCGTGCTTCGCGCCCGTGTACGCCGCGATGGCCTTCTCGAAGGCCTCGACGCGGAGGCCGAGGATGAAGCCCTGGCTCTCGTAGACCTCTCCCGTCACGCGGAGGATCTCGTTTTTCAGGGTCGCGTACTGCTTCTTGAGGTCGAGGAGCGGGACGGAGACGGCGGGTGGGGCGCTGGTAGTCGTCACGCCGCCTACGCTACACCAGCCGGCGCGCGACGAGCTCCCCCTTCGCCCACGCATGGACGACGGGGGCCGGGGCGTAGGATCGTCGCGATGTCCCAAGGAGGAACCATGAGACTTCGCAAGTCGATGGCGGCCGCCCCGCTCCTTGCCGCGGCCCTGCTCCTCGCCGGCTGCACGGCGACCGCGCCCCCGCAGGCCGCTGCTGCCGCGGCAGCGCCCGCCGTCCACGAGAAGCACTGGGGCTACGCGACGACGCCCGAGACAGCCGGGCCCGCCGAGTGGGGCTCGCTGCCCGGCGACGCCGTGTGCGCGACCGGCACGCGCCAGTCGCCCGTCGCTCTCGGGACGAAGGCGCCGGCTCCCGTCGAGGCGAAGGACCTCCCGAATCTCGTCTTCCGGTACGGGACGACGGGCCTGCATCTCGTGAACAACGGCCACACGGTCCAGGCCGACGTCGACAAGGGCAGCACGGTCGAGATCGACGGCGCGGCGTGGACTCTTCTCCAGTTCCACTTCCACGCGCCATCGGAGCACTCGCTCGACGGGCTCCACTACCCGATGGAGATGCACCTCGTGCACGCGGGATCGGACGGCAAGCCCGGCCTCGTCGTGGCCGTCTTCCTCGTGCAGGGCGGCGATAGCCCGGCGTTCGCGCCGGTTCTCTCGAACCTCCCGAAGGAAAAGGGCGGCCGGAAGGACGACGCGGCTGTGTCGGTCGACCTCGCGAAGCTTCTGCCCGCCGACCGGACCACCCTCACGTATGAAGGCTCGCTCACGACGCCGCCGTGCACGGAGGGCATCCGCTGGTATGTCCTAAAGACGCCGGTGGGGATCACGGGCGGCGAGATGGGAGCCTTCGTCTCGCTGCCCCACATGACTCCGACGAACCGGCCCGTTCAGCCCCTCGGGGGGCGCAAGGTCCTTCTCGACGCGACCCCGTGAGCGCCCGCCGAAACAGTAGGCCCCGGGCGTCGTCTCTCCGGTGGAAACGTGAACAACGCGTCAGGCGACGGGTCCATGATCCCGGCGGTGGCCTTCACTCCATAGGGCTCCGTTTGACCGTTCCGCTTCCGAGGCGCTAACGTCTGCGAGTGGAGCAGACCCGGCGACGCATCCTCGCCGCACGGATCCTGGCCGTGGTCGCCGACGCGGTTCAAGTCGGCCTCCTGCCCCTTTTCGCCGAAGGCGCGGCCTCGATCGTCAACGATGTGCTCGACACGGTCATCGCGGTCGTGATGGTCGTTCTCGTCGGATGGCACTGGGCTTTCGTCCCGGCCTTCCTCGCCGAGCTCGTCCCGGTCGTCGACCTCGCGCCGACATGGACCCTCGCCGTGTTTTTCGCAACCCGGCGAAGGGGTGCGGCGAGTCCGCGACCGCCGGCGAACGCAGGTTCACCTCAGCCGGAGTCCAGCCCGCCGCGGTTTCTCCCTCCAGGTGACCGCTCGTCGTAGAGCCGTGGTCGGGACTCCTTTGTATGTCAGGCAGGTGGAGGCTGGGTGGCGGGCTCACCTGCACGATGATGCTGTTCTGAGCCGCGATTGACCCGCCGACGGCTTCGGCCACAGAATCGTACGAAGAGCATGAGACACAGATTGGTTCTTTGTCTCCTTCTGTTCGCAACCGTCGAGGCGAATCTCTCGCCGGCCGGCTTCACGCTGACCGTTCGCGTCCTCCGCGACGGGCAGGGCGTCGAGGGCACGAACGTTTACGCGAACCCCACGACGGGCGAGACCGGGACGACCGGGATGGCCACGACCGACGCGTCGGGGTCCTGCCACTTGACGGGGCTCAAGGCCGGGACGTACCGCGTGATGGCGTACTCGTTCGCGGGCTCGAGTGCCGCCCAGGAGCAGAAGATCGACGTGAGCGGCGACCGCTCGCTCGAGTTCGTCCTCCCGTCGGGGCGCGTGGCCGGTCGCGTCGTCGCGTCGGGGTCACTCCAGCCGCTCGCCAACGTGCAGGTCTCGACTCGCTCAACGAACGCGGATGGATCATTCGGCCTGACGCGCCGCGCGACGACTGACGACGCAGGCCAGTTCCAGCTGACCGGCCTCGAGGCCGGGCCCCTCACGCTCACGGCTCAGCGGAAGGGTTACGTCGTCGAGACGCGGACCGTCTCGGCTGACGCGGCCGAAGAGCTCGTGATCGAAATGGCCCGCGGCGACGGCCTCGACGTGACCGGGCGCGACGGGCTCCTCGGGACGCCACTCGGGTCCTTCTACGTTCGGGTCTTCGACGGCGCCGGCACCGAGCTCGTGAACTCGTCCGTGCGTCTCGACAGCGCGGGCCGCGGGGAAATCCTGTCGCTCAAGCCGGGCTTGTACTCGATCCTCGCGGGCGCCAGCGGGTTCGCGACCGCCGCCTTCGACGGCGTGTCCGTGCCGGGACCCGCCCTCGCGGTGACGCTCACGCCGGGCGGGACGTTTGACATCGACGTTTCGCCCGAGCGCCTCAAGGGCGGGCCGCTCGTGTGCCTCGTGACGGGGCCTCGCGGGCTCCCGCTCGCCTTCCGCCAGTGGCGCAAGCGCGGCGAGCTGTCACTCGGCGGCGCGTCGACGCACCTCACGAACTTCCCGGCCGTCTCCGGCACGCTGACGTGCCCGGGCACGGCGCCGGTCCCATTCACGGTCCCGGAGGGCGGCGTGACGCGCATCGCCGTGAAGTAGTCGGCGGTCCGGGGCAGGTCAGACGCCGATCCTGGAGTTCAACTTCAACTGGCACCTGTTGTCGGCGATCGCCGGCGTGACGTTGTGGAACTTCTACTTCCGCCTGTTCCCGGGCACCATCAAAGCGCCCCAGGTTGTGGAGTTCCTCACTCATCTCCTGCGTCACATCCCCGGCAAGGTTGTCGTGATCCGGGACGGGCTGTCGGCGCACAGGAGCCGTCTGGTCAAGGATTTCATCGCGGCACGGCGAGACCGTCTCCGCGTCGAGTTTCTGCCTGGGTACGCCCCGGAGCTGAACCCTGTCGAGTACCTCTGGGGTCACTGGAAACAGCACGCCTTGCCAAACCTCTGTCCCCGAGACTTTGAACAACTCAGCGGCCATGCCCGCCAAGCACCCCGGCGCATGCGTCGCAGACCCACACTTGTGGCGGCGTTCTGGAAACAGGCATAGCTCTTCTAATGTCACTATATTATCGAAAGGTCAATAAGGTCAGTGTCTCTTGAAGTACTGAACGTCGCGCTCGTGCTTTTCCGCCGCCTGGCGCGTCTTGAATGTGCCCAGGTTGCGCCGTTTGCCGGTTTTCGGGTTCTTCTTTCGCGAGTACAGTCGATACTGGCCGTCCTTGAGCTTTCGGATCATCCGCGTTTCCTCCACGAGCTCTGGACCGCGACCCCGCGAGGCGAACGGTCGGGCATCTTACGACCTCCGCTGAATCGCCCTGAGGTCCTCGGGTATGAGCCCTCCGCCCCGAGGACCTCTACTCGATCGCCCCGCGGGACGCACGCCGCGACCGAGGAGAAATGGCGTGTCGAGGGGGCCCCGCAGGAATTCCTTCCAGACGAATCGGGAGAAGCGAGGGGCGATCTTCATGAGTTGTATCTTATTCGCCTTCACCTTCCGACTGACCTGACCGCGGCCGAGCACTTCACCACTTTCGCCTCCTTCCCTGCGCACGGTCCGATAACGGGTCTAATGTCAAAGTGATTGGTTCTAGTCAGGCCGCACCCGGAGCCGATCGCGGGCGTCTGAAAATCGGAATGCGCCTGAAGCTGACAGGCCGAGCTATCCATCCGTCCGCGCCACCGGAGTCGATGCTTCGTGGGGAATTCACTCCATCTGGGATACTCTCGACCGCTTCGTTCAGGAGGAAACATGAAAGCCTTGATTATCAGTGCCGGCAATTTCGAAGACTCGGAACTGCTGGTTCCCTACTACCGGCTGAAGGAGGCGGGCGTCGAGGTGGAGGTAGCCTCCCTGAGTCGCGGGGCCATCACGGGCAAGCACGGCTACGAAGTGGCCGTGGACAAGACCCTCGACGAGGTCAATCCCGACGACTATGCAATCCTGGTCCTGCCCGGAGGGAAGGCGCCGGCGGCGGTGAGAAAAGAGCCGAAGGCGCTGGAGATCGCCCGGAGCTTTTTTGCTCGCAGCAAACCGGTTGCCGCCATCTGTCACGGGCCGCAGATCTTGATCAGCGCCGGCCTTTTGCAGGGGCGACGCGCCACCTGCTACAAGTCGGTGGCTGATGAACTGAAAGAGGCCGGCGCGCTCTATGAGGACCGGGAGGTGGTTGTTGACGCCAATCTGGTCACGTCCCGGCAACCGGCCGATCTCCCCACGTTCATGCGCGAGACCATGAAACAGCTCGGACTTTAGCTTGCCGTGGCTCTCTTGGCCGCGACGTCGTCGCGCGCACACCGAACCCTGTCGGCCGCGTGCATCCCGGAGTCGGGCACGCGGGTATCCCGGGCGAACCCTTCCGAACGTGGATGACGTGCCGGCAGTCTCGGCAGAAGTAGTTATCGCGCGCCGGGTCGTTCGAGCCGATCGGGGCAAAGGACTCGCGGGCGGGGCTGCCGTTCATGATTTCTTCACGGCCGGCGTGGCGCATGACCAGGTTAGGAAGCCGGAACGCCCACTGTCTACAGCGAATCCTTCACGATCCTCAGGATTCGCGCCCCGTACTTCTCGAGGCGGAACGGGCCGATTCCGCCGACCTCGAGCAATTCCACGCCGTCGCGCGGCTTCTTCGCCGCGACGTCGAGCAGCGTGAGATTGCTCAGGATTCGGAAGGCCGGCACCTGCTGGCGGCGAGCCTCCTCGAGCCGCCAGCGGCGGAGCGCCTCGGCGAGTGTGGTCGAGACCGGCTTGGCGAGCGACGCGGCCTTGGAGCCCTTTGCGAGTTTTGGCAGCGCCTTCTTCCCGCGCTTTCGCTTGCTGACGGAAAGTGGCGCCACGGGGATGCGCACCTCGATCACCGCGTCGGGCCGGCGCCCCGTCCCTGTCAGGTACGCGCGGCGGAAGCGGATCGTCTGGCCGTCCTTCTCGAACTGGTCGTCGTCGATCCTGACCAGGCCTCCGCGCGCCAGCCCGCCGAGGAGCTGCTCGAAGTTTCGCCGCTCCATGGCGGGGAACTGCTCCACCACCTCACGGTGCAGCTGCCCGGTGGCCTGCCCGTCCCGCATGCGGAGCAGCTCGAGCGCGCGCTTCAGCGCGGCCTCCTCCATCGCGCTCGGCGCGCGCAGCGTCGTGGCGACACCGTCCGAGGGGGCGCACGAATCGCAGAGGCCGCATCGCGCGCCCGAGTCCTCCTGGTCGCCGAAGTGCCTCACGAGCTGGAGCATCCGGCACGCCGAGCCCTCCGCGAAGCGGCGCATCAGATCGAGCTGGGTCTTGCGATGCTCGCGCTGCTCCTCGTACGGTCTCTTCCAGCCGTCGATTCCGCGCGATGCCTCGCCGTCGGGCGTGACGATGGCTCCGCCGAAGCTCCAGAGCTTCTCGAGCGCCTTCTCGAACAGCTCGGGGACGAGAGACACGGCGTTGCGCAGATCGTCCGACGCGATCGGCTCCGGCTTCAGCGCGCGAAACACCTTCTCGAGAACCTGAGTCTCCGGATAGTCGCGCGCCAGGAAGAACTCGTGCGTCCGTGTGTCGCCATACGAGTGGAGGAGGATCGCCCGCGACGGGAGGCCGTCCCGTCCCGCGCGCCCGATCTCCTGGTAGTACCCCTCGACGCTGGCGGGAAGCCCGGTGTGGATGACGGTCCTCACGTTCGCCTTGTCGATCCCCATTCCGAACGCGATCGTCGCCACGATGACCTCGGCGCGCCCTTCCAGGAAGCGCCGCTGCACGTCGTCCCGCTGCCGCGCCGTCATTCCCGCGTGGTATGCCACCGCCTTCAGCTTGCTCTGGAGCTCCTCGGCCAGCGACGTCGCCTCGCGCCGGCTCGGCGTGTAGACAATGGCGGGGCGGTGCGCCGGGTCGGCGAGCACGTCACGCACCAGCTCGGCGCGCCGGCTCGGGGGCGCTTCGGCCACCTCCACCGCGATGTTCGTCCGCCGGAAGCCGTGGATGAAGCGGCCGCCTCCTGTCAGCCCCAGCTGCTGGGCGATGTCGTCCTGCACGCGGGGCGTGGCGGTGGCCGTGAGGGCGATGACCGGCGCGGGGCGTAGCAAAGGGAGTCGTCCGCCCAGCAGCCGGTAGTCGGGTCTGAAATCGTGCCCCCAGTGGGAGATGCAATGCGCCTCGTCCACCGCCACGAGCGCCGGCGTCCGCTTGGCGAGCATCTCGGGAAAGCCGGGTGTCGAGAGCCGCTCGGGCGCGATGAAGAGGAAGTCGAGCTTGCCGTCGAGGTAGTCGCGGCAGACCTGGCGCGAGGCGAGACGGTCGATGCCGGAGTGGATCCGCTCGGCGACGAGCCCGAGCGCGCGGAGCTTGGCGACCTGGTCCTCCATCAAGGCGATCAGCGGCGAGATGACGAGCGTGGTGCCGGCCCGGGCCAGCCCGGGGAGCTGATAGCAGAGCGACTTGCCCGCGCCCGTCGGCATCACGAGGAGAGCGTCGCGCCCCTCCGTCACGGCCCGGCAGACGGCCTCCTGGAAGGGGCGGAATGCGTCGTGCCCGAAGACGCGCTTCAGGAGCGGCCCGAGCTGGGAGCCGGCGACCGCCTCGCGCGGCGGCCGCGCGGGGACGATCGCATCGGCCTGGGGACGCGTCGGTGCATTGCCATTCCGAAGAGGGACATTCGGCGCCCCCCGCATCGTTTCCCCGACGATCTCCCGCACGTAGTCTTCGATCCCGATCATGAACGCGTCCAGCTGTCCCTCGCCCCGCTGGATGCGCGCCAGCTCGGTCTCCCAGCGCCCCGTCAGCGCCGGGCTCTTCACCGAGGGGTGAACGAGCGCGATCAGCCGGATTCCCCTCTCGGTGGCCACGAGGACCTTGCCATCCCTTTCGAGGTAGGCCCGCGACAGCAGGTTCTCGAGGATGTCGGCCCTCGTCGCCGGGGTACCGAGGCCGTTCTCTTTCATCGCCTCGGCGAGCTCCTTCTCGTCGAGTGTCTTTCCGGCCGTCTCCATGGCGGTCAAAAGCGTGGCATCGGTGAAGCGCTTCGGCGGCCGCGTCTTCCGCTCGACCGACTCGGCCGCAACCACGCGCTGCAGCTGCCCGGCGGCCAGGCCCGGCGGCAGCGTGGGCTCGGCGTCGTCCTCCTCGCCCGCCTTCCGGCGCCGCGGCGGATCAGGTTCCACCGCCTTCCACCCGATCTGCTGCACCATCGTGCCGCTCGAGCGATACCGGTCGAGGAAGCCGGGAGAGGTGATCGAGGTGATGACGGTGGTCGTCGTCGCCACGTGCTCCGGGTGCCAGGCCGCGATCAGGCGCCGGGCGATCAGGTCGTAGAGCGCCTGCTCGTCGCGGTCCAGGTCCTTCGGAGAGGTCGGGGTCGGAATGATCGCGTGGTGGTCGCTTACCTTCGCGTCGTCCACGAAGCGGCTCCCGAGCGGCCTCTCGAGAGCGTCCTGTGCAAAGTGTGATCCGTACGCAGGCGCGAGGGCGCGCAGCAGGCGGGGGAGGGTCTGGGCGACGTCCCGCGACAGGTGACGGCTGTCGGTGCGGGGGTATGTGATGGCCTTCTTCACCTCGTATAGCCGCTGGGCGACGTCGAGCGTCTTTTTCGCGCTGAAGCTGAACAGCCGGTTCGCCTGCCGCTGCAGCTCCGTGAGGTCGAAGAGGAGTGGGGGCGGGATCCGTCGCGATTGCGAAGTCGCCGACTCGATGGCGGCGGTGCCGGCCTGGGCGCGTGCGACCACACGCCGGGCCTCGTCGCCGTCCTTCGGGAGCCGCTTGCCGCCGTCGTCTCGGGTCTCTTTCGCGGCCGGATCGAAGAAGGTGCCGCGATAGCGTCCCGTCTCTCCCTCGAACGTGGCGACGACCTCGAAATACTCCTCGGGCACGAACGCCCGGATCAGGAGCTCCCGCTCGACCACCATGGCCAGGGTGGGGGTCTGGACGCGCCCCACGGTCACCATCTCGTCGCTCACGAGCGTGAAGGCGCGCGAGAAGTTCATCCCAACCAGCCAGTCGGCCCGGCTCCGGCCGCGGGCCGCGTCCGCCAGATGGTCGTACTCGCGCGCGGGGCGGAGGTGCGCAAGGCCGTCCCGGATCGCGTCGGGGGTCAGGGACGAGATCCAGAGGCGCTTCACCGGCTTCGTGCAGCCCGCCGCCTCGTAGAGTTGCCGGAAGATCAGCTCCCCCTCGCGCCCCGCGTCGGTCGCGCAGACGACCTCGGTCACGCGCGGGTCGGTGATGACCGTGCGTACGGCCTCGAACTGCTCCTTCACCCGTTCGGTGACGACCAGGGGCCAGGCGCTCGGCAGCATCGGGAGTTGCTCGCGCCGCCAACTCTTCCACTCGGGCCGGATCTCGTGAGGCTGAGGCAGCGCCACGAGGTGGCCGATAGCCCAGGTCACGACGTGCCCGTCTCCAACGAGGCAACCGGCTCCCTTGCGCGTGGCGCCGAGCACCGCCGCGAGGTCGCGGGCAACCGAGGGCTTTTCGGCGACGACGGCGACGAGGCCGGCGGAATCGGGTTTCTCGGGCATCGGGAGATACGGAGTATCAGCCCGCAGTCGTGGGTCTTCCCGGTTCTAGTCGAATCAATGAATACAGCCGACGAAGGCCCTTTTCGCGACGGAATCGTGACGCGCCCTTTCTTCCGCTACTGGCTTCCCCTGCTCGCGTGGACGGCCATGATCTTCATGGCTTCGACGGGCGCTTTCTCTGCGCAACATACGGGATCGGTGATCCAAACGATCATCGCCGCGATCATCGGCCATCCGCTTCCGCCGGAAAAGTTCGACCCGCTGCACTTCGTGATCCGGAAGCTCGCCCACCTGACGGAATACGCCATTCTCGGGGCGCTGGCATTTCGCGCCGTGCGCGCGGAGGAGCGCGGATGGTCGGCTCGATGGGCAACGATCGCGATCGTGATCGCGTTCCTGATTGCGGCGAGCGACGAGTTCCACCAGAGCTTTGTCCCGTCGCGAACGCCTTCGCCGGTGGACGTGGCGATCGACACAGTGGGCGCGGCAATCGCGCAGGGGATCATCAGGTGGCGTGTTCATAGAAGGCGATAGCCGGATTCGGCGCGCGATTGACCGTGTGTAGCGCGCGGTCGAGCGCGCATCCCCGTGGCCGAGAAGCTCGCGCACGAAGCGGCTGAGGTGACCGCACCACAAGAAAGCTCGGTCCCCGCTGATCACGCCCGATCACTCCACCACTTGCGCCTCGTTCTCTGCACACGGTCCGATAATGACTCTAGTGTCAAAATGACGGGTTCTAGTCAGGCCGCATCGACGCCACCCTCAAACGGTTAGGGGCCGATCGCGAAAGCCGGATTTCGAGCCAGATTATGGGATTGGGCGCAAGTCGGATATCGCCCCCTTCGACCCCCCGGCGCGAGTCGAGATAATCAGTAAATGACTGACCTCAGGGGGGCAGTTTCGATGATCTGGTTTGCCGCAATCACTCGGGATTCCCCATGCCGAAGGCGATCTAAAGTATTGATTTATAGTCGCTTACCGCCCGCCCTTCGTAAATACTCAGGGTTATTTACTCCCCCTCTCGGATCGCCCGTCGTGGCCCAACGTCGTGCGAGGAAACATTCACGAGACCCCGGGCGCGGTCGAACCCGACTGATCCCAACGGATGAGTGAACCCCGCAGTGGCCTGCTCCGTGATAGAAGATTCCTCGAGACCCAGCGTCTCATGGAGGTTGATATGGCAGTTACGGAAAAAGATGTGAAGGCCGGATGCAGCAGTGGCACGTGTTCCTGTAAGGAG
>OBLU010006393.1_pt1 | contig 10490 bp, 7 predicted proteins | sample 1518681 | NCBI WGS metagenome assembly OBLU01 (sample SAMEA3539304, study PRJEB22396) | soil metagenome | biome: tundra; feature: field; material: soil | place: USA | collected 2010-05 | depth 0.15 m
TACGAGCAGCATAATTGGAATGCGGAGGAAAAACGCTTCATCAACCTCGTCGCGCAATTAATTGGCCGGAAATGAACGGCCGCCTGACAAAAGAGATTCCCCGTCCTTAACCACAACGCAGCCCGATGCCCCAACAACAAGCATTTCTGTTTTACCTTTCTGGAGTAGTCTGGCTGTTTCGGCGGGACATGCGCCAACGCCCAAGCAGAACCGGTGCCCTCTGGATTGCGCTGCTTTGGCTGATGATCATCGGGCCAAGATTTGTTTCACAGTGGCTGGATATTTTTGGTTTGCATCCGGGGGTCAACTTGGAAGATGGAAGCCCCATTGATGCCTGCTTTTTTGGATTGCTAACCGCTTCAGGCCTTTGTGTCCTTAACCAAAGGCGTGGCAAACTTTCAGAAGTTGTTCTATGAATCGTAGCCGCCAGTTGGTTCTTGTCTTGATGGTGGCCACGGTGATTGCCGCAACCGGCAGTCATTTGCTGGCCGGCTGGCTGAAGATTAAAACGAAAGCCAGTGAGCCGCTTATATTCGGGAAACCGAATGGCAACCCTCCCGCTTTCCGGGCCGGATCTTCCTTGTCGGATTACGGAATTCAATGGGAACAGATTGCGACGCAGATGGGCATGGAAATCAAAGCGTGGGGCATAGCTGCGGGATCTCCCTATGAGTCGGAACAGTTCCAAAAACGGGTGCCGGAAGCACGAACCACGTTCATCGTGGTGTCGGCTTACGATATGGACGAGGCCAATATTTCTGATTTTCGCGCCGCCTTGGTCCCATTGGGGTATACGGTTGAATCTCTAAGGGAGATCCACGCAGACTGGCAGTATTCAAAACGCGTTCTCACCGAGTATCCGGTGGCGTGGCTCCGGACATTATTTCCGACGCTGGGCCGGTCACGAGGCATCATGGGAAGGTTACATGAAAACGTGGTGAATCTGGTCAAGTGTTCGGCTGGTTCATCCGAGACACAGGCGGGACCAACGCTGGAGGTTGGAATGGAAAAAGTCGTTGACAACTACAGGTTACAAAGGGTGAGCGACTGGTCCAGGTCCCAAATCATCCGCAAGCTTGCTGCGGAGAGTGCGGGCTTTCAGGGAAGCCGCGCTTTCAACGGTCTCAAGGATCTTGCCTTCAAGAGAATGTTGCAGTATGGCTGTCAAAGGGGGCCGACTATTGTCATTGTGATGCCAATCTCTTCCTCCTACTCAAAGGAATTCATGTCTGCGCAATTGGCCCTTGAGTTTGAAGCGGCCATGGTTGATGCACAGCGCTACGCTTCCCGGGCGGAATGGCTTCGCTTGGATCGCTTGTCCGGCTTGGATTCAGATCAAAACTTTTGCGACCTCGTCCATATGAATGTGTTTGGACAGAAGATTGCCACCGAAGCCTTCCAAGTTTGGCTCCGGCAGCACGCCCGCCAGCCATGATTTTCACCTCCTTCGAATTCGTTCTTTTCTTTGCGATAGTCCTAGGCGTCAGAAGTTGCCTGCGCAATTTCAGCGTGGAGAAGTGGTTCCTGCTGTTGGCCAGTTATGTGTTTTACATCAGTTGGAGCATCCCCTGCGGCCTCCTGATTCTCGCAACTTCGCTGACCGATTATTTCGTGGGTGTGGGCCTGGGCAGAATCGAGAACGAACGAAAACGAAAGCTGCTGCTTGTCGTCAGCATTGTGGCTAACCTGGGGGTGCTCGCATTCTTCAAGTATTCCAATTTCTTTCTCACCAATGTATCGGCCAGTCTGAACTTCCTGGGGTTTGAGGAGCCGCGCTGGCATTTGGACATCCTCCTCCCGGCCGGCATCTCGTTTTTCACTTTCCAGAGCATGACCTACACCATCGAGACCTATCGTCGCAACATCAAGCCCTGCCACAGCCCTCGCGATTTCCTGTTGTTTGTAGCGTTCTTCCCGCAGTTGCTCGCCGGCCCCATCAATCGAGCCGCTCAACTTTTGCCTCAGTTTGCCCAACGGGTGCGGGCAACAATCATGGAGTTTGAATCTGGCTTGGTGCAGTTCGGAATGGGTGCAGTCAAAAAAATCGTGATTTCCGACCAGATATCTCCACACGTTGACATGATATTCGCTTCCCCCGACAAATACGACGCCGTCACCCTGATCGAGGGGGTTCTTGGTTATGCCATTCAAATATACTGCGACTTCTCCGGTTACTCGGACATGGCGATTGGCTGCGCCCGCATGATGGGTTTTCATTTCATGGAAAACTTTCAAATGCCTTACAGTTCTCTCAGCATTACCGAATTCTGGCGCCGATGGCATATTTCCCTTTCGAGCTGGTTCCGCGACTATCTCTATATTCCGCTCGGCGGGAGCCGGAAAGGAGCGGGTAGGACCTATGTCAATCTTTTGGGGACCATGCTTCTCTGCGGGCTGTGGCATGGTGCCAGTTGGAATTTTGTGTTTTGGGGGGCGCTGCATGGCGTCGCCTTGGCGATTCACCGGGCTTGGAGCCGTTGGAACCCGCTCGCAGCCTCTGATGAACATCCCATCTTTCGCCTTGGGTGGGATCTTTTTGCGCGCCTCTCGACATTGGGTGTGGTATTGGTTGGCTGGATCTTCTTCCGCGAACATTCATGGACAGCTGCCTGGCAGTATCTGAGCCGTATCGCCACATTGAATCATGACGGCTCCCGGTTTGTTTCGCCATATATATTGGCGGCGTTGGCCGCTGTGTTCCTGGCACATCTGCTGGTGCCCAAGGATTCAAATTGGGCTATTGACGTCTCAAATCGGTCCTTTTTTGTCCGTGCGCTGGCCTATGGGGCTTTATTCTTTCTGATCATTTGCTTCGGAGCGACCGATACAACTCCCTTCATCTATTTCCAGTTTTAAATTAAGGGTTTCATTCAGGCAGAGTATAAAATCAGAAAATTAAAATGGCCCATATCATGACTTATTGATTTTGATTCAAAATGCACCTGCCCCCCATTCTAGCGCTTTATTTAACGCTTGGGTTCATTGTCTTTCTCTTTCGCAGGGACAGCCGGGAGCAGCGCCATGTGACGGGTGCCCTCTGGATCCCTTTGCTTTGGCTGATGCTCATCGGGTCAAGGTTTGTTTCCGAGTGGCTGCAAATATTCGGTTTGCATGTGGGTGCTGTCAACGTTGAAGATGGAAGCCCTCTTGATGCGTGCGTTTTTGGACTGCTAATCGGTTCAGGTCTTTACGTGCTAAACAGGAGGCGGGTCAAACTTTCGGAAGTGGTTCGGAACAACCGGTGGTTGACGGCCTTCCTTTTCTATTGTCTCCTGTCCATTCTTTGGTCGGATGTCACCTTCGTGGCCTTAAAACGTTGGTTGAAGGTGCTGGGGCATCCTGTCATGGTTCTCGTTGTGCTTACCGAACCGGACCATGAGGAGGCCGTGATCCGGCTCCTGAAACGCTGCGCCTACGTGTGGATTCCGATTTCCATCGTGTTCATCAAATACTTTCCTGACTTGGGTCGCAGCTTCTCTTTCTGGACGGGAGCGCCTGAGAATAATGGCATCACAATGGGCAAAAACATGCTCGGAATTGATCTTCTAGTCATGGGCGGCTTCTTCTTCTGGTTCTTTCTCAAAGTTTGGCAGACAGAAAGGGGTAAACAGCGGCGGAACGAGCTGATTTTAATCGCGCTTTTTGGGGGCATGATTGGGTGGCTCTTTGACATGGCCCAAAGTTCAACTTCTCTGGTTTCATTCTTGATCATGGCGGCCATTTTGGTGTTCCTTGGCCGGAAATGGGTGAATCCGCAATACCTTGGCATCTATCTGTTGGGTGCAGTGTTTGCTGGCATTGTGGCAGAAGGGGCATTCGGGATTTATACCAGCTTTCTCCAAGTCCTGGGCAAGGATCCAAACCTGTCCGACCGGGTCTTCGTCTGGCATGACCTCCTACAGATGCAAAACAATCCGGTTTTGGGCGTCGGATTTGAAAGTTTCTGGCTGGGAGACCGATTGAAACCGCTCTGGGCGAAGTGGTGGTGGCATCCCAATGAGGCTCACAATAACTATCTGGAGACCTATTTGAACTTGGGTTTGGTGGGCTTGTTCCTGCTTATCGGATGGTTTATTGCCACATATCGCAAGGCACGCCGAGATCTGCTCGACGGGCTTGCTTGGGGACGATTCCGGCTGGCGTTTTTGGTGGCGGTCCTGTTTTACGGTTGGACAGAGTCGGCTTTCAAAGCGACGAACCCAATATGGTTCATTTTCTTCATGGTCACCATGGATTACCCCAAGCCTGAATCCGCCGTTGTAGAACAATCACTTGACACCGGCTGTTTGGAGGATGACAATACGATCATGGAAAAAGCAAAGCTGAACTGTGGAGCAGAGGTTGCCGGGCGTAGCGGCGTCACGCATGCCATGCGAATGGAGGTAGAACCGTTGGTCAACAATTGATCAGTCATGGCAAGATTTGTGGCAAGGTTTTGGATAGGCACCAGTCTTGGCGAATTGTAAAATTAATTTCCAAGACGTTTTGAATTCCATTAGGTTACTCAATTTCACGCGCTCAACTGATTGCAGTGGAACAGCTTCGCGCAGGTTCTTGACGGCCCCAGAGGTTGTTTGCAAGGTATTGGCATGGCACAAACTTTGCTTGCTGAGTCAATGCAGAATAGCAATACATTATTTATGACGCCGTTTCAAAAGACATTTCAATCTTCCCCCGATAGCCGGCTGCTCGCGAGAGCCGCGGTTTGGATGCGTTCTGTTATAACAGCGGTTGTGATTCTGGCTGGTTTTGACCAAACCGAAGCCGCCATCATCAATGCGGCCAACGTTTCGCTGGCTGCAGTCCAAACCGCCGTCAATGTTGCTTCAATTGGCGACACCGTGAACGTGCCGGCGGGCACCGCGACATGGACGAACCTGCTCTACATCACCAAAGACATTCAAATCATTGGCGCAGGCATCGGCCGGACCATCATCACCAATTACTACCCAAAGCCCTTGGGCAATGATGGAATTTACTGGATAACCTCAACGAATGCCGTTTGCAGGATTTCTGGATTCTCTTTTACCGCCAACAGCACCACGGTAAACACTTTCAATATCCAAGGAAATTCCCACGCTTTCAGAGCTGACCATTGCTCTTTTGACGGCACGATTGGAAGCGCTTTTGTATTTGCGCCGGGTTATTGGGTTTGCGGCGTGGTGGACCATTGCACGTTCAACAACGTCCATATCCCATTCCAAGTGAACCACGACACCTACGGCGGCGGCGTCAACGGCAACGGCTCTTGGGCGGACGCCGACAACTGGGGGACGACCAATGCGCTGTATATTGAGGACTGCACCTTTACTGGCCCGCCCAACCAGGGTTTTGGGATAGCGGACGGTTGTGGTGGTGCGCGAATCGTGATTCGCTATTGCACTTCGACCAATGTTTTTGAAGGGACTCATGGCACGGAATCAACTGGCCCATCACGCGGAGCACGGACGCTCGAACTCTATTGCAACAACTTCCAGTGGCCAACCAATCAAACCCCAGACAATTATTACGTTTGCTGTCAGCTTCGTAGCGGAACAGCCCTTATCTTTAGTAACACGGTTTATGGCGGATGGCAGACACTGCTTGGCTTGTCTGAATACCGGCCTAACTACATGAACGCCTACAGCCCTTGGGGCATGGCATCGGGAGCCAATTCGTGGGATTCAAACAGCCCCACTATTTTCGACAGCGGCACGGTCACCGCCACGATCACCAATTTGGTGGACAACACTAAATCTTGGGCGGTTAATCAATGGCTGGGCTACTCGTTTTACAACACGAATCAGCAGTGGGGAACCATCATTACTTCCAACAACGCCACCACGGTCTGGTATGAGCCATTTGACATTGCGTATGGCGCTAATGGCATAATTCATACTTTTACCAACGGCGACCACTATCAAATCAGAAAGCTTCTCGCCGTGTTGGACCAGCCGGGGTTTGGTCAAGGCGATTTGTTGATTGCGGATTCGACCGGGCTGCATCCAATTAACGCCGTCACCGGCGGCCAGGACTGGCCGCATGAAGCCAGCGATCCGGTTTATGTTTGGGGCAACAACTATACCTGTCTGGTGGGAAATGGAAAGATTGCTAACAACAATACCACGGTCAGCAGCAACCGGGATTATGTCATCGGGACTTACAAGCCAGGCTACACGCCGCTCGTGTATCCGCATCCGCTGGTATCAAGCAGCGGCACGGGCACTGGCACGGGCACTGGAACCGGAACCAACACCGTCATTCCGCCGTCCGAATTGCAGGCGCACCCGCCCGGGACTCAATGACCCTCTCCGATTGGCGCCGCCCGCCAGCGTCAGAGATATGAAACGGCGGCTTTGATCGGCTGAAACTTTATTTGTTGTTATCGTTTCTCCAAGGAAACAGAATACAACCTGTCTGTCGTCTGCCATTTGCTCAACCTCACCCATTGATGGGGCTTGACCATTTAAGTCCCATTCTTTTCCATCCAATTTTGAAGACGAATGAATTCGACCAGTATCATTTCATCCGCCGACCGCATTTTGGTCACCGGCTCCAATGGATTCATCGGTGCCAAGGTGGTTGAGATTCTGCTCGAATACGGCTTTGCCAATCTCCGCTGTTTTGTCCGCCCGTCGAGCAAGCTGGATCGCCTGAAAAAAATTCTCGAAAAATATCCGGCTGGAAAAAATGCCGAAATCATTTCCGGTGATCTGCTCTCCCGCGAGGATTGCCGGCAGGCGGCGGCAGGCGTTTCGGTCATCTATCATCTGGCGGCGGGCATGGAGAAATCCTTTGCCGGGGCGTTCATGAATTCCGCTCTCACCACGCGCAATCTGATGGACGCCTTTCTGGAGCACGGACGCGCCGCGCGCTTTGTAAATGTCAGTTCTTTCACCGTGTATTCCAATTTGAAGCTGGATCGCGGCGCGCTGCTCGATGAAACCTGTCCGCTCGAAGACGCGCCGCAGGAACGGCATGACGCCTATTGTTTCGGCAAACTCAAGCAGGAGGAACTCGTCCGGCAATACGGCGAAAAACAAAAGCTGCCTTATGTGATCCTTCGTCCGGGCGCCGTTTTTGGTCCGGGCAAAAAGGCGCTAAGTGGCCGCGTGGGAATTGATACCTTTGGATTCTTTATTCACCTGGGCGGCTCTAATCAACTTCCTTTGACCTTCGTGGACAATTGTGCGGACGCAATTGTTCTGGCCGGATTGAAGCCGGGTGTGGACGGCGAGATTTTCAACGTCGTGGATGACAATCTTCTCACCAGCGGAGAATTTTTGCAGGCTTACAAACGGAAAGTGAAACCATTTTTCTCCGTGCGCGTTCCCTACTTTGTAGCGAACGGACTGTGCGGTTTATGGGAAAACTATTCCAAAAAATCAAAAGGCCAGCTCCCGCCGGTTTTCAATCGCCGCCGCGCTGCCGCCGAATGGAAGGGAAATCGCTTTTCCAATCAGAAGCTGCATGAACGATTAGGCTGGAAACCGCGGGTGAACATGGATCAGGCCATGTCTGCGTTTCTGTCTCAATACGATCAGCCAGCTCCCTAATTCAACTTTTGAAGTCCGAACAAAAATTGCTTCGCATCGCCATCATCGGCTGTGGAAAAATTGCCGACCAGCATGTGCTTGCCTCCCGTCGCATCGCCGGCTGCGAGGTTGTCGCGCTGTGCGACCGCGAAGTGCTCATGGCCGGCCAGCTTGGCGAACGCTTCGGCATCATCGCGTGTTTTGCTGATGCGGCGGAAATGTTGCGGGTCGCCAAACCTGATGTCGTTCACATCACGACTCCGCCGCAAGGTCATTACTCTTTGGCAAAACTATGTCTCGAAGCCGGCAGCCACGTTTATTTGGAAAAACCGTTCACTGTCACCGCGCCGGAAGCGGAGGAATTGATTCGCCTTGCTGAAAGCCGGAGTCTGAAAATAACCGCCGGTCACAACTTGCAGTTCACGCTGGAGATGCTCGAAATGCGCCGGCTGGTGGGCAGCGGTTTTCTTGGCGGCAAACCCGTGCATCTCGACAGCCATTTTTCATACGGCCTCGGCGATGCCAGCTACGTCGGGCCGCTGCTGGGCAACCGCAAACATTGGGTGCGGCTGCTGCCGGGCCAGTTGCTGCACAATATTTTGAGCCACGGTATTGCCAAGCTGTGCGAGTTTCTCGACGACGATCTGATGCAAGTCATCGCCACCGCGCATCAGAGCGAGCAACTGCGCAGCCTCGGGGGCGAGGAAATTTTGGACGAGCTGCGCGTGCTGCTTCGCGACGCGTCCGGCACGACGGCCTTTTTCTGTTTTTCCACGCAGCTCAAGCCCGGACTGAATCAACTGCGCATTTGCGGGCCGGTGAATTCTCTCGTGGTGGATCACGCCAGCGGCAGTTTGATCCGTCACGAAAATCGCGCCTACAAAAGTTACCTGACCTATTTTGTGCCGCCGCTGAAGAACGCCCGGCAGCATTTGCGCAACGCGCGCGTCAATCTTTTCAATTTTCTGAACGGCAGGTTGCATCAGGATTCCGGCATGAAGGAATTGATCGAACGCTTTTATCAGAGCATTCAGAACCAGAGCGCGGCGCCGATTCCGTATCGTGAAATTTTGCTCACGGCGCGGATCATGGATGAAATTTTCGCCCAGATTTATCGGGCAAAATCGGCTGAACCAGCTAGGATGAAGCCCGCAGCCCCGGTGCCAACGCCATGAAATATGTTCTGATCACGCCTTCGCGGAACGAGGAAGCGTTTATTAAAAAGACGCTCGACTCGATGGTGGCGCAGACGCTGCTGCCGGTGCGCTGGGTCATCGTGGATGACGGCTCCACCGACCGCACGGCCGAAATCGTTGAGGATTATGTGAAGCGCCATCCGTGGATCGAACTCGTGCGCCGGCCGCGGCATCTGGACCGCAGTTTTGCCGGGAAAGTCCACGCCTTCAACGCCGGCTTCGAGCGCATCCAATCGCTGGAATATGAAATCATCGGCAATCTGGACTCGGACCTTTCGTTTGACGCCGACTACCTCGAATTTTTGATGCGGAAATTTTCCGAAATGCCGGACCTCGGAGTGGCCGGGACGCCGTTCATCGAGAACGGTTATGATTCGGCCAAGGACAGTTTCGAGGGTGAGAATCACGTGGCCGGCGGCTGCCAGCTTTTTCGCCGCCAATGCTGGGAAGCCGTCGGCGGCTACGTTCCCAATCGCGCTGGCGGCATTGACTGGGTCGCGGTGACGACGGCGCGGATGAACGGCTGGAAAACCCGGTCCTTTCTGGAAAAACGTTTTAATCATTATCGGCCGTTGGGCACCGCGCAACGAGGCGTGCTGGCCTCGCTCTTTTCGTATGGTGAGAAGGATTATTATCTGGGCAACTCGCCGGTCTGGGAATTGTTCCGCGTGACTTACCGGATGGTCAAGCCGCCGCTGCTGCTCGGCGGATTGTCCGTGCTGTCCGGCTTCAGTTCGGCGGCGTTGCGGCGGACGAAGCGGGCGGTGTCGCCTGAATTGATGCGTTTTCACCGGCGCGAGCAGATGCAAAAATTGAAAGCCATTCTGCGCTCGGCCTTCCGACTCAAAAAGGTGGACAATTTTCGTGTGGCCAGCGAGCCGACCAAACCGAACTGAATGAATCCGGCAAAAACCATTTCTCCGCTCGCGCAAAAAGTTTCCGTCACGCTGACGAACTTCACCGGCTGGCTGGAAAAATACGGCGAGGTTTCGTGGGATCACCAGTCCTTTTTCGCCGGGCCGGTGGGCAGCCGCGCGAAGGCGCTTTATTACAAAAACAAGCTGCTCGGCACCGCCGCCGTTGCGCCGATGATTTTTTGCGAGGCGTTTTTTCCGCCGGCCCGCCGGCTGTTTCATCATCCGATCCGCCTGCCGATTGCCGACGCGCATTTCGCAATGGGCTTTGCCTTTTTGCATGAGACAGCCGGTGAACCGAAGCATTTGGAAAAAGCCGCGCATTTTTTGGATGAGCTTGAAAAGTCGCGCTGCCCAAGCTACGAAGAATTTTGCTGGGGCTATCCGTTCGACTGGGTCACGCGCAACGGCGTCATCAAGGCCGGCACGCCGCTTATCACGACGACGCCTTACGCGTTCGAGGCTTTTTTACAAGTCCAAGAGTTGCAGCCGGACGCCGGGCGGAAAAAAATCATCGAATCCATCGTCCGCCACGTTTGCACGGACATCAAGGATTTCAAAACTTCCGCGACGGCCAGCACGAGTTCCTACACGCCGCACGATCAAGGCGGCGTGGTCAACGCCTCGGCGTATCGCGCCTTTACTTTGACCAGCGCGGCAAAATTCCTCGGTGACAATTCGTTGATGGCCATCGCCGAACGCAATTTGAATTTCGTTTTGGAAAACCAAAATGCCGACGGCTCGTGGCCTTATGCGAAAGATGGCGTGCGCGATTTTGTGGATCATTTTCACACTTGTTTTGTGATGAAAGCGCTGGCAAAAATTTACCGGCTGAACGGCGACCAGCGGATTCTCGCCGCGCTGGC
>OBLU010006394.1_pt1 | contig 10489 bp, 15 predicted proteins | sample 1518681 | NCBI WGS metagenome assembly OBLU01 (sample SAMEA3539304, study PRJEB22396) | soil metagenome | biome: tundra; feature: field; material: soil | place: USA | collected 2010-05 | depth 0.15 m
GCGGCGCACGTGCAGCAAGGTGGTTCGACCATTTGATCGATTGGCTGCACGCGGTTCGGCGCGATGGAGCACTTCTTTTGCTGTCAATACTGCTTGGGAAGGTCTCCGCAGACCCGTTGCCGCTATTGCCAGTCCGGTGCCTTCTTCCAGACTGCCACAGCAGTTCGTCTCGATTTCGGAGTGCGGGAAAAGGGGTAGGCCAGCACCGTTTGATTCTACAAAACGTAGACGCGGAGCATCCACCAGACCAGAAATAAGGCGATGACGGCGATCACAAGATAGCGAATCCACTGGCGGGCGGTTCTCGGTTCCGTGCGGTTATCCACGGGTTGATCGTAGCAGGTTGGGGGCAGTGAAATGGCGGGACATGGTCAGCAAGGCGCTGCGCATAGACGGACTGCTGCAGAAAGGAGGGCGTTGGAGACCCGCTGCCTTTGTTGCCGGGAGCTGGCTACCTTTCCCGCCTCTGTTTCCGTGTGCTGGCGGACAGGGTGGCGACGCTGGCGCTCGCGGACCGGAGACCTGCAGAACTTCTACTCCGTGCCGTGGCAGCGCATTGGTGAACTGCTGCCGATACGCATCACTGAGAATGAGCTGATCGTCTACGGCCCCGACCATTGCCACGAGCGGCAGGCTGAATATCACGTGCTGTAGTGCAGAACCGGGCCTTGCTAGCATGCAGAAAACCTGAAGTACCGTCAGGTAATACAGCCTCCACCCATTGCGTTCCCCAAAGGTGTGAGCACGTTCCAAGCCGGATCGACACACCTTGCGGAATCTCACGCATGATAGAGGGTTCTAATCTACGATCTGTGAAGAGCTTAAGTCCATCAACAACGGTCGTGACTTGAAGCCCGGCTAACGGATCGTCCATGGCGTTCCATATTATAACGAACCCGAAGCCTTCGCGACCAACCCTCCGAAAGCTCTGGCCGGATCACGCGCCCCTCTTATCGCGAGCGGTGGCGCAGCCCCCGCTCCCGACCACGAACGTGAGGATCAACCCCAGCTTTGTGGAACGCGGCATATCGTGGCTCCTTTCCTATGCCAAGTTCGCGATTCCGCCTGCCGGCACTTCCGTCACCGGCTTGGATTGACGCCAGTTACGGGCAAGGTCTGTGCCGCGGCGGGCGGTACGCACAAGAGAATCAAGGTTGGGGCCATGACTTCTTGTAGCGCCGCCCGAAGTCCAGGGCAGTCCCCGCTGCCGAATCCAGTGGTGCTGAGTGTCCCTGCTCGGCGCCGGCTACCGGAGCTACCCGTCAACACGAGCTTCCAGGTGGCGCCCGAATCGGTGGAGCTGTAGATGCCGCTCTTAGCCCCAGCCTGTCCGAAATCAGCGCCCGCCAGAAGCACGCGGCTATCTAGCGGGCTCACCGCCAACGCACCGATGGTGGCGCCGCCGTCCAGGGGCCGCGCGTCGAACGGACCTACGAGGGGTCGGGGACATTGGTCCTCGAGGCACCGCAGTCGGTGGATTTCAGAATGCCGCCAAGTGGTAGCACTGCGCCAGGTCGCCACTGAAGGGGCGCGGCGTCGTTGCCGTTTCTTCGTGTGAGGTACCCGATCCCACCGGCTTGCCGCCATCCGCTACGTCCCTACGCTTCTTGCTCCAGGCGTTGATTGATGGTATTTTCGGCCCGCCTGAACATCCGTAACGCGGCGCCCCCCTTTGGCGTTCACGGTAGCGAATTGACCTGTTTCCGCGCGGTGAAAACGGAGGCGCACTGCGACTGCGCCTGGGAGCGGAGTCTTGGCGCAGTCGAGTAACGGGCAGCCTTCGCGTGGTGGGATCAGTTCCGGCTTCATGCTCATGCTGCGTTGCATACGCTTGGACAGTTTCTCCGCAACAACATGGCTATAAGTTATAGTATAATCTATGGTTTGGAGGCGTTCACGCAGTGGGCCCCAGAACAGCGATGGAGACACGGGTAGAGATCTCCGTGGTTTCTCCTGTATATAAGTGTGGCGATTGCGTTGCCGAGCTCCACCGCCAGTTGGTGTCGGCACTGGAACCCCTGGTATCCTCTTTCGAGATCGTTCTGGTTAACGACGGGTGCCCGGCCAATTCCTGGGAAGCGGTCCGCGCCGTGGCCGTGATCGATACCCGGGTCAAAGCCATCAACCTCTCCCGCAATTTCGGCCAGCACTATGCCATCGCAGCCGGTGTCCATCACAGCTCCGGCAATTGGGTGGTGGTGATGGACTGCGACCTGCAGGATCGTCCCGCCGAGATTCCCAACCTCTACCGCAAGGCATTGGAGGGCTACGACGTCGTCTACGCGCTGCGCCACAACCGCCACGACACTTGGCGGAAGCGCGCGCTTTCCCGCGGCTTTGGGTCGATTTACAACCTTCTGAGCGACATAAAAATCCGTCCGAACGCTTGCAATTTTTCCATCGCGTCGCGGCAAGTGATCGAAGGCTATTGCCGTCTTAAGGAACTCAACCGCTCCTATCACCTGCTGTTGCGCTGGCTCGGCTTCCGCTACACGTATCTCCAGGTGGAGCACTCGGACCGTTTCGCGGGCAGTAGCACTTACAACATCCGGCGGGGGATTCTGCTGGCCATCGAGTCGGTCACATCGCAATCCAACAAACCGCTGATCCTCTCGATCCGCGCGGGCTTCCTGATGTCGGGCACTGCCCTATTGGTGGGCGCGTATTTCATCCTGCGGTATCTGATGCACGGCATCGGCGTCACCGGGTGGACCAGCATGATTGTAGCTATCTTTTTTATCGGCGGGCTGATTCTCGCCAATCTGGGGGTGGTGGGATTGTACCTGGGCAAGGTTTTCAATGAGGTGAAGGAACGGCCCTTGTACCTCGTGAAGGAAACACTGAACTTCGAGAACAGCCCGGCGCACGAAGCAGTGAGCACCCCGACGAAGCCGTGATGGACCGCCGACCGCTATGCAAATCAATATCCTCGAGTACCTGGAGAATGGCGCTGCAAGCCTACACCCCGGCAAGATTGCCATCGTCGATTCGGCCCGCTCTTATACTTTTGCCGAATTGGAACGTTACGGCAAGCGGTGCGCCACACTGCTGGTCCGCCGCGCCGACGTCACCTGCCGGCCGGTCGCGGTGTTTCTGCCCAAGTCAGCGAGTGTGGTCTTCGCGGATCTGGGCATCGTCTACAGCGGCAACATCTACGCCAATCTCGATATCAAGTCCCCGGCGCAAAGGGTAAAGGGGATCATCGGCAACATCGCTCCCGTCCTGGTGGTCACGTCACGGACGCTCGCCCCGCAACTTGCGGCCATCGGCGTGCCTGGTGCCGATCTCCTGTTCATCGAAGACGTCGAGGACGAAACCCTGCAGCCGGATAGCGCGGCCCTCTGGCGGCGGCTGGAAAGCGTCATCGACACCGACCCGCTCTGCATCATCCACACCTCCGGGTCCACGGGACTCCCCAAGGGCGTGGCGCTCAGCCACCGCGGCACCATCGACTTCATGGATTGGTGCTTTGAACGGCTGAAACTGGATGGCAGCGAGCGCATCGGCAGTCTGTCGCCCTTCTATTTCGATATCTACACCTTGGAATTGAACCTCTGCATCGCCAAGGGCGCCACCCTCGTCATTATCCCCGACCAGCTTGGCATCTTCCCCGCCAAACTGGTGGAATTTCTGGCGCAACAGGCCATCAGCTTTCTCTTTTGGGTGCCGTCCATTATGGTCACCATCTGCAACCAGGGATTGCTGGAGGCGTTCGACCTTTCCACGCTCAAAACCGTCTTCTTCGCCGGCGAAGTCTTCCCCATGAAGCACCTGAACCACTGGCGCCGAGCGATTCCAGGGGCGATGTTCGTGAACCTGTATGGCCCCATCGAGATCACCGTCGATTGCACCTATTTCGTGCTCGACCGCGAATTCACCGACGACGAGGGCCTGCCCATCGGCTTCCCCTGCCGCAACACCGACATCCTGATTCTCAATGAGGAGAACCGGCCCTGTGCCGTCGAAGAGCGCGGCGAGCTCTGCGTTCGCGGCACTTCGCTCGCTATGGGGTATTGGAACGATCCCGAAAAGACCGCCAAAGCCTTCGTGCAGAACCCGCTCAACACGAGCTACCCGGAGCTGATTTACCGAACCGGAGACCGGGTCTGCCGCAACGCCCGCGGCGAAATCATGTTCGTCGGACGCCTGGACTTCCAAATCAAGCACATGGGCTACCGCATCGAACTGCCGGAGATCGAGTACCAGGTGCTGGCCATCGAGCAGATCGCAAACGCCTGCGTTCTGTACAACAAGTGTAAGAGGGAGATCACTCTGTTTTACGAGACCAGAGGCGAAGATCTGTCGCCGGCTGCCATCCGTCAGACCCTTTCGCAGATCTTCCCCAAGTACATGCTGCCCACCGCATTTCACCGGATGACGGAACTGCCGCGCAATCCCAACGGGAAGATCGACCGCAATGGCTTGAGCGTCCAACTGGAGCAGATGGCGTGATTCAGCCTGTCCGGAACAGGGCGGACCTCCTGGATGCCATCGAACGGGTGCGGCAGACCGCAGGCGCCGGCCTGGTGACGAACTGGTTCGCGACGCCCGAACGCATCGACTACTGGATCGGCTGCAACTCCCTCTTCCTCCTTCCAGACGAGCGCGCACTACTGATCCTGCGCCGCGATCGTGGATTCCAACGCGTGTTTCACTTTTCCGTGGATCATGCGGCGCTCTCCGCCGTGCTGCGCTCCTCCAGCGCGGAACACGCCGTGAGCGGCGTCCTCACCACCGATCTCATCGGACGGCCCATGGCCCTCGAGCCCGTCGCCGGAGTCTATCGCGAAAGCGGCTTTGCCGATCACAACTGCCTGGTGCGCATGATCCGTATGTCAGTGCCGGAGGAAGTCGCGGAGTCCGAGACGGACGTGGAGTTCGCCGGTCCCGCCGACGTCGCCGCGGTCGCCGCTTTCCTGAGCCGTCTCCTCGACCCCTATACCGACCAGATTCCCGAGGAGGACGAACTCCGCGAGGCCGCCGCCCGGGGGAACCTCATTCTGCTGCGGCGCGGCGAATCCGTGGGCGGACTGCTCCTGTTCGAAACCATGGGGGTCACCGCGCACCTGCGCTATTGGTACGTGGATGACGGTGCCCGCAACCAGGGGATCGGCGCCCGGCTGATCCGGCAGTACTTCCACCTGTGCAGCGGCAGCAGGCGATTCATTTTGTGGGTGGTGCGCGACAACACCGATGCCATTGCAAAATATCGCCACTATGGATTCCGCGAGGACACGCTGGTTGACCGGATCATGATCCGGAGGTGATAATCGGGAGTGCCGACCATTGCAGAGATCTTGAAAGAAATCCGCCCGGAATTCGATTTCACTGCCTCACAGGATTTCGTCGGCGACGGAATGCTGGATTCCTACGACATCGTGACCCTGGTGTCGGATCTGGACAAAGCTTACGGGATTTCCATCTCGGGGTTGGATATCGTCCCGGAGAACTTTCAGAACATCGCTTCCATCCAAAAGCTGCTGCAAAAATACGGACAAGCATGAATCTCAAATTCAGCCACCGCAAAATCAGCGGTCTGCTGGCTGTGGTTCCCGCCAACGAACGCAGCTTCGTGGACGAGATGGCCAATTTCAATTCTCCGCCGGCTCGCTCCCTCAAGCTCATGAAGGTGATGGGCTACGACAAGCACCGTATCGTGGACGGCCCCGTCTGCGCCTCCGATCTGGCCTGTTTCGGCATGGAACACCTGTTTGCCTCAGGCAAACTCGGCCGCGACGCGTGCGACGCCCTGATCGTCGTTACCCAATCGTCGGACTACCTCATGCCACCGACCAGTTGCGTGATCCAGGGGCGGCTCGGTCTCAAACAGGACATGTTCTGCCTGGACATCAATCAGGGCTGCGCCGGCTTCCTCATTGGCCTGTTTCAGGCCTTCTCCCTGCTGGAACAGCCCGCCGTGCGCAAGGTGGCCCTGATCAACGTGGACGTTTTGAGCCGGAAGACATCGCCCAGGGACCGCAATAGCTATCCGCTGATCGGCGATGCCGCATCCATCGCCATCGTGGAGCGCTCCGATGACCCCGCGCCGATTCACGCCAATCTGAAGATGGACGGCACGCGGCGCGAAGCGCTCATGATCCCGGCGGGCGGCTTTCGCCTGCCCTCCTCGCCCGAAACCGCCATTATGGAAGACGATGGCGAGAATAACTTCCGCGCCAAAGACAACCTCCGCATGGACGGTTCGGCGGTCTTCAACTTCGTGCAGGTGGAAGTGCCGCCGATGATTCGGGACCTGCTCCAGACGGCGCACGCCGCTATGGAAGATGTGGATTACTTTCTGTTCCACCAGCCCAACCGATTCATGCTTCAGAAACTGGCGGACCAGATGCAGGTGCCGTACGAGAAGATGCCCAGCAATATTGTTGAGCACTACGGCAACTCCAGCGGGGTCACGATCCCGATGGCGATCGTCCACAACCTGCGGGAGCGGCTCCTCGCCGGATCCATCCTCGCTTGCCTAGCCGGGTTTGGCGTTGGCCTGACTTGGTCGTCGATGCTGATGCGCCTCGGTCCGCTCGATTTCTGCGAACTGCTCGACTACAAATAAGGACTAACCTATGGATGGCTTTTTCGAGAAGATTGCGGAGATCCTGGAAGTGGACACGGTAAATGCGTCCGACGTGCTGGCGGATTTCGATGAGTGGGATTCCCTGTCCGTGCTTTCCACAATTGCCATGATCGGTCAGGATTATGGCGTGAACCTGACGGCCGCCGATCTACGCCGCGTTGATACCGCCGAGGCTCTCCGCGACCTGGTTGCCGCCAGGAGCGGCAAGTAATCCCATGGATCCCGCGCTCTACACTCTGGTCACGGGAGCCTCCTCCGGGCTTGGCCGTTGCGCGGCTGTTCGCCTTTCAGGGGAGCACAACTTGATCCTACACGGGCGCAGCCCGGATCGCCTGGCGGAGACGCTGGCGATGTGCCACCATCCGGAACGCCACATTGTCTGGCCATTCGATCTGAAGAGCCCTGGCGAGCTGGCTGCTTCCCTCGCTGGGTTGCTCGCTGGGTCCGGCCGCGCGGTCGAGGCTTTCGTGCACTGCGCGGGCATGGTGACGGTTCTGCCCATGCGCAGCGTGGACTACCGCACCGCGCAGGAGATCATGAACGTCAACTTCTTTTCCGCGGCGGAAATCGTGCATCTGTTGCTGAAGAAGAAGGTTAACAACCAGCGGCTGACGAACATCCTGTTCATCTCCAGCATCTGGAGCCGGTTCGGCGCGCGCGGCCACAGCGCGTACTGTGCCAGCAAGGCTGCCCTGGATGGCCTCATGCGGGCACTGGCCGTGGAACTCGCGCCCGCCGTGCGGGTCAACTCCATCCTGCCCGGGGCCATTCGGACGTCGATGGCGGCCGAGGGTTTCGACGATCCGTCGATCGTCGAAACGCTCCAACGCGACTACCCGATGGGAACCGGTCTGCCCGAGGACATCGCCGACGCCATCGAGTTTGTTCTCTCCGGCAAGGCTCGCTGGCTGACCGGGCAGGAGATCGTGGTAGACGGCGGGCGAACCGTCAACATGTCGCTTAAGTAGAGGATAGGCAATGAAGGACATTTCGCTGTTTCAACTCCAGGACGGCTCCTGGATCACCACTTCGCACCTGCTTTCCCTTCTGGAAGAGGTCAAAGCCCAGGATGCCCGCGTGCTCTACATGCACACCGGCCTTACCTTCGGCCCGCCCAACCCCGCGCTCGGACGTCAGGAGCTGTTGGGGTATCTGTATGAGGTGGTCGCGTCGCTTGGGGTCCCCACGCTCCTGGTCCCGACGTTCACGTTCAGCTTCTGCAATGGCGAGAGTTACACCGTGCAGACTTCGCGCTGCAAAATGGGCGCTCTCAATGAGTACATTCGCAAATTGCCCGGCGCAATCCGCTCCGTTGACCCGTTGATGTCTTCGGTACTGGTTGGGGAAGACCGCGATCTCGTCGAGAACCTCGGGAAGCATTCCATCGGCGCCAACTCGACCTTCGATAAGCTGCATCGCCGTGGCGCGGGGGTCAGGTTCCTCTTCGTGGGCACTACCGTGAGCGAGTGCTTCACCTACACACATTACGTGGAGGAGCGTCTTGCCACACCCTACCGGTACCATCGCGAGTTTACCGGCAAGATCACCGACGGACAGCGCTCCTGGGACGACACCTACACCCTGTTCGTGCGCTATAAGGGAGTCGTGCCTACTTCCAGCGGGCTTCTGGAAAACGACCTCCTGCGCCGCGGACTGCTGCGCAAGGTAGAATGCGGGGCCAGGTCCATCTCCTGCCTGGATGAGCCGGACGGGTACCAAACCATCGTGGAACACCTGCGGGAAAACGTCGGTTGCTATCTGGACGCCGATCCGGGCGACCGAAACACCGAATTCTCCGTCTCTAATATGGTGGCGCTATGAGGGTCGAGCGGATCGCAATCGATTCCGAGGTCCTTGGGGGAAGTGTTTTGGCCATCCAGGACTTCGACCCCGCCGAGGATTTCGCGGCATTCGAGAGCGGCTACATCGCCGACTACGCGCCGGTCTACGTGTCCGCCAAAATCCCCCTGGAACGGATCTCGCACGTGCACGCGTTGGAAGACGCCAGCTTCCAACTGGCCGAATGCCAGATTCGCTCGACGATCAAACTGCGTAAGCCCTTCGACATCGCCGCATTCCCCTACGATTTTGAAAGGGTCGTCAGAGAGGAAGACCTGGAACCGGTGCTCGACATCGCCGCGACGACGTTCGTGCACGACCGCTTCACCACGGATCGCGCTATCGACCCCGCCGCCTCCGGCGCACGCTACCGGGAATACGTTCGCAAGTCCTTCGTTTCGCCCGACGAAGCGGTCTACCGTCTGATCGACGGGGAAGGCCGCACCCTTGCCTTCAAGACCCACCGGTATGTTAGCGGCACGGAAGTGCTCTTCCTTCTGGGCGGAGTACATACAGCTTACAAGAACCTGGGCCTCGGCCTGATCAACGAGTACTATGAGTTTAACGAACTCATCCGCAAAGGCATCCGGAAAGGGATTACGCACATCTCGGCTGCCAACTATCCGGTATTCAATCTGGAAATCGCCCAGTTGGGATTTCGGGTACTTACCACTTTCGCGGTCATGCGAAAGACCTACAGCCGCGGCTCCGGAACCAGGGATTGACTGCGTCGCCGGCGCACCGCGTGATCGCCTGCTCCATCATATCGTCGATTGGCACGGAGGATACAATAAGGTTTGCCCTCCGAAAGACGCTCGCCGGATTACATCGATAGTTTGTCCGGCCCCGATGTCCCCAGCCGGGCGCTTGACTCGGATTCCCTCAGTTCGAGAGGACACGCACTGCTGGACCGTATCGGCATTTGGGTGAGCCATCGCGGGACTTGGTGTGTCGTCATTTTTTCCGCGGTCTTCTGGTTCGTGGCGGTGCGCCAAGCCGGGCACAACGCTCTCCTGTTTGATGAGGAGACGACGTGGAGGGTGGTGCGGCTCCCGAGCATCGCGGCGATGTGGCAAGCGATTCTAGGTGGCGTCGACCAGGAACTGCTCCTGACTCACTTGCTCGTGAGACTGTCGCACTCCGTTCTCGGTCCATCACATTTGTCCACGCAAATTTCGTCGGTGTTCGGCTTCTGGATTTGTCTGATGAGCTTGTATGTTCTGCTGAAGCGTTACGTCGCGACCCCGTACGCCTTGGCGGGCATGATTTTTCCGGCGATCACGCTTGCATGGGGATACGCACTGCAGGCCCGCGCCTATGGCGTTCTTTTAGGCACAGCTTCTGTTGCGATGGTCTGCTCGCAGACCTCAACTAGCGGGTCCCTCCGGGAAGAAGAGTGCGGCTCGCAGGACCAAGAGATGGCGCTTTGGCTCATACTAAATGAGATTTGGAAGTTCAAAATGAAAATTCCGGTTAAGTCAGTCGCGCTGTGGTTGAACGCCCATTGCGGCGCGGTAGTGGCGGCGATGGCGGCGTGCGGGTTGCTCTTGAGGTTTCGCGAGGCCGCCACCACCTACTTGAACCCGGACGAGGCGTGGCAGGTCCTGCTGCCCGTCTCGCCGCAGACACACGGAGTTGCAGGTCTGATTAGAGCTGCCATGGACGTGACGCATCCTCCGGTGTTGATCGTGGCTCTGAAAGTGGTGGAGTTCTTCGGTCGGAGCGAGGTGACGCTTAGAGGCTGATCCCGGTCGTGGCCGGGACGCTGTTTCCCGTCTTCGTGATGCTCTGGGTGCGCCGGGCTGCGCGGCCGGAATCTGCGCGGCCGCTGTTTTCGCCGGCCCTCATCGGCTTGAGCGCGGAGGTGCGAAGTTACACCCTGGCATTGCTTTTCACGTCCATCGCTTTGTGGCTGCTCGACGTGGCACTGGACCGCTCCAGCGTGTGGTACCTAGCTAGTTTCTGTCGCGAAACCCGTAAGCTGTTGCTGTGCCAAGGTTTAGCTGTCTCCTGAATGATTCGGTCTCAGGCCGGCTGTGCAGGGGCTTGCGAAAGCCAGCC
>OBLU010006395.1_pt1 | contig 10489 bp, 8 predicted proteins | sample 1518681 | NCBI WGS metagenome assembly OBLU01 (sample SAMEA3539304, study PRJEB22396) | soil metagenome | biome: tundra; feature: field; material: soil | place: USA | collected 2010-05 | depth 0.15 m
CGACAGCGCGGGCTCGAGCTCGCGGCCCATCTTGGAGAGCTCGTACTCGACTCGCAGCGGTGGGCCCGGGATGACGGTGCGCTGCACCATCCCGCGGCCCTCCAACTCCTTCATCCGCTCCGACAGCAGCCGATCGGACAGCTCTGGGATCGCCTGGGCGATCTCGGAGAAGCGCAGCGGTCCGTCCATCAGCACGCGCAGGATCGCGCCCGTCCAGCGACGCCCGACGAGCTCGACCGCCTCGTGGTAGAGGGGACAGCAATTGCCGCGCACCTCTGGGCCACCGGCGGCCTGCTCGCGGGAATCCATGGGACCGAAGGCTAAGCGGCTTCGAGGGCCCGCGCCGCCTCGGTTGAGGCGTCCGCGGGTACCTCGCCGGCTACGTTGACCATCGCAGTGAATCCTTCGAGCGCCACCGCGGCGATCGCCTCCAGGATCTGCTCGTCGTCCCAGCCGGCCTCGCGGGCCTCCTCATGGAGGTGCATCGGCGGGCGGCCGCCCTCTTGAAGCAGCGCCTGCAGATACCGCAACAGCGCCGCCTCGTGTTCGTCCCGGGAACTGAACTGGCGGGCCAGGGCGACCTCGTCGAGCGCGAGGCCGACCCCGCGCGCCGCACGCGAATGCATCGCGATGCCGGGCTCAGAGTGGTAGTGCTCGGCGACCGCCAAGGCGATCCGCTCCAGCGTCGGCAGCGTCAGCTTGCCATGCCGGAGCTCGGAGCGAAAACGCGCGTAGGCGCGCAACGCAGCGGGTGACCCGGCGAGCACCCCGAGGAAGTTGGGCAATTGACCGCCGGACGCGAGCGCCCCGCGCAACACCGTCACCGAGCCCTCGGGGGCCGTTAGATCGTCGTGGATTTGAAACCTGCTCATTGATGTCTTCATCGCTGACCACCGGAAGGTCTAAGAGACGGCGAAAGTCGCTGGACCCCGCCCTTTACTTTCAACATCTGCTTACGGTTCATAAGTCTACCCGGACGTGGAGGATTGCACAAGGTCTGACAGGGCGGGAGTCGACTTCTCGACTGGCGTGCCGCAGCCGGACGGGCGACCGTTCGGGGCGGTGGCGGTTAACCCGCCTATCTCCTTATACGTAAACCGATAAACGGCCGATCACGGACCGACGTTAAACGTCTAAAAGACCGCGCGCGCGATGTTCAGCGGTGGTGCGCGTGCGGTGTTCAGCGGTGCGGCTGGCGAGGCCTGATCTGTGCCGCCGAGCTCAGCGGCGCGATGGGCGAGGCCTGACGGCCGACGACGAGCCTGAGCGGTGCGGCATGCGAACTCGCGGCGGCGACCAGTACCAGCACCACCCCCAGCAGCACAGCCCACATCGCCACCCGGTCAGGGCGAAAGCCAGAGCGCTCATATGCGCGGGGCGGCCGACGTGCGCCTGCGGACGAGCGCGGTCCGCCTGAGGTGCGCGATCTCGAGCTTGACCGCACGGCCCAGGCCTCGGCGCCCACGCCCCGGATGGTGACCGTCCGGCGTCCCGGAACCCCAGCGCCTCCGTGGCTCGCCGCCGTAGATCCGGTGGTCGGTGTCGGGCGCGGGCGCGGGCGCTCACCGGTCCGCTGGGTGTGCGGCTCTGGCTGTGGGGGCCACGGGTCGCCGACCACCGCCTGCTCGCTGGGCACCGGTACGCCTGCCTGGGGCATCCAACCGTCCTCTTTCTCGTGCTTGCGGGGTTAGCTGACGGACTCGCGCCGAAAGAGCGGCGCTACGCGAAAGGCGATTAGCCCCAACAACTTGGTTCCCCCGCTTCCTCTCCGCTCGGCCTGACGGCTGAGCGGAAACGGGAATTCAGCGTTACGGACTAGCGATGTTACCAGCGGCCTCAGACGCCACGCCGCCCGCCTGGCGCTACTCCTGGCCGGCCACCTTGGCCACGAACGCGGCCACATCCTGCGCGTCCGTGCCCTCGACGATGTCGGCTGGCATGTTTCCCTGGCCGAGGCATGTCTCCGGCGAGCTCGTGGACGGCGGGCTCTGCAGGCACCCGTTTTGGAGCGTGTGCAGTACGAGCTCCGCGGGCGCCTTGAGCGTGTCCAGGTTGGGTCCCACCTTACCGATCGCGTTGGCCGCGGCGAGCGTATGGCAGACGGCGCAATGCACGCCGAACAGCTCTCTACCGGTCTTCTCCGAGGCGTTCAGCGTCAGCTCCCCGACCTTGCTGTTGGCATTGGCATGGTTGCCGATCAGAAGGCCCACCGGCAGCGCCACTCCGAAGCCCACATAGATGATCGCCAGGGTCACTCCGACCGTTTTGCGTCCGCCTCGGGACCGCGTCTGGAGGGTCGCTCGGGCACCGCCGAGCCCGCCGCGAGCAGCGACGAAGAACAGACTCAGCCCGAGCACGACCCAGAACGCGACAAATAAGAAGACCGCAAGCACTGCGGCGGGACCATATCGCGCGGGACGGTGAGATGGGCTAGTGCATCATCATCGCCGCCGTCCGGACGCGAAGCTCATCACCGGCGGCGCCACGGCGCGGAAGTCCTCGGCCTCCGTATCGGCGGTCTGCTGCTCGGCGAGCCCGCGCCGCACCTGCTCGTCGAGCATCGAAAAGTCCTTGACCTCGGCCAGCAGCTGGTCGGGCGCCGCGATCGAGCCGACCCGATCGACGAGCACGTTGATCGCCCCTCCTGCCGCGGCGAAGCGCTCAAGCTTTCCCTCCACGAGCATCAGCGGCTCGGTCCTCACGGTGAGGCGATGACGCTCGTAGATGTGGGGCGGGATGATCAGATTGATCGTTCCGTATTCGTCCTCGAGCAGCACGAATACGACGCCCTTGGCGGTCCCTGGGCGCTGGCGGGCCACCACCAGTCCTCCCGCCGTGACGCGTCTGCCGTGCGTGAGCATGTCGAGATCCCGGCTGGTCACCGAGCGCGCGGGTAGCCGCTCGCGCAGCAGCGCGAGCGGATGCGCGCGCGTCGTCAGGCCGGTGGCTCCGTAGTCGGCGAGCATCGACTCCCATCCGGAGAGCCCGCTGAGCGCCGGCGGCGCGGGTAGGTCAAGCGGCAGCGCCAGCTGGACGCCGCCGGGCACCTTGCGCCCGCTGCTCGAGCTCGGGGGCCGGTTGCCGGCCACCCCGAGCTGCCACAGCGCGATCCGCCGCGCGAATCCAGCCGGCACCCCCTCGACGAGCGAATCGCAGGCCCCTGACCAGGCGAGCAGCTCGAGCGAGGCGGCGCTCGAACCGGCGCGGGAGGCGAGGTCTGAGAGGCTGCGAAAGCGCCCACCGGCGTTGCGCGCGGCGACGAGCTCGGCCACCTCCTGTGCGCGCACCCCACGGACGTAGCCGAGGCCGATCCGGACGGGCCCCACGGTGCCGGCATCGAGCGGGGATGCGGCATCGGCCTGAGCGGCGCCGGCCTCAGGCTGTGCGGTGTCGGTGATCTCACACTCCACCTCGCTTTCGTTCACGTCGGGGGGGTGGACCTCGATCCCGCGTCGCTGCGCTTCGTGCACCAGTGCGTCAGAGGGGTAGAAGCCCATCGGCTGCTCGTTGAGCAGCGAGCAGAGGAATTCAGGGCCGTAGTGGACGCGCAGCCAGGTCGATTGGTAGGCGAGCAGGCCAAAGGCGGCTCCGTGCGCCTTGGGGAAGCCGAAGCCGGAAAAGCCCTTGACCATCGCGAACACCCGCTCGGCGGTCTCGTCATCCACGCCGTGCAGACGCTTGGCGCCCGCCACGAAGTGCTGATGGTGAGCCTCGATCGCGGCCTCTGAGCGCTTGCGGCTCATCGCCCGCCGCAGCCCCTCCGCCTCCCCGGGCGAGAAGCCGGCAAACGTGATCGCGACCTCGAGCACCTGGTCCTGGAAGATGATCGTGCCGAGCGTCTCGCGCAGCACGGGCTCCAGCGAGGGATGGTCGTAGGGGACCTGAAAACCGGGGTCTTCGCGCAGTCGCTGGCGGCGCGCGATGTAGGGGTTCACCGCTCCGCCCTGGATCGGACCGGGGCGCACGATCGCCACCTGGATCGTGATGTCCTGCAGGTTCTCCGGGCGCGTGCGGCGCAGCGACTGCATCTGCGCTCGGCTCTCGATCTGAAACACGCCCGTCGTGTCGGCGGTCTGGATGCACTCGTAGGTGGCCGGGTCGTCGTAGGGGATCCGGGATAAATCAACTCGCTCGTTTCGCGTGCGGGCGATCAGCTCGACGCAGCGCTCGACCGCCGAGAGCATCCCCAGTCCGAGCAGGTCGATCTTCAGAAAGCCGGCGTCAGAGCAGGAGTCCTTGTCCCATTGAACGATCTGGCGGCCGTCCATCGCGGCCGGCACGATTGGGCAGCAGTCGAGCAGCGGACGGGTGGCGACGATCATCCCGCCCGAGTGCTGGGAGAGGTGACGCGGGAGCCCGTGGGCCTGCTCGGCCAGGCGCGCCAGCCACGCCCAGCGGCCGGTGGAACCCCTCTGGCCCGCGCGGGGGGTGCCCCGGCGCTCGGATGGGCCCGGAGCCGCGGCACCCGAGTCGCCCGATCCGAACGCGCTCTCGATGTCCCGGGTCACCTCGCGCGCGTCCCATCCCTCGCTCCCGCGCGCCACCCGCTCGATCTCGCCCGGCGGCAGCCCCAGCGCCCTGCCGAGCTCACGGATCGCACCGCGGGCGCGATAGGTCGGAAACGCTGCCACCAGCGCCGAGCGATCGTGGCCGTAGCGCTCGTGGATACGGGGGATCAGCGTCGCACGGATGTCGCGCGGGAAGTCGAGGTCGATGTCGGGCAGCGAGGTCAGCTCCTCGTTGAGAAAGCGCCCGATCAGCAGCTCGTTGGCGATCGGATCGACATGTGAGAGCCCGGTCAGGTAGCAGACGATCGAGGAGACGCTTGAGCCGCGACCGCGTCCGGGCGGCAGTAGCGCGCGAGCGCTGTCGGGCCCCCGCACCTCGGCCGCAACCTCGCGGGCGAGCTCGAGCAGGTCGTGGTGCAAAACGAAGAAGCCCGAGAGGTCAAGTGCCTCGATGATCCGCAGCTCCTCGTGCAGGCGCGCGCTCGCGCGGTCTCGCACACCGTCTGACGGTTTCGCATATCGCTCGTGCAGGCGCGCATCGCAGAGCTCCGACAGCCGGCGCATCGCCTGGTCATCCTCCGCGCCGGGATATCGATAGCCCAGGTCGCTGCCCAGATCAAAGTGCAGGCTGTCGGTCAGGCGCTCGGTCTCGGCCACCGCGTCGGGATATTCAGGGAAGCGGGCCGCCATCGCTGCCGGCGAGGCGAGCACGTGACTGAAGTTCCCCCGTCGCTGTGGCTCGGAGGCATCGAGCGTCGTATGCAGGCGCACGGCGACGAACGCGTCCTGCAGCGGAGCGCGCGAGCGCGCGTGTGCGTGCACGTTTCCGGTCGCCACACAGGCCACCCCGAGTCGCTTGGCGAGCGCCGACAAGCGCCGGTTGCGCGTGCGGTCATCGCGCAGGAACGGGCGCTGGAGCTCGATCCGCAGCCGCTCTAACCCGAATGCCTCCAGCAGGCGTCTGAGCGTGGGCTCGTCGTGGACGCCGCGCAGCGCGCAGCCGCTCAGGCAGACCAGCCCAGCGGCGTGCTCGATCACAGTGTCCAGCGAAGTCGACGGTAGCGACGGCGGCGCTCCCGGCCGGCCGAGACGCGTGTGCGCGTGCGCACGGGTGAGGATCCGGCAAAGGTTGGACCAGCCGCCGGCGTCCTGCACCAGCAGGGTCAGATGGCGGCCGTCCTCGAGGTCGATCTCGGCGCCGTGGATCGGCCGCAGCCCCAGCGCCCGCGCGGAGACGGCGAATTCCATCGAGCCCGAGACCGTGTTGTGGTCAGTCAGCGCCACCGCCTTGTAGCCGAGCGCCAGCGCAGCCGGCACCAGCTCGTCGGGCAGCGAGGCGCCGTCGAGAAACGAGAACGCCGAGTGGCAGTGCAGCTCCACGTACATGGCCGAACATATGTTCGCACTTACGGCGGCGCATCGCGCCGCAACCCGGTCGAGCTCTTCCAACCCACCCGCTCCGAGGTCAGGCCGCAAAATCTCCTTGACACCTTATTAGTGGCTGCTAATGTTCGGACATAGTTAGCACTCACTAATAATCGAGGAGGCGTGCACATGGCCAAGATGACAGACACCCGCCGGAGGGGCTGGACCCTCGCGATCGTCTCGATCGGGCTGTTCATGGTAGTGCTGGACAACCTGGTCGTGACCGTCGCCCTGCCGAGCATCCATCGCGATCTCGGCGCGTCGATCCAGGCGCTGGAATGGACGGTCAACGCCTACACGCTGGCCTACGCGGTGCTGCTGTTGACTGGGTCCGCGCTGGGCGACAGGTTCGGGCGAAGGCGTATGTTCATGGCCGGGATCGCGCTGTTCACGCTGTCCTCGGCCGCCGCCGCACTGGCCCCGAGCACCGATCTGCTGATCGCCGCGCGGGCCTTGCAGGGGACCGGGGCTGCGATCGCCACCCCGCTCACGCTGACGCTGCTGGCCGACGCGTTCCCGCCGGAGCGACGGGGGCTGGCGCTGGGCGTGTGGTCGGGGATCAGCGGCGTCGCGGTGGCGCTGGGGCCGCTGGTCGGCGGCGCAGTCGTGCAGGCCGCATCCTGGCACTGGATCTTCTGGATCAACGTCCCGATCGGTGCGCTGCTGGTCCCGCTGGCCGGCGCTCGCCTTGCCGAGAGCCACGGGCCTTCGCGCCGGTTGGACCTACGCGGACTGGCGCTCGGATCGACGGGTCTGTTCGGAATCGTCTTCGGCCTGGTGCGCTCGCAGTCGCTGGGCTGGGGTAGCTCCGAGGTCCTGGTCGCGCTCGGCGCCGGCATCCTGCTGATCGTGGCGTTCGTGGTCAGCGAGCTGCGCACATCGGAGCCGATGCTGCCGATGAGCTTCTTCGCGAGTCGCGGCTTCGCGGTCACCAACGTGGTGTCGCTGGCGATGTACTTCGGCATGTTCGGCTCGATCTTCTTCCTCAGCCAGTTCCTGCAGAACGTGCTCTCCAACACGCCGCTGCAGGCCGGGATCAAGCTGCTGGTGTGGACCGGTGCCACGATGATCGTCGCGCCGCTGGCCGGGTTCTTCTCCGAGCGGCTCGGCAGCCGGCCGTTTCTGATCGCCGGCCTCGGACTGCAGGCGATCGCGCTCGGATGGCTGGCCGAGATCGCCGGCCTGCACACCACCTACGCGAGCATGATCGCTCCGTTCGTGCTGGCCGGCGCGGGAATGGCGCTGGTGTTCGCCCCCGCGGCCAACGCGGTGCTGTCCTCGGTGCGGGTCGACCAGGCCGGTCAGGCCTCCGGCGCCACCAACGCGATCCGCGAGCTCGGCGGCGTGCTGGGGGTGTCGGTGCTGGCCACGGTGTTCACCAGCCACGGTGGCTACGGCTCACCGCAGGCATTCGTCAACGGCCTGCTGCCGGCGATGTGGATCGGTGCGGCGGTGCTCGCCGGGGGCGCGCTGATCGCGGCGTTGCTGCCGTTCAGCACGCGGGCGGCCGCGGCAGAGCAGGCGGTGGCGCAGGAAGCCGAGCTCCGTCAGCCCAGCGGCGCGGATCTCGCCCGCGTGGCAGCCTGAGCTTGCCCTAGGATCGCGGGCGATCGTCATGGCCATGGCATCGAAACCAGAGGCGGCATCCCGTCAGCGCATCCCGGCGTCCGAGCGCCGGGATGCGCTGATCGAGGCGGCGGTTCACGAGTTCGCTCACGGTGGATTGCACGGGACGCCTGTCGATCGCATCGCGCGCCGGGTCGGCGTCGCGCAGCCCTACGTGTTCAGCCTGTTCGGCAGCAAGCGCGAGCTGTTCCTGGCCGTCGTCGAGCGCGGCTTTGAACTCGTCGGCGAGACGTTCACCAGGGCGGCGGCCGAGTTCGACCCGGCGATCGCCCTACCGGACACCGACGTGACGACCGCCATGGGCCAGGCCTACGTCGAGATGCTCTCCTCCCACCGTGACTATCTGATGCTTCAGCACCAGGCCTACGCTGCGTGTGACGATGAGGTGATTCGCGATCGCGTGCGCGCCTGCTACGCGCGGCTGGTCGCCCACGTCGAGCGTCTGTCGGGCGCGGCGCCGGAGCGCATCGACGGGTTCTTCCGCTACGGCATGTGGCTCAACGTCGCGGCGGCGATGGGCGTCGAGGACCTGTCGGTGGGGTGTGAGTGGCTGCGGGCCGAGGCGGAATCGGCCCAGGACGCCGGCGCCGGTCAGTCGGCGGGCGCGGCGCCGGCTCCGGCGGCCTGACTCTCCGGATAGCGCGGCAGGCCGTCGTCGGGCAGCGGCTCCCAGACGGCCGCGTAGGCGATGAACTGATGCGCGCCAGGGCGGATCCCGGGATCTGAGTCAAACGCTCCGAGCCGCACGCCGACGCGGTGGGCGTCGTTCGGATTGCGGCTGAACAGCGCCGAGCCGCACTCGCCGCAGAACCACTTCTCCGCGCCGCCCTCGGGCTTCCAAGCGCGCAACCGATCCTGGCCCCGGGTGATCGTGAATGAATCCGCCGCGACCCGGGCACTGGCTGAGGCGGCGGTGCCGGTGCGCCGCTGGCAGCGGGTGCAATGGCAATAGACGGCCGATTGGAGCGCTTCGGTCACCTCGAAGGCGACCGCACCGCAGCCGCACGCGCCGGTCAGCCGGGAGCTCACGCCGCCTCCCGCTGGGTCAGATCGCGCTCGGGCTCGATCTGCCAGCGGTGCGCGACCGCCACCAGTCGGTCGTCGAGGCTCCAGCGGTCGGGCTTCTCCTCGCCGGCGTGCTCGGGGCTGGCGCCCTTGAGCGCCATGCTGCCCGTGTTGTCACCTAGTGCGCGGATCGCCTGCACGTCGGATGGGGTCAGTCGAAGCTCAGGTGGGATCGCAGCGATCTCGGCGCGCTTGTCCTCGATCGTTCGCGCGCCGTCCCCGACCTCCTGGATTAGCGTCGGCGCCACGCACCCGACCGATTCGTGGGCCAGGTTCCACTGACCGGCGAGCTGGATCATCGTCAGGCCCGCGCGCCGGGCGATCGGCCGCATTGGGTCCAGCCGGGCGCGCCCGGCCTCGATCCAGCCGGAGGGACGGAAGCTCCGATGATCCTTGGGCGCCAACTGCTGTCCCGGGCGCAGATCGTCGAAGAACAAGCCACCGTAGTCCACCACCCGGGTGATCACCTTGACCTCGCTGGCCGCGGCGGCGGCCAGACACAGCTCACCCGGCCAGGGCTCAAGCGGATTGAGGATCACCATCGCCCAGTCGATCAGCCCACCGAAGCGCTCCAGGCAGTCGATCACGTCAAGCGTGAAGCCGTTCGCGGGACCGGGGGCGATGCCGATCATCCGTGTCAGGCCCGCGTCGCGCAGCCCCGCCATCGCCGCCCACACGGCCTCGCTGGTATAGCCGGTGCGGTCGGGGTTATGCAGCAGCAGTAGATCGAACTGGTCGATCCCGCAACGCCGCAGGCTCTGCTCGGTGGCCATCCGCAGATAGCCGGGATACTGGGCGGGGGCCCTGAGACGGGGATCGGTGAAGCGCGGAAAGCCCTTGGCGCCGTCGCGCTCCCCGGTGTAGAAGTCGTGGCCGACCGCGCCGACCACGCACAGCTCCGAACGGTCGCGGCCGGCGATCACCCGGCCGAGCATCCGGTCGGCGTCGCCGGTGCCGTACACATCGGCGGTGATCACCGTCCGGATGGACTGATCGGGGGTGATCAGCGCCATGAAGCGGTCGTCGTCGAGCGGCTCGCCGAAGTGCATGAAGCGCCCTCCGCTCCAGGTGCCGACGGCGACTGGCCCGGGATCGATCGATACGCGCGGAGCGGTCATCTCGAAGCTGAGTCTAGTGCGGGGCCTGAGGTCTCAAACGGGCGCTCGAAAGGGTCCTCATCGCTGCCGCCACCAGGTCCCGTTCTCCAGGTTCTCGAACACGACTTCGTCCCGTCCGCACGTGGTGACGATCTCCCAGTAGCGGCGCCGCAGTGGGCGCTCGGTCCACCAGCGATCATCCACCAGCCACGACTCCCGGACGGCGTCCACCTCCCGGTGGGCAACGGTTAGCGGTTGGCCGTCCTCACGAGCACCGACGGACACGCGGCGAGGCACCGACAGGCGCCGTGGACCACTCATCTCAACCCTCTTCTCATTACACAAAAATCGTGTAATGACTACTCAGTAGATGTGTAAAGAGGGAGCTCGCTCCGGCCATCATCCCTCAAATGGCGTCAGCACGGCACGACGCTCCGGGAAGCGCGAGTCTGGATCGACCTCCAGCACGCGTAGCGCGGCGTCGGAGCCGGCGGCGGCGCGGACCTGACGGATCGCCTCACGCAGGCGCTCGGCGCGAGCTGCGGCCGGGTCCTCCAGCAGCGCGCGCTGATCGCTGGCGGGAGGTCCGAAGCGCTCCACCGCCAAACGCAGCGCCTCCGCCGGAGCGGGCATCAGCGCCAACCGCGGCGTCAGCCCCAGACGCATCCGCACCGGATCCGAGAGCGCCTCGCGAAAGACGAACTGCTCACGCCAGGTTCCGCCCTGCTCGACGAGCACCGCCGAGATCACCACCGAGCGCAGCGTTCG
>OBLU010006396.1_pt1 | contig 10489 bp, 15 predicted proteins | sample 1518681 | NCBI WGS metagenome assembly OBLU01 (sample SAMEA3539304, study PRJEB22396) | soil metagenome | biome: tundra; feature: field; material: soil | place: USA | collected 2010-05 | depth 0.15 m
TAACTGCTATCCGGGGTAAGGCGCGCACAGAGTGCGCCATATGCGAAACCTGCAATACCCGCATTCAGAGCGGCTTTCCGCTATGTGGCTGATTTTGTTCGCGGGGTCGTAGTTCAGTTGGTTAGAACGCTGCCCTGTCACCATATCTCATAATTATCTTGCACTTAGACCCCTTGTGGGCGATCATGTAGGCGGTTCAGACGAGGAACCGCCCGATGCCTAGAATTTCGCGGGTCAAACTCTTCAAACGAATAAAAATCAGCGAAAAATGGATGCTTGCCGAGGCCCTGTTTGACAGCAGGGGCCGGCTGCGCCGCGACCATGTGCGCGTGCAAGGGAGGGACGAAACCCATCCCGAGGGCAGCTACTTCATCGAGTGGTGGGATGGAGGCAAACGTTACCGCGAAGCGGTCGGGCCGAATGGCTTTGAGGCTGCCGACAAGGCCCGCATCAAGCAGGCCGAACTCTCCGCCGTTCGTAACGGAATTCTCCCGGCACCCGTTATTCCGGAACCTGAACCGGAGCGCATCACCGTCGCCGATGCGCTCACCCGTTACAGCGATTACATTCAGTATCACCGCTCGTTAAGAACCTTCCGCACCTACCGGCCGATCCTCGCTTCGTTCAGGAATTTCTGCAGCCGTCCTTATATCGACGAAGTGGACCGGGAGGATCTGCTCGCCTTCGCCACGCAGTGCATGAAGCAGGGACAGAAAGGCAAGAGTGTTTACAACAAGCTTGTTGTTCTCTCCCAGGTTCTCAAGCAGCACGGAAAACCGAAGGTGCTCAAGACCGCCGACTGGCCAAGTTTCGTTGAAACAGTACGGCCGATCTACGAGGATTCCGAACTGACGAAATTATTCAAGGCCTGCACCGCGACCGAAGAAGCCCGCTTCAAGTTTTATCTCATGTCCGGATTCCGCGATGCCGAGGGCCGGTTCGTCACCTGGCGCGATGTCGATTTCAAACACATGGCGGTGCGCGTCACGGCAAAACCGCACTGGGGATTTCATCCGAAGAACTGGGAGGAGCGAGAAGTCCCGGTCCCGCAGAAGCTGATCACGATGCTTCAGAGATTCCGCCCGGCAAATACAACCCCGGATGATCCGCTATTCCCGAGCGCAACCGGCCGGCCCGACGGCGCCATGCTGGAAAAGCTCAAATCCGTGGTCTGGCGTGGCAAGTTGAATTGCGGACACTGCGCTGTCTCTCACAAGCTTGAGAGCGGCACCATCAAAGTCAATCGCTGTGCCGATGGCCCCTTTTGCGGACGCTGGTTCCTCCACAAGTTCCGCCACACCTACGCCACACGGCACCTGCAGGACGGCATCGACATCCGAACGCTTCAGCAGTGGATGGGACACCGCGATATCGCCTCGACCATGGTCTATCTGAAGGGGGTCAGGAACAGTGACATCCAGGTGCGTCTGAACAAGGGTAGTCTGGCCGCTTTCGCATAAAACTCGCTGCACGGTGCGGATTCCAGAATCCCCTTTTCCCGTTTCCCCCAAAGGGGGAAAGCCGGGGTGGGCGGGAGACCCCCACGCCGCCAAAACCATGCGGCTCCCCCTCACAAGAGGAGTTTCAAAACGCTTCACTGAAACCCCCCTTGTAATCCCCCCAACAGCAAACCCGCGCCTTACAAAGAGCACCGAAAGGTTCGCAAAGACAAATGCTCTTCAAATAAGACGGGTGGCGAGGCCACGTCGGCCGGGCAAGAAATGGCCATTGCACTTCACTTCGTGACAGAAGCCCCCATATCCGATATTGTGGAAGAAAGAAGGAGCCGCAGCCATGAACGTGACCTTAAACCTAGATCCTGAAGTAGAAAAAGGCCTGATGGCGCGAGCGCATGCGCGGGGCGTCTCGCTGGACGACTACCTTCAGGAACTTGTCGCCAAGGAAGCGGGCTTGCCCGTCGCCGCAGAGGCGCGCCCAATTCACAAGCGGTTCGATAATCTTTCCGACTTACTCCTCAATTCTCCCTTTGCCGGAGCAAATCTCGATCTGGAGCGATCCAAAGACTATCCGCGCCCGGTTGATCTTGCATGAGCGGTTTCCTGATCGATACGAACGTTCTGTCCGAGTACAATCGGTCGGGAGGCCCCGATGTTGGCGTCAAGCGCTGGCTTGAGACAACGGATCGTCAATCTCAGCATGTGAGCGTCATCACCCTGGCCGAAATTCAAAAGGGAATCGAGCTGCTTGCCGACGGCAAGCGCCGCGCCCAACTTGAACAATGGCTCAAGCAAGACCTGGAAGCATGGTTTTCTGGTCGCATACTTCCAGTGGATCGCCAAGTGGCCGATCGCTGGGCATCGCTTGTGGCGCAGGGAGCACGGACAGGAAGGCCTCTGCCAACGGTCGATTCGTTGATTGCGGCGACTGCGCTTGCCTACGATCTAACCATAGTTACCCGGAACACGCGGGATTTCGAGGGCATCGGTGCGACCATCATCAATCCGTGGGAAGCCAATCAATAAGGATCCGAAGGTTATCCAGACCATCGTCGATCCCGCTGCATCCGGTAACCACTCCATCGACATTCAAGTCTTCTGGCCGGATGGTGCAGGACCGCCGCCGTCTATCGAACTCTGCCTGCATAAGCGGGAGAAGCAGGTACAGCATTTGATTCGGCAGTGACCGTCATCACTGACAGGGAAGACAGGAACCTACTAACCTCGCAGCGAGGAAGCGATGGAACGACGCTCTGGTACGTCGCTTCAAACTGGGCTGTAATAGCCAGAGAGAGGTGGAGTGTGGCGAAGTTTGGTGATGTGTTCTCAACAACTCTAAAAGTGATTGGTTCTCTTTTTCTGGTCTCGATTGTTATTGGTGTCATTTATGCAATCGTTGCTGGCATTGGTAGCATTGGTGGCAGCTCAACTTCGTCCAGTCCCGATTACAAAGACACTTACTTAAACAGTAGGACATACTACGACGAGAAAGCCGACACGGCACCGACCAAAATGCCTTTGAGTAAATGGAAGAACGTTGTTGCCGACGAGGTAAGAGGACATTGCATAAGAGAGGGCATGACCTCTGCAGAAGTTGAAAAGGCTGTGGGCAAACCAATGACCGCGAAGACTGTTGCTTACGAGCAGGGCAGCAAGGCTGACGTCTGGGAGTACACAACGAGGGAAGCAGTTAACAAGCCTTGTACGAAATACGATGGTGAAAAGTGTGTCGATCCAACCGAATACGAGACAAAAACGGCCACCCTGTACTTTAGTCCTAATGGACATCTCACGTACCCATACCTCAGTGGCACCCTGAAGATAGACGTAATGGATTACGACTTCGGCGATTGTCATTGAAGAGAACTTGGATTAGTAAGCCCCAAGGACCTCGGAGTTTGATTTATGGCTGAGATCACCACATTGCATTACCTGGTTGTTGCGGCGGCGCTATTCATCATCGGCACGGCCTGAGCGATCTCGGTACGGTCTCCAGCCCCAGCACGTATGCGGGACAAGCCACTGACGTAATCTGCGATCGCCTTGCGAGCCGTACGCCTGATCCGCACTTAGACGCTCTGACGCCAGAACCTGAGTTCGATTTCATACACTGTGTGCGGTCGGGCTTGCAGTGCTCTGAGCAGACGATTCTTCACTTCCTCCGGGTCCATTTGGCCTCCTTTTGAAAAGTCGAGATTGATGGAGAAGAATAACGGGCATTAGGTCCCGGATAAACGCCGCCATACCGGGCAGCTATATCGAGGTGGACATACCCGCCGAGTAAACGGCGGAAAAGGCAAAGACGACAGCCGCACAACAAGCGCCGCTTTCCGAATTGCCGCCCCCGTATCGTCACCGCGCCCATGCGTGCAATCCTGCGACACTTCCGGGAGCTTGCGGCGTGCTTGACGCATCGGTACCTACTGGAAACGCTGTTGCTGGCACGGCCAGTATTCAGCAAAAGCCTGAGCCGCGACGCCGGAAATGATTTACCCTCTAACTAGGTGGCGAGGCGTAGCGATGAAGAAAATTGTACCGATGGAGCTTGTCGTCTTGCTGATTGCGGTCATTGCCTACAGCGCGCACGGCACTGACGTTCCCCATGACGTACAGTCACTTGCTGACGGTTTCTACTATCAGAGTTCGCAAGGATGGAAGAAGCTGGAGCCGATCTCAATGGCTGGCGGGGGACTCAAGCATGTCGGCAAGATGTTTGTGCCCGGACTCACTCCGCAGATGGTCTGGACGTTTCATGGCGCGGAGGCCCCAGTGCAGATCGAAGATAAAAGGCCGACGTTTTGCATCAAAGAACTACCGTCTCTCGCTGATGTAGCTGGCCGTTCTGGGCGGGACCTGATAATCGTGCGGTTGGATAAAAAGAAAGATCACCGCGAACTGCAAACAACCAGCGGCGGAAATATGTTCACGTTTAAGGCTGGCATTGGCAAAGATCGACTGCCGGACATTACCACGAAGACAGTGAGCGATGGCGTTTTCGTCGTTACCCCCAACGAAGACTTGAAGCCTGGAGAATACATGCTAACTTTCGCTGCGCTAGGCAACAGTGGATACGACTTCGGGATCAAGCAATAACGGAGGGTGCCAAGATATTTGGCTCGGCTTTTTGATTTCCGATCAGAATCGAAACAGAGGACACCACGCATGGAACAAATCATCATCGGCATCCACGCCAAGCTGACGAAGGATGGCGCGAAGGACATTGACTTGCTGGTTCACAGCCACTACATAGGGCGTCCCTCGCCGTGTGTTGTTATAACGGATTGGTCAACCCGGAGCGGCATCGGCGGTTCTATTGACAGTCTCGACCAAATATTCGACCTCGAAGTCGCCAAGCATCCTGGATACAGTGTCAAAGAGCGCGTGAACCTCGTCGCAATCAAGAATCCGGAATCGGGCCGGGCAAATGGCAACTGATATTCCCGTCCGCGCCGGGTGGCGCGCACGAGGGCAGGGCGTAAGACTACATGGGTCCAAACTCAGGACGAATGGAACCATGAAAATCCGCTAATGTGACGCGCCTTTTTTAGGTTCCTGACTCTGAAGCACGGCCGAAACTCGCTCAGGCTCATCTAGTCGGAGCCGAAGAATCTCTTCCTTCGGAACACCGATATCTCGCAAGTACAGCACAAATCGTGCACTTATCTACTGCACCGTGCCTCTCGACGCCGCAGCTTGAGCTTTTCTCCAAGCAGGAATTGCGTTGAAGTCCCATCGCTCAATTTGTGGGCACCTGGTTTCCGGCAGCGAAAACAAGTTGAGCGCCTTTAGGCAAAGAGCCGAAAGCGTAACGCTGAGACTCAGGCAGTAGCCTATTGTTCGCTCATACTTGTGGCAAATTCGACGGATATGCAGATCGTCCAGGCCTTCTCTGATCCGAATACCGGTCGTTTCCTGCTCCCAAAGAAAGGTCAGTGAATCGACAGTCGGGTGGCAAATCCCGCAGAGTTCGTCGTATAGCTCATTCAATGCTTCGCGCTCATCATCCGGTAGCCCAATGCTGTTCCGGTAGTCCTTTGGTGCGCGGGCGATGTGACTGTCCGGGGTCATCTCCTTCTCGCTCTTCCCGACTTTCCGTGCGTATATGAAGTGAATGAGGCGGTCCTCGAATTCTTGATTAATGCCGAACTTGTCTGCCGAACGGTTGAGCGCGGCCTCGATCACATGTCGATTCTCGGCTAGTAAACCGGGAGCCTGCCTCAGTGAATACCAAGCGTCTGGCGCAGCTTCGAGAAGACCTCGCAAGCTTGCAGCGAAGGCCAAGAGGTTCGCGGGAGCATTGAAGGCACCCACACAACCCGCCTGCCACCGCTGATGCCGCATCAGGTTTAACGCGGCTGCCCAATAAACACGGAAGAGCATCTCCCGCCAGTAGATGCACATCATCTCCGATGGGCGCCCGATAGCTTGATACTCCGCTGGGTCCATGAATTCGAATCGCTTGTCAACGAAACAATGCGCAAGGTCCTTGCAGATATGCGCTGCTGCCGCACCGATCGGTCCAAACAGCTCGGCATCCACCGGATGGGCCATCTTCATCTTCTCGATCGGATCTTGTTCTGCCATGTCATTTGCGCTCTAATCGGCAACAGCTTACTTAAAAGTTTCGAAATGTGCTTGAGATCGTTTCGGGAAAAGAAGACCGTCGTACCATCCTCGCCTTCTTTGCTGTCAGTAGCGAAGGTTCCTTTCTTGCCGTCCACTCTGGATTCCACGCAAGTGAAACACTCGCCAAAGGTAGAGGGAACCTGCAGCAGCCAACGGCGATTTGTCTATGTTTCATCGAACTCCAAGGGAATCGCCCGCCCCATGGGTAAAAACCGCGCGCCTCTTCGCGCCTCTCAACTGCCAGCGTTCGCGCGCTCAGAACGTTTTTTTAAGAGTTCCTTCGCCTGGGGGCCCTTCTCCCAAAGGAACTTATCGAGCTGCTTGAAGGTGAACGACTTAAGACCGTAAACATCTCGAAAGGCAGTCACGATACGCAGAAAGACTGGATAGCCGAGATACCGAAGGTCTTGGCGAGCGAACGTTGTGAAGGAGTCTTGCTTCTTATAGCACCAAAGACAGGCATCAACATTGCTGTCGTAAATCGCATAAGCGGCGGGGTTGTGCCAGCTGCAATATTTGGTGCCGAAAGAGAAGTTATTGCGTACCTTGTCGCCGATTTTCACGTTAGCGATAAGATCAACGGCATCAGGCGAGCCAGCGTCAAGGCGGGAATCGATGCCGAGGCCAGCTATGTGGCGAGCAACCCTCTCAACGTCGATGTCGTTGATCTGTGTGGCGTAAAGCTTATTGAGAACCAGAACCTTCAAGAGTACGTGAGAGGTCTCGGTATTTCGGGGAAAACGCGCCGAGAGTTGCCCGAGTGCTTCCTCGACCAGTTGCGACTCCCGGTCGAATTTATCGCCCTCTGCTTTTACGAGTTCGATAGTAGGGGGAGGCAATCGGCTCATCATAACAAGATCGATCTTTCGTCCGCGCGCATTAACGCGAACGCCTAACGGTAGTTTACTACCATCTTCCTCCCCGTGTTTCACAAAAAGTAAGTTTTGACTCATGGCCGGAAGGCCCGTAAATCGCGGGCTTGACGTGTGTCAACAGTCCGGGTCAAAAATAGGGCGGCATGAAATACGGTTACGCCCGCACCAGCACCGACGACCAGATAATCGCGCTACAACTTGTCGCGCTCAGGCCTACCGCCGAGCGGATTGACCATGCCCGGAAGCTGATCGACCAGGGCGAATCCCGACAGTATGTGGCCAACCTTCTGAATGTGGGCCGCTCGACGCTTTACAAGGCTCTTCTCAGGTGACCGCAGTGCATGAACGGGGATACAATCGGTTTGGATCGCATGAAAGAACCGTTGAATACGTTGGTGTACAAAAGGACCCACAAAGGTGATCCTGACGAATCCCGCATTTTTGGTATTCATGATTGTATGGGTCAGGTCCGGGGCTATCGTTTTGACGCGGTAATTGGCGTCGGTGGGAAGAGTCCAGATTCTGGCTCCGAGGATATAGCTCGTAAGATAAATTGGATTGGTATAAACCCCTCTAAGAGTGAGGCCTCTAGCCCAGTATGGCTTGGCGCGAAGCGCCTCGACTGGAGCAAAACCTTCAGAGGACCTCTTGTAACGTTCGACCGCTTCGTCTTTTTGGATGAGAAAGGCCCAGACTTTAAGAAATTCGCACCAAACCTTTTCAGACATATGTTTGAAGATCAGCATGTGCGGTTTGTGATGTCACGATCCCTTCCCCGCGAGATGCGGGAAGAAGTCCAAAAACTTCTTAGGTGGGCTGAGAATCATCAGCCCAGAAACCCTGCTTCAAAGTTCGTTTGGCAGGAGGGGGACTTTACCGTTACGCTCCCCCGTGTTTGTGGAAAGAAAATTTCAGCCAGACGTAAGTGCTGACAGATGAAAGTTGCGATGCTCAGAATTGGGATCGATAGTGGATCGGGAGGAATACACGGGCCGTTATTCCTCGACGGTTCGTTCGATTACATTCCGATTCCTGATGGCTTCGGCATCGACGAACGCACATATGGCGACACGACCAGCCTGAAGCAACGGAAGCTCGTAGAATATTTCCCAGAGCCCCGTCGGGTCGCGATGGCTAATCGGTCTATCCACTTCGATCCAGAGTTCGCCACATTTACCTATGGCGACCCCACGCCGCCCAAAGCCGGTCTGCGTCATTTAGAAGAAGGCGACATGCTGATTTTCTATTGCGGACTGGAAGGCTGGGATCACAGATCAGAACCGGCACTTTATTTGATGGGGTATTTTGAAGTCCTGGTGGCAGGAAAGCCGGATGGCCTTGGCGATCAAGAGACACGCAGACTTTTTGCAAACAACTTTCATGTACGACATCAACGAGTGTTCGAGCGGCAAAGGGCCGAACTCGTATTAATCAAGGGTTCTGAGTGTAGCCGGTTGCTAAAAAAGGCAGTATGCATCAGCGTGATGGGACGTAATCGCACCGGCCAACCGCTTAAGGTACTCTCGCCCGAAATGCAACAAATCTTCGGTACCTTCAATGGGCGGCTCAGTTTTCAGCGCAGTCCCACTCGATGGGTTGACCCCGCTTACGTGACGCGCGCGGCGGAGTTCATGAGGTCGCTTCGGTAAAGCCGTCAAAGCTCCGGAAACCGAGATCCGCCTTAGCCGGACACAACCCCCTTTATGTCCGGCTATCCTGTTCATACCGCCTCCACACCGGACGCAATGGGCCCCGGCGAGTTGCCATCCGATAACTTCCTTTATCGGCTAGCAAAGAGGGCCGGATAAGCTCATGAGACACTCGGCTATTATAGAAACACTGAATGAGCGAGGCTCTCACATACCGGTGGCGTAGCTTTGACACCGCCCACATCGCGCCGGGCCAGCCCGTCAAAGCAAGATTTTTCGAGGTTCCCCCCTATCCCTACGTGGACGGCTCGACGCGCGTCACGGAATTCGACGAGAAGCACATCATCCGCTGGCTTATGCTTTCCCCGGATTCCCGCGAGCTCATCCTCGAAGAGCTGGGCTTGCCTGCCGCCGCTTTTTATTGTCCCGAGGTTGTTTCGCCGTTCTATGCGCCCGGTGAAGGCGACATTGACCTGATCCTCTGCCCGCCACTGTTACCGCGCGAGGCGTTCGCCCTCGAATGCAAGCGCATCAAGGTCGTGAGCGTAAACGCCGACCAGGACAAAATCACCAAGTTGCAAAGCATCGGCGGCGGCGTGTGCCAAGTGAAAAGGCTTTACAATCGGCACGCGTTTTTCCAAACGTATCTCGCGATCATCACGCAGGTCGATGCCACCGGCCAGGACGAGAGGAATATCCCGAGCCGCGGGGTTCGTTCCCACACGACGCCGCAACGCGGCGACACCAAGACAACGACCTTCCGGCAGATCGTCGAGTTTCCAGGCCGCGCCGAGCTTAACGACGATATTGGCATCGTCCATATCGAGATCGTGCAGCCGTCGCGTCTCTCGATCTACACGCAGGCGACCGTTGCTGTCTGCGTGCACCGCCGCGCCAAACCGCGCGAGCAGCACAACGAGGTTACCAACCGCATTCGGGAGATCATGTAATTTGATCGTCGATGGCTTCATTAATAGCCAGGCGCATGAACGTGTCTAAGGAACAAACATGAGCCACGGCAAGACAGAAGTGATGGTTCCTGAAGAAGCTGCCAAGAGAGGACCCATCATCAAGGGTGAACTCAGGTCATCCGAAATCAAAATTCCAGGAATTCTCGCCCAATTCTCGAACATCACGCCGCAGAGCAAGAAGGCCAAGATCTATCTTTATCCCACGCTGGAACAGGCGAAGCGGCTTTTGCAGGAACGCTCCCCCTTTGCCTTCACAGGGTCATTTGTTTCCCGTGAGGGTGTCGATGAGGAATGGTCATCGACAGAGATTTGGATCGAACCAGGGGTCACAATTACTCATCGAGAGATGCGCTGCCTCACTCATGTGTCTGGGAGGCTTGTTGACCTGCACGTGAAGATCGTCTCTCGAAACACACCGGAACGGGAAATGCCTAAGTCGGCTTGGTTCGTAATGAATGGATGTCTGCTTCTGCAAATACTCGCGACGCACGAGGAGCACGAAATTCGCCAGGCGAAGGAGTACGGGATTGAGCGGCCAGTCTACAGGTTCACGCTCTCCGATGGCGCGACGGCAGAGATTCGACAGATCACTGTTCAGCACAGTTTTGAGGATGAGAAGGAGATCAAGAAACGAGGCTTTGCGATCCAGGTTGACGGCATCAAAGAAGGTGAAACAGTTAAGAGGGATATTGACCGCTTGCTCATTCTCGCGTCTCTCGCCTCAAGAGAACAATCTGTCTGCTGGCATTGGAGCGCAAACGAATGCCCCAATGTGCACAAGAGGCATTGGCGTTTCGGGTTGGGCAGCAATTTGGCCAAGAGACCAGATCACGAAGAGCCGCTCGTCCTACGAGATGCCGCCCGTTTCAGCGAATTCCTTTCTCTTGCTTCAAAGAAGTACCTTAGCTCAA
>OBLU010006397.1_pt1 | contig 10488 bp, 9 predicted proteins | sample 1518681 | NCBI WGS metagenome assembly OBLU01 (sample SAMEA3539304, study PRJEB22396) | soil metagenome | biome: tundra; feature: field; material: soil | place: USA | collected 2010-05 | depth 0.15 m
GAGCACCTTCAGGTACGTCGCGAGACCTTCGAGCTGCGCCGACTGCACGTCCGCCTTTCCCTTCATCGAGGTCGCGTCCTCGGAACCGCGGGAGATCTCGAGCGCCGCCGCCCGGCGCCCCCCGTCCCAGAGCACCTCGGTCAGGTCGGCCTCGGCCGTGAAGAAGTTCTTCTGCGTCTCCGGCACCTCGAACGTTCCGAAGATCGCGACGATCTCGCGATCCCGGGCCTGCCAGTTCCCCGCGACGGAGAGAGTGGGCCAGTAAGCCGCCTTCGCCCGCGTCGTTCCCTCCCGTGAGGCGGCGAGGTCGAGCCCGGCGGCCACCGACGCCTGCGACCCTGCCGCGGCCGCCCGGAGCGCGTCGAAGAGAGTGAGCACCACCGGAGATGCCGGAGGCGGCTCCTCGGCCAGAACGCTTCCTAAGCACAGCGCGAGGGTAAGAGAAGCAAGCAATCTGTTCATGAAGGGGATTATCTGGCGCGTGCGGATCCTCGGAGGAATACTCTGGTCTGCGGTGAACGAACGGCGAAGAGTGTAGAGCGATGTCGTTTTCCGAGAGGCTCGAGAAGGTCCTTTCCCTGCGGGACGCCCTCCGGCAACGGCGGGACGCGATGGTGTCTCATGCGGTGAAGAGTCTGAGGTTCACGGTGAAGGACAGCGCGCGGGAGGTCGACGTCACGATCGACCGGCTCGGGATGTTCCTGGATGCGGCAACGCTCCTCTCGGCCCGCGCCCCGCTGCGCGGCCCGGAGAGCCGCGTGGCCCTCATGCTCGCGTACAACGGGAGCTCGTGGCTCTCGACGGCGATCACCTCGATCTACCTCGTCGGGAACCGCGTCGACGTGAAGTTCTCCTCGAAGGGGGCCGACGTCATGCGACTGACGGAGGAGATGTACCGCCCGGTATTCGGGGATGCGATCTCCTTCTACCGGGGAAGCGGACGAAGCTTTCTCGAGTACGCACTCCGGGAGCCGCGCGTCTCCGCGGCCGTCGTCTTCGGGTTCGACGAGAACATCCTCCCGTACGAAGAGGAGTTCCGGGCGGCGGGGAAGACGCTCGTCTTCGAGGGACCGGGGCAGGACCCGTTCATCGTCTTTCCGGACGCCGATCTCTCGCTGGCCCTTTCCGACCTGACCGCGGCGAAGTTCATGTACTCGGGCCAGACGTGCACGGCGCCCAAGAGGATCTTCGTCCACCGCGCGATCTACGACGACTTCCTCGACCGGTTCGAGGAGAGGGTCCGCAGCCTTGTCGTGGGGGACCCCGCCGACCCGCGGACCGACATCGGCCCGGTGGCGAGCGACGTCGCGGTCCGGCGTATCGCGGAGCAGCTCGAGGATGCGCGAGCGCGTGGAGCGAAGATCACCGTCGGGGGCCTGATCGACGGGAACCTGGTCTTTCCCACTGTCGTCCGCGAAGCGACGGACGACTTCCTCGGGATGCGCGAGGAAGTTTTCGGGCCCGTCGCGTACACGACGCCCTTCGACACCGAGGAGGAGGTCGTGCATCGGGCGCGGAGCCACAAGTACGGCCTGCGCGCCTCGGTCTTCGGCGGCGAGGCTGCCGCCCGCACCGCTGCCGCCCTGAAAGGAGAAGACTACTGCCACCCGGTCCCCGGCTTCACGTTTGGCCGGTTCGGGACGGTAGCTCTCAACCAGAGCCGGGCCGAAACTTGGCACCGGGCGTTCGTGACGAAGGCGGTCGGCGGCTACGGCTACTCGGGCTGGATCTGGGAGACGGTCGGCGGCGAGTTTCGCCTGAAGCAGGGACCGAAGCTGCTCAGCCTCGAGACGTCCCGGTGAGCCCGCGGGAGACGCCGGGCGTCACGGACTGGCGCCGAACTTCCCGCCCCGCCGGAAGCGAGCGTCACTTCGTGCTCCTCGGCCGCGGCACGATGCCCGGCACGCGGTCGGCCACCATGACGTCGAACGACTGCTCCCACGACGCGACGGCGAGACGCTTCCCGTCTGGAGAGATTGCGAACGACTCGGCGGCCGCGCGTGGGTCGAAGCCATAGAGCGGGCGGCGCGTCGCCGACGTTTCGTGTGCGGGATCGAAGACCTGCTTAAAGAGGCCGTATGCGCCCTTCGCGTCCTGGCCGACGAAGACGAGCGACTTCCCGTCCGGCGCCCAGCGCGGTCGGCCGACCGAGTTCCCCGCGAAACCGGACCTGACCGGGAGAGCGGCGACGAAGGCCGTCCGCGACCCGTCGGCGACGCTTGCGACCCTCAGCTGGTTGAGGTCCATGCGGATGGTCACCGTATAGGCCACCCAGCGCCCGTCCGGCGAGGCGTCGGGAAGAACCGACAGGTCCGAGACGATCCGCTGCGCTGCCGTCCCGTCTGGATGGATCTTCCAGATGCCGAGGCTCGGGCCGATGCCCTGCGAGTAGACGACCCAAGCGCCGTCGGCCGTCTCCGTCGGGTTCTCGGCGTCGAGGCCGGCACTCGTCACAGCTCGCGCCGCACTGCCGTCGGTTGCGGCGGTCCAGATCTCGAACGTGCCCGTCCGGTTGGAGCTCCAGTAGATCCGCTTGCCGTCCCGGCTGAACGCCGGGTCCCAGTCCTCGGCCTCGTCGTCGGTGACGCGGCGGACCATGCCGGTCCTCGTCGAGATGGTCCACAAGTCGAGGTTTCCGCTCCGCGTCGACGAGAAGAGGAGCCATTCGCCGTCGGGCGAGTAGGTCGGCTGCCGGTCCGCGCTGTTCCCTTGCGTCAGGGCGCGCACGCCGCCCGCGACGCTGGCGCCTGCCAGGGCTACCTCGCCGATGTTCTCTCGCGCCGATCGCGCGTCGTAGACGAGCCGCCCGGCGCCGAGGATGTCGAGCACGTCGGCGTTCACGGGCGTCCAGAAGAGCGTCCGCGCCGCCCCCCCCATCACGTCGCGCACGGTGACACGCCCGGCGCCGGCGGTGATCGCCGCCACGGCCGACTTGCTCCCGGAGTGGACGATGCGATCCGTCTCTCCGACCCAGGCCGGCGACGAGAGGCCTGTCAACCCCGTCGGAAGCTCCCGGACCTTGCCCGTTTCGACGTCGAGCACGAAGAACGACTTGACTGCGCCGCCCGAGCCCGTCTCCGAGCAGATGATCTTGCGACCGTCGGCCGACCAGCGCGGATGCAGGAGCTGGCGCCCGGGCACGCGCGTGACCTCGCGCGGCACGCCGCCGTCCGCAGCCAGCAGAAGGAGGACGGAGGACGTCGAGCCGGCGCCGCCGCTCACGCGCCTCAGCGCCGCGATCCGGCTGCCCTCCGGAGCCCAATCCGCCTCGGTGACGTCCTCGACGAGCTTGCGGGGCTCGCCGCCCACGATCGCCATGCGGTACGCATCCTGCCGGTTGCCCGCCGTGCGGATGAAGACGACCTGCGAGCCGTCGGGCGCGAAGCGCGCGAAGTCGTCGGGCCCAGTCGTGAGGGCGGCCTCTCCACCTCCGCCGATTTCCTTGAGCCAAATCTTCGCGGTTCCGTCGCGGTCGGAGGTGAACGCCACGATCCTGCCGTCCGGCGATGCGGCCGGCGCGCGGTCGTGGCCGGAGTAGGTCAGCGGGCGCGTCTCGACGGGCTCCAACTCCGGGGTGCGAGCGCGCAGCGCAAGCGCCCCCGCCGCAGTCGCAAATGCGGCCGCAGCTCCCCAGGCAAGCCAAAGGGACGTTCTGCTCCCGCGCTCGCGACTCGGACGTTTCGCGCTTGGCATAGTGGGGCTTGGACCCGCCTGTCTTTCTTCGAGGGGTAATGAGCCCGAAGCGCCCACGCCGGCAAGCTCCTCGAGATCCAGCCGTGCATCGGCGATGTCGTGGAGCCTCAGCTTCGCATCCCGCTGCAGGCACTTTCGAAGGACTCTCCTCACTCCGGCCGGCGTCTGCTCGGGCAGCGCCGCCCAGTCCGGCTCCTTCATGAGGACCGCCACGAGCGTGTCGCTGACCGTTTCTCCCTCGAAAGCACGGTGACCAGCGAGCATTTCGTACAGGACGCATCCGAACGCCCAGACGTCGGTCCGTTTGTCGACGGGCTTGCCCCGCGCCTGCTCGGGACTCATGTACGCCGCGGTGCCGAGAATCATGCCCGCCGCCGTCGCCCGCGCCGTCAGCGTCGGCGAGTGCGTTACAGAAGGTGCCGAGCCCGACCCGCCGTCGCCTTCGAGGATCTTCGCCAGTCCGAAATCGAGGAGTTTGACGCGGCCGTCCGGTGTGACCTTCACGTTGGCGGGCTTCAGGTCCCGGTGGACGATCCCCTTCTCGTGCGCCGCCTCCAGCGCCTCGGCGATCTGTTTCGCATAAGAAAGAGATTCCTCGAGTGGAAGAGGGCCGGCTGCGATCTTCGTATCGAGGCCCTCGCCTTCGACGAGTTCCATCGCGAGGACGTGCCGCCCGGAGATTTCTTCGAAAGAATAGAGGATGGCGATGCCAGGATGATTCAGGCTCGCCAGCGTGCGCGCCTCGCGCCCGAAGCGCGCCCGCCGGTCCTCGTCCTCGAAGAACTCTTCCGGCAGGACTTTCAGAGCGACCGGCCTGTCGACGCGCGTGTCCGTGGCCCGGTAGACCTCCCCCATCCCGCCGGCGCCGAGGGGGGACAGGATCTCGTAGGGGCCGAGACGAATGCCGGCGGATAACAATTTGCTGCGGGCGAGTCTACCCCCGACGGCTCATGTATTCGCGGCAAGCAACTGGCCTTTAATGCGTTGCGTTGCTACGGCGCGCCCGCAGGTGGCATTTGGCTTCCTTCGCCTTCTTCGGTTCCTCCCGCTTCGCCACGCCTCACCGCCCCGGAGGCACCGGCGTCATCGAAGGGGCCGTCATCACGGGACTGGGGGCCGGGGTCGTGGAATAAGGCGCCGTGGGCGTCATCTGAGCACCCGGCGTCCGGCGGCGTCGAGCGGGCTTCCCGCTCATCGGCGGAGTCCCGGCCATCGGCGGAGTACCACCCATCGGCGGAGTCCCGGCCATCGGCGGAGTCGCCGAGGGGGTGATCGTTTCCAGCTTCAGCACGGACGGTGTCGGGGTGCCCATCGCAGACGGTGTCGACGACATGGGCGGAGTTCTTTCCTGCGCGATCGCGACAACCGCGAAAGCCGCACCGAGCGCGGCGACGACGATGAAATTCTTATATTTCATGAAGGCCTCCGGATAGGCTAATGCAGCACGCGTGCCAAGAATCGAGAGGACCCTTGAGGGCGCCGTGTGGGCAGCCCCGAATAGGACTACATTTTCCCGCCGCGAGGCCATCTCGGCGGGGCCTTGGCATCGGACCGTGTGTAGAGAAGAGAACGCAAGGGTCTTACTGATGAGCCGTGATCAAGCATGAGGAGTCCTCGCGGCTTCTCGCCACTGCGAGCGAGCCCGCCTTGCGTGACGGCGCCGCTCGTGACCGGCTTAAGAGCCGGTGCCCGCCTGCCCGCCTTGTGCCCTCGAACCACGTCCGCGGTGACCCCTCCGCCACCACGTACACGGCGCAGCTCGTTGCTAAAAGCCATCACGGCTCCTGAAATCCTCCACGCGCCGGCCGGGTCGCTCGAACAAGAACGGAGCTATTCCGAGCCGTCCGCGCGCGTGACCGTTACGGTGCGCTCGTCGTCCTCGCCCTCGACGCGAAGCAGCCAGGGGTTGCAGCACACCTCGCAGTCCTGCACGAGGCTGCCCTGGACGTCCCGCTCGAGGTGCACGTCCACGTCCTCTCCGCAGTAGGGACAGGTGACGACGAAATCCTCTTTCATCAGCCTGCCCAGCGCCGCGTCGGCCGCCACTGAAGCCGAACGAGCGGGATCCGCGCCTCACTGATGCGCTTGCTCATGATGTCACGCTGCGGCCGTCAGCTGGGTCTCGATCAGAACTGCGCGTCGCTAAGTGACGCGCAGTTTCAGACACAGGCTCGGGCTAGCGCCCAGTCGGTTTGAACTGTCCGCTCTTCATCCCGAATGTCGGGACGGCGTGGGTGGCCTGGTCGCCATTGTCCGTAACGCCTGGGACTGCTGGCTTGGCACTCGGGAACATGCCAGCCATCGCGTCGACACCGCCCTGCGGCTTGGCCATACCGACCAGATCCTTGCGATCTTTCCGCGCTTGAGCAGTGTTCAAGCCCATGCGTTTGTCGCGATCCTCAACCATGCCAGGCATGTCTTCGCCATCGTGATTGAAGCTCCACTGGAGACGGGGCGGTCCGAGCGGGAGCGGGTCAGGTTGGTGATCTCGCATCCCTGTCATCCATGTGTGCCAAGTCTTGCCATAACTGTTGATCTTGCCCTTGAGTGCTTCCTTCTCCGCCTTGTCGGGCAGGCCAGGCATCCTCAGCTGCCCGGACAGCACTTCGAAGTTATGGGGATGCCAGTACGCCTTCTCTTCAGTGGGAAGGGTGCCGTACAGCTTCTCCGAAATGATGTACTCGACCCCCATCATCCTGGCCTCGGCTGTATTGCCGTCGAACAACACGCATTGAGCGAAGTCTTCGTTGACTTGGTTGCAGTAGTGGTGGGCTTCCATCTGCATGTTCGGGTCGTCTTTTGCGGCGTGGAAACCGTCAAAATACAGCGCGATCTTTTCGACGGGCGCCTTCGCCTGCATGGGGTGGACGCCGGATTCGAGGGCAGCGGTCTTGGCTGTCCTGCCGGCGCCGGGTGCGGTATTGCCACCTTGAGGTGGAGTGTTTCCATCCTTACAGGCAGCGACGCCCATCGCCAACGTTAGCGCCATGATGCTTGTCAATCCTCTCATTCCGTCCTCCTCAGAAAACGACGCGTGTTCCGCAAGCCCGCAGACGAACAGAGGGACACACTATCACTGCGGTGCTGGACACTCCAGACGATGATCGGCTCCCGCCTGGCGCGCCGCGGTAATCTGTTCACCGGGGACTGAAGCGGAACCTTTCTCCGGTTCCGTCGTACTTTTAGGCGTGAAGCGGACCGCGGTTCTGCTGTTATGCACCGCTGCGGCGCTCCGCGCTTCGGCCGCGCCGCACGTCGCCATTTCGCGCGCCCGGCCCGATCGCGATCGACGGGTCGCTCGACGACCCCGGCTGGCAGGGCGCGGCCGAGATCCGCGACTTCTTCGAGCTTTCGCCGGGCGACAACACGCCGCCGAAGGTCCGGACGACGGCGCTCGTGACATACGACGATCATTTCTTCTACGTCGCGATCCGTTGCGATGATCCGCGGCCCGGGGACATTCGGGCGCAGTACGTCGAGCGAGACCACGTTTCCTCCGATCAGGACTTCGCCGGCATCATGCTCGACACGAAAAACGACGGGCGCACGGCGCTCGAGTTCTTCGTGAATCCCTACGGCATCCAGGACGACTCCGTGCCACGTACGTCTTGGACAAGCGAACGTTCATCCGGCTCATCGGCCAGTACGTGAGGACCGACTTCGCGCCCAAGCGCTATCCCGTTCCCGTCCCGGCGACGACCGGCGGCTTCCAGGCGTCCGCCCTGCACTAAAGTGTGACCTGTGTGCCCGACCGTTCGGCGCTCCCTGACGCTTCCCGTCGCGGCGCTCGCGGCGGTTCTAACGGCCTGCGTGTCGTCCGATCCGCCGGTCGGTTTCGCCATGAGCCCCGAGCGGTGGAACGCGGGTGTGACCCGGCGTGGTGTCGACCCCGCCGAGGCGCCGAACCCGATGGAGACGACGCCCGCGATGCGGGCGGCGGCGAGGGAGTTCGGCAGCGCGGGTAGCGACGAGGGAAGGCTCGAGCGCCTGCGCACGGCCCTCCTCGACGGCCGCGACTTCACCTTCGAGTACGAGAGGACCTCCACGTTCTCGGCCTCCGACGCCTTCGAGAACCGGCGAGGAAACTGTGTCTCCTTCACGAACCTCCTCATTGCGCTCGCACGTTCTCTCGGTATCCAGCTTCAGGCGGCGCTCGTCTCGACGCGTGGCATTTCGGAGCGCGAGGGCGACGTCATCGTGACGTACAACCACATGGTCGCCGTTTACCCGCACGCGGGGAGTTCAGACGTCAAGGTCTACGACTTCTACCGCATGGCCGAGGAGCGAGGCCCGCGCCTCACGCTCCTCGACGACTTCTCCGTGGCCGCGATCCGCGCGAGCAACGACGGGGTCGTGCACCTCGGCCGCGGCGAGTACGCGGAGGCGGAGCACGACCTCGAGATCGCCGTGAAGCTGGGCCCGCAGCTCGGATCGCTCTACGCGAACCTCGGCCTTGCGAAATGGCGCAACGGGGACGTGGCCGGCGCCTTCGCGGCCTTCCGGAGGGGGCTCGAGGTCGAGCCCCGCTGCTCTCCCCTCCTCCAGAACCTCGCGGCTCTCTACCTCGACCAGCACAGGCCGGCCGAGGCACGGGCCGCGCTGGCCGCGCTCGACATGCACCGCGCCTCACCGTACGTTCTCATCGTGCGCGGGGACCTCGCGCTGCGCGAGGGCAATGTCAAAGGCGCGATCCGGAACTACCGGCAGGCCGCGTCCCTCGACTCGAAGATCGCCGACCCGTGGCTCGCGATCGCGCGCGCCGAGCTTGCCCGCGGGCATCGGGGCGCCGCCCACAAGGCCGCGCGGAAGGCCCTCAAGCGCGACCCCTCGAGCCCCGAGGCGCGAACGCTCGCTGCGGCGACACAGTGAGGTGTCGCTTCCGTCCGAATCCTGAGACGTCCGTCCCGGGTATTGCTCTTGCGTCCGACGCGGGAGCAAAGAGCAGGCTTCGGCCATCTCAGCCGCTTCGTGCGCAAGCTTCTCGGCCACCGGGATGCGCGCTCGACCGCGAACTACACACGGTCAATTGTGCGCCGAATCCGGCTGTCGCCTGACACGCCACCTGATGATCCCCTGCGCGATTGCCGCGCCCACTGTGTCGATCGCGACGTCCACCAGCGAAGGCGTTCGCGACGGGACAAAGCTCTGGTGAAACTCGTCGCCCGCCGCAATCAGAGACGCGACCACGATCGCGATCGTTGCCCATCGAGCCGACCATCCGCACTCCTCCGCGCGCACGGCGCGAAACGCCAGCGCCCCGAGAATGGCGTATTCCGTCAGGTGGGCGAGCTTCCGGATCACGAAGTGCAGCGGGTCGAATGTTTCCGGCGGAAGCGGATGGCCGATGATCGCTGCGATGATCGTTTGGATCACTGATCCCGTATGTTGCGCAGCGAAAGAGTCCGTCGAAGCGACGAAGATCATGGCCCATCCACGCGAGCAGCGGAAGCCAGTAGCGGAAGAAAAGGCGCGTCACGAAGCACCCATCTCGAAGACGAAGACGTTGTCGGCGATCTTGCCCTCCTTGCAGGTGCTCGGGGAGTTTTGGTGGGAACTGAACGGCATTTACGTACCGGCGGGTCGCCGAGGACGCCCGGGGCCGCGCCGCTACGCGTTCTTGACGGCCTTGATCTCCCCGGTCGACATGTCGTAGACCCAGCCGTGGACGTTCAGCTTCTTCTCCTTGGTGGCCTTCTTGATGAAGGGAAACTCGCGGAGGTGCTCGAGCTGGAGCCGGACGTTCTCCTCCACGATCAGCCGCATCCGCTGCTCCTTCGGCATCTCGATGTGGAGCGCCCTGATCTTCTCGTCGATCCGCTCGCGCGCCTTGAAGGCGTTCATCAGCCAGATCGGAACGTACTTGTAGTCGCTTTCGTCGTCGTCGAGCGCCTCGATTCCCCCGCATTCGTAGTGACCGCAGATGACGATGTCCGGGATCTTCAGGTGGCTGATGGAGAACTCCAGGACGGCAGCCAGGTTCCAGTCGTTCGTCGCGACGACGTTTCCGACGTTTCGGTGCACGAAGACCTCCCCCGGGCGGGTCGACGTGATGCTGTTGACGGGCGCGCGGGAGTCGGAGCAGCTGATCCAGAGAACCGTCGGCTGCTGTCCCTTTGAGAGGGACGAAAAAAACTCCCGTTCCTTCTCGAAGGTCTCCGCCACAAAACGGCGATTCCCGTCCAAGAGTGCCGAAATCATTGGATACCTCGACCGCTGATCTTATCCTCAAGCCGGCCTCCGCCATAAGCGTCGCTATCGATCTGACGCCTTTCGGGCTTCGGGCGAACGACGGCAGCGGGAGTAAACTGCGCGCCGGCGCCGCCTCAGTGGAGCAACCTAGTCAACCGTTCTGGAGCCTGCCCGCCGGCGAGGTAGTGGGACGGCTGGGGACGACCCCCAAGGGGCTGTCGTCTGCCGAGGCGCTTGCGCGGCTGAAGCGTTATGCGGGCAACCGGCTCGCTCCGAAGAAACGGACCGACGCCTTTACGCTACTCGTCGGGCAGTTCTCCAGTCCGATCGTGCTGATGCTCATCGGTGCGGCCGTGATCTCGATGTTCCTGCACGACACCACCGACGCCGTGATCATCCTGGTGATCGTGCTGGCCAGCGGGCTGCTCGGCTTCTGGCAGGAGCGCGGCGCGGCGGGAGCGGTTGAGAAGCTGCTGTCGCTCGTGGAGGTGAAGGCAAAAGTCCTGCGGGAGGGCGCGCCGGCCAACGTGCCGCTCGCGGAGGTCGTGCCGGGCGACGTGGTGCTCCTCTCGGCCGGTGCCACCGCGCCGGGCGATTGCCTGCTGC
>OBLU010006398.1_pt1 | contig 10486 bp, 11 predicted proteins | sample 1518681 | NCBI WGS metagenome assembly OBLU01 (sample SAMEA3539304, study PRJEB22396) | soil metagenome | biome: tundra; feature: field; material: soil | place: USA | collected 2010-05 | depth 0.15 m
CTGTCGATCGTGGGCGCGGAATTCTCGCTGACTTTGACCAACAGCGCTGGGGTCACTTCGACGGTTCCAACCGACGTATATCGTGTCGATGCATATTGGGCCAACCATGCTGAGACAAAGCAAGTGACCGTCACCAGCGGGACAGGCGGTTCCCTGCGGCTCGCGCCGCCACTCGGCGCCGTCACCTTGGAAAGCGATCCCTCGGGCGCAACCGTAATCCGAAGCGATGGAAGCACCATGGGCACGACGCCGCTCACCTTGCTGGAAATGCCTCCCGGAGTGTGGAATGGGGAGCTTCGCTTGGACGGCTACATTCCTGTTCCGCTCTCCCTTTCTGTCATGATGAGTGAAACCAATTCTTTCCGCACTAATCTAGTCAACTGGCAATATACGCAAGCGATGGAATCGGCCAGGAAATACTTTGCTGCGGGTGACAGCGAGAGAACGTTGGAGGCGCTCTCAGCCGCATTGAAAGCCAAACCAAATGATCCTGACGCCACAGCCCTGCAAGAGAAGGCCACAGTGCTGCAACGTGAGGCCACGGTGGCAGAGCACCTGCGAAAGGGAGAGGACATGATGGTGGCAATGGATTATCGTGGCGTGAGGTCGGAAGCAAATGCGGTCCTGAAAATTGCCCCGGACAATGAGCGAGCCCTTGCCTTACTCGATCAATTGTCAGCCCGTGAGAAGGAAAACCTTAAGCGGGCACAAGACCAAATAGAGGCCCGGCGCCAAGAACGATTGGCTCTCCCAAAGAAGACCTTCGATTTTGCACTCAGAGTGCATTCTGAGGCCCCATTATTTGAGACGCACGAACTTCAAGTGGCTTTTCCTGTGCACCAAGTCGAGTCCACCATTCGGGGGGAACTCGGAGCAGTGCCTGAGTTCAAAGTGGTGCGTTTGAAGGTGGATTCGCCGGAATCCTTCGCCATCGACGCTTGGCAGGAGGTCCCGGGAGGGGCGAGGCGGTGCATAATTGCCGGTGCACAGACAGGTGATAACGAGACCCGCATCTTCTTCAAGGTGATGGAGTATAGGAAGAAAACCTCAGTGACGTTCCAAGGTCAACTCACTTTGACCACCAGCTACGTCCCGCTCGATCCCTCCAGAATCGACGAGCTGACGGAACGGCAGAAGACGCAAGTGCGCGAGGGGGCGAGTATCGTCGAGGGAAGAATTCGACGCGCGGTAGGGCAGAAACCATGACAAGGTATGATTTGTATACTACCAACTTAACTAAGTACATCTGACTTGCAGACATCGGCCAGCGTGTTGCATTGGCGGCACTTTGCGCTAGAATGACCAGCGTTGGGAAAAGGAGCTAGTTTCTTAAACCTTATGAACTTACTTGACACGACAAACTTGGTCAAATGGTTTCGGGACCGTCCATTTTGGGTTCAGAACGCTGCGCGGCTACTTTTAACAAAACAAAGTTTAACTGAGGCAGACTTGGTTGAATTGGCAACGGTTTGTCGACAGCAAGGGGCAGAACCAAAAGCGATGCAAAAGCCCGCCGCTCTCCCGGAAACCGCTTTCGCCCAGAAGACTGCTGGTATGTTGTTGCGGCTCAACGGCATTTCGGAAGTCAAGGGCATTGAGGCGTTGAATCCCCGTTCACCGCTGACCTTCAATCACGAACCACTCACTATCGTCTACGGCACCACTGGTGTTGGCAAGTCCGGCTACATCCGCATCTTGAACAATGTCTGCGGGAGCAAGAATCGACGGAGGTTGCTGGGCAATGTATTTGAGGAGAACGCAGCCCAAAGTTGCAAGATGAGTTATGCCTTAAACGGCACTGTCAAAGAATTCAAATGGCAGCCGTCCGATGGTTTGCAGGCCGAGCTGGCGGCGCTCGAAATTTACGATAGCGAATGCGGCCAAGTTTACGTCAACGCAGAGAACGAAGTCACGTTCGAGCCGTGGCTGCTTGGCTTCTTTCAGCGCTTGGTAGACGCTTGCAGCGTCGTGGACCGCATTCTTGAAACGGAAATCAGCGCGCTCCCATCCAAGAAGCCAGCTATGCCGGTCGAGATGGCCACGAGTCCGGCGGCGACTTGGTATGCGCAGCTCAACGCACAGACAAGTGCGGCCGATGTTGCCGAGAAGTGTGACTGGTCGCCTGCACTCAGGCAGGAACTAGAGAACTTGCAACCGCGTTTGCTTGAGAAGAATCCCGCTGAACAGGCGAAACAACTGCGATCGAGAAAGGCCGCACTGGATAAGTTCTCCACGGAATTGGTCGCTGTGCGCGATGGCTTAACCAACGCGGGGGTCGTAGCCTTGCTGGAGGCCAAAGCCAGTGCCGCGGCTAAACGGAAGGCGGCGTCGGAAGATGCGAAAAGCGTGTTCGATGGAGCCCCTCTCAATGGTGTTGGTCTGGAAAGTTGGAAGCTGTTGTGGCAGCAGGCACGAGTGTATTCGGAAGAAGTCGCCTATCTCCAAAAAGAGTATCCGTTCACCGGAGATGATGCCCGGTGCGTGCTGTGCCAACAATCACTCAGCGATGAAGCGAAACTGCGGCTCGTTTCATTTGAGACGTTCGTCAAAGGGGAATTGGAATCACTTGCCAAAAAGGCCGAGGCCGATGTTGCAGCGCTGGTGCAAAAGCTCCCTAAAATCCCAGCCGCCGAAGATTTCACAACGCGCCTCACGACACTCGGCTTTGATGATGAAAAGCTCGCCCAGAAGCTTCATCAGTTTCGTGATGACGCACTCGCAAGACGCGACTCGCTATCCGTAACGACATCGTCAGAGCAAGTACCCTCCGCGCCAAACGAGACATTGATTGATGAGATAGGGGCGCTCAGTGCGGCCTTCGAGACCAAAGCAGAAGCGTTTGACGAGGATGCGAAGAAGACGGACAAGACGGAGCTGAAAAAGAAAACACGCGAATTGGAAGCATGTAAATGGCTCAACGAGCAAAGGGTGAGTGTGGAGGAGGAGATTATCCGCTTGAAGAGGATTGCGGCGTTACAAGCTGCGCGCAAGCTCACCAACACCACCGCTCTGTCCAAGAAAAAATCAGATCTTGCGCAAGTGTTGGTTTCGGATGCATTCATCCAGCGCTTCGATTCGGAGTTGAAGGCATTAAGTGCTGCACGCATTCAAGTCGAGTTAGTGCAAAGCCGCACTGACAAAGGGCATGTTTTCCACCAGATTCGCCTTAAGAATGCAAAGGTTTTTGTCCCGACTTCCGATGTGCTCAGCGAAGGCGAGCGCAGGGTCGTCTCACTAGCGGCCTTTGTGGCTGACGTTGAAGGTATCGATGCTAACACTCCCATTGTTTTTGACGACCCGATTACCTCTCTCGACCAGGATTTTGAGGAAAGTGTCGTCGCACGGCTCGTCGCGCTCGCGAAAAAACGTCAAGTCATCGTGTTCACCCACCGTCTATCCATGCTCACACAACTAGAGGATGCCGCCAAGCTCATAGGTATTGCGACGCGAACGGTCGCGCTGAATCGCGAGCCGTGGGGCACGGGAGAGCCGGGCGAGACTCCGTTCGCAGCACGAAAGCCGGACAAAGTCATTAATGGCTTGCTTAACGAACGACTGGCCCGCGCAAGAAAGGTTCTTGCGGACAACGGCAAGGCGGAATACGACCTCCACGCCAAGGCGATTTGTAGCGACGTGAGGATTTTGCTAGAGCGACTGGTGGAAGACACCCTTTTGAACGAAGTTGTTCGCCGATTCCGGCGTGCGGTGCAAACGCAGAATAGAATCGGGGGTCTGGCCAAGATTCAACCCGAGGATTGTCAGATGATTGATGAATTGATGACAAAGTATTCGCGTTACGAGCACTCCCAGCCGAACGAGGCGCCCGTTGCGCTGCCAGGGCCAGACGAGATTGCCGCTGATTTGACGCGTCTGCAGACTTGGTTGAAGGAGTTTTCTGATAGGAAGATCCCACTACCCTCTCTCGCCAAGTCTTGAATGGCATGGTCGACGAAAGAATTCAACGGACGGTGGGAGAAAAAAACCAATGGCGTTATGTGGGCCGCTACTAAACACAATATGTTGCGCAAAAGAACCGTATTGGAGGTTCTTTGACTGCGGGAGGACGGTGAACAAAGCGACGGTTCCGGGTGCTCTGCAGGCGCGAAAGCCTAGAGGATTTTCGGAGTGGGCGCCGGAAACTAGACGCGGCCCGTCAGCCAGATAGATAGTTGCTGCTGCGGCATTTGTTCCTGCTTCAGGCAGTTGCACGCGGCATCTCCTCATCGTCACGCTTTAACATACGGATGCTACTGAAAAGACGTTTGTAGTTATCGCTTGTCAGCCACCATTCTCCAGGCCGGAGTGGATTGTCCAAATCATCAACCACAATGAGTATGACAGACCCTAAGGTCACAATGCATACCATGAATATGTAATCGAGCCAGAGATCCTTTACTCCGATAAATAGCGAGAGAACCACAACTGCAATATCGACCAGCACAATCGTGAACTTTAGAATCATCGGCAGAGGTTGCCAACTATATTCTACGCGGATGCTTCGATGGTTAAGCAATTCGTTGAATATGGTGAACATACGTGAACCGACGTCTTTCTTTTCTTTCGATGCGTCTATGAGCAAGCCGTGGAAGGCAGATAGCGCCAGTTCTGCCTCACGACTCGTATGGCCCATTTTCAGCGATTCCCATTCCTTCTCTATTACTGCTTCAAGATATCGGCGAATGGCTTGCGACCATCTCGCCGAGAGTGACTTAGATAAGCTCGTCGACCAGAGCAATAGTTCGTTCAAGTCACGCACTTCGTCTTTGGATGCAGAATTTAGCGCATTCCAATCCTGAGATTCTGAGACGATGACGAACGCGGCGAAGATTGCAAAGAGCGTTCCAACCGTGGAATAGAGATACGCCAGCCCTCCTACATCGGAAACGAGAGCCCCGATGTTATAGCCAATGTAGCCCCCAAACTCCCGTAATAGAAAGAACGCAATTGAGAATATGCATATGATCGGTACCAGCTTTAGTACTGATTTCATTTTGTGAGTCGGAATTATGGATAAAGCAAACCCCCTCGACTTCTTGATATTACCATGCTGACGGCGTTTGAGTCTACTAAATCCGTACACAATTCATCCAATTCCGCTGCGATGTTCCAAAGGCGCGGGTTTTTTGGAAGCAAAACTGTGGTTCGTTGCCGACAGCTTGGGATACCGATTTCTTTTGACTATGACGTTTGATGCGGTTATTATCCAGAATCTGAAATGAGTACGGAAATAGCCTTTTTAACAATGCCCCGGCCATGAACGAAAATCTAAGATCGAAGGCTTCCAAAAAGCTCGAAGAATGGTTTGAAAGTGCCCTCTACAGTTGCAGATTCCTCGTGATGTTCGCGGTCTTTGGCACGATGGTCGCCGCCGCGATCTTGTTTTTAAAAGGAACGGTTGAAATCATTCAAGGTGTGAATGGTTTTTTTCAGCATGTGGATTTTAGCGGACCGACCGCGGCCGACGACAAGACTGTAATTTTGGCTTTCATTCCCGCGATTGACAATTACCTGTTCGCAACTGTTCTCCTAATATTCAGCATGGGCATTTATGAACTGTTTGTGAGCAAAATCGACCCTTCCATGAAAACCCCCGACTCCCGTCCGAATTGGTTAAACATCGAGAATCTTGACGATCTTAAAACTCACATCAGCGAGGTCGTCATCATGATCCTGATTATAAATTTATTCGAGTATGCTTTCACTATCCCATTATTGAAGCCAGTGGACTTGTTGTCCTTTGCGGGATCGATTTTGCTTGTCGCCGCGACGCTCTATACCAGTCACAAGATGATTGAACACCGTCGAAAACGCACGGATCACACACCGCGCCCATGAAATCTGCGTATCGTCGCAGTTTTTCTTCTCTTGAACCTTATTCTGCCGGGTAGAAGCACTGATTTCAATTGATTTGATCCGACATTTCCTAAAAAATGCCCTGACCGATGCCGGCCAGGGCTTGCCTCATGCACAGAAATAGCCATTATGCCGAGCTCGGCATAATGGCTATTTTGCCGTGTAAATGTTTATGCCGAGTTGATGAGGCGATTCCTTCGGTTTTCGAGGGAATCACCGCATTTCCATGCCTTTGACTCGGCATAATTCGGATGCACAATTTCAGCCTATTGTTACTGGATGACCGGATGCAGAACAGCATCGTCATCCAGCGTTTATGAAAATAAATGTCCAATCCGTCCTTTCGGCGGCCAATAATCAGTGATGACCGATGTGAACGACATGGATTTGCTGCGGGACTATGCCGACCGCCATTCGGAGGCGGCCTTCGCTGATTTGGTTCGCGGGCATATTCAACCTCGTCCATTCGGTCGCGCTGCGATTCGCCGGCAATTCCGCTGACGCGCAGGACGTGACCCAGGCGGTATTCATCATCTTCGCCCAAAAGGCAGCGAGCCTGCGCCAGAGAACCATTCTCACTGGCTGGTTGTATGAAACCACCCGGTTCACCGCCCGGCAGCTTTTGCGGAGCAGGGTCAGGCAACAAGCCCGCGAACAGGAGGCCGAAGCCTGCTTGAGGAGGACTTCAGTTCGACACAATCTCAAACTCACCGGATTTGACGGGGAATGCTCGACGGCGTATTATGCTGACATGCACTCGTGGGTTCTATTGCTGAAACTTCTTGAGGTTCTCGCGCTTGCGTCTGGCGTTGCGCACTTTTCGGAATACGCGCACAAGGCAAGCATTTGGACAGTCGGCTTTTTAAAAAATGCCTAGAGGGCAAGTTAAAAAGCCTCGCCAAGACAGCCATGAAGCTGCAACATCCTGATACGTGCGCGGTTATAGCAGCGCAACCACCAACTCAATCAGTGTGAAAGGGCATGGAACCTGAATCTGCCCTCGGCACAAGCAAAAGGCTTGTGAGATTGGGGAGAGTTGGCAAAATCATCCTAGAATACTTGCGTCGTTACGAGCGGCGTGTTGGCTTTGCACCAGTCAGTTTCGTTCCACGCTTGGGTCTTCGGTCTCCGTATCTTTACCGGGGCTACCGGACACAAATTCTGCTAGCCCTTTATGTGCAGCAAGGCGGGAACGCTTCTACCCATGGATGCCGAAACCTTCGAAAAAAAATACCCGCGCAAGATTATGATACCCTCCAGATTCAGCTGACAAAATGCCTGAAGAGGCTGGAGAAAAACGGGCTGCTCAGTCGCATTCCAGTCGATCGGAAAACAGTTGGAAAGCGTCTGAAGAAAAGACGCTGGGCCTTTCGTCTTACGCCTGTTGGCCTTGCTAAAGCTAACACGATTGCAAGAGAAGAGTGATGCTGTAGGCGCAGAGGTTTTCGGTCATTACCGTCTTGGGAACGGGTTTGGCAGCGAGCATGACCAACCATTTGCCTTCGACAAGCGCTCTGATTATGCCGAGTTGAGGTAATCAAAAAAGGAGCGATTCCTCGGATTTCAGAGGAATCGCCCCATGTACTCGGCATTATCCTGTGCTACAGAAAATAACCCAATTCTCGAAGGCTTAGGTGATTAGGGTTTCCTATGATCACATGGTCAAGCACTTCGATTTTGAGGAGCTGACCAGCGCGGATCAGGTCACGAGTCACTTTGATGTCCGCCTCTGACGGTTGTGGCTCTCCGGATGGGTGATTGTGCATGACCACGATGGCGGCCGCGCTGGCTATAAGCGGTGCTCGAAACACACTTGCTGGGGTCACAAGCAGGGTATCCAGAGTGCCGATTGTCAGCAGTTGATGCCCTTTGACTCGCCGCCGGGTGTTCAACATAAGCACGGCCAGGCACTCGCGTTCGGGGTCGAAATACGGACACGTCGCCACATTCATCCGCCAGTAATCAGCAGCTTTGTCCGGCGTGTCGCACATTTGCATGGATTCCGGGAGCGGACACTCCCGCAAGGCAATCACCTTGTATTCTTTCGAGGTGCCCCCACCCGGCTTTTCTGGGGTTTCATTCAACTCCATAGCCGTCGCGGGCACCACGGGATATACGCCCCTGGGATCGCGACCGGAGCGTCCCCGACGAACACCACACGGGTGTTGCCAGCATTTCCTGCCGGCGTTCCAATGAAAGCCAAGTTCCTTCAACTTGGCCCTGATTTCTTTAATGGGCGGGATGGTAAACTCCAGCCAGACCCATTTGCCTACAACTTGCGCCTTGCTCCAAATCTCCGGCATGTCTGCTTTCAGCCGGTCGAGGAGCGCCAACGTGTTCAACTTGCTTGCATCATCTGCATTCACGGTTACTCTCTTTCTGCCGTCCTCCTGGTAATAACAGGATGCTTTTAGTTTGGTTACTCTCACTGGAAGCGCGGACGGCGCTTTGTTTTCCAGTGAAAGCAGAGCCGCCGTATGGCGGAGAAAAATGGCTTCCCCCTGAAAGAGGGAAGCCGATGGTCAATAATCCTCCGGGAGCAAGATGGTCGTTACCGACCGGTCTGCTTCCGTGATAAGCCAAAACTTGGTCCCGTTCGTGGCTTCGTAGGCGGAGAGAATCCTCCCGCCCTGTACCAACGCACTGTCGTTGGCCGCACGGTCGTCGTTCGTCAGGTTCCCCCAGTCGCCGGCCTGGTGCCGCTGAATCCCTAGGAGGATGTCATCCTGTATAAGGGATCGGAGGGCGTTCGGCGTCGCAACGATGCGGCCGAGTCGGAATACGGCCACGGGAATTGTGTGTGCACTCATAATCCGAAGTCCTCCATTGTTGCAGCGATGCCGTCTTCGTCATCACCCAGGATTTCGACAAGTGCGGCTTTAATGGCCGCCTTTTCGGGGTCAGGTGTGGCGCCCCTGGGACAGCCGGGACAATGTATGACATTGAACATGGAAGCGCCGAATTCATATCCGGCAGCTTTGAACTTCTCGCGGTAACGGCTGGAAAGCCGTTCGGCTAGCGAAAGGCCTCGCCAGACCTCGGCTTCGCCCTGGTCAAGGTCGGTCTCGAATATGGCGTCGTGCCGGAGATGATATACATCCCAAGGCTCGCCGCATGATGAGCAGTGAACGTCCATGGGTACTCCTTTCTAGGGTTTTGCAGCGTGAAGGGCCTGGGGTGAGCTGGATTTCAGAATCTGCAGAGATTCCTCAACTTGCGCGCTGGTTAGCGTCCAGCCTCGCTTCGGCAGTTCAGCAATCACGGACCACTTGAAGCATTGGTAAGAGTCCAACGCCTGTTCGTCATCCGCCAGGTGATCAGCAAGAATTGCCAGTGCGAGTTGTGCCGGGCCGCTGCCGCAGTAGCCCCAGTCGAAGCCGCTTGGACTGTGATTTCTCAAGTCCAGCCGGGGATTGAGCAGGTTGCCGTTCACTGTGACTTTGACGGCACGCCATGTTCTCTGGCCTTCGTAACGCTTCACGATGCACCTCCAAACAAATGCTGGACTTCCTCAGCCGTCAGGTTATCCGGTTGTGCGTCCGGCTTCTCGAAGGTGTGAACCTTCACGAATACGAACTTGGCCAAACGAACGGCGATGTCCTCGCGCCCTGCGTGGCCCGCCTCGTCCTCGTCCAGCATGACGATCACTTGGCTCTTCGAATCCGTGTGTTTCCTGATCAGTTCCTCCTGCGCGGCTGACATGGTGCTGCCCATAAGGGCAACCACCCTGCGGCAACCGTGCTGGTGAAGCTTCATGCAATCGAAGAAGCCTTCAACGATGACAAGCGGCGTGTCTTTTGGTTCCTTCACGGCCCGATCAATGTTGAAAAGCTCCAAGGACTTGCGGAAGCCCGGGGGAAGCTTGTATTTGGGCGTATCGCCGGGCGGTTCACCCGGCCAGCGTCCGGCATAGGCAACGACACCGCCCTCCTCATTGTGAATGGGAATGGCGATGCGTCCGGCCATCATGCCTTTACCGCAGTAACCCACCCCGAATGAAATGATCGTCTCCAGGGTGAGTCCGCGCTCGGTGAGATATGGATGTTCGCGCTCAAGCTTTTCCAATCGGAACTTCAACGGCTGATTGGGTGTGTTCTTCTCTTGAACCTGTGCCGGCTTTTGAGGAGCCTGTTTTGGCGGGGCATCGTCGCTACGCTTTGGAGCCTGGTCGGCATGATCGTCCTCCTGAGGCTTCTCTGCCGCCATGGCCTCTGGATCGAGACTGAACCACTCGATGGCTTTCAAGGCCGCCGCGTGGATACTCACGTTTTCCATCCTGGCAACGAAGTCTAGGACGTTGCCGCCGTGTTTGCACTCGCTGAAACAATTCCAGATGTTCTTGCTCACGCTCACCCGGAACTGCGTCGGGTTGCTGCCCTTGTGAATGGGGCACGGCCCGTTTAGGCTATCTCCGCTCTTTTTGAACCGGTCGAGCAAACCGTAATGCTCGAGCACCCGCTCCATTGTGATGGCCGCTTTGACGGCCTTGAAGTCAACAAACGATGATTTTGGCATGGGATACTCCTGTTAATTGTTAATGGACTAATTGCGGCTCAGGAAATGAACCGCTTCTGCAAGCATCATATCGGCAGAACAGAAGCGCGGTAGGGGGTGAAAGTTGCCGCTTTGGCCA
>OBLU010006399.1_pt1 | contig 10486 bp, 12 predicted proteins | sample 1518681 | NCBI WGS metagenome assembly OBLU01 (sample SAMEA3539304, study PRJEB22396) | soil metagenome | biome: tundra; feature: field; material: soil | place: USA | collected 2010-05 | depth 0.15 m
ATCGGGGAGCAGGCTACGCCACGTTCAATCCGACAAAAACTGGCCGGATGAACATCCTCTTCGTCAGGGTCTTTTCCGGACCAAACCGCGGGTTCCTGCGGTGTCCGCGGCGCCGGCGGGCATGCGGCGACGCATGATGAGCTTCAGAGCGCTTGTCTCCCAGACATGAAGGCAGAAAGCAAAAAGAGTGTATTTGACCGGCGCCAGCCCAAGATTGCCGAGCAGACACTCAGATGCACGATGTTGGTGCAGCCGTAATGGGTGGGATGACCAAGGGTGAGGCGCGACAGTTCTTGCGAAAGATGGGACGGTCCGCAGGGCGAATGCAGAAGCTCGAACGGCAACCAGCCTACTTGGCTTGGTTCCTTCTGAACAGGAGGATGTAGGTATCGGACTGGGGAGCGTATCCAGGCGCCTCGTCGTCCCACCGGTAGGTAATTTGATCAGCCAGGTGATCGATGGCTCCCACTCTGTGGTAGGCGCCAGCCAGATAGCCCCTGACCCAATCGAGGACAGCCTTCTCGGCATCTCTTGAAGTGGACAGCCACGACATTCTGTTGCGGACGAAAACCACGTACTCCGGTTTGGCCGTTTCAACCTCGCGAATCATTTCCTCTCGCATCCGCTTGGCATAGGTTTGCCTGGAAACGAGGTCGTACATGCAGATGTATGCACTGGCGGAGCGACGATCCGAGTAAAAGTAGATCTCCGGCTCAGAGCCAAAAATGGCCACGCGGTCGCCGTCCGAAGAATGAGTGCGTATGTAGTCGGCGATATGCGGGGCCTCGATGAATGGATTCCCCTGATAAGATTGCTCGCTTATCTGCGCGGGGGACATCTCGAAGAAATAGTCGCGTTGCATCACAAGCACGGAGGCCAGGCAGGCAAGGAAGACGCCCGTTGGCAAAAAAGCGTCCCACCCCGCGGGGACCTGGGATTTCAAGGCCTGACGGGCAACGCTGCAGCCGCCGCCGATGAGGAGGCCCAGAGCCGGCAAGATGAGCACGAAGTAGTGGCGGTGGAAGTAGAACCCCAGGCCAACCGCAAAGAACGAGAAAAGCAACAGGCTCAGTACCACCGCCTTTTTCCAGAGAGGAACCGCGCGCGCCGCAATCACAGCAACCAGGCCGATGAGCGCGATCAGCCAGAACAGCAAATCATAACCTACCCGCGTCTTGAAGTAGTCCGGCAGGAAGTTTGCAGAGAATGGGATCCAGTGGCCGCTGGCATAGACGAACGTCCACCTCCAAAAGCTTTCGAAAACATTCGCCTTCCAGAGCAGCAGGCAAGTCAGGCCAAAGGGGGTGACGGCCGCCAGGGAAAACAGGGCCAGCCGCTTCAGCCATAGGTTGGTCCCGGTTGGTCCCCGCGCGCAGATCAAGGCCAACCCGGCCCAGACCCCAAAAAAGACGCCAGGCTGCTTCATCATAAATGCCGTGCCAAACAGAAGTCCGCTACAGAAGATGGGCCGGAGCAAGGCGAACTTCAAACCCCGCAGCAGGCACCAAAACCCACCCAGGGCCGCGAGAACGACAAAATGGGTGGCGTGGGCTGCGAAGCCGACCACCGCGGGACTGATGGACATGAGTGCATAGACGGCGCTCGCTATCGCTGCCGCATAGTCATCGAACAGATCTCGCACGCACAGGAATAGGAGCACGATGGCAGCCAGGTTGATCATCAGCAGACCCAGGTGAACCCCCGCGGCAGTCTGTCCGAAAACTGCCATGAGAAGGGCATAGGCGGCATCGACGCCGGGCAGCTTTATGCTGTAGGCCAACTGGTAAGGTGGAACCCCCTGGAGCATGAGGTGCCCCATGTAGGCAAACTCGCCCTCATCCCTCTCCAGGGGAACGGAGAGCAGCCGCACTCGGACTATTATGACGAACAGAAGGATGAGGCCCAGGCAAAGGCGCGGCCACAGCGGGAACCCTTGCGCGGTCTTTTGCACTTTCCTGATCATATCGACCTCACCATAACATTATACGCCGTTTCCAGTGAGGCGCCGCTCCGTGTAAGGGACTCGGGAACATCCACCATCAGCGAGAAAGTTGCCGCAGATTGGACAAGGCACATCGACGTCAAACCTGTCAATCCCAGTTGGCTGCTGCCGCTAAGGCAAGGGCAGTGTCCACGACCGATGTCAGGCTGACGGCAAAGGCCGCGACACGGTTCTACAATATATGGATGTGCATCGCGCGATTACGGGAGAAGCCGCGGTACGGGAGCGCCCTCCGTTGGGCAGTGGCAGCGCTTTCGCTCGTCACAATCCTGACCTTCATCCCATATCGGATCGCCGCATTAAGGTACCAGCCGACCCCTGATGTGCAGATGCACATTGGCAAGGCAGCCGGCGGCAGGGCCTGGAGCGAGATATTCCTGCTCCGGCCGGGCGCAGGAGCGGACACGCAGCCGGGATATCACATCGCGGTGGCTCAGGCAGCCAGGCTCCTCCAAAACCCCACGAGCCTGGCATTGGCCTTGGTGATCACGGGGTTCGTGGTCTGGTGCCTGGCATCCCTGCTGGCTGTGTGGAATGCGGAGGCGTGGGTGTGGGGCCTGTTCCTGACAGTGTTCTCCACCCGCTTTGCCGGTCAAATGCTGTCCGGCGGCCCCTCGCTGATCACTGGGATCGCGGTAACATGCCTCCTGATCTGGTTTGACAGGCGCCCCAGAAACTGGGGGATCGCAGCCCTGCTGATGGGGTTAGCTGCCGCCACGGACGCATGGGTATCGGGCGAGTGGTACATGCTGTTCCCTCTGGTGCTCGCCACAGGCGCTTGCGACAAGAACATCGGGGCCAGGGTGGGCTTAGGCTGGCTCCTCGGATCGCTGGCGGCATGGCCCCTGCTCTGGGATAGCCTCCGTTACCTGGCGGCGGATTTTTCGGGACACGAGAACTGGAGCAACGTCCTGCATTTCCCACTGCTGGAGCGGGACGCCTGCGCCCCGCTGATCATCGCCGCGAGCATACTTCATCACCGGGCGCGTGGATGGCCGTGGACGTGGAAGACGCCTTCGTTCTGCGTGCTGGCAATGACCTGGGCCGGGGGAATGATATACCCCAGGCTATGGGAAACAGTGGGGTGCCCGGCTCTCCTCGTGTGGCTAACTGGGATGGCAGCTGAGAACCTCGGCAGAGCAAAGGCGGCGGGCATCAGGTGGCACACTTTTGCCCTGGCCACGGCCTTTGCGGCAACCGCACTCTGCCTGCGGGCATCGGCCGATGGGAACGGATGGTCCGGCAGGCAGTATGCCAGCGGGTTTGGGCCCAAATTCGTTCTCCCTACCAAGGGCGTGGTGTACACCCTGGACAAGGACTTTGCCAGGGGCGCGCTGTTCAACTGCCCGATGTCGAGATGGCGGCTCTCGGCAGGCTTCACTGACCAAGACGCTGAACCCGAGGTTCGGGAGGCGCTTTCAATGTCCCACAAGGAAGCGCAGACCTGGCAGGCAGTCAGGGCGCTGGCACGGATGGCCACGCCGGAGGACTGCCTCGTAGTAAAAGATAAGCATTATGGTCCTGGCGAACTGGCAACGAACGTCCCTGGATTTAGCTGGCAGCTTGTAGATGCCCACTGGGTGGGCAAGAGGCGCCGGCAATGATTGCACCCCGACGCCCAAGACTTAGGGCAGCTCTGATCCTCAGCGCAGCGGGCTTTTTGCTCCTTCCTTGTATCATCCTCGGCAACTTGCATTACACACCCGGGGACGATGCCCTGCGGCATGTGGCGAAGGCCATGACGGGGCGCCCGTTGACGGATGTCCTGATCATGAACGATGGGTATCCGAACGATCACAACCCGGGATGGCACGCGCTCCTTGGTCTGGCACACAAGCTTTTCGGATTGGGGAGCGTCCCGCTCTTGTACTTCTCTATCCTGCTCCTCTACGGCCTGTTCATCTTCGCGCCGGCGCTGTTTGCAAGGGATAGGGTCGCATGGTTTGTGGCCACTGGAGCAACCCTGCTGACCAGCCTCATCTGCTATCGAACCATGCAGGGGAGGCCCCTGCTGGTCTCCTGCACGGCGACGCTCATCATCTTTCTCATCTGGAGCGAGCGGCGCGAAATTGGCCGCGTCAACCTCGCATTCATCACCGCATTCCTGATAGCTGCATCCGTTTGGATTCACGGGGCGTGGTACCTGTTCGCGCTGATACCTCTCTCATATCTGCTGGCGGGAGCGGCGGCAGATGCGGGCGCCATCGCGTTGTGCTGGATCGTTGGCACCCTGCTGGGCGCGCTGCTGACAGGGCACTCAATTCAGTTTTTGGTCCAGGCGCTGCGCATGGCTGCCGACTGTGCCCGCGTCCCGGAAAGCCAGCTCCAGACCGAGTTCAAGTCCGACATGGAGACCTACCTCATCGCGCTTCCGATCTGCGGCCTGCTGCTGGTTCGCGTGACAGGGAAAAGGCCCTTGCGGCACCTGCTTCGATCCCCCGAGTTCATGCTCCTCCTCACTTGCTTCGTGCTAGGTCTCAGGAACAAGCGGTTTTGGTCCGACTGGGGCTGCTTGGGCCTGCTGCTGCTGATCTACAGGGAGGTGCATTGCATCATGGAGCAGGACCGCAAAATGAGGGTGCTGTCAGTGTGCCTGTTCGCGGGCCTCCTGTTCTGCGTTCCAAGAAGATTTGAACCGGCGGGCAACGGATCAATATCGAAGTACGTGGACTTCGGCGCCAAGAGCCTGGCCCCGTGGTGCCCGGCACCTGGAGGAACGGTGTACTCTTGCAGCCAGGATTTCTTTTACACCCACTTCTTTCGCTTCCCAGAGGCAAAGTGGAAATATGTCCTTGGGTACGAGCCCTGCACCATGACCGAAGAGAACCTCAAGGTCCTTCGGGCGATACAGGAAACACGAGAGGCGAGGGAAGCGATCGTCCCATGGCAGCAAGCAATGCGCCCCGGAGACATCCTTGTGCTCAGCGGAGAAAGGTACAACCCCTCGTGGGAGTTCCCTTCGCTCGTGTGGACCAACGCGGGCGGCTACTGGGTGGGGGCCATCCCGGGCCAAGCCAGCCGTCCCTAACTGCCTCCGGTTGAAGTGAGAGAACGGCAAGAGCGGCCGGGCATGGACTTGGATTAATTCGAACAAATCCTCACAGGCTGGGAAGCGCCCCGTAGCGGGTCTTCCCCTCTTACTTCAGTGATAGCCGTAAAGCGGAACTCCACTCCTGAAAGCTGACAAACGCTCCTGACGAGGCGTTGGATTCGCTTATGCAGGCAGCGCATTTGGGCTCTCCCGTGGCGTAGCGAACCTTAACGCCCGGCTTGCCACACGCGCACCTCGGCCAGCAAACAGGGCAAGCTCTCGCTCCGGGCATCGGGGTACCGCAGACCATGCAAAGCTGCACATCCAAAGTTGATTCTCTCGGCATGGACTAACCTTACCCCGCCGAGGCTCAAGGTCAACCCCTTCAGAGGTTTGACGCGCCGTTTTTGCATTGAAATCTTGACTGGGGCCATCCTCCTGCAGCCGTAGCGGCCCGCTGCACCCCAAAATCGCCCGCGCGCTGGTCGAGCGACTTTTTCCCCGCCGCATCCTCGCAACACGCGCCGAGCACGATAATTCACTTGGAAAGAGCAGGAATTCATGATGCAGTGTACCAAGTCAAACAAAGATCAAGTATGGCGACAAAAATTGCCTAGTGTGTTCAGCATCGTGAGGGATGGTGCGCGGTTCTCGGGACCGATCGGCCAGTGGAATCAGCAGCGAATGTCCCAACGATATGCGGCCATTTTGTCATCATGCCCTTTGGTATAAAACGGCGAGTCCCCACTTGCCCGGAATGCCGCGCAAATCAAAGCAGCCATGATTCCACGGCCCCAGAAGGAAAGCGCGCCTTCCAGAGGTGAACTTGAGGGCCAGGAAGCAGTTCAGATGCTGACACCGGCAGGATTGCAGGTGCCATTTCCCAACGCGAAGGTCTTCACGGGCACAGGACTTTTACGATATCGGGTCAACTGACAAATACACCAGCAAGCAACTTGGTTTTGCCAGCATGGATGCCGCTATCGCGATTTTCCCGCGGTGGCGCCAACCCAAATGCCCGTCCGACAATAAACTTGCATCACCATGCGCATCACAATGCGATTTGTGATGAGATCATTACCAGTATGAAATCCGAATCAGAAAATAAAGGGCCTGTGCCAGAACCAGATGCAAGCGCAAGCTGCGCATCCGGGATCGGGATAATCGTTCCCTTCACGCAAGCGGCGCTGGCCTGGTTGAAGGAACACTGCGCAACAGAATCGTGGCAGTGGAACCACGACATCTTGTACGTCGACCGGAGAATGATGGAGGAGATCGTTCAAGGCATGACGTCCGCCAGCCTGGTCGTCTCCTCCGAGCCGTGAGGCTTTGGAATTTCGGAGGTCGAGGCAATAAGCCCGCCACCGGCAGTTTATGCGCTCGGCCAGCAAAGCAGCGCCGAGTGAACTGCAAATGAAAACTCGACCAAATCGTCAAACCTCATCCCCGCGATTCCGGGTTTTGGGAGAGTGCCAGGTCTCAGCCGCCTTCCACCAATCCGAAATGCGGACGACCAGGCCGCTTTGCTCAAAGAGGGGGATGTTCTGCAAGAACGCGAAGGCTTGATCTGGCCGCCAAACCTGCGGATGAAAGATGGCGCGGGAATCCAGCAATTCGCGCGCCAATTTGCTCTGTTCGGCCGCGCGTTGGACAGGCGAAAGCAACGCCGCCAGCGCCGGCCGGTTTTTTGCCCCGGCGTATTCCTCCAGCGCCCGGCCCAGTGGCACATGCTGCACCTCGCCCTGCTCGGAAACCCGATTCGTGTAGGTTGCCAGAAAGGCAAACGGATACGCCGGATTGCGCTTATTCGCCGCGAGATGAAACGTGACGCGCCCCACCGCGTTCCACGTCGGCTTGCAGTTCTTCAAGTACGCGGCCGCCGCCCGGCGTCCGGCCGATGGCCGCGTGAACATGGGCGTCCAACTCATCCCATAGTCGCCTCAGACCGGCACTGTTCAGCCCGAACTCCCGGCTTGGCCCCATAACTGTTTGCAAGAAGCACAAGTGATTGGGCCAGACTCACTGATTGCTTAGTCGATAAAAACTCTGCGAATTGGAAGCGGTAATCGTCACCGAATACTGGCCGTTTGCCAGCACGGGAATGGCCGTAACGGCGCTCCAATTCGTTGAGGCTAGGTCGGGACTTTCCGTCAAGCACAAGGCGCTTGACGAAGCGAGGGCCGGCCAGGAAAGAGTCCCGTTTTTGCCGATCAGAGCCAGGTTCAGAGGGGGCATATACCGTGCTGTATAAATCGGATAATCATCCTCCGTCACAACGAGTTGGCTGCCGTCAGATGAAAAAGAGACCGCAGTCCACACCCCAGGAGGCTGGCCAAACATCGCTTCAAAGTCCACTCCAGAATTGGTTGAAATCATAACGACAGTGTTTGGTAATGGGCCTGCGATAGCCACCAATTTATGACCGTCGGCTGAAGCTGCTGCGCCACAAAACGCGGTAAATCCAAAAATGTTGGTTGTCCACGTCATTCCGCCGTCTGAGGACACGCAAATTGCGCTTTCCATGGGTTCATCCAAAATCGAGGAGATATCAAAGTGTCCGCCTGCAGCCATCAGTGTGGTTCCGTCGGCAGAAGATGCGACAGCTTCCCACCCCGAGTTGTAAAGAGCGCTGGCGGGCGTCCACGTCATTCCGAAATCGCTTGAGATGTAGAGCGGATCCCCCGAATTGCCGGATGCTGCGATTAACCTCATGCCGTCGGCAGAACAGGCAATTGAAGGCCCGTACCCTCCACCGCCGAAAGTGAGGGATCTTGGCGTCCAGGATGCGCCTCCATTTGTCGAAGCGAAAACAGGACTGTTGAAACCTGCTGCCACAATCTTTGTTCCATCGGCAGAACAGGCAACCGCCGTCCACGGAGTTGTCGGTGCCGTGGTAGTAATCCAAGTCGCCCCCGTATTTGTTGAAACGTAGATGAGTCCGCTCCAGAAAAGGCCACCCACAACGGCGACCAATTTAGCGCCATCAGCCGAACAGGCGACGTGATCCCACTCGGCGTACGGCGCGGTGGTTTCGATCCAATTGGCGCCTGAATTTGTGGAAACGACAATCGGTCCGCCACACGCTGCCGCGACCAGCGTGGCCCCGTCTGCCGATGACGCAACGGTAATCCAATAATTTGTATTCGGGTCTGTGTCGAGAACCGGCGTCCATGTTTGCCCGAATGCGGAGCCTGGTATTGCAAGGGCATAAACTACAACCAGACATCCCAAAGTGAGACTCGAATTCATCGTTTACATGGTAATGATCGGAATGCCGGCAGTCAATTCCTTCTGTGAGCTAAACGTTATAGATTACATGGCATTGGCCTTGAAATCTTGCGCGGTCAAAACGGCCTTTCGGGAGGAAATGTTGCAATCGCTTCGTCGAATTCAGGATGCACAGGCTCCGGTACGACTGGACGAGGCCGAGGCAACAGGCTTTGCCCCACCGCAACCGGCCGCTCGAATTCCGGCTGAGGCTCGATCAATTTCGGCAGACGTTCAATCCCAAACTCGACATCCAAAACTCGACATTGCAAAACAGCTTGGCCGTGAAATCTTCCGACCACAGTTGGCTCTTGCGCAGAAACTTCCGTTTCTCTTGCGGCATGTTCGCCAAACGGTAACGCCGCATCACAAGCCGCAGTTTCACCGCCTTGTTTGCAGTCACTTCCCGATCTTCCCGATTCCCAAGCGGCAGGTATTGCCGGCCAATGACACCCCAATACAGGCCCTTGAAGCCTCCCTGCTATCGGGCGCAAGCTGAGAGCCCGAAGGAAAGTTTGCCAAACACCAAGAAACGGAAGCAGAATAGAACCTGATTGTTATGGCCCACGCCCCAAAAAACTTATCGATTGCCGAGTACTTCAAGCTGAAGGGCCTGAGGGACGCAAAGCGCATCGAGGCAACCTACGAAGATGGCAGCAAGGTCGCCATCGAAGGGCCAGTCGCCTCCAGTTGGTGGAGATTCGTGCATATCTTGGTCAAAGACGCCGAGCGCAGCCGCCCGGACGTCTACAATTTCAGGCCGGTCGATGCAGCCGGCAACCTGCGGGCGCTCACATTGCAGGAGATGATCGCCGAGCATGACTGGAGCACTGGGTTTTGCTCGCTTGCCGGCCACATGAGGAGAGCCTCGTCGACCTACCAGGCCATCGTCAAGCAGGGAGAGGCCGCCCTGCCGGCCATTCTGGAGTACCTGCGGGACAACGGCGGTGGAATGAACATCGTCCTGCTGCTCACGGACATCGCCAAAACATCCCCGTACAAGCCCGAGCCTGTAGGGACAACGGGCATCGCCAAGTATGCGGTCAAGGACTGCCGCCAAGCCTGGCTGGATTGGGGGATCGAAAAAGGTTACATCAAATCGGTCGAGCCCCGTGGAAAAGAGTCATAACCAAAATGCAGAGTGGATCGGCGATGGCTCGGTTTTGTGAATTGGGCAGAGCGCCCGCTCTTCATGGCTAATTCCAGTGGCAAATCCAACCGCGCGCGGCGATGTTCAGGCTCTGTCCATTCAAAACGACAGTGACCGGCTCGTTGTTGAAGTTCTCCACCACCCACCCTTCGTGGATGAATGAATTCAACGCCGACTGGTCTGGGGCTTGAACTGCCCGGCGATCTGTCGAGAATAAATACAGCGCAACCCGGTTCGGGGCTTGAAAGGTCGTATGGAGCGCGTTGAGCAACGGCGCGCGAAGGTCATCCAGCCGCGCTTGCGACAGCTCGATCAGGGAATCAGGATGCGCCTGCACGTTCAGAACATAAACGTTGGTCGCCGTGAGGTTGACCTGGTTCCCGATCCTTCGGGCCAAACCGTCTGTCAATAATACTGGCCTTCCCGTTTGGATGAATTGGCCGAGTTCCGACGGCAGCTTGAGATCGGTCAACGCATGAACGGAAAGGAACGCGGCCGGGGAATTGGTTGGACATTGGTGACAAGGCAACAGAGGCAGACCGATCATCCCGGCATAATCGAAGACGCGCGGTTCATCCTCCGGACTGCTGTTGGGCGGTTTGTAGGCGGCAATGCCCACCGGCTCGCGGCGTTGGACTTCGCGGGCGATGGCGAGCAATTCGGGAATGTTGTTTCGCAACGCTTCGATGTCAGCCGGCCCCGTCTCATGATGAAGCCCGCCGAAATGGAATAGCATGGATTCGCGCGCGCCGGCCAGCACTGTCTGCCGGGCTTGTTCCACGTAAGTGTGCTCCGTTGTGCCAAGCCAGTCGTACCAGCCGCCGCCGCATCAAAAAATAGCCCTCGTACTGCGGGGTGTGGCCCCACTGGGCATTGGTGTAGTCGCGGGTTTCGGTGCCGACCCAAATGCGGTTGAATACGGCGGTTTCCCGTGTCACGTCGTAGCCTCGTTCCTGGAACATGTCGTACCATTGGGGATATTTCATAGACCCACCGTGAACGGCGGGATTGCAGATGGATAACCTCATGTCAGTTG
>OBLU010006400.1_pt1 | contig 10485 bp, 9 predicted proteins | sample 1518681 | NCBI WGS metagenome assembly OBLU01 (sample SAMEA3539304, study PRJEB22396) | soil metagenome | biome: tundra; feature: field; material: soil | place: USA | collected 2010-05 | depth 0.15 m
GAACCGCCGCGTGGATATCGTCGTTCTCGGCCATTCCCTGACGCCGGGTCCCCTGACCGAAGCCGGAACCCAAGCGCAGGCTCCCGCCGCGGCCCGACCCACGGACAAGACGGCGCAACCCTCCGTTGCTGCCGCCCCGAAGCCTACGGTGGTGAGAGCCGTGGACCGTCGCCTACAACCGTAATTCCATCCAGAGGGCGCTTTCGATGGGAACGGAAGAATACGGCGCGATTTCCTGGAATCCCATCCTGCGATAGAGCGCGATCGCATCCTGCATTGCCGATGCGATCGTATCCAGACGCATGCGCTCATAGCCGATGGCCCGCGCTTCGGCGATCAGGCACTCCACTAGCATCCGGCCCAGGCCGCGATAGTCAGGCCGTACCTAAAGTCTCTTCATCTCGCAGATCCCGGTATCAAGTTTGCGCAACGCAAGGCATCCAGCGGCGTGGCCTGCGGATCGGGCAAGCAGCAATCTGCCGCTGGGCGGGGCGTACGCGCCCGGAAGGTTCTTTAACTCCTCATCGAAACTCTGGAAACACAAGTTGAAGCCGAGTGACTTCTGATACTCGAGGAAGAGAGCGCGAACCTGTTCAATGTGTTCGGGCAGTGTGGCCGGAATCAAATCGATCCGGCTCCGATCGGCTTGACTGTGATCGTCCTGGTTCAAGTGGCCGCGTGCCCCATCAAATTCAGGAGGCTTTGTCTCAAGGTTCTTGAGTTGCGGTGAAGGTTCTTACTTCTGTTTTGCGATGATCTTGTCTTTGATCTTCGCGTAGGTGGCTGCGGGAATAATCTTCTTCCTCGTCAGGTCGGTCTTCTTTGCATAGGGGCGCCCGTCGATGATCTTCTGGGAGTAAGCCGCTCCAATACCCGGCAGAGCATCCAGCTGTTCTTTGGTCGCCGAGTTGATGTCGAGCAGATCGGCATTGGCGGCGGTGGCCGTAGCAGCGTTGGCCGACGTCTTGGCGGCCTGGGCCACAGCCATTCCGCTGATCAGACTAAGCGCGAAAAGTGCTACGAGAATTCTGGTCATGAAATTTCTGGTCATGGTCGTTTTCTCCTTATTCCTTCTGAGCTTCTTTGTAGCCGGCAGACTTGGCTGCGGCTTCGGTCATGAACTTTCCAGCTTTGGTCTTGCCATACCAGCGGCCACCCTTGTGGTAGACGCCACTGTCGGTGTTGACCCAGACCTTGCCGCTGGCTTGAGCGGCGGCGATCTCCGGATTCGAAGCTGCGGCGGCTGCCTTGGTTGTCGTCTTCTTGGGCGCCGCCATGCTGCCGGTCGAAGCCGGGGCGGCGGTGCTTGCCGGAGCGGCAGCGGTACTTGCCGGAGTCGCGGGAGCTTTGGCGGCGGGGGCGGTACTGGCAGGCGCGGCACTGGTGTCGGCAGCTTTCGATTTCTTGCGACTCGTCTTGGCGGTCGTGTTGGCTGGCGCAGCCGTGTCGGCAGCCGCCTTCGGGGCGGTTTCGTCCCCTGCTGCTGCCTTCTTGCTCTTCCGCGACTTCTTCGTGGTAGTCGCGGCCGTCGTGTCGCTGGCAGCAGACTTATCCGCGGCAGCAGCAGACTTATCCGCCGCCGCCTTAGACTTATGTGCGGCAGCAGCAGACTTATCCGCAGCAGCGGCGGTCTTGTCCGCGGCGGCAGCCTTTTTGTCGGCAGCGGCCTTTTCCTTCTTGGCTTTCTTCGCGGCCTTCTTAGTGGCGGCGGTGTCCGAGCTGGTGTCGCTTGACGTCGCCTGCGCCTTTGCCAAAGCAGGCGGAATGGCAACCGTAAGCATCAGACAGAAAGCGAGCATCCACAGAATAGGTTTGCTTTGGGAGTGATTCATTTTTCCTCCGAGATGAGAGGCCTCAAGCCCCGTTTTTTACGGATCAATACTCTTTGGACGTACCTGCGAAAACACAGGCGATGCTGAGATCTCCCGCATGATTACACCGGGAAGGACTGGGGGTCAAACAGAACGTCAATCCGAAATACGAAGGGCCTCTCTGCTGGAGGCCCCGAGAATATGGCTAGGGGCTGCGGGAAAAGCCTTTCGCGACTTGCCGCTTGACCTCAGCGGCTAAAGCCGCATTCAAAACATGCAGTGATCGCAGCGCTGAAGCGCTGCGCCACCCCAAACCAGGTGCAAGATTCGACTTCTTCAGCACACTGCTAGGCATAGATTCCGCGCTGGCGGATGGTGTACGCCACGCGGTCGATGGCCAGCATGTAGGCGGCGATGCGGTTGTTCACGCCATGAGTTTCAGAGTAGCGGACAACATCGTCGAACGCCTCATCCATAATTTCTTGCAGATGCTCGTTGACCACCGATTCCTTCCAGAAGTAGCCCTGGCGATCCTGCACCCACTCGAAGTAGGAAGTGGTGACGCCGCCGGCGTTGGCCAGGATGTCGGGAATCACGAAGACTTTTTTCTCGGAGAGGATATCGTCGGCGGCGGCGGTGGTGGGGCCATTCGCGCCTTCGGCCAGGATCTTGCACTTCACGCGGTCCGCATTCTGGCTGGTGATTTGGTTCTCGGTCGCCGCAGGGATCAGGATGTCGCAATCGACCAGCAAAAGCTCCGCCGGATCGTACTTCTCGGCGCCCGGGAAGCCGTGAATGGTGCCATTGCGCTGGCGGAATTCCCAGAGCGCTTCCAGGTCGATGCCGTCTTTTTTGTACAGGCCACCACCGACCTCGAGGATGCCGATGATCTTGTATCCGGCAGCCGCCATGAGGCGAGCCGCGTTGGAACCGACGTTGCCAAAGCCCTGCACGATGACGCGGGTGGTGTCGCGATTCAGGCGCAGTTTCTGGATCGCCTTTTCGCAGACCATGAGAACGCCGCGCCCGGTAGCCTCGCGGCGCCCGCGCGATCCACCAATGTTGACGGGCTTGCCCGTGACTACGGCAGTGCAGGTCTGGCGCGCATGCATGGAATAGGTGTCCATGATCCAGGCCATGGTCTGCTCGTTGGTATTCACGTCGGGCGCGGGGACGTCCTTTTCCGGCCCGATGAAATCGAAGAGCTCGGCGGTGTAGCGGCGGGTCATGCGCTCGAGCTCGCCCTGCGACATTTTGTGCGGATCGCAGATGATGCCGCCCTTGGCGCCGCCGAAGGGAATGTTCACCACCGCGCACTTCCACGTCATCCAGCTCGCCAGGGCGCGGACTTCGTCGAGGTTCACGTCGGGCCCGTAGCGCAATCCGCCCTTGGCCGGGCCGCGCGCAATGGAGTGCTGCACCCGGTATCCGGTAAAGACCTCCAGGTGCCCGTCGTCCATCTGGACGGGAATATGAACGATAATTTCGCGGCTCGGGCTGCGCAGGACCTTCCACAGCCCTTCATCAAGATTCAGCTTATGGGCGGCGAGGTCAAAGCGGGCGCCTTGCGCCTGCCAGGGATTCGTTTCCTGTTCGAGGTCGATGGTTTTCATGAAAGTCTCCGTATGATTGCGGTTGGGATTGCCCGCCAAGTTGCCAGGGAAGCCTCGCAAAGTATATTGCCGCTCCGCAGGCTAGGCAAGCGAAGGAGAACCAAACAAGGAATATCGTATTTACAACGTGCGCACACTTGTGTATAGTCGTTGTGTGCACATGGGAGGGGTGAATGCCAGCGACAGGAGCGAAAACCGGGAACACGCGCGATGAAACCATCAACCTGCGCGCCAGTCGGCGGCAGAAAACGCTGATCGATCGGGCGGCGGATGCGCTAGGGCGGAACCGGTCGGATTTCATGCTCGAAACGGCGTGCCGGGAAGCGGAATCTGTATTGCTCGACCGCCGGTACTTTGCCTTGTCGAGCGAGGAATTCAAGCGCTTCACGTCGATGCTGGACAAGCCTCCGGCAAGCAACGCCAGACTGCGGCGCCTGCTGAAAACGAAAGCGCCCTGGGAGCAATAGGGAATGACCCGCGGCGATCGACCGCTGAGCCCGCCCGAGAAGTTACGCGCGGAGCACGATCTCTCGGAGTTCAACTGCGGAGAGCCGTCGCTTGACGACTGGTTGCGGCGGCGGGCGCTGCAAAACGAGGAGAGCGGCGCTTCGCGCACCTACGTCGTTTGCGCCGGCGAGCATGTCGCCGGCTATTATGCCCTGGCGGTTGGCGCTGTGGCGCATGCGGAAGCGCCTGGCCGTATCCGGCGCAACATGCCAGATCCGGTGCCGGTCATGATCATCGGCCGGCTGGCTGTCCACAAAGATCATCAGGGGAGACAGATCGGGCCTGGTTTGCTGCGCGATGCCGTATTGCGCACGTTGCAGGCGGCGGAAATTGCCGGTGTCCGCGCGATCCTGGTGCACGCGATTTCCGAGCGAGCGCGAAAATTCTATGAAGGCTGCGGATTCATTCCTTCCCCGATGGACCCGATGACGCTTATGATCACGGTGGTAGAAGCTGGGAAAGCGTTCGTAGGCAAGTCTCATGATCCGTCCTGACTACAAAGAATTCGCCCGCTTATCGCGCGGCGCCACCCTGGTTCCGGTGGTGAAGTCGATCTCCGCCGACCTGCTGACGCCGGTTTCCGCCTTTCTTGCGGTCTCTGACGGAGAGCCCGATGCCTTCCTGCTGGAGTCGGTCGAAGGTGGCGAAAAGATTGGGCGGTACACGTTTCTTGGCGTGCGTCCGTTTCTGCGGCTGGAGTCGCGCGGCGCCGAGATCAAGATCGAACGCGGCCATAAAGTCGACCGCCGCACGGGTAATGTTTTCGACGTAATCAAGGAACTGCTGCAGCAGCATCGTCCAGCGGCGATGGAAGGTTTGCCGCCTTTCACCGCGGGTGCGGTCGGGTATTGCGCGTATGACATGGTGCGGCGGCTGGAGAACATCGGAGACCATGCTGCGGACGATCTCGATGTTCCCGATTGCGTGCTGATGTTTTTCGACCGCGTGCTCGCCTTCGATCACCTGCGGCACCAGATCCACATAGTGGCGTCGGCCGACGTGATGCGGGAAACACCCAAAGCTGCCTACGAGCGCGCCGTGAAGGACATCGCGCGCATCGAGAAGAAGCTCGCCGCAGGATGGAAGCCGGCATACTGGCGCAACGCCGCCGCGAAGTCAAAGCTGGCGAAATCAAAGATGAAGACGCGGGCGCGCACTCCGAAGGTGAAGTTTCTGGAAAGCGTTCGCCGAGCCAAAGAGTATATCGCCGCCGGGGATATTTTCCAGGTCGTGCTGTCGCAGCGCTGGGATTTTGAACCGGGAGTCGCTCCCCTTGATCTCTACCGCGCGCTGCGGACGGTGAATCCGTCACCGTATATGTATTTCTTGCGATTCGGGGCTGGCGGGAATGAAGGCAAGACAAAATCCGAAGGACTGCACGTGGTGGGTTCGTCTCCCGAAATGCTGGTGCGTGTGGGCGGACGAAAGCTCGAATATCGTCCGATTGCGGGGACGCACCCGCGTGGACGCGACGAGGCGGAAGACGCGGCGCTGGAAAAGAAAATGCTCGCCGACGAGAAAGAACGCGCCGAGCACGTGATGCTAGTCGACCTGGGCCGCAACGACTTGGGCCGCGTCAGCGAGTACGGCTCGGTAAAAGTCCGTGGTCTGATGTACGTGGAACGCTACTCGCACGTGATGCACCTGGTTTCGGCGCTGGAGGGGCGGTTGCGTCCGGAACTGAATGCCATGGACGCGTTTGCCGCGTGCTTTCCCGCGGGAACGCTAAGCGGCGCGCCCAAAGTTCGCGCCATGCAAATCATCGAAGAGCTGGAGCCCACGCGGCGCGGAGTCTATGGCGGAGCGGTGCTCTACGCCGATTTCGCGGGGAATCTCGATTCCTGCATCGCGATCCGGACGCTGCTCATGAAAGGCAAGAAGGCCTACCTGCAAGCGGGCGCGGGAATCGTGGCCGATTCCGATCCGCAGCGCGAGTTCGAAGAGACGGAGAACAAGGCGAGGGCGGTGCTGCGAGCGGTAGATACGGCGAGGGGCAGCGAATAGCGGGTTTTGCGTAGGTTCCGGCTTTACGGCTTGCGGAAAAACTCGAACTGACACGTGATTTTGGGTGGGGCAGCGATTTACCGCTGGATCGGGACACCGAACTCCGACGGCTGCGCCGGCCACTGTGCAAAACTCTTCATCTTGACAAGAGTGTTGGTCAAGCAGAAAATCATCCCCACCTACGGGGGCAGTTTTTTTCGCCTTCCCTAGGCTCCCTCCCCATCGTCGAGCTGTTTGGGCCGAACAGCCTCGGTAACATAGTTCGCGGTCGAGTCGTGTCTCAAGGGTCGAAGATCAGGACTTCTATTGCAACGGAACTAAGACGCTGAGCAGCAGGGGCTGCCCTGGCGTGAGTTAATTTCTCTCGGGATCACACAATTTCAAGGAGGAACTATGCGTTTTCGCGGACTTTCGCGGACGTCTGTGATGGGCGTCTGTTTGACAATCTTTCTGCTGGGTACGATCACGGCCACGGCCAAGGACGGCCGCGATTTTGCCGGAGTTTACGGTTTCACCGACGTGCAAGAGCACGGAGACATGGTGCGCCTCACGCTGCACTTGCGACTATTCAATAACAGCGAAGCCGATATCAAGGGCGCGGTGATCGCGCTAATGGAAGGACCTCCGAGAGTCGCTCTGCGCGGCAGCTTTCCGACGGTGAAAGTCTGGCGCCAGAACCAGGATGTGAAACTCAGCCAGCAATTCACGATTTCCAAGCGCGAGTACCGGGATTGGTTGCGGCCGCCCGCGCAACCCAATGTGGTCATCATCTATCAGGATGCCAACGGGCAGACGTGGGAGAAAGGCGCTCAGATGCGTCCCCAGCCCATTATCTAGTGCTGGGTGAAGAGTTCGGTTTACGAAAGAAGACAACGAAAGCCACTGACTTCCAGGAGGAAGATTGCAATGCGTCACTTCACTACAAGATTGGTTTTTCTGCTGACTGCCCTGCTGAGTTTGCCGGCGCTGGCGCAGCAAGATGTGATTACTACGACGATCGGAGGCGGGCCCAACGATATTCCCGCTCTCGACTCGAACCTCTACACCCCGGACGCGGTTGCCGCGGACAGTTCCGGCAACTACTACATCTCCGCGTACAACCAGAACCGCGTCTTCAAAGTGAACTCGAGCGGAACGCTGACAGTCCTGGCCGGGTCCGGAGCCCAGGGCTTCGGTGGAGACGGAGTGACGGGCGGCGCCGGAAACGCCAACTTGTATCACCCCTACGGTCTCGCGGCTGACAGTTCCGGCAACGTGTACTTTGCCGACCAGGGAAACTGCGTCGTGCGCAAGGTGGATACGACCAATACAATCACGACCATCGCGGGCATTGGGAACTCCTGTGGTTACAGCGGCGATAGTGGCAAGGGCACTGCCGCCCAACTCTACTATCCGGGCGGAGTGGCTCTCGATACCTCGGGGAATCTATTCATTTCCGACGTCTACAACTGCCGTATCCGCAAACTGGTTCTCTCCACCGATACCATCACCACCTTCGCCGGCAATGGCACCTGCGGGTTCACGGGCGACGCTGGAGCGGCGACCGCCGCCGAGGTCTACTATGCTTACGGAGTAGCCGCGGACAGTAACGGCAACGTCTTCATCGCCGACACCAACAATTACAGGATCCGCGAAGTGACCAAGTCCGACGGGAAGATCAACACCATCGCCGGGACTGGTACCGCCGGTTTCGGCGGGGACGGCGGCAAGGCCCTCAGCGCCGAGATCTACAACGTGTACGGACTGGCAGTCGATAGTACGGGGAAGACCGTCACGATCGCCGACTACAACAACCAGCGGATCCGGCAGTTCACGGTGGGAGGAAACATCACCACCGTAGCCGGAACCGGAACCGCGGGATTCACAGGGGATGGCGCCGCGGCCACGAGCGCGGAATTGTACTACCCGCAAGGCGTGGGCGTGAGCGGTACCAAGGTCTATGTGGCGGACAGCGATAACTATCGCATTCGCCTGTTTACAGTCGGCGGCAACATCAATACTGTCGCCGGCAATGGCAGCTACAACCTTCCCACCCTTCTGAGTGGCATGCCGCCCCAGGGGGTTGTGCTCTACTACCCCTTCGGAGTGAATGTCGACTCTTCCGGAAATGTGTTCGCGAATGATACCTACGATTACATGGTTCGAGAACTGGTCAAGTCGTCGGATCTGGTGAACTTCTTTGCTGGAACCGGCACGGGAGGCTTCACTGGGGACGGCGGACTGGCCACCAAAGCGGAACTCAACTACAACGATGGCGTCGCTGAAGACAGTAAGGGCAACATCTACATCGCGGATACCAACAACTGCGCTATCCGCATGGTCAACACGGCCGGCAACATCAGCACTTTCGCCGGCATAGGGCAACGCTGCGCCTACACCGGCGACGGGGGCCCGGCCACCAGCGCCGAACTCTATTACCCATCGGGCGTGGCCGTGGACAGCAAAGACAATGTCTACATCGCCGACACATATAACCAAGTCATCCGCGAAGTAACCAGCGGAACGATCAACACCATTGCCGGCATCGGGTCGCGTGGCGGCTACTCCGGAGACGGCGGGTCGGCCACCTCATCCCAGCTTTACTATCCTTACGGCGTATCCGTGGACGGGTCGGGAAACGTTTTCATTGCGGACACGTACAACTGCCGCATCCGGGAAGTTTCCATTGCGACCGGCGTCATCAGTACCGTTGCCGGAACCGGATCCTGCACGTACACCGGAGATGGCCCCGCGACCGAAGAAGCCGTGAACAATCCGCAGGGCATCCGGGTGGATGCCAACGCCAACCTCTTCATTGCCGACACCAATAACCAGCGCCTGCGCTGGGTGAGCGCGGGCGGCGTCATGACCACGTTCGCCGGCACAGCAACTGCCGGCTATCTGGGCGATGGAGGTGTGGCGACCAGCGCCGAGCTCTATTACCCCACGGGAATAACCGAGGATTCCTCTGGCAACTTCCTGGTTGCCGATCAGTACAACTTCCGCATCCGGGGGATCTCAGCGTTTGCCGCGCTAAGCACTGCTCCTGGGAGCCTCAATTTTGGCTTGACCAGCGTGGGATCGACCAGCCCACCGGAGAGCGTGACGATCAGCGCGGTTGGACCACTGACGATTTCCGATATTTCCGTCAGCGGCCCCTACAGCGAGGTCGACGATTGTCCGGCCAGCATGCCCAACGGCACGACGTGCACGATGTACGTTTACTTCACGCCGACGGGTTCGGGCACGACGACGGGCACGGTCACCATCAGCACCAACGGCTTCTTCAACCCTGCCTCCACGATCTCCTTGACAGGGTTGGGGACTGCCATCTCGATCACGGGCGCGCCGGTGAATTTCGGCAACCAATTGGTGAAAACGACCAGTGCGGTTAAGACCGTCACGGTTACGAATACGGGTACGACCGCGATCACCATGGGCACGATCAGCTTGAATGAGACGACTGATTTTGCCATCTCGTCCAATACCTGCCCGGCATCGGGCAGCAAACTCAATGGCGGCACAAATTGCAGCCTCGGCCTGACCTTCACCCCAGCCTCCACCGGGACCAAGAAGGGCGCGGTCCTTATCAACGACAGCGACCCCACCTCGCCGCAACTGGTAGGTCTTGCGGGGACGGGCATCAGCAACGTTTCGCTCAGCCCGACGTCAGTGACGTTTGCAACGACGGCGATAGGCCTAACCAGCGCCTCCGCCAAAATCACGGTGACGAACAACACCGCCGGGAATGTCACCCTGAGTACTCCCGCGGTTACCGTGACTGCGCCGTTTGTCAACGCATCGGGAACGACTTGTACCAATGGCAAGGTCCTGGCTGCAAAGGCCACTTGCATCATCAACGTGTCGTTCAAGCCAACGGTGGTCGGTCTGGCCAAAGGCTCGGTCAGTTTGTTCGATAACGACCCGACCAGCCCGCAAAGTGCTACCTTGCGGGGCACCGGAACCGGCATCAAGTTCACGCCGGCTTCGATCAACTTCGGCACCGTGACCCGAGGCCAAACGGTTTCCGACACGGTCACAATCTACAACGTCGGGACGACCACCGTCACCTTCACGGGGGCGGAGATCTCCGGCACCAACAGTGCGGACTTCGGACAGAGTGGAGGGAATCCGCCCTGCAGCGGTTCGCTCAAAGCCGGGGCTAACTGCAACTTCAGCGTCTCTTTTGACCCCAGCAAGGTGGGTACGGAGAACGCGACGTACAAGGTGTTCGACAACAGTCCTGGCAGCCCGCAAACCCTGCCGTTGACCGGGAAGGGGCAGTGAGAGACCGAATATAACGCTGGTTTTCTGATTCACTTGCGCCGCCGGGGGTAACCCCGGCGGCGATTTCTTGTGGGCTGGCTAACGACCTGCGGGGAACTTCAGCGTCCAAAACGAGCGCCTAAAGGCGCATTCATAACCGGCACTTACGGTATGCCTAAAGGAAGGCATGCCCTGATACGAATCGTGCTTGCACACGGGCGGCTAACTCCGCAGGAAATTCGCCACCAGTTTCTTCCCTTCGTCCGTCAACACGCTCTCGGGATGAAACTGCACTCCCTCGACGG
>OBLU010006401.1_pt1 | contig 10481 bp, 10 predicted proteins | sample 1518681 | NCBI WGS metagenome assembly OBLU01 (sample SAMEA3539304, study PRJEB22396) | soil metagenome | biome: tundra; feature: field; material: soil | place: USA | collected 2010-05 | depth 0.15 m
GTCGAAACCAAGGCGGTCAGCGCAATCGCGGCAGCGATCCGCCCGAAAAGCACCGTCCATGCACGATGAGAATTAATTTTCACTTTTCCCCCGCCCCTTTTGCCTTGAAGAGGTATTATCCTGACATCTTATCCCGCGCAACTTCTTGTAGTCAACACGTGTCATTACCGTAATTAATGTTAATAGTTGCCTATTGCGTACAACTTATTGATGAAGGACAATCTACCCGTTGAAACCGGCACGGTCGGGTATGTAATGGTACGTCCCTAATCTATGCAGCTCACTCTCTTTACTGACTACTCTTTGCGCGTGCTCGTCTTTCTTGACGCGCATCCTGATCGACTGTGCACAATCTCTGAAGCCGCCGAGGCCTACCGCATTTCCGGTAACCACCTGATGAAGGTTGTCAATCGTCTTTCCTCGGTCGGCTACATCGAGACCGTTCGCGGCAAGGGCGGCGGCATGCGCCTTTCACGTGCGCCCAACATGATCAATCTCGGTGATGTGGTGCGTCACATGGAAGACCGCTTCGACATCGTCGAATGCTTTAACGAAAAACACCAGGACTGCCCTCTACTTCCTGCGTGTACGTTCAAGTCAGTTCTTGTTGATGCGCACCGCAATTTCATGGCGACACTGGACCGCCACACGCTGCAGGATGTCTGTACCGCTCCGCAGATCCGCGTCTGACATAGATCGAATTGCTAAAGAACGGATCAGCCTACGTGGGCGATGTTCGAAGCGGTATACTCATCCGGCAACAGCAGCGTGATCTGCTTGTTGCGCACGTTGCGGTTTCGGCGCTTATCGATTTGCATCAGCTGCTGATGGACTGCGGTTTTAGGCGAAGCTCCCAGGATGATTCCAGCATCGTCCAGGAGGAGCAGCATGAGGAACCCGTCGCGATCCGTTCGGCCGCCGTCCGCGACCCACTCGGGCTTCCTCTCGAGCGCGACCTTCATTTCGCGCCCACGCGGACTATCGCGGCTACGCCGAGTTAGCTCGCAAGCATCGTCGCATCGGCACCTACTGCGTTGACCCTTGGCCGCCGGCCTTCGGGTCGGCGGCGCCTCGGGACCGCGCATTGCCCATCTCAGTCGGGGCTCCGAACCCTTGGTCGCTACATCCTCTCGGAAAGGCGCATTCGCCGGACCATATTCGTGTGCTACGCCAGAACGTGGGCGAGTCTCCAACGTACGCTCCGCGCCGCAAGTTTTGCCGGCGCCGGAAATCGTCCCGAATGCCAAAGAAGCGCGAGCGCGCTGAGTGCCCGGAGCGCAGTAATGCTCGCCTTTGCGATAGCAAAAGCGTGAAAGTCCTATTTTGGGCCAATTCTTACCATGGGGCCTATGGTGCCGCACATCTCGCGCGGTGCGCGAGATGTGATGATTGAGACGTCGTCGCGGCGCCGGTGCGGCGAAATTAATATGGCCTTGTTGCCGGGCCAAAAGATCCTTGGCAGTGGTACATTGGGTTTGCGTGATTTTTGGGAGGGTTGAACGATGAGCATTAGGGTCAGTTATATGCCTGAGCCGTATCAGAGAAAAAGTGGCGGTCAGATCGCGCAGGCAATTGACCGCGACTTTGCTTCTATCGAGGAAGCAAAAGCAGCGCCTTTCCCTGACCATGTTGTGTTTGCGTTCATTCGTGTAGAAGGCGGCTACTACTCTTGCCAAAAAGGATTCAAGTGGGAATATCACGAAGGTGACGTCTTCGACCATCGGACAGCGGATCGGTAGCACTACGCGCCAAACAGATGACGCCATAGGCACTCAAACGTCACAGCGTGAAAACTTCACGATCGATCTAGCCGGCGATCTCGGCCGCTACTCAGCCGAGTGCGTCGTCGCGGTCGGCATGCTTACGATCAAGTCAGCGATCGGCACCCGCACGATAGATGCTGGCGCATCCGCAGGTCTTCCGGAAGAAAAAACGCGTCTGGAGTTCAAGCGCGTGATCCAGCAGCACGAAGCCAAGAAGAAGCCGTGTCCAAGGGCACCGAGGTCGCGTTTGGAAAGAGAAGGCCCCGCGGGCGGGCCTTCCAGTGCACGAAAATGCTCAGCGAGAGGCGATCGTCAGGCAGCGGCCGCCAGCAATTGCCAGTTCTTGGGCAGAATGACTGCATCGATGGCGTGAACGGTGCCATTCGCCGCGACGAGATCCGCCTGCGTGATGCGGGCCCCATTGACCCGCACGTCCGAGGACGATACCGCTGCCGTCAACGTGCTGCCCTGCATTGTCATCACTTCGCCCGACTTCACGTCCTTGGCCATAAAATTGCCCCGGACGACGTGATAGTTCAGAACTGCCTTGAACTTCGCCGGGTCCTTGCGCAGGAGGTCATACGAGCCGGACGCAAGCTTCTTGAACGCGTCGTCGGTCGGCGCAAAGACCGTGAACGGGCCCTTCGCGGCCAGCTCTTCGGTCAGCCCCGCTGCCTTAATGCCGGCAGCGAAGGTCGTGAAATTGCCCGCAGCGATCGCCGTATCGACGATGTTCTTTGCGGGTGCTGTATAGTTGTTCCTGGCGGTATCGTTAGCAGGAACGCTCTTTGATTGATCCATAAATCAGACCTCTCGTATGGCCAGCGAGAATTCGCCAGCCAACTCAGCTCGAATGCGGCTGAGGGCAGGGAGCATGCGCCGTATCTCGAGCACGTGCGGCCTACGACGAAAAGAAGTGTTACTTTGCCAGATTTCTCGATTGGCCTTGCAATGAGCGCGAGACACGCGACGGGTCTCGGCGACTTGTGTCTGTCGCTCGGTCAGAGGAATAGTCTCTGTAATTCTTCCCGGTAGCTACGGCGCCGCGTCGCGGATTCGTGGGTTTCTCGATGGTCGCCTGGGAGTGCATCAGATCGACGGCACGACGATGCGGCGAATGCCACGCAGGCTGTGGCGACTTCAAGGCGATGTATGACCACTTTCGGGCGATGTGCCCATCGGCCAAATAACTCTTAACGGCGGAGGGCCGAAAGGTCGTGAGGCGATTGGCTATTGATTGCACGCTGTGCATCGCGGCCTCTCTCGCGGCCTGCAGACTTGCGGGACGCTCCAAGTCCCTGGTGGAAACCACGGTGGATGCCGCGTCTTGACGGTGGCATCGAACCGCTCGATTTTGGTATGCGCGCTTGAGGTTAACGGTTCAGCCTTTCCTGCAGTGCCCCTCGACCAGGTGATCCAGTATCGCATCGAACTCGTCGCCCGCCATGGCCACGACCGGTCCGTGCACCGGCCATGCCGGTAGAACATCGCCGCGCACGACCGCGCGTCACGGTGCGCACCCGCATTCGAGGCCACCGGCCTGCTTCGGCGGGCATTTCACGCTACCGTACGAGCAGAACACGCAGCAATCCGCCGCCTTCGGCTTCAGTAGTACCCCGCAGCCCGTGCACTCGTAGAGATACTGGCACGCGTCCATGGGCATGCGTTCAACCTGCGTGTGCGCACAGGCCGGACACGTGACAATCGACTCCAGGATAAGCGCTGCCATGGGTGTGCACCGTCTCGCACTTGGTCGCCGTAGACTTTATACCCGATGCGAAGCCGCGGGCGCGAGTCCACGTGTCACCGCGTTTCCAGTGGCCTCGAGCGCGGCGGCCTTCCGATACTCCGCATCCGTGGTGGTCTTTGCACGAACCGTCGTCGGCCAGCCTGTGTCGCACCGCAGCGCGGAAAACGAGGGACTCTTGGCATCACGTACACCGAGGAGCCTATTAAACGTCGTGACCGTCTCAGTTGACCCGTTGCTGCCTGTCGTGAACGGCGACTTTGGGGAAGTCCAATTCAGTTTATTTGCTTCGACGCCGCCTCGCGCGCTAGTTTGAGCGTCGCCCAGTTCGGCGCGAACTTTAAAGCCTCGTCGTATTTGGCGAGCGCCAGTTCACTCGGCAATAAATGGCGCGAGACCGATCTGCTGCAACGCATCTGCGAAGCGGCGTTGCCAAGCTGCATCCAGCCAAATGTTGCGTACTCGTTGCTGTTGGCCAGCGATAATGGCCACTATCGCATCGCGATAGCGGTGCGCGTCCTTCATTCGACCCAGATTAACGCAAGCCCAGGTGGCGTACAGCAGATTGGGCACGAACGCCGCACGAAGGCGAGTACCGGCCTTGAAATCGGCGAGCGCCTCCTGGTCCCGGCCCAACACCTGGAGGCTCCAGCCACGCGCCCAATAGTAGATGGTCGAGGGATGCGGGTTTAATGCCATGCCAGTCTCGATCTGGCGCAGGCCGTCCTCGCCTTGGCCGCTGGCCGACAGGCTGAGGGATTGAAACAGTCGCGCGTCGGTGTTGTTGGGATCGAGCGCGATGGCGCGCCGGCCAGCCTCTAAGGCGGCTGAGCCATTTCTAGCCCACAACTCCGCCCAACAGCGGATAGCATGGGCGAAGGGCAGCAGCCCATCGAGCTCGACAGCTGTTTGGGCGTGACGTCGAGCCAGTTCCAGGGTCTCGACCGTGGAATCGGCCCAGCTCATCGCGTAATCGAACAGCAGGCTCCGGGCCAGCCAGGCATGGGCCGCAGCATAGTCACCGTCGTGCTCCAAGGCCCGTTCAAAGAGGGCCTGTGCTTCGCGGTTGGCGGCTTCGGAATAAATCCAAAAGCGCTGCAATCCGCGCAGTAAACTGTCGTGGGCCTCCAGGCTCGCCGTGCCTTCGTGGCCGATGCGTGCAGCTTCGAGCGGAGTGAGGCTCACTGCCAACGCGGCGACGATCTTTTGCGTCACATCGTCCTGAACGCAGAAGGCGTCTTGAACCGGACGATCGAAGCGCTGTGCCCACACGTGCTCGCCACTTCTCGCATCGACCAATTGCGCCGTGATGCGCATTGTCTCACCGCCGCGCCGCACGCTGCCTTCGAGGATATAACGCACCCCCAGTTCGACGCCGATCTCCTCAATGCGTTTATTCGCCTTCTTGTATACAAAGGATGAATGGCGGGAGATGACCGACAAACCAGCGAGCTTGGAGAGGTCGGTGATCAAGTCCTCGGTGATGCCATCGGCAAAGTATTCCTGCTCAGGGTCTGCCGACATGTTGGCGAAGGGAATGACGGCGAGCGACGGCCGTTCGGCTAGGTCCCGATCCTCATTGCGTGGCTTGCGTTCCGTACCCGATACCGCGTCGTGGACGCGAAAGCCGATGCGCGCTGCATAATCCCCTTTGGGCAATTCGATCAGGACGCGGTCCGTGGCGCCTTGGTCCGAATAGAACTCGATTAGCTTGCTGCGCAAGCGCCCCATTTCCACGCGGACAATCGGGTCGATGTTGGGATCGAATCCGGCACCGCGGTCGAACACTTCCACACCGAGCGTGTAGCCCTTCAAGCGATCCGCCGCGCCCGACAAGGTGGCATCGACGATGTGCCGCAAGAGCCGCTGCTTGCGCGGCGACTGCAGCAGAACGGCGCTGCCGGTCAGCCGCTCGAGCTGTGCGCGGATCGCCATCGCCTGCTCCCCGCTCCAACCGCAACTTTCGGGCCCTTCAGGCGTCATCTTGTCCCTCCGCGGTAACCGGCGTGCGGTCGTTACCTACCGTAACTTACTGCCGCCACCACCTCCCCTCGTCTCACACTGCACTCGGAGCGGTTGAAGACTTGTTACCTGTCACCGCCCGAACGGCGGCGCGGATAGCGCCGCCAAATTAAATCATAGCTTTGAAGATGCATCATGCTCACTTCTTCACATTCACATCGCAGGTTGCGAATCGCACCGTTGCTCATCGCCGCCATTACGGCGGGCTGTACCGGTGGCGCAGTCGTCAAAAACGCCGACAATGATAATTCCGCTGCGCTCATGCAAATGTATGGCTCGTTCAAGGCGGCATGGAACAACCACGACGCCACAGGGGTCGCCGGTTATTTTGCCCCGGACGGCACCTACACTACACCGACCACGGGCGGGCCGATATCCGGGCCGGCCATCGCCGGCTTCACCGGTGCATTGTTCGCTGCCATTCCGGACTTTCACATCGAACTGATCAGCGCCCATCCGATCGATAGCACCACCATCGCCGAGCGCTGGGTCGTGAAAGGGACTTGGACCCAGCCTTTCCCCGGCGGACCCCTCCAGGGCGTCCCGCCCACGGGCAAGAGCTTCACTCTGCCTGGCGCCGGCTACCTTGTGGTGGCGAACGGCAAGATCCGCTCCGACACAAGCTACTTCGACCAGATGGCATTTCTGGGTCAGCTCGGTCTGCTGGACAAGAAATAAAGCGAGCACCTCCAGCAAGCATTGACGCCGCCTTCACCGCTGCCGGCGTGATTCGTCACTGCGCCGGCAGTGGGCTTTTTAAGGCTGTCCCTTTTACTCTTTGATTGATCCTCTTGCACGACATACCGGAAGCTGCGAGTGCCAACATCTGCCCTGGCCGCCGGCATCAGGGCGGCGAGAGACCGCGGTAATCCAACAGCGGGCCGATCTCTGGCGGCTTGCCATAAAAATCCCTAAACAGAACTTCGGGCTCCTGCGTCCGCCCGCGCGCGAGCACCCTGGAGCGCAGGTAATCCCCGTTGGCGCGCGTCAAGCCGCCGTGGACGTGGAACCACTGCCCGGTATCGCGGGCCAACACCTCGCTCCACAGGTACGCGTAGTAACCTGCCGAGTAATCATCCCCCGCAAAGATATGCAGGAAATACGGCGAGTGATAACGCGGTGGTACAGGCGCGTAGTCGACGTCGTCCTGCAGCAGCGCACGAGCCTCGAAAGCCATGACCTGATCGGCGGGCGGCGCCTGGGCGGCGCTAATCTGGTGCCAGGACTGGTCCAGCATGGCTGCGGCAAGGTATTCGGTGGTCGCATAGCCTTGGCCGTACCTCTGCGCGGCAAGCACCCTCCCGAATAGCACCTTGGGCATAGCTTCGCCCGTTTGGAAGTGACGCGCAAAATGCGCTAGCACGGTCGGCTCGCGGGCCCACATCTCATTGAACTGGGAAGGATACTCGCCAAAATCGGCAGGCACGTTGGTACCCGCCAGGGTCGGATACTCCGCCGTAGAAAACATGTCGTGCAACGCATGCCCAAATTCGTGGAACATCGTCGTGACCTCATCGAAGGTGAGCAGCACAGGTTGCCCGGGCTCGGGCTTGGGGATGTTCAATTGGTTGGCTACCACGGCCTTCAGTCCCAGGAGCTTGGATTGGCCGACATAGGCGTTCTCCCAAGCTCCACCCCGCTTGTTGTCGCGCGCAAAATAGTCGGCCAGAAACAGCGCCAACGGTGACCCGTCGGCATCTGTTACTTCAAAGACCCTCACAGTGGGGTCGTAGACCGGTAGATCCGTGCGTTCCGTAAATGTCACGCCGTAGAGTTCATGGGCGGCATAAAACACCCCGTCCTTCAGGACCCGATCGAGTTCGAAGTAGGGCTTGACCTGAGCCTCGTCGAAATCGAAGCGGGCCTTGCGGACCTGTTCGGCATAGAACGCCCAATCCCAGGGCTGCAACTCGAACGCACTGCTGCGCGCCTCCTCCGCTTGACGGTCGATCAACTGCTGAATGTCAGCCGCTTCGCGCCGCGCCACCGCCAGAGCCGCTGGTGCGATCTCTGCGAGCATCTTGTTCACGGCCTCCGGCGTGCCGGCACCCTCTTCCTGCAGCACATAGGCTGCATGCGAGGGATAGCCGAGCAGCTGGGCCCGTTTTGCACGCAAGCTGACTATCTGGGCTACGGTCACCGTATTGTCATCGCCACCGCCGTTGCCGCGGCTAATCGAGGCGCGGTAGATACGCTCGCGCAGCGCACGGTCTTTCAGATTGGCCAGTAGCGGCTGAATGGTCGTGTTCTGTAGGGTAATGAGCCACTGTCCGGCTAGACCCCGCGCCTGGGCCGCAGCAGCAGCAGCCCCGATCTGCTCGGGCGAGAGCCCGTCCAACTCCGCTGCGCTCGTGACGATGACAGCGCCGTCCTTCGTGGCCTTGAGGACCATTTGCTGAAATCGGGTTGTAAGCGTCGCGCTCTGCTCATTGTAAAGGCGCAGCCGAGCTTTATCGGCTGCCGTCAATCGCACGCCGGCATGTACAAAGGTCCTGTAGTAGCGCTCGAGCAGTTGCCGCGACTCCGCGTCGAGGGTGAGGTTCGCGCGCTGCTGATAGAGAGTGTCAATACGGGCAAACAGTGTCGAGTCCAGGTAAATGGCGTCCTGATGCGCAGCTAGTCGGGGTGCCATATCCTGTTGAATCTTCTCAATGGCCGGATTGCTATTCGCCGACGCAAAATTGAAGAACACTCTCTCGACGCGGTCCAGCAGCCGGCCGGAGTGCTCAAGGGCGACGAGCGTGTTCTCAAAGCTTGGCGCCTCCGGGTTGTGCGCGATGGCGTTCACCTCGCGGCGCTGTTCGGCTATGCCCTCCTCGAGGGCGGGAACAAAATCGGCATCCCTGATGTGGCCGAAGTCCGGCAGCTGATAGGGCAGCGTGCTCGGCGCCGCGAACGGGCTCCCAGCCAACGACGTGGCCGCCGTGCGCGCGGCCGGTGCGGCGGGATTTTGCACGCAGGCTGTCAGCACCAGAGTCAGAGCAAACGCCGTATACCGGAGGGGTGGCAAGACGACCTCCTGAGCGGCCGTGCCGCGCGTGCAACGATGCTGGTTGGATTTTTCCCGCCCGTCATGGCGATGATAGTAACGCGCTCGGTTCACGCGGCATACAACTGTGCCGATCCCCCAGATCCCTACCGCTGCCTGACCGTCTGGAGCAGAGACAGGATCGATGCCATTGTGCGCCGATGCAGTACAACCGGAGGATGGCACGAGAACCGTGAAGGGTATTGGTCGACTGGACCTACACCCTATTGACTCCTGGCTGGACATCGGTCGGTCGGCAGAAATCCATCGCGGTCGTCGACCGCGCGTGCCAAAACTGAGTTTGCCGCGTACTTTCCAACTTCGTGTGCCCGAGCAGCAACTGCACGGCTCGGAGGTTCTTCGTACGGTGATAGATCAACGTGGCTTTTGTCCGCCTGAGTGTGTGTGCCGTAGCTTGCCCCGTCCAATCCCAGCTGGCTGACCCAGGAATCCACAATCCGGGCGTACTGCTGCGTCGATAGATGGATTGAGCCCACGGCCTCCCGTGTCGGTTCCGTGATTTCGAACTGGACCGGCCGCTGTGCCTTCTGTTGCAGCACGATCGCCCGCGACGCCACGGCTTGGCCATGGCAGACATCCCGCACTCGCAACTTGACGAGGTCACACACCCGAAGCTTGCTGTCGATGGCCAAGTTGAACAGCGCCAGATCCCGACACCGGCTTGCGATTTGCAAGCGCACTCGGACCGCCCAAATCTCCTTTAGCTTGAACGGTGCCTTCTGGCCGACGAGTCCTCCCTTGTTCCACGGTTCGCGAACAGAGCTACTTGAAACGATGGTCTCCATGTCCTGCTCCTTTTGTTTCACGGAGCATCGGTCTTCACTTGGTTTGAATGGACCCTAGCCGACCCGCTGCGGTGCTAATCGATTGCTGGCGTCCTTGCGTGTGCACAGACCCTCGGTCGCCGACATTGACATCCGCGGAGCGAGCGCCCTTCGTGGGTCCGCTCGACAGCGGATCGTCGTACATGCGCGTTAAAGCTTCTGATGGCTGCCGTCGCACAGCGGCGCCTTGTTACTGTGCTTGCATCCGCAGAAATAGATCATCTTTGACTCGACGGCGTCGAATTTTACTGGTACGAATTCCGTACCCTTGTGGCTGCCATCGCAGAAGGGTTGCTTTGCGCTTTTTCCGCAAGCGCACCAGAAGTAGCTTTTACCGCTCTCGACCTCCACGGGAAAAGGGGCTTTCTGAACAATCTTCGGATTAGACATCCGATCGTCTCCTGTTGTGTTGATGGACTTGTCCATAAGTAAGGGGACGGCGGTAAATAAATGCACCATTGCCAAGATTGCATAGCGCCGATGTCGATCTCAATCAACGTCGGGGATGTCAGGGGAGTGGCGCGCGAGCCTGCTGGCGACGCGGTTGAAGTATTCCGAGCCGGCCCGGACACCGGGTCCCAATAGAAAATTTCACTGCCGCATCAGCAACTGGGTTTCGGTGCATCTGGGGCCTGCGCCGGCGAACCGTCGCTTCCTGGCCGAGGGTGTGTAAAAACCCGAAATGCGATTCGCGTACGTTCGATTCTTTTCGTTTTTCAAAAGAAAACGTCTCAGAACTGCACGTGGGTACACCAAAAACGCATCGTCGAAGCACTCAAAACCAGCCAACGGGGGTTTTTACACAGCCTCGGCCGCTTTGAGTCCTTCACATCCTGGGTTTGGGGCTGAGCCAGGATGGACTTGCCGAGATTGCTGATGTCGACTTGTGAGACGAGTTATCCGCGATTTCTATCGACGGCGAACGTGTCGAGACGGCGGTCGAGCAACTCCTCGGTCACATTCCCAGAGCCCTATCCCCCTCCCGCCTTGTTCACCTCCTGCGAACTCTTGTTTTTGTCTGATTCCGCAGCCAGCAGCCTGCCTCTTGGTGATATCCTCGTATAGACATCCTGGGA
>OBLU010006402.1_pt1 | contig 10480 bp, 7 predicted proteins | sample 1518681 | NCBI WGS metagenome assembly OBLU01 (sample SAMEA3539304, study PRJEB22396) | soil metagenome | biome: tundra; feature: field; material: soil | place: USA | collected 2010-05 | depth 0.15 m
TGGAATCGTTGCTGGAGGAGAAGCCAGCCGAATTGGACTGGTTACCGGGAGCAGCGGACTGAGCAACCGCCAAACCAGCGGCAAAGATGACCACGGATCCAAGAAAACTGACACGCCGCATTGGCGGCATTAAACGAAGAAATGGCATGTCTGAACCTCAAAGATCAGATTCTCTTAAGTGCGACCGGGCATACCGCGCCCGGCAATGAATTAGACACGGATTGCGGTAGGAAGTTGCCCGCGAATGGGAGAAATGGAAAGGCCGGAGCATCGCTCCGACCTCTCTTGTTTGCAATGGTTTACGCCCTCAGCCCTGGACATCGAACTGTTCGGGGTGAAGGGTGGCGTCGCTCTTGACCAGGATATTTTTGCCGGTCAGCTCTTCGAATTCGACAAGCCAGGCGGCTTCATTGGACTTGAGGACCTTGACGGTTTCGGGGTTTACACGAAGCAGGATGTCGGCGCCTTCAAAGTGCTTCTTCATCTTGCGCAGTTCGGTGTAGATCTCGTTGCAGACAGTAGTCGGGCTCTTGACCATGCCGGTAGCCTGGCATGTTGGGCAAGGGACCGAGAGCGTCCGCTCCAAAGATTGCTTGACGCGCTTGCGGGTGATGGCGACTAGGCCGAAGTCGTTAAACTGCAGGACCTTGGTGGGGGCGCGGTCGCTCTTGAGCGCTTCTTCAAGGGCAGCCATGACCTTGTAGCGGTTCTTGCGTTCGTCCATGTCGATGAAGTCGATGACGATGATGCCGCCAAGGTCGCGGAGTCGAATCTGACGAACAATCTCGGGGACGGCATCGAGGTTTGTCTTGAGAATTGTGTCCTCAAGGCGCGCCGACTTGCCGACATATTTGCCGGTATTGATGTCGATGGCGACCAGGGCTTCAGTCTGGTTAATGACGATGGAGCCACCGCTCTTGAGCCAGACCTTGGAGCGCAGCGCCTTCGATATCTCGTCCTGGATGCCGAAATGCTCGAAGAGAGGCGTCTCCTTGGTGTAGAGCTTGACGCGGCGGACCAGAGTTGGCGAGAAGCGATTGAGGAAACGCACGATGCGTTCGTAATCGGCTTCCGAGTCGACCCAGATGTTTGAGAAGTTCGAGCTCACCTGGTCGCGCAGAATGCGCTCGATCAGCGACAGGTCATGATAGATGAGCGCTGGAGACTTCGAGGAGTCCGACCGCTGCTTGATGTCATTCCAGAGATTCATCAGGAACCGCAAGTCCGCGCGAAGATCTTCTTCCGAGGCGCCCTCGGCAGCAGTGCGCACAATGAATCCGCCGGAAGCCTCACCGCGCTCGTTCACCAGAACCCTCTTGAGGCGCTGGCGCTCTTCGTCGGAGGCAATCTTGCGGCTGACGCCGATGTGCGTGACAGTGGGCATGAAAACCAGAAAGCGTCCGGGCAGCGCGATGTGAGAGGTGATGCGCGCGCCCTTCTTGGCGATTGGCTCCTTGGCGATCTGGACCAGGATCTCCTGGCCAGGCTTCAGCAAATCGCTGATGACTGGAAGGTCCGTAGTCTGCATGGAGCGGCGCGATGGGCCCCCGCGACGGTTTCCGCGGTCCGGAGCTCCTCCCGGTGCGCCACGACCATGGCGCCCTCCTCGGGCGCCCCGATCGCGACGTTGTTGGCCGGAATCTGTGCTTGTTGCCGCGCCGTTGGTCGGTTGACCGTCGGCCGTAGTTTCATCTTCATCTTCGTCGAAGACTTCCTCTTCACCGTTCTTCTCGTCGAAGTTTAACTGGATGCGGTGATCGAGATGGGCTTCCTGGAGCATTTCGCCGATGTCACCAGAGCGAATCTGGGTGGGAAGGGTTTCTTCTTCGTAGACGTCGAGATCATGGTCGTCGGTTTTTTGGCGGCGATGATGGGGGACGGCTTCAAACTCCTCGCCATCAATGACTTCTTCTTCGATAAGGCCGGTGCCGGGGGCATAAGACGAGATCGCGGGCACTGAACCGGCGGCCGGTTTGGCCTCAGCTTCCTCATCCTTCTTCTTGCCAAAGCCGAAGAGGCGGAAGCCTGTGGGAGGCACGGGGTCAATGCGGTGTGAGGCCGAGGCGTCTGATTCGGTTGCCTCCTCACTCGTCATTGGAACAGGCGGCTGCACATCAATCACTTCTTCAAAGAAGGTATCGGTCTCGAAGAACGGCTTCTCGGCAGAGGGTGTCTCTTCAGATTCGGGAGTATCGTGTTGGACGGCCTCTTCTTCAACCTGGCCGGCTTCGAACTCAGGCTCTGGCCCATGCGGCTCGGGGTCGAACTCCTCAGTCTCTTCGACGAATTCGTCTTCTTCAACCTGGTCTGGTGCGGCGCTGGAGGCTTCAATCTGCTGCGTGCGTTCGGCGTCCTCTTCAGGCTGGTGCGAGCGGTGGAGTGAGAGCGACTCGCCGGGGAGCAGCCCGCTGCCGTCCCACTCGATCGGCGCTTCAATCAGCGTGGAAGGCTTGGAGAAGCCCGATGGGCGTGCAGGGGCGGCTGGCTCGGGGGCGGGCCTAGGGACATCGTCGACCGGCGTACCGCCGTACTTTGAGAGCGACTCGCCGGGCAGAACAAAGGGAACAGGGACGTGGGATGACGGCCGGGGCGCATGGGGGGCAGAGCCGAATGACGGCCGGTCGGCGGATTGGAATGCCGACGCCTGAATGTCAGGAGCTATCTCAGGTTCGGCGGAAGGCTCCGGCGTGATCTCCAGCGTTTGCCCGGATTCCGTGCGGCCTTCAGGGGAGCCGGCTTGACCGCGAGCGCCGCGACGATGACGGCGTCCACGCCAGCGGCGCGAACCCTGCCCGCCCGAGTCTTCCTGGCCTTCGGCAGCTTGTTCTGAGATTACGAATGATTCAGCAGCGGGTGCGGCTGCTGCAGGTGGTTCCTGTGCCGCTTCTTCCACGGGACGGCGATCTCTTGGCGGACGGTCCTGCCGCTGTTCCTGTTTCTGGCCGGTGCGCGCCTGCCGATCGTCCTGCCGTCCGCCGTTTCTGTCTGGTGGGGCGGAGTGCCGAACTTCGCGCGGAGCCTGGTTGGCACCTGTAGCCGCGGCCTTTTCCAACTCGTCGGTCTCTTCCGGGTCCTCGAGTTCCATGAAGTCGGTTACATAGAGAAAGGCGTCGCGCTCGAGACCGAGGTCAACAAAAGCCGACTGCATGCCGGGCAGGACGCGGGTGACGCGCCCGTTGTAAATGGACCCTGCCAGGGTGTACTCGTTTTCGCGTTCGTAATAGATTTCCGCGAGCTGATCGTCTTCAAGAATTGCAAGCCGCGTCTCATGCGGCGTGCTGGAGATGCAAATCTCTTTTGCCATCGTACCTTTCCGTCCGGCAGCTCAAGGCTACCGGTACCCGCGGCAAGGATGGATGGAGACGCGCAAGGCCGGAAGAGGAGGGAATGTGCGGAAAGGATGATCCGGAAGACTTTAACGTGACGGCTGCCGCGCGGCTACCGGCCCCGGAGGGCGGCAAACCAAGGCGGATGCTCAAAGAAACAAGCCGAACGAGTTGAGTGCTACGGTGATCCGATTGCGGAGAGTTTGTGGCCAACCAAGCCGAGAAGAAACTCGGCGGGGCCGTTCCACCGCTGGCGTATGCAAGGGCGTACAGCGCGAAAAAAGAGAGGCTTGAAAGCCAGTAGCTTTCCGCGCGTTCCATGCAACCTGTTGGCCGCCAACGGTTTTCCCGTCTCTGCGTGCTCATGAACCCTTGTCCTGCCGGGCGCGCGATCCATCCGGACCTGGCCGGCGAAATGCTTGAAAATACTGCTCTTGCGGTCCGGACAGTTCCGGGGTGCGACAAGAGGCAAACTTGACTACCGGCGTCCGGGCTTTCAGGCTGGGACGCCTCAGTTGACGAACCGGCGCATGCGGACATTCATCGCCGCACCCAGCGCCAGGAACGTGAACAACACCGAAGATCCGCCGTAACTCATTAACGGTAACGGAATTCCGGTGACGGGCATAAAACCGATGACCATGCCGACGTTGACCAGAATCTGAAAGGTCAACACAGCCACTACCCCCATGATAATCAGGGAACCGGACAGGTCCGCGGCTGTTTGAGCGTTCTGAATCAAACGCATCAATATGGAGAAGTATAGCAGCAGCACGAAAACCGCGCCGACGAAGCCGTGTTCCTCGCTGAAAGCGGCAAAGATGAAGTCGGCGTGGGGGATAGGGAGGAAGTCACCCTGGGTTTGAGAACCCTTGGCGGCGCCTTGGCCCAAGACACCTCCGGAACCAACGGCGATCTTGGATTGCAGGAGTTGATAGCCGGCTCCCCGGGGGTCGTTATCGGGGTTTACGAAGCTGGTGAGGCGGGCTTTCTGGTAGGGCTTAAGGATTTTGCCGCTCGACCATGCGCCCACCGCGAAGAGGGCGGCAGCGGTGAGGAGGATGATCGACTGGCGAAGATTGATTCCGCCGAAGAAGAGTCCGGCAATCAGGATTGGCATATAGGTGAGCGTTGTTCCCAGGTCGGGCTCCTTGATCACCAGCAGCATCGGGATGCCCACCAGGACAAAGGCCTTGAAAATATCCTGCTTGACGAGGCTGCGTCCGCCCAGGTTGGCGAAGAAGCGGGCTATCACGAGAATGAGCACCAGCTTGACCCACTCCGAAGGCTGGAAAAGCATGGGTCCGGCCTTGATCCAGCGTCGTGCTCCAAGAGCCTTGTGACCGATACCCGGCACAAGCACTGCCGCAAGCGCAAAAAGGCAAACTCCATAGGCCCAGGGTGCCCAGTCGAGCAGACGGTGGTAGTCGATTTTGGCAAACAGAAACATGGCCACCAGGCCGCCGGCGATCCAGAACATCTGTTTGGTGTAGAAGCCGACATACTTTGTATGCAGGGTGGCCGAGTAGATTTCAAACACCGAAAGCGTGCAGAGCAGCAACACCATAGCTAGAAGCGCCCAGTCGAATTCGCGGAAACTGAGGATGCGGCGCATGGCGGTCATTGTGGCTTCACCGGACTCACGACTCGAGTTTTTGCGAGCTGAGTCACCGTTTGCTGGGAAGGGGTTGCGGCTGGCTTCGCTCCGCGTGCGGACTCCGTCCTTGACTTGCGTGCGGCCTCTGCGGCGGAGTGCGTGTCAGATGTGGTGCGCGCAACAATCTGGCCGTTCTGAATAAGAAAGCTGCCACCTTGCATCCGGGGCGGGCTATCGTTCTGCTTGCCGGGACCGCCGCTGGGATTCGGGCCAGTCCATACAGCGCTCATCACCACCGGCGCGGCTGTCTTGACCGGCACAAGGTTATGCGCCAGGCGGCGTTGCTTCTCCACGTAAGCTGAGACAATCTTGGCGCCAATGCGGGCAGGATAATAGCTGAACTCGCCATTCTGCCAGAGCACCGCAACCACCAACTCGGGATTGCGGCGTGGAGTGACGCCGACAAACCACACATTGGGATTGTTGTTCTTGCTCTTGCCGAGGCGGCTCAACGCATCGTGGCTCATTGTCTGCGCGGTTCCCGTCTTGCCGCCGAAGTCGATGCCCTCAAGGTGGGCCGAGCCGGCAGTGTGGAAGTAGGCGGGCTGGGTCACCTGATACATACCGTCAGTGATAATGGTCCAGTTGTCGGGATCAATGGGAATATCCACATTGCCACTTCCCGGAAAGGTCTCTGGCAGAGCCTTGCGAAATTCTTCAGGAAGTTGATCGGGAAAAACGACGTGGGGCCTGACCAGGTGCCCTCCAGACGCGATGCCGCCAATAATGCGAGCCAATTGCAACGGTGTAGCCGCAACAGCACCCTGACCGATGGCAACGTCAAGCGTCTCGTCGGGATACCAGCGTGCGCGGTAGTTCTTCAACTTCCATTGTGCGGATGGCATCAGCCCGGCCTGTTCACCAGGCAAATCGATGCCCGTCTTTTGTCCGTAGCCAAATTCAGTGGCATATTTTGAGATTCTGTCGATGCCCAGCCTGTCGCCGAGCATATAAAAAAAGGTGTCGCAGGAATAGGGAATCGCGTCATGGATATCCACCGCCCCGTGATGTTCGTCGCAATGGTGGAAATATCCGTAAGGGCCCCAGCCGCCCGGGCAGTTGATCTTCATGCCCTGCGCAATCCCCTCTTGCAGTCCGGCGACGGACATGAGGATCTTGAAGGTCGATCCTGGTGCCAACTGTGCCTGGATCGCCTTGTTCATCAGCGGATGATCGGGGTCGGTGATGAGTTTGTTCCAGTCGGTGCGGTTGATGCGAACTGCGAACGCATTGGGATCGAAGCTGGGACGAGAGACCAGGGCGAGAATTTCGCCATTACGAGGGTCCATGGCCACTACAGCGCCGTTGCGATCGCCGAGCGCCAACTCCGCTGCATGCTGCAGGTCTTCGTCGATGGTCAGTCGCAGGTCCTGGCCGGGCGTGGCGTGCTGGGTGCGCAGGAAGCCAACCTCGCGGCCGCGGCTGTCGACTATGACATCGCGGGAACCGTCCTGACCCCGCAACAACTGGTCGTAGGTTTCCTCTATGCCGCCTTTGCCCACCACGTCGCCGGGCATGTAATAGGCAAAGCGCGGATTGTTCAGATCTTCTTCACTTACTTCACCCACATAGCCGATCAGGTGAGATGCAAAGCCGTCGCGGGGATAAAGCCTGCGCTCCTCATCAATGGTTTCAAGCTCGGGCAACTCGTTGCGGTGTGACTGGATGAAGGCCTGCTCGTCGGCGGTAATGTCCTGCTTGATGGGGATGGGTTGATAGCCAGGAGCAGCACGATAGTGGCGCAATGTGGCTTGCAACTGCTCCAGGTCAATGTCAAGTCCGCGGGCGATCAAGGGAAGATCGGCGTCCACATTGCGATTCTGCTCGCGGACCAGAAAGCAGGACACTGAAGGGTAGTTGTCTACAAGCAGCCGATTCTCACGGTCGAACAGCTTGCCGCGCGGGGCAAGAATCGGCACCTTGCGAATGCGGTTCTGCTCGGCAAGCAAGCGGAAGTTTTCCGCGCCAAGTACCTGCAGGCGCCACAGCTGCCCGGCGAGGGCGAGCATCATGAACAGAATGCCGTACTGCACCACCGTCAACTTGAGGGTGGAGAGCTTTTCGCCGCGGCTGCTGATGGATTCCATGTTTCTGCGCCTTAGAATTCTGCGAGTTTAGTTGCCTTGCTTATTTCCTGGCCTTTGGTTCTTTACTCTCTGATCTGGAGACGATCGAGCAAGGGAAACAGCACCATGGCGATCAGCGAGTTGCCTATGGCGCGGAAAACTTCAGTGAACCACAGCCACTTCAGATCGAGGCCGAGCATTACGCGGAAAACGAAAACATAGATGGCGCTCGACAACAGGGACAACAGGAAGTTGAGAATCAGCCGTATGGTGTGGTTCTCGACGTCGATGCGGACGCCAAAGGACGCGGCCAGAAAGCCGACCGTGGTTTTGGCGATGCCGTTGATACCGATCGCGTGGTGGGAGAGCGCGTCTTCAAACAAACCCATGGCGGCGCCCATTAGGGTGCCCTGGATAGGGCTGCGCCTGCCCAGTGCGAAGTAGACGGTGACTACCAGCGGCAGATCGAACCAGGCATAGGGCCCGAGGACGCGTGGCAACCAGGCCTGCAGCACCAGCGCGGTCAGCGGCACCAGGACGTAGAGCAGCAGCGGATAGCGTCGAATCTCCAGGTCGCGACGGAAGTTGGCTCCCAGAACAGACATGGCTATGGATTCCTCTCAGGCTTGGCTGTCTGGGGCTTGGCGGGCTGAAGCGCGACCGGAGCTGCTGGTTTTGAGCCGCCGCTGGCTGCAGGGACGGGACCTGTTGTCGCTGGTGGCGTAAACCGGTCGGGATGCAGGGCCTGTGGCGGATGGGCCACGGGAACAGGGTTAGAGGTGTCCAGCAGCGGCTGCTGGTCCGGTGGAAGGTTGGGATCGATAAGACCGGGGAGGCGTTCGGCCATGATCTGCGAGGCCTTCAACTGGTCCTTGATTGCTTCGACCTCAGCCCCCTTAACCGCCTCACTGGTGGCCAGGTCCTGCTGCTGCTCGGACGAGAAGCGAGGTTGGGTGTTGGTGATGACCAACACTTCGTCGAGTCGGTCAAGATGAGCGGCCGGTTTCACAATAATGTCGATGAACGCGTCGCGGTCGGGATCGCGCACCACCTTTTCGACCGTGCCCACCGGTAGCCCACGCGGGAAGATGAGGTCGCCACCGGCAGTGAAGACATTTTCGCCGGGCTTGATGCGATCGTCGGCCAGGATGCCGACAATCTCCAGCAAGCCAGAGGCGTTGCCGGTGAGGATGCCGCGCGTGCGTGTGGTCTCAAGGATCACGCCCGCACCGCTGGTCTGGTCGTTGATGACGAGTACCTGGGCGGTGTGCGGAAAGACATCGCGTACCTTGCCCACAATTCCATCGGCAGTGATGACCGCCATGTCGGGCTTGAGGCCGTCGCTTGAGCCCTTGTCAAGATAGAAAACTCGCGACTGGTCGCTGCCGCTGGAACCGATGGCCTGTGCAGGCACGGTGGAATATATATACCTTTGCTGGAACTGAAGGAGGGCTTGAAGACGCTCGCCCTGGCGGGCATCTTCGAGCAGGGAAGCTTGTTCCAGGCGCAGCCGGTCAATGGTTTCCTGCAAATTCTGGTTCTGCTGGCGAACGTGACGGAGGTCAAAATAATTCTGCCAGAAGCCCGATGCGCCCATCTTCGAGCCGTGGATTAACCGCTCTGGTGGAGCGACCATCGCTTCAGCCCAGAGCCGGATCAGGCGCACGCCTGGCGCATCCCGGGGATCGACGGTGCTTCGCCCTTCATCGGTCCGCCGCACTTGCACGGCAAGCCCGACGATCTGCGCCATCAGCATGGCCAGCAGTACGAGTAGGTTCCGATAGCGGGTGAAGAAGGAGTCCATAAGAGGGTCCGTGGGTCAGGGCCCGCCACGTCAGTCGATCTTGATTTTGCGCAGGAGCCGGAAGTCGGAGAGCATCTTTCCGGTACCGAGCACCACAGAAGCGAGTGGGTCGTCGGCCACGGAGACGGGCAATCCGGTTTCCTCCCGAATGCGCTTGTCAAGATTCTTGATGAGTGCGCCTCCGCCGGTGAGCACGATGCCGCGGTCCGAAATATCTGCCGACAGCTCAGGCGGGGTGCGCTCAAGGGCAACGCGAATGGCGTTCATGATGACGGCGATGCATTCGCCCAGAGCTTCACGAATCTCGCTGTCGTCCACTGAGATGGTTTTGGGCACGCCTTCAATCAGGTTGCGTCCCTTGATCTCCATCGATAAAGGCTTATCCAGCGGGAACGCCGACCCGATCTCGATTTTGATATGCTCGGCAGTGCGTTCGCCGATCAGCAGGTTGTATTTGCGCTTAAGGTAATTGGTAATGGCCTCGTCCATCTGGTTTCCGGCCATGCGCACTGACCGTGAGTAGACGATGCCCGACAGAGAAATCACCGCAATATCGGTTGTTCCGCCGCCGATGTCGACCACCATGTTTCCCGAAGGCTCTGTAATAGGCAGGCCGGCGCCAATTGCCGCCACCATGGCCTGTTCCACGAGATAGACTTCGCTTGCCTTGGCCCGGTATGCGGAGTCTTCAACGGCGCGCTTTTCTACCTGCGTTATCTCTGAAGGCACGCCGATCACGATGCGGGGGTGGACCAGCATCTTGCGGTTGTGTGCCTTCTGGATGAAGTAATTGAGCATCTTTTCGGTGACTTTGAAGTCCGCGATGACGCCGTCTTTCATGGGCTTGATGGCCACGATGTTGCCGGGTGTCCGGCCCAGCATTTCCTTGGCTTCCTTGCCCACGGCTTCCACTTCGCCAGTGTTCTTGTTGATGGCCACAATGGAGGGCTCGTTGACAACGATACCCTTACCGGCCGCGTAGACCAGGGTGTTGGCCGTGCCTAGATCGATAGCCAGGTCGCTGGAAAACATGCTGAAGAGCGAACGCAGGCCGTGCGAGCGCGAAGAGCGCGAAGGATAACCATTTAATGACATTGGGAAACTGGCTGTACCTCAAGGCTTATTGTACGGCCAACGGGCCGATGCCGCACCAGAGAGCTCAAAACGGGCCAAATAGAGCGCCTTAGAGGTAAACACACGATAGAATCAGGTGATTCCCCCGAACGCGGGATGGACAGATCAACCTCCGCGGGCGGGTTTTAGAGTACTATTTCAGCCGGGCTCCGAAGGCTGCGGCCGGGGGATTGATTTCGGTGCTGAGCTCTGGGACTGGATTCTGACGTCTGCCCCTGTTTTTACGAGGTTCTTATGACATATCCCACATATCACAATCTGATCGGCGGCCAATGGCTGCCAGCAGTGAACGGCAAAACGATTCTGAACCTGAACCCGGCAGATCACTCCGACGTGGTGGGAGCCTTTCCCTCCTCGCACGCCGAGGACGTCGACCTTGCCGTGGCGGCGGCAAAGAAAGCCTTCGCATCGTGGCGGCTGGTTCCGGCGCCCAAACGCGCTGAGATTCTCTATCGCGCCGGCTACCAGTTGTCTATCCGCAAGGAGGAGTTCG
>OBLU010006403.1_pt1 | contig 10480 bp, 11 predicted proteins | sample 1518681 | NCBI WGS metagenome assembly OBLU01 (sample SAMEA3539304, study PRJEB22396) | soil metagenome | biome: tundra; feature: field; material: soil | place: USA | collected 2010-05 | depth 0.15 m
GCGCGTTGAGCGGATTGCCGATTTCGTGCGCGACGCTCGCGGCGAGCAAGGTGAGTGCTTGGACGCGTTCGCTTTCGATGGCTTCAAAAGTTTTCTGCCGCGCCTCGGTGGCGTCGTGCAAAATCAGCGCGACGCCGGAACTGCCGGTCGCTTCGCCGTCCAGCGGCGCGGCGTAGAGCCGGAGAAAACGCGGACGCGGATAATGCACTTCAAATTCCAGCCGCGTGACGTGTTCGCCGCCCGCGTCGTCGGCTTTGGCAATTTTTTCCCAGTCCACTTCCGGCAAAATATCGCCAATGGATTGTCCCTCGCCGTCCGGTTGCAAACCGATGAGTTGCGTGACCGCTTGATTGAAATAAATGATGCGGCCCTGTTCGTCGGCGACCAGCACGCCGTCTTCAATCGTGTTGAACAGTGTTTCGAGAAAACTGCGTTCGCGCGCGAGGCGTTGGACGACGGTTTGCAGACCTTCGGCATCCAGCCGCCCGATGCGGCCAAGCACTTTGTCGAGAAAACTGGATTTAGGCGCGGCCATTGAATGAAATCAGCATTTCAGAGTGACAAGCTGGCACAAATCGAAATTTCGTCAACTATGTAAAATGGCTGATGTGGCACAATCAAAATCTTGTTTGTTGTCGGAATTAAATTGAAAGCTGTTGCCAGACGTGAACAGACGCGTTAGAAACAAGAGCTTATGAGCGAACCAAAAATTGCGCAAAAATCTCCCATTGTTCAAAAAGTTGAACCCGGCACTTATTACTGGTGCAGTTGCGGCCAGTCCAAAGGCCAGCCGTTCTGCGATGGTTCGCACAAGGGCACGGGCTTCGCGCCGTTGAAAACGGAAATCACCGAGGCCAAAACCGTCGCGTGGTGCGGCTGCAAGCACACCAAGAACGCGCCGTTCTGCGACGGCAGTCACAGCGGGCTGGCGTGAACCGCGAATGGTCCGTTGGCGCAACGGTTCACGATTGGCGTTTTGAAAAATCTTGCGCTTTTGCCGTCGGTGGATAATCTGATTTTCCTTTTGGCTGCACCCATAGCTCAATTGGATAGAGCGGCTGACTACGGATCAGCAGGTTAGAGGTTCAACTCCTCTTGGGTGCACCATATTTTACAGGGTGTTTCTCAGCTTTCACTTTCGACGCGTTTGTGAGAGATACAGTTTCTGATACAGTAGGGTGACACGCGTAAATCGGCATGAAACATAAAATCATGCCTACTCAAAACTGGATTCGCGTTGCCGACGGGATTTATCGCCGTTCTTCTGGCACGCTTTACGAACGCCCCATTGTCAACCGCCGCCCAACTTGGCGTTCACTGGGCACCAAAAACCTCAAACTCGCCCGCGAGGAATTGCGCAAGCGGCGGGTCAAAGGCGAGGCGTCGTATGTTCCGAAACCAACCGTCGTCACCACCGGCCAGGTGATCCGCTGCTACGAAAAGCACGGCTATCCTGACCGGCACAAACAAAAGCGGCTGGGGCGCACCCTGACGATGGAGACGAAGAGCTGCCAGACCCTCCTCAAATTTTGGGAACACATCGCCATCGATGCCGTGACGCTTGCAACGTGCGACCGGTATCACGAATGGCGGAAGAAAAACATCAAATGTGGCACAGGCAACCGCGCTGTGGACATGGAACTCACGACCTTGAGCAACGCCTTTCTTTGGGCCTGTCGCCAGGAATTGGTTCGCAGCAACCCAATGTCCATCTACCGCCCGCGCTATTGCTCGGATAAAACCATCCGCCATTGCCGCGAATTCATGACCAACGATGCAGCCGAATTGCACGGCATTGCCGAATTGATGTTCGCCACCCCGCGCTCGGATACGCTGGGCTGGCAAATGTTGTTTGAAGCCGCCACCGGTCTGCGAACGATTGAAGCGTTGAAACTGCGCACGGATGCCAAACCGTATGAGCCGGGCTGGATTACGCCGGACGGAAAATCCCTTTCCGTCTGGCGGGCGAAAAATCAGCAGGCCGTCAATCCGTTCGTGCGGGTGCATGAAGGACTGGCAGCCATCCTGAAGGCGCATCAGCAATGGAAGAAAGACCGGTTTCCCGATTCGCCGTGGTATTTCCCCAGCTACCGTAATGAAGGAAAGTGTGTGGACATCTGTGCGTTGAGCCAGTCTTTGAGGCAGAAGCGGAAAATACTGGGCCGTAAAATTACGAGCCACGGGTTGCGGGCATTTTACGTCACCATCAGGCGGTCGCACGGCATTCCCGACAATCAGATTGCGTGGGAAATCGGCCACACCAGCGGCGGTCAAACATTGGCGGCAGTTTATGGCGGTGTGCCACCGCATTGGCTCGTTGGCGAAGGCCCGAAGATGTCATGGTTGCCGAACGGGAAGCCGGCTTGGGAAAAACGCTGGCCGATGGATGGCGGAAAAATCACCCTGCCAACGGAGCCGGAATCAAAGTCCACGCCGCCGGCAATTGCATCCGTTTTGGCTTTACCAGCATTGCCGCCAAGTCCGGCTCAAAATATCGGCGGTGATTATGATCCAGGCCATCAGGTCGCCAACGAACCTTGCCCGGTATGAATTCCTCACACCATGGAACTGCACGGCGCTCAATCGTGTCGCCCGAAACTGAAATCTTTCGGGCCGCATCTTTGCGTTTCAGCCATTCTGTTTTGTCCCGCAGTTCCAGTCGTTGCGGCTTTGGCATCATGGCTGCCACATCCGGTCGAAAATACCGGCGGAGCTTGCGCCCGGTTGCGTCCAGAACAAGCCACTTCCAGCGGATTTTCCCCTCAACGAAATCATCATCCCAGGGAATTGCTCGTCGCCTGACGGAATCAACCGATATGAAAAATTGTTTCGCCGCCTCCTTCCGGGACAACCAAATATTCATATCCTGAAACTCCTTTTGCTCATAATTAATTTGAAGTTTGACGCAATTTTATGAAACGAAATCACAGCCTATTCGCCGGTTTGTTTTACGCCGCCGCCTTCGGGGCCTTGCTCGGTTGGGCCATCGGCACGCTCATCCGCCGGCACCGTGAACGACAACAACGCCGGGTGCCAGCACCGCCCCAGCCGTCCCCGCCGGTCATCCCACCGCCGAGTTTGCGTAACGAAAACGGCCTGACGCAGTGGCATCGGAATTAAAAGCGCGTTGACGTGCCAGTGACCACCCGGCAAATGGAATTTCATTGCCGGTAAAATCATTGTGGCTGCCGCCGTTCCCCGCCACCGTTGAGATACTTGGTGATTTGGCGAACATGCACGCTGGCCATGAGGCCGGCAGCAATGCGCCCGTAGAAATGCGTTTTCATTCCCCGCCCGTGTTGCCCGCCGTGGCCGCACGGGCTTTTTCGTTTTTTCCATCGGGCTTCTGTCCATTGGCGATTCCATGCGGGAGTTGGCGTTCGCCGATTATTTTGCCATCACTTTCCCGCCTGCCACTCAATCACTCTGGTTGCTCCGCGCACCGTTCGCGCCAGCAGAGCTGATCACTTCCGGTGCTTTTTGCTCCGCCGCCCGCCTTTCAATCGCTGCCGGCTTCGTTTGCACCTTTTGCCGTCGGTTTGTTTTGGGTCTTGGTGAAAAACAAAACGCTCCGGCAAATCGGAGCCAAACAAGAAAGAAAAAATATGAGCAAAAATAAACCGGCAGATACTGCCACCAACAAACCCGCACATGAAATCCGCATCAATGGCATCCGGGCCACGATCTGGAAAAACGACACCGAAAAAGGCCCGCGCTACAACACCACGTTCGAGCGCAGCTACAAGGATGGTGAAGAATGGAAGACGTCCGATTCCTACGGACGCGAGGATTTGCTGTTGCTGGCCTACATGGCACGCGAAGCGTTTGCCTGGATTGCCAAGCAACCCACCAAGTAAACATCCTACGGCTGGCGGTCGAACCGGCCGCCAGCCACTTCTCATTATGATTTTACCAATTCAATCGAAATTCCAACTTGGCCGGGTGGTCATCTCCCGCAACGCCCAAGACACCCTCAGCCGCGCCGACGACTGTGAACAACACCGCCGAGGACATCATCGCCTTTATGCCAAAGCGGCCAGAAATCAAATACGGCATGAGCAAAGCCTATTATTCGCCCAGCGCTGACATCATCGCCATGCCCGACCGCGCACGGTTCGACAGCGAAGCGGCGTTTTTTTCCACGCTCTACCATGAGGCTATCCATTGCACTGGCCATCCCTCCCGTTTGAATCGCCCGTCTCTGACTGAATCAGCCGGTTTTGGTTCCGACCCGTATTGCCGCGAGGAACTTGTCGCCGAGCTTGGCGCGGCGTTTCTCTGCGGTCACGCCGGCATTGAAACCACCGTCGCAAACTCCGCCGCTTACATCCAGAACTGGCTGGAGGCGTTGCAAAACGACAAGATGCTCATTGTGCAAGCCGCAGCGCAGGCACAGAAAGCCGCCGACTTCATTCTGGACACGAAGTTCGAGGAAACGCCGGCCAGCGAACCGGCGACCGCCACCGCTTGAACCAACACACACCGGAGGTTGAAGCCCAAAGAGGGTTTCAGCCTCCTTTTGTGGGGCAATGACTTCCGCCCCACACTCCACCCGCCAGAGGCGTTACCTCTGGACTCCCATTCAGCCGATTTGGCTGCGCCAAGATTGAAGACACAGGAAACACGGCTATTTTTATGATTATCTCCATATAAATTGATTTAAGATTTAGCTTTATTGTTTAACTGTGTTATCTGTGTGATACTTTTCAGGGAGCGCTCCGCTTCTACATTTTAAGCGGCAGCTTTTTGCGATGCGATTTTGTGATTTTCCAGATTAGCACATGGCATTTTAGATGCGTGCCGGCTGCTTGTTTTTTGATTGTAGAACAACCCCATTTGTTGACAAAATCTTAAATGGCAAATCCATTAACAGCCTTTCAAATTATCATTGGCACTCGAAACACTACCGGCGTTCCAAGCGGAGTGTTTGGTTCAAACATGACTCAAATTCTTTACGGTGTGCTGAAAAGCCCCAATTACAAGTTTGACGGATTCACCATCACGGATGGGAAGGGATATTGGACTCCCGATGCCGGTGCCACAGAATTCTGGGAAGAATGCAAGGTGGTGACCATTTTCATTGATGAAACGAAACAAGGCCATAAATTTCGTGGCCTGATAAACCAGTTGATTCAGAATTTAGGTCAGGCTGCGGTTGGCGTCGCCAGGCTTGGCGGCGCGGGCATCGCCTATGGAAACCGGACTCCAACCGGGGCGGTGAATATTTTTGATCCATTTGGCCTTTAAGGCGGAATCCGTAAAGACACATTGAAGGGGGAAAATGCTCACCGCTTACCACGCAAAATACTTCGCGCATGAGCTGACCAAGCGTTGCCCTTCAGACAGCTTGCAAAAATTGTCGGCGTCACTGGCGGACGCCCAGGTTGACCTCAATCCCCACCAGATTGACGCCGCCTTGTTTGCTTTCCGCTCGCCGTTGTCCAAGGGGGCCATTCTCGCCGATGAAGTCGGCCTCGGTAAAACGATTGAAGCCGGCATTTTGCTTTCGCAAAAGTGGGCGGAGCGGAAGCGCAAGCTGCTGGTGGTCGTGCCGGCCAATCTGCGCAAGCAATGGCATCAGGAACTCGCCGATAAGTTTTTCCTGCCGGCTGTCATCATGGAAACCCGCTTGTTTAACGAGCAGGTCAAAAAAAAGGGCAACCCGAATCCTTTCAACCAGCCCGACCGCATCGTCATTTGCTCATATCAGTTTGTCCGGTCGAAGGAAACCTATGTGAAGCAAATCCCCTGGGATTTGGCCGTGATTGACGAGGCCCACCGTTTGCGGAACGTCTATAAACCGGGCAACCTCATTGCCACCGCCATCAAAAATGCGTTTGCGACCGTGCCCAAGGTTTTGCTCACGGCCACGCCGTTGCAGAATTCATTGTTGGAACTTTTCGGGCTGGTCAGCATCATTGACGAGTTCACTTTTGGCGACCTCAAAAGTTTCAAGGCGCAATTCTCAAATTTGAGCAGCGAGGATGATTTCGCGGAATTGAAGTCGCGGTTGCGGCCCATTTGCCAGCGCACCTTGCGGAAGCAGGTTCTTCAATACATCCCGTTCACGAATCGTTACGCGCTGGTTCAAGAATTTTATCCCACGGAGGAGGAGCAGCGGCTTTACGACCTCGTTTCAGAATACTTGCAGCGACCGGAGCTTTTCGCGCTGCCCGCCAGCCAGCGCAAACTGATGACGTTGGTTTTGCGGAAATTGCTGGCGTCATCCACCTACGCCATTTCGGGAACTTTGGCTGCTTTGGCCGGCTAGCTGGAGGCGATAGCCAAGGAACAGACCGCGCCTAAAATCCAGCCGGAGGAACTGGCGAAAGATTTTGAGGCGCTGGACGAAATCAAAGAGGAGTGGAATGACAACGGGGAAGAGTCGCCCGCGCCGGAGCCGGAAAAGCCCCAATACACGCCCGAAGAAATGGCACAGTTGCAGAGTGAAATCAAATCCTTGCGGGAGTTTCACGAACTCGCCAAGTCAATCAACAACAACTCCAAAGGCGACGTGTTGTTGATCGCGTTGAAACTTGGCTTTGAGGAGGCGCAGAAAAAGGGGGCGCAGAAAAAGGTGGTCATCTTTACGGAATCCACCCGCACCCAAATTTATTTGCGGGAGATTCTGGAGAAAACCGACCACTCCGGAAAAATCGTGTTGTTCAACGGTTCCAACACCGATGACAAATCCAAGGAAATTTACCGCGCCTGGCTGAAGAAGCACGCGGACACCGACCGCGTGTCCGGCTCGCCGACCGCCGACATGCGCGCCGCGCTGGTGAACTATTTCCGCGACGAGGCGGAAATCCTGATTGCCACCGAAGCCGCCGCCGAGGGTATCAATCTCCAATTTTGCTCGCTGGTCGTGAATTATGATTTGCCCTGGAATCCGCAGCGCATTGAGCAGCGCATTGGCCGCTGCCACCGTTACGGCCAGAAGTGTGACGTGGTGGTGGTGAATTTTCTTAATAAAAAAAACGCCGCCGACCAGCGCGTTTATCAGTTGCTCGACGAGAAATTCAAGCTCTTCAATGGTGTCTTTGGCGCGAGCGATGAAGTGCTGGGCAGCATCGAATCCGGCGTGGATTTTGAAAAACGCATCGCCGACATCTACCAGAATTGCCGCAACCCCCAGCAAATCGAATTCAAGTTCAACGAGCTTCAGTTGGAACTGGACGCCCAAATCAGCAGCCGCATCAAAGAGACGCGCGAAAAATTGCTGGAAAATCTCGATGACGAGGTTTTGGAAAAACTCCGTTTGCGCAAAGACGAGAACGAAATGTTTTTGGGCAAATATGAAAAATGGCTCTGGCAGATCACCAATTATTATTTGCGCGGCTACGCCCGGTTTGAGGATTCCGCCGACGGCAACGAGATAAAATCCTTTTTCCTTGAGAAAAACCCGTTCCCCGACGAAACCATTCACGCCGGCCCATACCGGCGCGGTCGCAACGTCGAGGACGCAAACCTTTACCGGCTCGGCCATCCGCTCGCCCAGCGCATCATTTCCAAATGCCTGACCCTGGACACCCCGGACGGGGAATTGATTTTCGCCTACACCGCTTCCCGCAAAAACATTTCGTCGCTGGAATCGTTGAAGGGAAAAACCGGCTGGTTGAGTCTCACGCAGCTTTCCGTCACAGCGCTCGACATTGAGGACTTCCTGATTTTTTCCGCGATCACCGACGAGGGCGAGCCGCTCGATGAAGACCAGTGCCAGCGGCTTTTCACGCTGCCGTCTTTGGAAGGCAAGCCCTTTAATTCGGTTTCCGATGACAGCCAGAAAAATCGCCTCGTTGAACTTTTTGAGGCGCAGAAAAAACGCATCATCACCGAGCTTGGGGAAAAGAACATGGCCTTTTTTCAGCAGGAACTCGACAAAGTGGATCGCTGGGGCGAAGACCAGCGCAATTCTTTGAAGCAATTGCTGGCCGAGATTGATGAACAAATCAAGGAGGTTAAAAAACAAGCTCGCCTTGCACCCAGCCTGCCCAACAAACTGAAGTGCGAACGGGAGCGGCGCAATCTGGACACCAAGCGGGACGAGGCTTGGAAGCAATACGACCGCGCCGCGAAAGCCGTGGACGCCCGCAAAGATGAATTGATGGACTCCATTGAAAAGAAGTTGGAACAAATGATTGCCGAACAGCCGCTGTTCACTCTGCGGTGGAAAATTATATGACTAAAATTGCCGTCAGCGTAAAACGCGACCACATCGAGGCACTGGCAGCAACCAAACGCCCGATTGTTTCGCTGGCGGAACTCATTTGGAACGGCCTCGACGCCGACGCCGACAAGGTTTCCGTCCGGTTCGATGAAAATGCACTCGGCGGACTTGAGCGCATCCGGGTTGCAGACAATGGCAGTGGCATCGCCTACGCGGAAGCACAGCTTCTTTTCGGCAGTCTCGGCGGTTCATGGAAATCACAAAAAGGCCGCACCGCGAAAGGCCGCAGCCTTCACGGAAAATCCGGCAAAGGCCGGTTTCGGGCTTTCGCCCTGGGCGACATGGTCGAGTGGAATACCACCAGCAAGAACAACGGCAGCGGCCTCGTTGATTTTTCGGTCAAGGGCGACGCCGCCAGCTTGGACGCCTTCGATTTGACCGAGGCAAAACCCGCCAAGGCCAAGACTCCCGGCACGGAAGTTGTCATTTCCAACATCCACAAAAATTTCACATCGCTGACCGATGCCAAAGCTCCGCAGGAAGTCGCCAATTATTTCGCGGTTAACCTGATGGAGTATCCCGGCATCACGATTGATTACAACGGCACGATTGTTGACCCCAAGTCCGCGCACAACCGCTACGACAATTTATCGCTGGGCGACATCACGCTTGGCGACGGTAAAACCGCCGCCGCCGACCTGACGGTGATTGAATGGAAAGCCGGAGCGCGTGGTCTGTCTCGACGCCGGTTTTGCCGGCAACGACCAGCTCAAAACCAATGCCGCGCAAACCTTCAAATCCAAAGGCGTGACCAGCTTCCGCACGGTATGAAGATTCAGTTCGACGCCAAACAATCCTACCAGCTTGACGCGGTCAACGCCGTGGTTGACCTGTTTGACGGCTCGGATTTGAAACAGCCGGATTGCCCTCTGGAGCGGGGTGCAGGGGAGAGCGCCCCTTGACATCGCCAATGAATAATGATAAAGTGTCCGTGTTCATTGCCGATTATGGCGGTGGTCAAACCTACGGATCAGCAGGTTTCAGGTTCAACTCCTGATGGGTGCACCATTTAAAATCCTCAATTTTTTCAATGCTTCCGTGATTTCATTACGAAACTGAAAATGGCAAGAATCTGGTTTTCTTCTGACACAATTCTGACAAACCGATTTGGGCACAAAAAAAACCGTTTTACGGGGTCTCTTTAATTGCCGATGTTTCAGGCGTTCATCATCGGGTTGGCTTCAAAGCCCAAAACCGTTCCAGCCATTCCTTTGATACCTCACGAACGTAATGGCGCTTGGCAACGTAAATGCACGCCTGCTTGGGATCACGCTTGGGATTTTCTGCGCGCACTTTTCGGAGTTTGCCGACGGCGGGATCGAGGAGCACGACATAAACAATATGGTGCTGCCCCGGTTCTCCTTTCGCGCGAAGTTGTCTGAACGTGCGGCGTTTCATCGCAGGCAATTCAATGCAAAGAAAAACTTTCTAAAAGTATTGTTGCCAAATGCGGCCTTAAAATTTACGTGTTGAACATGGTCGGGCTACACCACCGCAACATTTGATATGCCCCCCGAAGTTTCGACTTCGGTCGGGGGGTATAGCTCAATGGCAGAGCAGTCTCTTTATAAGGGTCAGGTTGCGGGTTCGAGTCCCGCCGCCCCCACCGCTTTAATGATTTAACCTTGTGATGCTGCATTAAAAACTTTTTTACCGGCAGCAGTTCGGTGGCGAACGGCAGGTTGAAGTATTCAAACACGGGCCAAGATCATTTCCGGAGGCAAGCATCAATCATGGTTCGCGGCGCGATAAAGCTGCCGATTCCAAATCCGCACGGCGGGGTTTTAAGCGTGGGCCTGGTCAATGAAATTTTGAAGGAATCGGAAATCAGCCGCGAAGAATGGTTTTCGGCGGGTTAAGTCGCTATTTCCAAATCGTGCAATGCTGGCAAGCCATCCCCGCGTTCCAGTGACAATTCCACCCAGCCTTCCAACGCAGATTTTAATTCACGAATAGGCCTATTCACGAATGACTTCGGCATGGGTGGGCGCGAAAACCACCAGACCGGCAAATCCGGGAATTTTGCGAAATGGCCTTCGTCGGCACCCAGGTTTTTCACCACGGCCAGTTCCAGTGCTGCTTTGCAGTATTCGCTCAAGCCATTCATTGTCGATACAATAATCAACGGGCGGGCGTAAATCAAATCGTTCCCTGACTGAAAATTCCCGCTTGTCATCCGGCGATTTCCTGCTAGGTTTGGCACCCTTTTTATGAAGACGGACATTCACCCGAAATATGTGGACGCGGAAA
>OBLU010006404.1_pt1 | contig 10480 bp, 11 predicted proteins | sample 1518681 | NCBI WGS metagenome assembly OBLU01 (sample SAMEA3539304, study PRJEB22396) | soil metagenome | biome: tundra; feature: field; material: soil | place: USA | collected 2010-05 | depth 0.15 m
TGCAGCGGTTACGACTGCGACAAGCTCCCCGACTTCGAGAAGACTTACGGCGCAACATTCGACGCCAACCAGCGCGCCGTTTACGATGCCGCTATGTCAGTCTATGCACGTGTACAAGTGCGCAGGCTTGCCCAGGCCACACCAGCCCCCGCCATTGATACGGCCCAGGCCGACCCCTGCGACACTTGCGGAAACAGCGCCGCAGAAATCGCGCGAACCCTCGACGGTCAAACCGTATGCGTCCCTTGTGACGCGGAGGCACAGTAAATGCCCGCCGTTTTCCTGTGCGTCCGTTGTGCCCGCAATGAAACCACTTTCACGGCCCGCGCCGCTAACGGTAGTTGGGACGCCATTTGCAGCGCATGTACCACGCTTGCGGACAGGTGGTTTTCCGGCATCTACCCCGCCGGTATTGTCTACGCCGACCGAGCCATCGAAATCGACCACGATTACAAGCGCGTGGCATTTCTCCCATACGCCACGCTCGAACTCGAAATTGCAGACCCCGCCTCACCGCTACTTGACCGCGTGAAGGCAGACGCCGCAGCCATGCAGGCGCGACGCGGCGAACAGTTCCGCATCTCCACTTGCGGACAGACCGTCCTTTTAGGCGAGTCCAAATGAGCCTTGATCTCACGTTCGCTCTATACGTGTTTTGCTCTGATTATCACGGCGGACAATCCAGCAGGCTTTACCGGATCCTTTCGCGCATCACTTCGCGCGGCATCCGTATCAGTGACCACGCCGAAGCCGCCATCCGACGCGGGAAGAACGACCCCGGCAACGAATGGGAACAGGCCCGTACTTATTACCGCCAATTGAAACGCAAGTACGCCAACGACCGGCGATAAGCGCGACGCAGCCCCCGACACCGCCGCCGGGAAATTCCGGCGGCGAGAGAGAAGACTTCCCTCTCCTCTCTCGCGCTCTCATCTCTTCCGCCTGTTTCACAGGCCCGCGCCCACCGGCCCGCTTAACTCCCGGAACCCCAACAACCAACCGCAACCTTTTGGAGGACCTAAATGCAATTCCACGTTCAATGGAACATCGACATCGAAGCAGGCACCGCCGAACAGGCCGCCACTCAAGCGCTCGCCATTCAGCGCGATCCCGACTCCACAGCCACGGTGTTCGATGTCCAGCTCACCCAGCCGTGCCCGCGCTGCAAGCAGATTGTCGTACATACGCCCACCTGTCGAAGTGCCGCCCGCAAACGTGACTCCCACGTGCAGGCATGGCGATCGATCGATGTTGCCCGCACAAAAGGCCAACGATAATGCAAGCCGCCACCGCCCGCACTTTCCCGGCGAGCGCGCTCGTAGGCCTCGCCCCCGACGAACTCATCGTGGATTCATTCGCTGGTGGCGGCGGCGCGAGTACCGGAATGGAACAGGCCCTCGGACGGCCAATCGACATCGCCATCAATCACGACCCTGAAGCCATCGCGATGCACACCATCAATCATCCCCACGCCCAGCACCTCTGCGAGAGTATCTGGAAAGTGGACATCGCGGCCGTCGTCGCCGGCCGCCCCGTAGGCCTCGCGTGGTTTTCCCCCGACTGCAAGCACTTCAGCAAAGCGAAAGGCGGAAAGCCCGTAGACAAGAAGATTCGCGGCCTCGCGTGGGTAGCCCTCAAGTGGGCAGGACTTGTAAATCCCCGAGTAATCATCTTAGAAAACGTGGAGGAATTCCAGGATTGGTGTAGAACCAAAAATGGCCAACCCTGCCTTAAATGGAAAGGCGAGACTTTCAAGCGCTGGGTACGGCAGCTCCGCAAATTGTCCTATCGCGTCGAGTGGCGCGAACTTCGTGGATGTAATTACGGCGCGCCCACAATTCGCAAGCGTCTTTTCGTCGTCGCTCGCCGCGACAACCAGCCCATCGTATGGCCGGAAGAAACCCACGCGCCCGAAGGAGATCTCTTTTGCCAGCCTTATAAGACAGCGGCGGACTGCATCGATTGGAGCCTCCCTTGCCCCTCAATCTTTCTCACGCCGGACGAAGCCCGCGTCTTGGGAGTTAGACGCCCACTTGCAGATGCGACCCTGCGCCGAATCGCCCGGGGAGTTGTGCGCTACGTCATCAACACCGCGACCCCGTTCATCGTGCCTATCGCCCACTACAACGGCTCCACTCCGGTCCATCCGATTGACGAACCGTTGCGCACGGTAACCGCGTCCCCCAAAGGCGGCACATTCGCCCTCGTGACACCCTTTCTCGCAGGCCTCGGAGGAAGAATGGGCCAATCGCCAGAGCGCCCCGTAAATGCGCCGTACCACACGATTACCGCGAAGGCCGACACCGCCGTTGTCACGGCCTTTATTTCCCGCTTCAACGAGAACGGTTTAGGCCACGAACTTACAGAGCCATTCGATACCGTCATGGCAGGCGCGGCGCGCTTCGCAATGGTCACCGCGTTTCTCGCCCAACACGATATAGCTTATCCCCGCGACGCCAACGCCCCCGAGACTCTTGCCGCCAGTTCTCTGGTGAAACTGCGCGGCACCTGCCGCGACGGCCAGCCCCTCACGGAGCCAATGGCCACCGTCAGCGCCCAAGGAACCCACCTCGGCGAGGTTCGCGCCTTCCTCATGAAGTACTACGGCACCGACCAAGCCCCGCAGCTCACCCACCCAATGCACACGATCACCAGCAAAGATCGCATCGCAATTGTCACAGTCCACGGTCACCCTTACGTCATCGCCGACATCGGCATGCGCATGCTAACCCCCCGAGAACTCTTTCGCGCGCAAGGCTTCCCCGACACCTACATCATCGACCACGGCCAGGATGCCGCCACCGGCGCGACGATCACGCTCAGCAAGAAAGCCCAGGTACGAATGTGCGGTAACTCCGTCTCCCCGGCACCCGCAGAAGCGCTCGTCCGAGCCCAATTCCGTCTTGAGACCCGGGCCGTGGCCGCATGACCACCACGATTCTCAGCTACGGAATGGGAGTTGAAAGCACCGCCCTTTTGCTTCGCTGGGTTCTTGAACCCGACACGCGCCCGTGCCCCCTCGCCGACTTGATCGTCGTTTCCGCGCAAGTCGGAGACGAATTCTCCGACACCGGCCGGGACGTCGAGACCCACATTCTCCCACTCATGCGCGCCCATGGCATCCGTTATGTACAAGTCGCTCGCCATGGACACCTGGAAGCCGATGGTATTACAGTCCTCAGCGACACCCGCCAGCCCTCGACCGTCTACTTGAACGGCGACTATCGTCTTTCCGACGAGCTTCGCCGCAACGGCACCGTCCCCCAATTCGCAGGTGTTCACCGATGCGCACTGAAGTTCAAGGCGTTTGTCATCGAAAAGTGGCTCACCGACAACGTACGCGGCGAAGCAACTCACGCCATCGGCTACAACGCCCAAGAAAGAGGACGCGTCGAGACCAGCGAATATGCCTTCAAACAACGAGCAACCCACACCGCCCGTGTCGCCTTCGGATTTAATGCCGACGAAACCAACCGCGTTGAACGAGCCAACGAATACGACGGCTTACGCGGCGCGCCTCAGGTACCCGACGGCGAAGCCATCGCCTTCGGCTTCAATGCCGACGAAACTCTCCGGATCGGACGCAACACCGAGTACAACACCCTCACTCGAACCGCATTCTACCCCCTTATGGTCTGGAACTGGACCCGCCAGGATTGCATCAACTATATCGAGCGCGCCATCGGTGTTATTTGGCGCAAGTCATGCTGCGTCTACTGCCCCTTCGCGCACAACAAGCAGAACAGCGCCGATTTACTCGCCCGCCACGCCGAGCATCCCGAACAAGTCGCCGACGCGATGATGCTCGAACACGCCTCGCTCAGCCTCAATCCGCGCGGCACCTTGTACAAAGCCCAGAGTCTCATCGCGATCACGGCCGCCGCCGGCAACACCGTCGCCGTCGCTGCCTACCAATCCGCCCTCGTCGCGACGCCTTGGGCGCTCTACAGAGTACGGCGGATCTATCACGCAGCCCGCAATAATCCGGCAAAGAAAGGCCAGGCAGACCGAGCCGTCGAGTTACTCGCCTTGATTGAGCCAACTTTGGCACGCCCGATTCTTGACCGCCTCGCCGCCCGCCTCAACTCCCCGATTCACGAACAGCACGGCATCGCCTACGTTTATCAAGACCTCGGCGCTCACCAAGAATGACCCACTTGTGCTCGGATAGAGTGACCCACCAGAAACGCCGTGCTTTAATCCGCAAACCGCAGGTAGGGAAGGCGTTATCATCCCCGCCGAAGGCGGGTCGCTGGGTCAGGTTTCGTGAGCAAACCCGGGTCATTTCTCGCGAGTGCCGAAGATCAAGAACGCACCGGCACCACCTATCCCGCGCGTGAGGACTTCTACGTAGTTGCCCCAGCCGTCGTCCAGACCAAGGCGAGGTATGGCCTCGATTGGTTCAACGGCAAATGGAACCAGCAGGACCTTTTTTAGGCTCTGAGCGAGAATCTGTAAGCCCCCCCGGTTTTATTGGGTTTCCGCGGTTTGGGGCCGACGGGCTAACCAGGCTCCACAACCCTGGAAGTGAGTCATCGCCAATGTTCACCGACCTTCCGGCCCGCTCTTGCATCGATCGGCGCGGGCGTCGGAAATCCCCCGTTTTCCGTCTATGCCGACAACCGCGATGGTCCGACACCTCAGCGAACGCAAGCGCGGGCACCAACTCGGCGCGCCAGCTCAATCGGATGGTGCGATGGCTTGCGCGAGGCGTTCAGGGAAGGCCAAACGGTCCCCAAGTTACCGTCAAATAAGGGGTTACGGTCTGCCACGAGCCCCCGTACAATCCGCGAATTCCAGTATTCAAGGGTCTCAGAGAATGCGCTGCTCTCAGCAGGTAGCTGCGTCAGATCGGCCGCTCAGGGCTGGAATCCCGCGGCCAGCCATCCCAGGAAGGCAAAACGCTCAAGTGCCCGCCAATTGGCCGTTTCTCCGAATTCTCGCGCAGAGCCCTTTTTTAGACCTCACCCCTGCGCCGCGCCCTCCCCAAAAACATTCGTCCGCCGGCCGCCCGGCGGACGAGAGAGTAGACAGCACCTCTCCTCTCTCGTGCTCTCACCTCTTCTCCTGTGTCACCCACAGGCGCCCGCCCGTTCACGTCAAGGTCGGTCTCACACAGCACCACACGCCCTCACCCATCCTCCGCCCGCTTATAGCCGCCGCGATCCCCCACGAACCACGGGCCAGCCGGCCAGCTCCAGCACCTTTCGCTCCACCCCGCCCCTCCAGGCCGCGCGCCATCAGCTACACCGGTCCTGTCCGCCCTCAACGTCAGCTCGCGGCAAACCCCGCAGCGATCGACGAACCGCAAACGACCGCCGGCCGGCGCGGTTTACAACCCTAGCCGCACCGCCACCAACCAACCGGCCTCACCTTCGAGCCAGGCACGAAGCGCCCGTCCGCTCCAGCGGCCCCACTCAACCAACCGCCTCCACCAACATCTACTTCGCCCGGCACCCTCGCCTCACTCGCGGCCCGCTATCGCACCCGCCAACCAAGAACCCCCGGCCCCATATCTCCTACACGTCAACCCCCCGCGCCCTGCCCGCCATCCTGGACTTCTTTTGAGCCACCGTTTCCTCGGCAACCCGCTCAGGCCTAATTCCCACGCCCGTCGTTTGCAGCCGACTTTCGCTTTCGCGTCCTGACGGATTGCCGGATACCCCCCAACTTTTTTCGGCACATCCCGCCTTTTCGCTGCGCGAAAAAAAGCCGGGCTCCCAACCCGGAAAAACGCCCCGTCTTGCCTTGGGAGTGGCCACCCTCACTTTCTTTAGTGCCGGAGAAAACGGGCAACAGAGGAAGCCTAAGACGATGACGAACAAGCGAACGGTTTATCCTGTTTCGATACGGTCTCGGAATTCCCGGCAGCCGATGCACGCCAAGCCCAAGCCGCCTCGCCTACCACCACGGCCGCCGCCCAGCAGCTCCCAGCAGATCTCCACTTCACCCCGGCCGACCTCGCCTACCTCGTATCCGTCGATGCCCCCACACGGGAAGCCGCTATACAAAGCCTCCGCGACGAACTCCACACCAAACAACAGATGGCGAACTTAACCAAGGGCTACACCAGGTCCCTCAAGTCATGGAGCATCTCGCCCAGCAGCCCGCGCGCCACGCACCGCAAATGACGGCCACAACGTGCCGATAAGGTAATAGGAGAAACCGCTATGTTTATGTCGGTGGCAGTCAGAGGGGCCATTATGGCAGCGTGGTGGTCCCTCTTCCTCTAGCCATTCAACAGGAAGCCTTTCTCTCTTCTCAGGAAACGTTTTTCAGAACGGCCCGGAGCAGTCAAGGGCGCGCCGTTGTTGGGCGCGGCGAAGCGGACCCTTGACGGCGAGGACCGTTCTCAGATGATGTGGCAACAGAGAAAGGCGAGGCGAAAATCCGGCGAAAGATGCGCTGCCATAATGGCCCCTCTGACTGCCACCGACATGTTTAACCTTTTAACCATCCACATCCACCGGCAGACGTCCTCCGAAGCCGACCCAGGACGTCTCGATGCGTGGGTAGTTCAACGCTCCGCCGCGGCTCTCGTCAGAGGCCCCAATCTCCTGCCGGCGCTCCGCCTCACAGAAGTCTCATCCGCACAGGCCGAAATCGCCTTGCAGCTTTTCGGCCTCACCCGTGACAGCCTGCACCTTCGACCCTACCGAACCCCTCCTACTCCGCCCTCCACCCCCTCCTAATCTCGCCCCTCGCGCCTCACCCTTCAACCACGGCACCCAGCTCCGAAATCGCTCCTTGGTCGCCATCTCCTTCGGACTTTTCGCACCCACTCCGTAAAGCCAATCCCGCAGCTTACTAACCGGTACCTCGTGCATGACAGCCGCGCCTTCCCTCACGTACACTTCCAAATGCGTCCCGATCCCAGGAGGGCAGTCAACCAAATCCGCCGCATGGAACACCTGCAGCGCAAGCACGGCAGCTTCAAAGAGGCTCTCAGCCGTGACGTCTACTGAGTGTCTGATGCCCCCCGGATCCCGGTAACTTACGGTGCACGCCCGCAACGCCATTCGCCTTTTGTCCCCCTTCGAGCACCAGTTTACTCGACCACGACGTCGCCCGCCATCTCACGTCTACGGTCCCCCCGCTTCGCTATTCCGCCTCCGACACGTCCGCCCCACCCGAACCCCAACGGCCCCACACAACCGAACCGCGCCCCACACCAGGTCGGAACCTCGCCCCACTTTTTTTCTATCCCGTCTATTCCGTTCTTCGGCGCGTAGCGCTCCAGAGTAATCGCTCCATTCTCTCGGCACGAGCTTGGGTCTAATTCCCGCGCCCGGCGGCGCGCCATGCACGGGATTTTGGTTCCCCCTACGGTCTCCCCCCAAAATCCCGCGCCCAGCGGCGGCTTACCCCGCGGCTCGCGATACTCACCTCGGCTTGGGAGCGGCCACCTCTCACTCTTTTAACGCCCGAGAGATCGCAGCACCACAAACCAAGGAGCGCAAGCAATGCCGAACAAACCGGAAAATCGTCAGGACAAAAATCAAGGGATGAATTGGATCCGTCCGGAAAAGCGGCTCGCGATCTACCTGCGCGATGGCCTCGCCTGCTGCTACTGCGGACTATCCGTTGAGGCCGACGCGAAACTCACCCTCGACCACCTCAAGCCCTACGCCAAAGGCGGGAAGAACGACCCCGGCAATCTCGTCACCTGCTGCCACCGGTGTAACTGTATTCGCGGCACACGCCCTTGGCGGACTTTCGCAGCACACGCCGCTGCCTACATCAACCACGGCGTAACCGCCGAGGCCATAATCACTCACATCCGACGCACCATCCGACGCACTCTCGATACAGGCTCCGCCCGCCAGCTCATCGCCCAGCGCGGTGGATTTACGGCGGCGCTGAACCCAAGCCCAACCGCCTGACGGCGACCCTCCCCTTTTTCGCACATCCCGAGCACGTCTTCGTTTCGCCCGACCGCAACGTCGGCTTACACCACAATCCTTTGGATACCTGAATCCATGGCAATTGCGCGAAGTCAGATTCCTCCAGCGTTTTCATCATTCAGCCCGGCCAGGTCTCCCGCTGCGGCCACCAGCACCAGGAAGTTCCGCCGGTACCAGCCGACACGCTGGAGCAATCCCGCTCACCACCCCACAAGCGCTCGGCCCGCTCCACCACTTCTTTCCACACCGGCATGCCTTGCGTTCTTTCCTGTCCCGCCTCGGCGCCCGCGTACGCGAGGCGGGCCAGGAGGTCCTGATAGAACGCGATGGCGCGGGGCGTCTCGGGGCGGTCGAGGGTGGCGTTCACGGAAAAGCTCAGGAGTTGCTGCGTGCGAAAACCGAGGTTGATGTCGAGGAGGTTGGTGAGGCTGAGGGTGAAGAGCCCGGCGCCGGTAGCGAGCAGCATGGCCAGCGCGATTTGCCCGGTGACCAAGACTCGGCGGAGGCGAGCCGCGCTGCCGGAGGCGGTGGAAGCGCGGTCATTCCATCCGGAGGCGGCGAAGGGTCGCGTGGCCTGGAGCGCCGGAGCCAGCGAGAACAAGATGCCGGCGGCAACGGCCAGCGCCAGGGTGAAGGCGAGGAGGCTGGGATCGAGGCCGGGGGCGATCCACGAGCCGGTGGAATCGCTCGGCAGCAAGCTCAGAAGCCCGAGGGTACACCAGTTCTCCGTGAGCAACGCGGCGGCGCCGCCGGCGAGAGACAGCAGCAGCCCTTCCAGGAGCAGTTGTTTCACCAGATCGCGGCGGCTGGCGCCGAGTGCCAGGCGAATGGCGATCTCGCGATGGCGGCCGGCAGCGCGCGCGGCGAGCAGGCCGGCGACGTTGAAGCAGGCGATGAGCAGCACCAGGCCGACCATGGCTATCAAGACAGCGAGCGGTTTCTGCCATTTCTCGCGGAGGTTGCTGATTCCCTGGGCGGCGGGGCGGAGCTCGGCACGGTGACTGAGGAAGCGGTCGCGTTCCTGGTCGTTGCGCATGGGGCCCATGCCGGCCAGCTCGGCGGCCATGAGGGAGTGGTAGACGGCGTCGGTGGCAGCCTGGGCACTGGTCAGGGTGACACCGGGCGCGAGGCGGGCGAACAGGTTCAGCCAGCGGAAGCCGCGCTTGTTGAGGATGTCTAGGGTCGGCATGACGGCGCGCTGCGCGGCGATGGGGACGAAAATGTCAGGGGTCTGCCCTTGCACGAGGCCGTTGAAGCCGGCGGCAGCCACACCGACGACCACCATGGGATAACCGTTGACGGTGACGGTCTGGTTGAGGATGTCGCGGTCGCCGCCGAGATGCGTGGTCCAGTAGGTGTAGCCGAGGACCGCGACGGGATTGGCTCCCGGAGCGCCATCATCTTCGGGAAGGAGGACCCGGCCCACAGAGGCTCGGGCTCCGAGGACCTGGAAGAAATTGCCGGAGACGATTTCGGCGCGGGCGGTCTGGGTGGCATCCATCCAAGTGAAACGGACGGCGGTGCCGGTACGGGCGATAAGACCGGAAAAGGCGCGGTCCTGGTCGCGGAGATCGCGGTAGAGCGGATAGGAGAAGACGGTAGTGCCGCCGGTGTCGCTCATGCTGTCGCCGGGCGGAGAGTAATCAGAACGGAGGGTGACGAGGCGCTCGGGGTCCTGTACGGGGAGGGAGCGCAGGACGACCTGCTGGAGGAGGGAGAAGATGGCGGTGTTGGCACCGATGCCCAGGGCCAGGGAGAGCACGGCCACGCCGGTGACCAGAGGGTTGCGGCGCAAAGTGCGGAGAGAGAAGCGGAGGTCTTGCATCATGGCGCATAGAGAGTAGCAATCCTCGGGCCGTCCGCAAGTGGTGCGTTTGCAATGCGCTTCGCAGAGGACGGGCCTCTGTGGTGTTCGCTTGTGGGACATTTAGCTGGCGAAGCGGCAAGCGCCAACACAAGTGTCCAGCCCAGTGAGCACCCCGGCAGGCACGAGCGATAACCAGAATTATGCTCTCCAGACCCCATTGTAGGAAAATCTCCATACTCAGGTTTGGACGGCAGCAGCCGTGGTGCATGACCGTTCCAATCGCGTTGGCGTTTGGACGCAACATTGAGCCACAGTGAAATCCGAGTGGGTCCCATCCGGCCAACCTCTTCTGAAAGAGCGGGCGGTGTCGTGTTTCGGGAGCGGGTCCCCTACCGGGTGGAACCCAGAACAACAAAACGGGACGGACTCTTGGAGTATTTTCGGATTCCCCCGCAAAACGGCGCAGTGTTTACAGATCCTGTCCCATTGGACAAAAAGTGGCTTTGTGAAAAATGATCCTGGCGGGAGCGGCCCGAGGGATGAAGTCCGCTAACGCCGTCTTTCTGCCACAATCCCGTTTCGTTCCCAGAATTCCAGCGGCCAACTGCGGAAAGTTGAGGCGACTATCGCCGGTACAGCACCACCCTTCCCGCCTCTACTTCAAAACGCAATCCAACCGGATCGAGAATCTCAGCCATCGCTTTCGCGAAGGGTAGGTTTGTGATTGACGCGTCAAAGACGAATCTGCGGCATTCCGGGTCCGTTTGCG
>OBLU010006405.1_pt1 | contig 10478 bp, 8 predicted proteins | sample 1518681 | NCBI WGS metagenome assembly OBLU01 (sample SAMEA3539304, study PRJEB22396) | soil metagenome | biome: tundra; feature: field; material: soil | place: USA | collected 2010-05 | depth 0.15 m
TTAGAGCGCCGGCCTGTCACGCCGGAGGTCGCGGGTTCGAGTCCCGTCGCTCCCGCTAGGAAGTGCCTGGAATTAGCGATTTCGGTGATTCAGGTGCACCGGGATTTGGTCACCGAGATGGTCGCCGTTTTCGGCAGTCGGCGCCGCAGTCGTTTCGTCGGGTTTGCGGCGGCTTTCGGCGCGGCGACCTCCGGTGCGTGATCGACAGGACACGCTGCGCCGCGCCACAGGGGAACTCGAGGACCGGGAAAGCCGGTCAGCCGCCTTACGTGGCGTCGGCTCTTGCAAGGCCGAGGAGCAGCGCGACGAGCGATGGCCGACGATGCCGGATTCGTTCCGAAGCATGTCTGTGGCAAGGCGCAAATTGCTCGTCGCGGACTTCCGCTCCGCGCCGAAAACAGCCGGAAGCAGGAGCGACGCGAGCGGCGAGCCGTACTCTCGCGTGTCGTCCCGAGCAGCACGGCGCTCAGCGTCGGTCTGGACTCTCGCTTGGCCGAGTTTGCGAAAGAGTGGTGGCTGCGCTGCCGGTGCGCTGGTCTCCGCCCGGGTTAGAGGCGCACTCGCGACCCAGAAAGCATGATCCCGCCCGGTCACCGTCCGCCGAAGCCGGCCGCTGACCGGATCACCAGCCCGAGGTCATCCTGCTTAGCAGTTCAGAGGCGCCTCGCCAGAAGGCGAATTTGTGAGCGGCGTTCTGGGTGCGCTTTGCGGTCTGTTCCTGGTCGCCGCCGCGGCGCCTAGTGGATCGACATGTGTTCGATCGAGAGATACAGCTTCGCCGCCCACGAGATCGGGTCGGCGGCGAAGCGCTGCTGCAGGGCGCCGTTGTTGAGGGCGTCGTCGATCGCGGCCATGATCATCGACTGGTCGAGAACCAGGCGGCGGTGGCCGATCGATCCGGTGTTCGGATTGACCGCGTCGTAGAAGCCCCCGTCACTGGTGTAGATGCCCGGGTAGTCAGCGCGGAGCGCCTGCAAGTTGGCGTAGGCCTGCTGGGGCAGGACCGGCAGCGCGATCGCCGACGCGTGCGGGCTGACCGTGGTCTCGGTCGCGCCGCAGGTCGTGCACTGGGCGAGGCCTTCACCGCTCGGAGCGAGGCCTTCACCGCTCGGGAAAGCGAGACCATCGACGCCAAAGCCGCTGTAGTTGCCGGTGTCGTCAGCCGTGCTCGAGGGCGATATCCCCCAAACGGGGTAATGGAGCACCTGGGTCGCGTACTTGATCTGGACCTGCGCCCAGCGCAGGTCGTTGAGGCCGAAGCTCTGCGGTCCCCAGGTCGTTTCGGGCACGACGAGGTTGGCCATCAGGCCCTCGAACATGCCGCCGGTAAAGGTCGGCACGAAGGTCAGCGAGGTGCCGGGATAGACGTAGTGACCCTCCCAGACCGGGAACTGCTTGCCTGACTGGGGGTCGGTGTAGGTCTGCCAGTAACCGGGGGTCGGCCACTGGCCCTGCCAAGAGAAGTCGGGGTCGGTGCTGCACCGCTGGGGCGGCAGGGTCCGCCAGGTGCGCCACCAGACGTCGCCGGGCATCTGGTGTAGCCCCATCCCGATGTACATCGAGATCCGGGGGTCGCTGTAGAGCGCGCCGTTGTGGTAGCCGGCCGGCCCCTGATCGACGTAATAGCCGCCGTACTGCTGACCGGTGGGCTGATTGCCGAGCAGCGACGCGTTGGTGTTGCAGTTGGTCTGGGGCCGGTTGTCGTAGAAGATCGAGAAGTCCATCGGCGCCAGCAGCTTGTCGGCCAGTGACTCGACCGCCGGCAGCGCCTGGCGCACCTCGATCAGTCCGCTGGCATACCAGCCGTTGTCGACCGCCGACACGAACCAGCAGTTGTCCTGAGACGGGGTCTTCTCGTGGCAATCGCCCTGCCCGGGATTGAGCAGAACCTTGCCGTTGTTGGTGTCGTACCACTGGTAGAGGAACCCGTCGAAGCGCTTGAGCCTGGAGACCTCGTCCAGCGTCGCCGTGGCCAGCGAGTCGGCGCGCTGGGTGTCGATCAGCCCGAGGTCGTGGGCCGCGGTCACCGCCCACAGATACACGCCGATGTTGGCCGCCGAGGTGTAGGTCCCGCGCACGCTGTTCGGGCCCAGGTTGTCGAGCGGCAGATGCGTGTTGGGATCGACGTCGGCGGCGTAGAACTTCCAGGTGTCGGCGGCGATGCCCTGCAGCACCGAGCGTTGGTGGGCGCTCAGGGACCCGGTGGCGGCAGCCGCCTGGGCGGGCAGCGCCGCCGCGAACAACAATGCGCACATGGCGCCCAACAGTAGGGCCCGGCCTGCGTGGCGCCGGCCATTGTTCGGTTCGCGGCGGCGGCCGCTCATCACGTGCCTTCTAGTTGACCGTGAACGTTGACGGTGTGCCGACGACGGAGCTGTCGCTGACCCACAGGTTGAACGGCCCGGGCTCGACCACGAACTGGCCCTGCTCGTTGTAGAAGCCGAGGTTCTGGCGCCCGAGGGTGAACCTGACCGTCTTGCTCTGCCCCGGCTTCAACGTCACCCGCTGGAAGCCCTCGAGCTTCTCCACTGGCTGCAGGATGCTGGTGTAGTTCTCGTGCAGGTAGAGCTGCACGACATCGGCACCCCCGACCGATCCGGTGTTGGTGATCTTGGTCGTGACCGTCAGCGGTCCGTTCGGTCCCACGCTCGTCGAGGACAGATGCGGGCTCGACAGTGAGAACGTCGTGTACGAGAGCCCGTAGCCGAACGCATACGTTGGCGTGTTGGGCACGTCCAGGTATTTGGACGTGTACTTGTTGTTGGGGTCAAACGGCCGCCCGGTGGGCAGCTCGTTGTAGGAGATCGGGATCTGCCCCACGTTGTGCGGGACCGTCATCGGCAGCTTGCCGCCCGGGTCGACCTTCCCGAACAGCACGTCGGCGACGGCGTCGCCGCCCTCGGTGCCGGGGTACCAGGCCTCCAACAGCGCCGGAGCGTTTTGCGCCAGCCAGTCGATCGTCAGCGGCCGGCCGTTCATCAGCACGACGACGTACGGCTTGTGCGTGGCGGCGATCGCCTGCACCAACGCCAGCTGCTGACCCGGCAGGTCGATGTCGCTGCGCGACGACGCCTCCCCGGTGTCGGCGGCCGGCTCGCCGACGACCACCACGGTTACGGCGGCGGCCTGGGCGGCGCTGACGGCGGCGGCGAATCCGGAGGTTGACGTGCAGTTAGGGTCGGCGTCGCCGTTCGGGGAGCCGTTCGGGATAGGCGGGGTCGCAGCGACGCAGCCAGGTGCGTAGTTGACGGTGGCGCCGGGCACCGCCGCCTTGATCCCGTTCAGCACTGTGACGATGTCGTCCTTGGTCGTGAGACCGCTGGGCGTGGTGTCGTAGCCGCCCGGCACGTCGGGGCCGAGCTGGTCGAGCGGATCGTCGGCCAGCGGGCCGACGACGGCGATCGACGGCGTGCTCTTGCTCAGCGGCAGCGCGTGGCTCTGGTTCTGGAGCAGGACCATGGACTCGCCCGCCGAGGTCCGGGCCGCTTTCAAGTTCGCCGGCGTCAGCTCAGCGGTGTTCACGCGAGTCGGATCGGTGAGCGGGTGCGAGAACATCCCGGCGAGGTACTTGAGCGTCAGCACGTGACGGACCGCGTCGTTGAGCTGCGCCATGGTGATCTTCCCGGACGCGAGCAGGTGCGGACCGTAGGTGGCGTAGGTGGCGTTAACCGGGGTGCCGGTCAGCGTGACCGCCATCTCGATGTTGACCCCGGCCGTCAGGGCGAGCTGCGCCGCCTGGGCGCCGTTTGCCGCGTAGCCGAACGTCTCGAGCTCCTGGGTGGCCTGGTAGTCGCTCAGCACCGTGCCGCCGAAGCCCCACTCGTCACGGAGGATCGTCGTCAGCGTGTACGGGTTGGCCGTGTTCGGTACCCCGTCGAGCGAGTTGAACGAGCTCATCACGGTGGCGGCACCGGCGTCGATCGCCGCCTTGTAGGGCGGCAGGTAGTCGTTGAACAGCTGCTGGGTCGACATGTCGACCGTGTTGTATTCACGACCCGCCACCGGAGCGCCATAGGCCGCGAAGTGCTTGACGGTCGCCGCCATCTTGTCCGGGGCACTGAAATCGGAGCCCTGGTAGCCACGAACCTTGGCCGCCGCGATCGCCGAGCCGAGGAACGGGTCCTCGCCCGCCCCTTCGACGACACGACCCCAGCGTGGGTCACGGGCGATGTCGACCATCGGGTTGAACGTCCACTTGATCCCATCCGCGGTCGCCTCCGACGCCGACACCGACTCGTCGTTCTGCACCAGCGCCGGATCCCAGCTGCTGGCTTCGGCGAGCGGTACCGGGAAGATCGTCTTGTAGCCGTGGATCACGTCGAGCCCGAAGATCAGCGGGATGTGGAGCCTTGAGTTCAGCGCGGCCTGCTGGACCTGATTGATGTTGGCCACGCCCACCAGGTCGAGAACAGAGCCGATCTGCCCATTCTTGGCCTCGCTGATGAGGTCACCAGGCGTACCGTTCGGCCCGTCCGGACCCGCCATCTCCAGCTGGCCGAACTTCTCGGCGACCGTCATCTCAGAGATCAGCGAATCGACCTTCGCGTTGATCTGCTGCGGGCTCAGCTGCGCAACCGCACGCGCAGCAGGCGCCGTCGCGGACAGCCAGCTCGCTAGCAGCACCACGGCAACGATGAAGACAGCCAAGCCCGCGCCAAACCCAATGCGACGCCTCGGCTTGGCCCACACCACGTGGACAATTCGGTCAGCCATTCTCTCTCCTCACCTTCCCAAAACGCGCCGTAGTACCCCACCGCGCATCGGATCGCGATGGCGGCAAGCACCAGAAAACCCCCGGTTCCAGCTAAACCCCAGGACTGGTGCCTTCGTGTAGGCAGTTTATCTCGCGTGTCAACTGGCCAAGCCCAGCGCGTAAGCCGACTCGCGTGGCCCTCGGCGCTCGGGCGTCACTCAAGCGGCGGTGGCCTGTCCGGGCTGCCTTCTGCTTCGATCGGGTTCGTTGCGGCGAGCATGCAAGCAGACACATGCCGGGCGGTCCGCCCTCGCCGCAAGGTGGTCATGTTGCCGTGCAACCCAGCTCCCCGTGCTGAGGGACCGCGGCGCTCCGATCGGCAACTTCGCAGACTTCTGCATCGAGCGCATAGGGGCACTCACGTCGACGCTGCCGGCTTTGAGGAGGGCCAGCACGCTCTGCCGACCACCATCGGACTTCTGCTTCACGGTGACAGCAGTCTTTCGATCCGCGGCAGCCGGGGCAGGTCCAGTGCGACGCTGCCGGCTCGCAGTCTATGCGCGAGCGGCTTGCGACCGAGAGCCGTCCGCCGTAGCGGACTCGTAGTCGCCGTGGAGAAGCTCTGGGGCCGGATCGAGACCGTTGGGCCACGTGCCAAGCTCGATCTGGGCGACGTACTCGCCGTACTGCGCGTGGAAATGCGGCGGCGGATGATCCGGCCGGTACATCCAGATGACGATTCCGTAGAACGTTGCGAGGCGAGGCACTGCTCGATTTGTCGGACATGGTCCGGCGGCTCGGGGAACGTTCCGGCCCATCGTCGGCGACCCCGGGACGCAGCGCCACGCCCATGGTGTCCGAGCCACGCGACAGCATTTCAGCGTCGTGAGCGCGAGCATCCGAGGCAAAGCTCCGTGCCAGCCGAGTTCAAAAACCGAAACGGTGACCTGGCGGTGACCAATCTGACTCAGAAATCTCTAGTTGCAGGACTTTTAGGTGCTTGAGCGCCGTTCTGTCACGCCGGAGGTCGCGGGTTCGAGTCCCGTCGCTCCCGTAAGTCACAGCGAGTCAGATTTTCAGATTGCGTCAATAGCAAGGCTTTTGTGGGCACGGCTCGCGGTGACGTTCGCCACCGCGAGCCATCGGAAGTCGGGCGCGCCAGAAGAACGGTGACCATCATCGGAGCGCTGGTGGTCGCTTCTTCATTGCGGTTCCTCCTGTCTTCTCGGACTTCTGTGGCACCCCGAACGCTCCCAACAGGAGCGGACGAGGCGGGAGGACCGCAACTCAAATTTCTACGAGATCTCGGACAACCTCGTCAGGCCTGCCGATCCCTCCTTGTCCCAGCTCTCCGCCCGCCGGTTCCAAAGCCGCTTTTCCCGTGCTACCGCCAGCGCCTGGCCCGGCGATAGCCTCGTGGATGTCGTGGTGATCGGTGTGCGCTCGGTCCGTCGCGTCCTCCGGAACGCCGACCGACCCCAACGGCCCGCCCACACACACACCCGCGCCTCGGGGTAGCGGCGCTCGAACAAGATCGCCAGCCGCTGCCCACGCAGCGGATGAAACCGATGCGTCACGACCAGCGAGTCAAAGCTCGCGTTAGCTTCATGCGCACTATGAGCACTCCGTCTCGATCCCGATGATCCGACCGACGGTGTCCCAGTCGATCCGCACCAGCCGCTTCACGGTGCCCTTGTCAGCGCGAGCCGCGAGCCACGCGACGAGGCACCCGAAGTCGCGCGTGAACTCCGACCCCGGCCTCGGGAACGGAACCCCCTCTGCACGGACACCGTGCCCGGCGCACCAAAGACGCCGGCGGCGGCAGTGGATCTCAAGCCGCCACGTCTTGAGATCCAAATGCCGCCAGACGGTGTCCTCCGGACGCGTGTCCTTGCGCGCCCGGGTCGAGTACCCGCACAACGGGCAGAGCAACCGCTTGCGCCGCAACGCGACGTCAACGACAACCTTGCCCGGCTCGAACCTGATGCTCCTGATCCACACGCCCTTCAGGCGCAAAAGCCACGAAAATGCCGTCGTGACGCGCACGTCGTCCTCCCTTGCAAGCCGTTGACCTTCGACAGCCAGCAGCCTGCCCGGGCGGGCGGCGGCGCGTCAGCAACCAGTGCGCGACGTGCGAGAATTCCCAAACCCGGAAAGACCTGCTCAGGACCACGATTCGGCTCTCACCCTGACCACGCTGATGCCGGGAGCCCCAGATTTCGGTCGCGAGATTCGGACAGCCAGATCTCCTCAGGCTCCGGTCTGCTCGGATTTGGCTTGGTGCGTGAGGGTCGGGCCTGGGGTCGCGTGTCGGCGTCGCCGCTCGCGAGCCGGCGCGGATGGGTGGAGCATCACGCGCATTGGGCCCGGGGGTCCGTGTGTCGTCCGGCAAGCCGGTTAGCCGTGCCGTCACGGCGTCAAACCGGAGCTTGCGTCGCGGGACCGAAGACCATCGCCCGCGGGTCTTCTGCGTCCGTGACGAGCACGAACCGTGATTGGTCTGTGGCGGGCGTCTAGGGCTTCCAGCCGGGGTAGTGGTTGCGCGCCCAGTCGCGGTCGACCTCGCCGGTCAGCATTCCGCGTAGCGCGTGGCGCGTCGTGGGGTTGACGAGTGCCATGTAGAGGTGACCGGCCACCAGGACGCAGATGCCGATCGTCGCGAGCTTGTGACCGCCGAAGATCAGATTGTGATGAGTACCGGCGAGGATCGTGTCGCCCCCGGTGATGTACAGGGCGGCGAGCAGGAGGCAGACGAGTACAAAGTTGAGCTTCTGGCCGGCGTTGAACCGGCCGACTGGCGGTTCCGGCGCACTGGCGAGCAGGCGCGAAGGCGCGGTGGAGAGCCACTGGCGGTCTTCGGCATCGAGGGTGCGCAGCTGACGCGTGGTGGCTGCAAGCGCGCGCCGGTTCCCGGCCAACGCGATCAGCGCCACGCCGCCGACGAGCGCGGCCGCCGACGCGAGGTGCCAGGCGTACATCACGTTGTGAAACGCTCCGCGGCGACCCACGACCAGGCCGCTGAGTAGCAGGCTGAAGAACGCGAGCGCCGTAATCCAGTGGACGCCTCGCTCCGAGGCGGTGAAGCGCTGCACGCGGTCCGGCACACCGGCCAGTGTGACGCGTGGTCGAGCTGACGCGAGGATGCCAACATGAGAATCCGCTCACGCGCGCGTCAGAAGGCTCGTCAGGGCAGCGGCGGTCGTGATCGCCGTCGTCATCACTCACCAGACTGGTTGGGTTTGGGGTGCCCTGAGTGGGTGATCGGGCTACATACTCTCAGGCCAGCCCAAGCGCCCTACTCGTCAGCAAATAGGCGCCGCCAGCAAAAACCCCAACCCAGAGGAGGCCGCCAGCAAGGGCAGCTAGTGTCCTGGACCTTAAGTTCGTTAGGTAAATCTGGTATGCTGTGGCATGCCCAGAACAGGACGTCCGAAGACGGAGTTGGCGCTCAGCGACGAGGAGCGTGAGCAGTTGGTGCGATGGGAGCGCAGGCGGTCCTCTTCGCAGGCGTTGGCGTTGCGCTCGCGGATTGTGCTGTCGTGTGCGGAGGGCCGCTCGAACACGGATGTGGCGGTCGCGTGTGGGGTGTCGGCGCCGACCGTCGGGAAGTGGCGTCGGCGGTTCTGCGAGTTGCGGTTGGACGGACTTGTGGATGAGCCCAGGCCGGGTCGGCCGCGAACGATCACGGTCGAGCAGGTGGAGAAGGTGGTGGTGGACACGCTCGAGTCCACGCCGAAGGACGCGACGCACTGGTCGCGGTCTAAGATGGCAGCGCGCTCGGGGCTGTCGCGCTCGACGATCGGCCGGATCTGGGGCGCGTTCGAGCTCAAGCCGCATCTTGCGGATACCTACAAGCTCTCCACCGATCCGCTATTTGTGGAGAAGGTGTACGACATCGTCGGCCTGTACGTGAACCCGCCCGAGATGGCGGTCGTCTACTGCGTGGATGGAGAAGAGCCAGGTGCAGGCGCTGGCGCGCTCCCATCCGGCGTTCCCGATGATGCCCGGGATGCCCGAGAAGCGCACCCACGACTACGTCAGGCACGGGACCACGAGCCTGTTCGCGGCGTTCAACACCGCTGACGGGACCGTGATCTCAAGCGTGCATCGCCGGCATCGCACGATCGAGTTCAAGAAGTTCCTGGCCAAGATCGACGCCGAGATACCCGCGCATCTCGATGTGCACCTGGCATGTGACAACTACGGCACGCACAAGACCCCGGCGATCAAGAACTGGCTTGCGCGTCACCCTCGCTTCCACATGCACTACACGCCGACGTACCCGAGCTGGATCAACCAGATCGAGCGGTGGTTCGCGTACCTGACCCAGGATCTGCTGCAGCGCTCCGACCACCGCAGCGTGCACGCGCTCGAGAAAGACATCCGGCACTGGGTCACAGCGTGGAACGAGAACCCGAAGCCGTTCATCTGGACGAAGACCGCCGAGCAGATCCTCGACTCCATCAAACGACTTCTATAACGAATTAACGGTTCAGCACACTAGCACCTGACGATCTGGCCAGCGGCAGCATCCCGCGCAGCACGCGGCGTATCGTGGAGTGGACGAGCGCAACGATCACTCGATCAGCCGGATCGGCGCGCAGCCGTCGAGCGGCGACGCCGCGACGAGCACCCAACGCCAGCGGCGAGGCGTTGCGATGCACCCGTCGAACACCAAGCCCGGCACGTAGGCGGTAGTTGCGCGGCGGACGTTGGCTACATCGAGGGTGACGCTGCGCGTCAGCAGGATCAGCGCGATCGCGCCGATCCCGCGCGTCAGCTATCACATCGCGCTCGATCCGGACACCACAACAGCGGTGACATTCTTCCCCGTCGTCTCGCATCATCTCGAGCCCCCGGAGACCACCGGACCGGGAGCGGCCGCGCTGCTCCCGGTTCCTGCGCGGGCTGCTGCAAGCCGCCCCGCCGGTGCTGCCACAGTCAGATGAGGACTCCGATCGCTGAGGCCTGCAGCTCGCGGCCATCGAACCGCTCTGCTCAGACTCAGTCTGAGCCCAGGGGGCACTGTCTGCGGGGTCGGGAGCGCCTAGTGTTCCGCGCGCGACAATGTGGACGGTGAGCGCGGCTCTGATTCTGACCGGCGCGCCCGGGTCGGGGAAGTTTTCGGTGCTGGAGGCTCTGAGCGCATTGCTCGAAGTTGATGAGCTCGCTTTCGGCGCTCTGGAATCAGAGCAGCTGGCTTGGGGTTGGCCGTGGCTTCGGCCCTCCGAGTGGCTGCCCCAGCTGGCTGCCGTCATCTCTTTGCAGCGAGCCGCCGGCCGGCGGCTGTTCGTCGTGGCGGCAACAACGGAAACGCAGGTCGAGCTACACGGCGTGATCAATGCCCTCGCGGTCGATCGCGTGATCGTCGTCTGCCTCCAGGCCGGACCTGACGTGGCGGTTAGACGAATCGCTGACCGCGAGCCTGATGCCTGGCCGGGTAAGGGTCCCTTGATCGCTCACGCGCGCGAACTGGCGAATTCGATGCCGTCGATCGCTGGAATCGACGCTGTGATCGGTACCGATGGGCGGTCGCCGGTCGAGGTTGCGGCCGATGTTCTTCGGATCCACGGCGTGCTCGCCGCTCGCTGTCGGAGTGATCACCACCCGAATTCTCTGCGCCTGGATCGATGCGACGTAGAACAATCCTAATCACGGTTGCGGTGTGTGGCATGACACTCGCCACCGCGGTCGGGATCTCGCTCAATAGCCCGACCTCGTTCCGGGCTAAGGGCTCACGACTGAGCTTTTGAAGGAGTGATCGTGTAGTTCCAGTCGCCGTGGA
>OBLU010006406.1_pt1 | contig 10478 bp, 14 predicted proteins | sample 1518681 | NCBI WGS metagenome assembly OBLU01 (sample SAMEA3539304, study PRJEB22396) | soil metagenome | biome: tundra; feature: field; material: soil | place: USA | collected 2010-05 | depth 0.15 m
AATCTGTCCGCCGTGCTGCAAGATGGACTCCGCCTGGCTGACATCCCTGATAAGCCTGCCCTCGGGGCTATTCAACACTTTAGCATCGTCCTTGCTCTGCGCCTCGGTGCCTTTCGCTCCTGCCATCGTCCGCCGCGCTTCAAAATGCGTCCGCAGATTCCCTTCGTCCGCCGCCGTCCGGATGCCATGAACGCTCTCCTCCGCCTCGACCTTGGCGTGCCCGCTGTCGGCTTTCTTCTGTGCCTCCTTGGCCTCGGTTTTGAGTTTCTCCAGCTTCTCCTTCGCCGCATTAGCCGCCTCCTGCAGGCCCGGCTGAGCCGCCTCGAATGCGTGGAGTAATCGCAGGTTTTGCTGCCGGGCTTCCCAGATGCGCGGCGTTATGTCCTTCCCCTCGACCTTGGCATTGACCTCCTCATTTTTCTTTGCCTGATCGATCTTAGCTTGGTTATCAGTCGCTTGTTTGCGGGTGCCCTCAGCATCCGCCTGCGCCTCCGGAATCTTCGCCTCGTCGTCTTTCGCCAGCTTCTGCTGTGCCCGGACCTCCTCATGATGCCGCTGAATGCTCTCCTCGCGCTGCTTTTTCTCGCGCGCCAGCTTGCGCGTTTCCGCCTGCTCCTCGATGTCGATCTTCCCGCCCTTATATTGGGCATCGGTGATCTTCCCCTCCGCATGGGCCTTTTCCAAATTCGCCAGCGCCAGCACCTTCTCGGCATCCGCCTCCCCCTTGGCCGCTTCCGCCTCGGCCACTGCCAGAGCGGTCGCCCGCTCCGTTGCGTTGCCCAGTTCTTCCTCTGCCGATGCCCCTTCATTCACCGTCCTGAAAAAATCAGCCAGTGCAACTTTCGCCTCGGTTGCGGCTTTGACGGCATCAGCTAATTCAGCCTTCTCAAAAAACGCGCCCATCTTTGATGTGTCGTTTCCGATCAGCGACTTAATACCCTTGTCCAAAAGAGCGAATGCCCCGGCTACCGCCATGATCCCCATCATCTGCGGACTGCTGAACGCCGTCAGTAGCTCCATGCCCGCGTGCGACGCCTCCGGCCCGATCATCCCGAGCGCCCGATGCAGCCCGCGGTGGTTGACCTCCATGTGCGCCGCCTCTTCGCTTACGGCCGCCGCCGTCTTCCCATAATGCGCCATCGCCGGATCTACACCGTCCGTGATGCCTGCTTTGATCTCCCCCAGCGACCGCTTCGTTGACTCGGCCCCGGCGGTATCCGCCACTGTGGAAATGCGTATCCGATATTCCCGGTCAACACTCACTTCGTCACCTCCTGCGGAACCTGCTTGAAGATTGCACCAGTGGCTTGAATAGGTGCCTTTGCCTTCAAAGAGGTGATTCTATCCCGGACACGCCCCGACGCCCTATAAACGAAGCAGCAAGACGGTTTATCCGCCGCCCCCTGGCAGCGTCAGCAACTAGCCTTAGCTGCTTCTGCCACTGGAACTGCTTAAAGGCCGCCCGCGCCGCCAACTTCGCCTTGCGCCGCTCCTTGAAAATCGCCTTTGCCTGGTGAACTAACTGGCGCGGCAGCCGGACGCGAATCCGGCAGGCTTTCGCCCTATCAAACCCGGCTAGTTTGGCCGCCTGGCTCAGAGATACCGTCCCGCCCTTTCCGCAAGCGCCCACAAACCGGCGCATTTCGCCCCGTGTGACCGGCGCCAGCCGATCAGCATAATGGAGCCGGAAGCAATCGGGAGATTTCCCAGAGCGGCGCCACTGGTAGTAAAGGACCACCAGCGTTGACCTGCTGAACCTGGCTTTGATGCGCGGCGCCGTCCGCCAAGACCGATCTTTCCAGAACCAAGCGGGGTATGTGCACGCCTTGCGGACAGATACGCCCGCTGCACGCCGCATTTCAATGGCCTTGCAAAGCCGGTGCAGGCGCTCTGCGCGCTCGCGCATCCAAGGCAGCGGAAACGCGGGGGAGAAATGGGCGCACGGGAGGGGGACACGTCTCCCGCGCGCTGGTGCCGCCGGTTTTGGGCTGAGGGGCCGGGCCGGCGCCTTGCAGCGCGGCCTACCTTGACGGGCGGCAAATTGTTTGTTCGGTGTCCCCATGTGCTTTCAAGCGTGCTCTGTGACCTGAATGGCGCTTAGATAAGGCGGTGGTGTGCGAGAATCATTGGGCTTTCGAGGCATTTTCTGGGGCGAAATCGGCTTAACTAAGCGCCATTCCTCTGTGACCTGGCTATTACCCCTCCAGCATCGCCAGCGAGCTATCGCGCGGTGGGGCCTGGCCCTTTTGTTCCTGCCCTCGACCGGAAGCAATGGCCGACTTGATTTCCTGGAACTCCCGGCGCTGGCGTTCAAGCTGGCCGGAAAGCATCTCGCAGAGCAGCGACATGGACTCAAGCCGCTTGTCCGCCGTCGCGAGGCTCTTCGCAACTGCTGATTCGTTCGACATATGAGGGTGGTTTTCAAAGGACCCGCCTGGCGTGAAGGAATTCGACAAATGACTCCGCTGCAAATCGGCCACACCCGCCGCGCCCCCGGCGCCATCCTGAACGCGGTGCGATGAGTTTCCGGCGGGCAAGATGGTAAGTGTGGGTCCCGGACACGTTCAGGATGCGGGTGATGTCTCGGGATAGAATCTCCAGCCCATCGTGGGGCAAGAGCATGGCCAAGACCTCGGCCCATTCGAGGGAACACGCCTGGCCGCGAAGATAGCTAGCGACGGCTGCGGGCAAAACGCGCAACTCGCGATTGCGCCCCCGCTTTGGATCGAGCGCCACGTCCCAGGCCCAAGCAAGTTTCCCGTCCTCAATGAGCCGCAACACCTGGTCTTCACTGCGATCAATCAAGCTCACCACCCCTCTTATAGGAATCAACGGTTTGCTCCGCTGCATCGTTGCGGCCGGGGAAACTGGTTCAGCGACGGCGTTCATTGTGTCACCTGCGCTGTGGGTTCAGTGTAATCGGTGCGGGCCGGAGTCCCCGTCAGGAGAATGATTTCGGGGCCAGCGCAAAGGCCCGACACAAGAGCAGTCCCTTCGCCCAGGCTGGACGCGGTGGAAGTGGTCCCGGCCCGCGAGGAAAGAAACTGAAAGCTCGGGGGCCGGGTTGCTTGGATGGGGCGCAGGGCGGGATAGCTCCCGCGCGGGAGGGGACAAGCTCCGCGCCCTGCATGGCCGGCCCGGAATCCAACAGCCCGAATGTTACGCTTCCCTGTCACGATGCTTTGGCTGCGCTCGGTTTGTCCAAGTGCCCAATCACTCGGTCGGCGAGTGACAGCAGCCCTTCAACTCCGTTGACGAGCCGGACGGCGTTCGGATGTAAGTATCTGGAAACGGACTCTGCCGCCTGATGCTGTTTTGAGTGCGGCACAATTTCGCGGGCAAAGGTTTCAGCCCGATACGGCTCAGCCAGCTCGCATTGCAGGAAATCCTGAATCCTCTTTTGGGCGGCGTTCTGCTCGACGATGCACTGCCTCACGATGGCCAGGGTCGCGGATTCGAGTTCCTCGCGCAGCCGGCTTATCGCTGCTGCCTGTGGCTGTTTCAGCTTCTCGATTCTCGCCGGGAAAAGCTCCAGGCGCGTCCGGTCTTGGATAATCGCGCCAATTTGCGTCTCATCTCCGGACGCAACTGCGGTCTCTACTGCGGCCTTTGTTCGGGCTTCCTCTTCCTGAACTGACTTAACTTCCGCTGCGATGCTTTTGACCGCCGCGACCGCCTCGCGCAGTGTGTGTATCTGTTGGTTCATGGTGTGGCGATTGCCCTTTCTCGGGGCGGGGTGTGGGTCAGCGGGTAATCGGGAGACGGCGGTCGCCAACCATCATTCCATCACGGTAGTGTTCATAGGCCGCGTTGCCCCTTGCGGTTCGGCAAAACCCCTCAACCGCATCGGCGTCCGTCTTAAAACGGTCGGGATTGAGTCTGCGCAGCTCCGCAGCGCCGGCTAAAATTGCATCTTGCGGCGCCGAGTCGGCCGCAGTGCGCCCGTATTCGACGGCGGCCAATGCTTCCTGCTTGTGGATTCCGATGCACCGATGATGGTAAGCCATCGCGCCCCCGCGCTCCCGTGCCCGCTCAAGGTCTCCGGAGGAGCGTAATTGGCGAGCGGCGTTTTCGGCCTTGGCCGCTGCGACTTCATGAGATTTCACCGCGGAGAGGTGATCGCTCTCCTGGTGCGTTTGATTGGCCTGATTTGTCGCGGTATTTGCCGCGTTTGACGCCTGCATGGAGGCCTGATAAGCACTGTCGTTATTCATTGCTCTGTTTCTTTCTTGGTTACGTGATCTACCGTTGTCCAGATCGCATCTGGCCCACAAATCTCATATACTCTTGTGCCCCCGCCGCCGTCCGCAGATAGGCTTCCAGCGCATCCGCATTGGAAGGAAACCGCTCCGGGGCTCTTTGACGCAGCTCCCTGGCCGCCGCGAGGATTCCGTCTCCCGGCAGCCCGCCCGATCCCGCGCGGCAGCCCGTCGCCAGAATTCCCGCAAACCATGCCTCTTCCCCCTTGGCGCTGACGACCGGCGCGATCGTCTTGAACGCGGCCCTGTTCACCAGCCCGCCGACGTTCACCGGCAGGCCCAAGGGCTCCAAAGTAGTCTTGTGGAACACCCATTGCGGACTCCACCGCACAAACTCCCCGTTGCGCAGCGACGCCGCTCCGGTTCCCGTCCACGGCGAATCCATCCGCACACCGCCCGTTACAAGGTCATCACCACCCCACCAGAACCGCGTTGGCCTCACTGACGCCGCCGAGTCTTCATGGTTGAAATCTCCAAACGGCATATCCCCCTGCCCGGCCCGCGCCGCCGCGATCATCGCCTGCGCCGCCCGGTCAAACACATCGGCATACTTCGCAGTGACGACGATGGTCATATCCATCGGCTCCCCGTTGACGGACGGCGCGATTGTCTGAACCGAGGGTGGCATGTATTGAATATTCGCCGGCAACTCCCTCCCGATGTTCAGCGTAATCGGCGTGCTTAACCGCGCCTGTGCAATAGCCAAATCCGAATTCATCCTCATGTAGTTGCGTGTGGGTTTCGCCTCGCTGCTCTGGCCCGGTCTTTCTTCAGTGCGGCATACCGCGCAGCCAGCTTCTTGAGCTTCCAAATCCCGGCCAGCACCTTGTAGAGCGAGTTCCGGTGCACGCCCAGAGCCCGCGCATCCGCGCAAATTCCCCGGAAGCGCCACGGGCGTTTCTCTCTAGTCTTGAACGCAGCACGTTGCATTTAGTTACTCATATACACCAAACAGTGAAACCACAGCAAGAACTATTTTTAACTTTCTTTGGGGGCGGTCCAAGGGCAGCCTTTGGGCGATGCCGCGCCGCAATCCACTGTCAGAGCAAGAACTGGCGATTTGCCGGCGTGTAAGGGACTTCAGGCTCGCGACAAAACTATCTCGGGTAGCCTTTGGTAGCAAAGCTGGTCTGGATGCAACGCTGTTGGCGAGCTACGAACATGGGCGAGCCCGGTTGAACTACGCTGCCGCTTGGAAAATTCTTTGCGCCTTCCATCTCAATCCGCAGTGGTTGGCGACAGGACAGGGTCGGTCGTGGCTATCTATCCCCATAAGAAGCCCAGAGGAGTTGACCGTTACGCCACGGGCGCCCTTTAGCCAGATCTATGAAGATCACCTTGCCAGCGAGGTTGCTCAGTTCACCAAAGAATGGGAATCCAAACCGCCGCCTGAGCCGTTGCGCCTGCAAGTTAACGATGCTGGCCCTCGTAGTCGGTTGGCGCTGGAGGCGAGTTTGATCGGTGCGGTCAAGCGGTGGATACTATGCGTGCCCGATTCAAAACTGACTGAGCTTGTTAACGACCTGTATCTACGCGGCACAAAGTTAATCCGCGCCTATCCAGCAGACCCGGTTGAAGAGTGGGAGAAGCGGGCGGAGGCAATGGAGCGGACGCGCGCCGAAGAGGAATCCCGGAAAAGATTGTTGTTGACGGATGTTACCGTAACCGATAATGTTTCCCCCGTGAAGTCAACAATGGCGAATCTGTTGGACCGCTTGAACAAAGCCACAAGCCAGCGCGGCATGAAATCCAAACTGGCCAAGGTGATGGGAGTTCCGCTGTCCAACGTTTCACAATGGCTGTCTGGCGAACGTGAGCCAGGCGGCGAAACCACCCTCCGGTTGCTCCAATGGGTCGAGCGCCAGGCGGGTCAACAAAAAAGCCCTGGTGGTGTTGAAGCACCGCCAGAGCCGAAGACCCAACCTAGGAAATCCAGTGATGAAAAACCAAAGCCAGGTCCAAAGAGACGGTAACGGAAGCGCTGCCGTTTCACAAACAAAAACCCGTCAGGGCGGGGCAGCGGCGTTGCCCCGAAAACTGCCGGAGGATTGGGCAGAACAATACATCGCCAAGGAGTTCAAAGTCGTTGCCCTGCGCGAGTGCCCGCTCTCCAAAGAGCTGCACTTCTGCGACACCCCGGACAAGGCCGCCGAATACTGGCGCCTCAACATCGCCACCAATCCCTACTTCAACAGCGAGTGCGAGTGCGCGGCGGTGCTGATTCTCAACACTCGCCACCACGTCAAGGGGCATCAGCTTATCTCGATCGGAACGATGAACACCATGCTTGTCCATGCGCGCGAAGTGTTCCGGGGCGCTATTGTGGCGAGCGCCGCTGCCGTCATCCTGATGCACAATCACCCGAGCGGCGACGTGACTCCATCGTATGCTGACATCAAAGTAACCCATGATCTCATTCGCGCCGGGCAACTCTTGAAGATCGAGGTTCTGGATCACGTAATTGTGGGCCGTCCAGGTCAGACCGGCCCAGGTAGCTCTTTCTCCCTCTTCGCCCGCGGATACTTCAGGGCAATCGACTGCTTTGAGGGGGTAAACCGTAAGATAACGAAGCGGGAAGTGGAGACGATTCTTCGGCGTATGTGTCGCATCTTCAAAGGGTGGCCACAACCGACCACCCAACGGAGGGCCGCATGAAGCCCCGCTATCTGGTCAGGGCCTGGCACAGCAGTCGCCCAGCTCGCCCGGCCAGGCCAGTCGGGGCAGATTGCGACACGTGGAGCATCCTTTCTGGCATTAGTAGTCGCTTGGAAAGAGACCTTGATGGTCGGCTGTTCATTGTGGAGCATGATGTGTCACACCATGATGTGAGCCGGCGCGAAATTGGCTACCGCGAGGCCCTTGAGTTCATCACCGAACACACCTTATGGAAACACCCCTAGAAGATGCTCGCCCATCACGGGATCAAACGTCCATCCGCCGCCTGAACCAGACACCACCCCACCGCGCCGGCCCGGCTCGCCCTGGCCGGCGCTTTTCTTTTGCGAGAGGTGTCTCGCACCCCCGAACGCTTTAGCCGCGGGGAAGCCACCCAAAGCCACCGCAAAGCCATATAGTAGGCATATACTAGGCATAGACTCCGGAGTACAAAGCCACCCTAAAGCCACACCAAGGCTACACCAAGGCTACACCAAGGCTACACCAAGGCTACACCAAGGCTACACCAAGGCTCCACCAAGGCTCCACCAAAGCCACCCTCAAGCCACCCCAAAGCCGCAAGCGGGTTTAATGGGTCGTTAAGCAGCCATTTCCGCCAAGCGAATCACCCCCAAAAACCGCCTGTCGGCGTTCTTTACACCTGCCCAAAAGGGGCAAAAAGAGGGTTCCAGGTTCCACCCCTCCAAACCTGCGGTGATTCTGTCCGGTTTCGTAGTTCCACTGTTCCAAGCCCTGATAACAGGGCCTCCGGTGAGGGTCGCCTTTGGAACCGCGAAACCGGACACCCGCCACGAAACCGGACATTGTTCCATGCCTGTTTCCATGCGTAAGTGCCTGATATTCGCCTTGTTTCGCTCTGTTTCGCCCTCTTTCGCCATTCCGGACAACATTGCCGCAGATTCTCACCAAGCGTTCTTTAACTCATTGGAGCAGGGTGATCCGTACTTATACGGATTAGACCGTTTTTGTCCACCCCCCTCTGTCACAGTGCGCGCAACAAACGAAAGATTGCCTATGACCAATGCACAATTAGAACTGAGTTTCGGCGGCCTGCGCGTGCGCCCGACGCCGAGCACCACCCGCCGCCCGTCCATCCGCAACCCGCAGTGGTGGTTCCAGCGGATGCGGCAGATCGTTGATCGCGCCCTGGACTGGCAACCCGCCCCGCCGCCGCGGCCGGAGCAGATTGACTTTCCCGGGAGAGATTTCCAGCTCTGGACCGCTTAACCCGCCAGACCCGATCAATCCACCGGGGGGTTCCGGCCCTGCCGAAGGACTCCCGGGGGTTGGCTCCTGGTCAGGCGCGTTTCAACATCGCATCGGCGATGATTTGGGCCGCGTTTTCGTAGGACACCAGATCGGTGTTGATCACGAGGTGGTAGAGCAGCGGGTCATTGAGGTCGGTGTTGAAATGGGTTTTCAGGTAACGCCTTCGCCCGCGGTCCTCCCGGCGGATAAGCTTCAACGCCGCCTCCTTGTCGAGGCGGTGCAGTTCCTGGATATGCGCGACGCGCGTTTCCAGGGAACCGACCAGCCGCACATGAAAGACGTAATCAAGTTTGCCGGTAATGACGGTGGCGCCCCGGCCAATTAGGATCACGTTGCCCAGCTCAGCCAGGTGGAGGATGGTTTCGGTGGTCTGGCGGACCAGGGTCCAGGAAGGCGGATGCAAGCCGAACAACTCATCCATCGTGTCCGCAATTTCGGAGACGCGGTCTTCGGGCATGAACCTGGCCAGGCGTCGGGGCAAGTTGTGGTCCTCCAGGACCTTCTCCACCAGGTTGCGGTCAAAGACCGTCCACGGGCGGGCGTCTTTTGGGGTATGCGCCTGCAGGCAGGCAGCCAGTTTCTCCGCCACACTATGCGCGCCGGAGCCGGTTTGGCGGGAAATCGTTACGGCGCGCCGCCGCCCGCCATCTTTGGCCGAAACCGGCCACTTGCCGCCGGCCTGCATGTGGGCGTCGATGAAAGTCCGACAGCGCTCCAATCCATATGCCAGGTTCATAATCTCTCTCTGCTCCCAAACTTAGCTTCGGTTCTTCTGTTGCCGCAGTGCGGTCCTTCGCACCGGTCCTGATTATAGGTTACGCCGCCGGCAGAGGCTAGCCAATTCATCCGGCACGATTTGACCTGTCCTAATGCCGGACATTATCGGAGCCGGTTGACTAGCAGCCTGTCGGACTTAGATCGTCAAATCTGCGTAAGTCATTGCGCTGCAATGACTTAACATACACTAATCTGTTCATTAGATATACTCTTAGTGCCTGATAATGCACGACTTGCGGAGATCGGCTGCCTCTAAGTCCGACAGACTCCTAGCCTACTTCCGTGGGGCACGCCCGGGGGCATCTAGCCGCTGGCGCCACGGACAAGGCCCCCTTCCCGGGCTCGCGGCCTGCTCTTTTCCAAGACACGCTGTCTGAAAAGCCTCCAACCGAGAGGAGGTAAACGGGCGCCGGTTGGAAGCATCTCATTACATTCTGCTTCGACGCGATGCCCCGGGGCGAGCGATAAACGTTCGGAAATGCACGGGGTCAGCCCTGCTTCGGCATAAGCCCTTTTTCATTTGCTATGAGGCTCCCCATCCGACCGCCGAGCCCCCCGGGGCTCGGCTTCCAACCGGTTGGCAACGTTTATGCGTATGCCGAGACATTGTATGTTGTCTGTAGTAACTTCTGATCGGGTGAGACGTGCGGCTCTCACGGTTCTTCTCTTGGGTGGTTTCATTGCCCTGACACCTTTGGCCTCTTTTGCCACCGGCACGGTTACGCTGGCCTGGGACGCAAGTGCCGGGACCAACATTATCGCCAACTATAACCTCTATTTCGGCGCCGCCAGCGCCACGTACACCAACGTCGTTGCGGCGGGCACCAACCTCACGGCGTCCGTCACCAACCTCGTCGAGGGCACCACCTATTATTTCGCCGCCACGGCCGTCGATACCGCCGGCCTGGAGAGCGACTATTCCACCGAAGTGTCGGTTCTCATTGCGGTTAAGCTTACCAACCAGCCACCCACGCTTAACGCGCTGGCCAATGCCACCATCAACGAGAATGCCAGCCTTCAGACCGTTAACCTGTCCGGCATCACCACCGGCGCCACCAACCAGGTCCAGACGCTGACGGTTACGGCCTCCTCCAGCAATCCGGGGCTGATCCCGACCCCCGCAGTCAGCTACACCAGCCCCAACGCCACCGGTTCGATCACCTTCACCCCGGTCGCCTATGGCTTCGGTTCCGCCACCATCACCGTCACGGTCAACAATGGCGGCGCGGGCAACAACATCGTCTCCCGGAGCTTCACGGTCACCGTCAACCCGGTCAACCAGGCCCCCACGCTTAACGCGCTGGCCAATGTCACCATCAACGAGAATGCCAGCCTTCAGACCGTTAACCTGGCCGGCATCACCTCCGGCGCCACCAACGAGAGCCAGACACTGGCCATTACCGCTACCTCCAGCAACACCGGCCTGATCCCGACGCCCGTGGTCAGCTACACCAGCCCCAACGCCACCGGTTCGATCACCTTTACCCCGGTCGCCTA
>OBLU010006409.1_pt1 | contig 10475 bp, 2 predicted proteins | sample 1518681 | NCBI WGS metagenome assembly OBLU01 (sample SAMEA3539304, study PRJEB22396) | soil metagenome | biome: tundra; feature: field; material: soil | place: USA | collected 2010-05 | depth 0.15 m
AGTTGGTCGAGCCGCTCAAGTGCCTCTTCAAAGACGAGGTGCGGGCGCTGGGCCTCGAACTGGGGTTGCCCCGTGAGATCGTCATGCGCCAGCCGTTCCCCGGACCCGGCTTGGCGGTGCGCATCCTGGGCGAAGTCACGCCATCGCGCCTGGAGATCCTGCGCAACGCCGACACCATCGTGGTGGAGGCCATGAAGAGCAGCGGCTGGTATTACAAGATCTGGCAGAGCTTCGCGGTGCTGCTGCCCGTGCGCAGCGTCGGCGTGATGGGCGATGAGCGGACCTACGACTACACCATTGCCCTGCGCGCGGTCGAGTCCCAGGACGGGATGACGGCGGACTGGGTGAAGCTGCCTTACGACCTGCTTGAGCAGCTTTCCAGCCGCATCATCAACGAGGTCAAAGGCGTCAACCGCGTCTGTTTCGACATCACCAGCAAGCCGCCGGGGACGATTGAGTGGGAGTGACCTCCGGCCCGGACGTCCTGGAACCGCAGTTGCCGGTTTCACCCGGTACGGATCAGGCCCGGGTGGTTGCCCGTGGCCCGCGCCGCCCGCCCGCCCGCTACGGTTGGGCGGCGCCCATTAACCGCCCGACATTTTCTTGCTGTTTTTCTCAACTTCGACGTTGACATCCACCCGGCCCGTTCAGTAATATTGTTGACAATAGGTGGGTAATTATGAACGCGAAGGAAAAGACGTGTTTCTCCCTCGCCCGCGCAGCATCAACAAACGGGCGCGGCCTGAAAAGCAAATTCCTGCAATAGGCTCCACTTCCATGGCAAACAGCACCAAACACTAAACATAAACCAAACACTTCTCATGAAAACTCCGACTGCATATATCAAAATCAACCCCCAACTCACAATCCCCCGGCTCATCCTTGGCTGCCTCGCGCTGTTGGCCGGCGCGGCGGTTTCGCACGCGGCCCAGATCAATCTGCTTGGGAATGACGGCTTGGGCGCCAGTTCATTTAATAGCGGCGTAAATTGGGCCGGCGGTTTGGCACCGAGTGCGGGCAACGATTACAACACCGCAGGGTTTTTTATGCGGACGCCGGGTAATACCACCACCGCCTATACGTTTGCCGGCGATTCGTTGACCTTGGGACCTATGAATACTGTCGGCGGCAACAACGGCAGCCTGTTGGAGAAATTCTCCTCAGGCGCCGGCTCGGTGCGAACGTTGACGATTAACAATTTTACAAATCTCGCGGGCGCGGTGCTTCGCAGTGGTGGCACTGCCGGGGCACTAATTCACATTGCGGGAAATCACTATACCATAGCCGGCACTTCCGGAATTTGGGCCGATCAGTGCATCTGGGTCATTGATGTTCCATTACTGGGCGGGGACAATGTGATTTTGACCAATTTCGCCAATAACGCCAATGATCACGTTACTTACACCGCCGACAACTCCGGTTTCACGGGCAGTTGGTATCTCACCGGTGCCGGCACCAGCGCTTGGAGTGTCGAGTTGGATGGGCTTAACAGCTTGCCGGGCAACCCTTTGACATTCAATCCGGGCCAGATCATCTTTCTTGCGAGTGGACAATTGCGGGATACCGTAGGCTGCTCGTTCACCAACTCTCACGGCGGCATCACCCTCGCCGCCAACGCCACGATCAATACCACGGCGACGACCCTCATTGGCGAACCGATTACCGACCTGACTAACAGCGTTCATTCTCTCTCCAGCCTGATCTCGACCGGGACGGGCACTTTGGTCTTGAGCAATGCCAATAACAACTACTCCGGTGGCACGACCATTTCCGCAGGCGTCTTGCAACTGGGAGTGGCCAACGCCATTCCGGGAAACACCGTCGCCGGCGATGTGACAGACAATGCCACTTTGGATTTGAACGGCCACAGCGCCACCATCAACGGGTTGAACGGGTCGGGAACGGTGTACAATACGGCGTCCGGCACCACGCCGACCTTGACCATCGGAGCGAATGGTGACAGCGGAACGTTCAGCGGAACGATTCAGGATTCCTCCGGAACCCTGTCTTTGGCCAAGGTTGGCGCTGGAACAGAAACGTTGTCGGGAAGTTACACTTACAGCGGTGACACGGTCGTGGCCGGTGGAACATTAAGCGTGAACAGTGCGACGAGCGTGCCATCGAGTCCCGGCAATTTGATCATCAGCAATGGTGCCGTATTGACGGTGGACGTTTCCTCCGGCACTCCGTTGCCGGCCAATAATTTGGTGGAGGGAACCAATACGACATTAACCTTAACTCTCAACAGCACGGCGAATGGCCTCAATGCGGCCGGGAGCCTGACCTTCCAGGACAACGCAACCAACAATTTCATTTACGGCACGCTGACGGCTAATCCAACGGCCCCGGCCATCAACGCGGCTGGCGGCATTTCTGCCCCGGGCACGAACATCGTCATCAACATCAGCGCGACTGGCTTGAAGGCTGGCACTAATACCCTGATCAAATACGCCACCGGCACGCTGGCCAGCATCGCGAATTTCCAATTCTCTCCGCCGCCCGGAGTGGGTGCCACGCCGGTAAATAACACTAATAATCGTTCCATTGATATCATAATCACTTCAACTCCCAACGAACTGGCTTGGAACGGAGCCAACGGCACCAGTTGGGATCTCACGACCGCCAACTGGACGAACCTCCTCGCGGGAGGGATTACAGTCTTTCAGCAATACACCAACGGCAGCGTCATTGCGGGAGACGCGGTGCTGTTCGATGACACCTTGGCCAACAATTCCACCAATATTAATCTGACGGCCAGGTATTATGCCTTTCCGGTCGTGGTGAACAGCACCTTGCCGTATAGCATTGCCGGGGCGGGAGGAATCATAGGAGTCACTTCTCTGGTAAAATCGAATGCCGGCTCCCTGACGTTGCTGACGAGCAACAGTTTTGCGGGCGGCGTCTTTATCAATGATAGCGGCTCGCTGATCATCACCAATGATTCAGCGCTGGGAGCAAGTTCCGGCGCGGTGACGCTCAACGGTGGCACTTTGCAGATCAATGGTGGAGTCACCAACAGCCGCGCGTTCCCGATGCCTACTGCTTCCACTATTGGTGTGGCCGCGAATACCACCGCGAGTCTGGGGGGCGTGATCAGCGGCGCAGGAGCCAATTTCAACAAGTCGGATAATGGCACCCTGATATTGACGGCCAAGGAAACGTTCACCGGCGACTTATTCGCACATGGCGGAACCGTGATCATTGATTCCGGCGGCTCCATTACCAATGGCAGCTATGACAGCATCGGTTTAAGCGGCACCGATAACGGCACTCTCACCCTGAGAGGCACCGGCTCGCTCTCCACCACATCTGATTTCAATGTGGGCGACATAGATAGCTCCACCGGCACCTTGAATGTGCAGGGCTCGGCGACGCTAACCATGAACGCCTTTTTTATTGGGTCCGCCAACGCCTCCGGCTCAACGGCCAGTGGCACGGTCAATCAGTCCGGCGGGACCATCAACCAAATCAGTACTGCCGTCGGCGCCTTTGCCATCGGTGGACGCACCTCGGCCTCGGGGGTTGGCGTCTATAATATGAATGGCGGCACGCTAAACGCGGGTGCCGGCATCCGTGTCGGCGGGACCGGCATCGGAACCTTGAATCAGAACGGCGGCCTGATCAACGCCCAGCAAGGCATCAACATCGCGCGCATTGCGGGTTCTTTCGGCACCAATAACTTGAACGGCGGCACGCTCTCGACCTTCAACGTTGCCACCAGCACGGGAACAAATGCCGTCTTCAACTTCAATGGCGGCACGCTGCAGGCGAATTTTTCGCCCGCTAGCGCGTGGATGTCCGGCGGGATACAGGCCAATATTCTGGCCGGTGGCGCCATCATTGATTCGTCCAACAACAACGTCACCATTAGCACGCCGCTGCTCGCCGGGAGCCCGAATGGCGGTCTGACCAAGAAAGGTTCCGGAACATTAACTCTGACCGGTGTGAACACGTTTACCGGCCCAATCACCAACAGTGCCGGAACGTTGTTCTTGAACAGCGCCACCACTTATGCCGGCGGGATGGCAGTCAATGCCGGCACCGTGCAGATGACAACGGCGTCCACCATTCAAGGTAGCACGATGATCAGCAACAACGCGGTATTAACGATTAATCAAGTCGGCAACGCGATCGCGAGCCTCGGCAATTTGACCTTTAACGGAGGATCGGGAGTGCCGGGTGGCACTTTGGCGCTGGCTCCCACCCTGGCCAACAATCCGGCGGTTCCGCTTGTGAATTGCAGCATTTTGACCCTGAATGGCACGAATAGCATCAGCCTGCCCCTTGAGAGCGTTGGCACGATTGCGCTGGTCAAATATAATGGCACCATCGCGGGTTTGGGGAATTGCACCAATCTGGCTCTGCCCCAAGGTGCCGCCGGGTTCATTTCAAACTATACGGCAGGTTCCACGCTCTATGCGGTGATCACCAGCACCGGGCCGGGAATCGTTTGGACCGGCACCAACAGCGCTGCGGGCAAGACCAACCTGTGGGACATCAGCACGACCAGCAACTGGTTGCTGGGTTCCACCGCAACGACCTACCATCAAGTGGTTATTCCCGGCGATTCAGTAACATTCAATGACAGCGGCAGCGGCACGGTGTTCCTGAGCAACAATGTGGGGCCGACCAGCATAGTGATCAGCAATAACACCAAAACCTACACCTTCAGTGGAAATGGAACCATTTCCGGTCCGACGGGCTTGCAGAAGCTCGGCACCGGCACCGCCATTCTGAATCTGGCCAACAACAGCTATGCCGGAAATACGGTCATCAGCAATGGAACATTGCAGGTTGGCAGCGTGTCGGCCATATCGCCGTCTGCCAGTCTGGTCATTGGTCCGAGCGGCACGTTGGAACTGACTGGCTTCAATCAAACCGTAGCCGAACTGACCGGCTCAGGCGTTGTGGACAACAACGCTGGCGTTGATGTGCTCTTGAACATTGGCACGAGCAGCGGCGGCACTTGGAACGGCAGCATTCAGGACCATGGCCATGGCGGCGTTGCAATAATTAAGAATGGCACCGGGACATGGGTCGTTGGCGGAAACAACAATTTGGATAACGGAAGCCCGTTCACCACAACAAATATATTCGTCGCCGGCACCACGATCATCACCAACGGCGGTTCAATCATCGACCCGAGGTTGCAGACGTTGATCGCCAACGGCGGCACCGCCACCCTAATTGTAAGCGGCGGGACATTGGCCGTCAGCAACGAAGTTCTGGCTGTCGGCTATTCAGCCGGCGCGAGCGGCACGCTCATTGTCAACAGCGGCACGGTCGTCCACAGCGGCGGTACCGTGGGCTCCTTCGGCGGTCCCAACGAATTGATCGTCGGTGCGCTGGGCGGTACCGGCACAATGATTGTCAATGGCGGCCAGGTGCTCAACAGTCAGGCCTTGTGGCTCGGTCAAAATGCTTCGGGCAGCGGCACGCTTTATCTGAACGGCGGTCTGGTGCAGACCACCGTCGTGCAGCCCAACAATACGCCCACGACCTCAATCGCCTATTTCAATGGCGGCACCCTTCAAGCCGTGACCAACAGCACCGACTTCCTGCAAGTTTCCAGCATGGTGATGAGCAACGGCCTGGTGTTGGATGACAATGGCTACAGCGTGAGCATCAGCAGCCAGGCATTGCAGTCTGGCGACGCGTTTGGCGGCGGTCTGGTCAAGAAAGGCGCCGGCACGGTTTATCTCGATGCGGGCAACACCTACATTGGAGCCACGATGGTCGTTAGTGGCACGCTGGCGGGCGTGGGAATCATTGACGGACCGGTGGTAGTCACCCCGACGGGTGCCCTCGGCGCGGGTGATGAGGCCGCGGTCGGAACTCTGGCGCTGGGTTCCACCCCGCTGACGTTGCAAGGCACCGCCGCCCTGCGTATCAGCAAGACCGGCGGCACGCCGGCCAGCGACCTGATCACGGGCATCTCCGCCGTGACCTACGGCGGCACGTTAAGCGTGAGCAACGCCACTGCCGACGCTACGCCGTTGGTGGTTGGCGACTCGTTCACGCTCTTCAGCGCCGCGTCGCATAGCGGCAACTTCGTCGGCCTTGCCGGTTCGCCGGGAGCGGGTTTGGGCTACCGCTTCAATCCGGCCACCGGCGTGTTAAGCGTCGTCCCGGTTGCCAGCAACCCGACCAATATTATGTTCAGCGTCAGCGGGTCAACGCTGGCGCTTTCCTGGCCCACGGATCACCTGGGCTGGCTTGCGCAATCCAATTCCGTAAGCGTCGCCAGCCCCGGCTCATGGTTCGATATCCCGGGTTCACAGTCCGTAACCAGCCTGAACATCACTCTAAACCCGGCGCAGCCCGAGGTGTTCTTCCGGTTGCGGCACCCATAACCGTGAGGGGTCTGGGTTCGACGGTCGAGGACGGCGGCAGCAATTACTGTCGCGGCGTCGGATGGTGTTGACGCTATACGTTGAGCTTATTTGTAAGGGCGCAGGCATTTTCAATCCTTGCCCGCCACCCTTTGCTCGCTTGACTCGGTTACTGGCGCCTGCGACCTTGCTCGTGCTTGGCGCAGGATTCTGCAATCGCAGCGACAAGCGAATTATTCGCTCGAGTCTCGGCAACTCCCGCTGTCCAGTCCCTGGCACGGCGTTTGGAGAAGGGGGGAGTGTTGTCTTGCGCCGGCATCTGCACCGCCGCCCAACCGTTCCTCGCCGCGTTGCTGCGGCATCTTTTTCCCCAAAGGCCGATTGTCGTCGTAACGGAGGGCCTTAAGACACAGGAAAGCGCGCAGCAGGACTTGGCGACCTGGCTTGCGCTGGGGGGAGAAGTCCAAAGTCCAAAGTCCAAAGTCCAAAGTCAGGAAACGGCATCCGGCAGCGAGAATCACGCATCACGCATCACGGATCACGCATCCTCCGCCCCCCCGCCCCTGTTTTACCCTTCCTGGGAAGTGCTGCCGCATGAGGTCAGGCTTCCTCATGCGGATGTCATCAGCGAACGCCTGGAAACGCTGGTCGCTCTCACGCATCACGCATCACGCATCACGCTTCACGCCCCCCTCGTCGTCACCAGCGTCGTCGCCCTGCTCCAGCGCACGTTCCCGGCTGGGACGGTTCGCGAGCACACTCGCACCCTGACGCGCGGCGACCGAGTCGATCCGCTGGATTTGGTCGAGTGGCTCGAAGACCAAGGCTACGAGCCAGAGGCGCAGGTGACCCAGAAAGGGGAGATCGCTTTGCGGGGCGGCATTCTGGACCTTTATCCACTCACCTGCCCCTGGCCGGTGCGCATGGAGTTCTTCGGCGACGAGCTGGAGTCGCTGCGACAGTTCGACCCGCTGACCCAGATTTCACGTGAGGAGATCACGACGGTCACGATTCCGCCGGCGGGGGAATTGGGACTCTTGAAGAAGTCCTTAGTCCAAAGTCCAAAGTCCAAGGTCCAAGGTCTGGGGACTTTGCTGGATTATCTGCCGGCGGAGACGGTGTTTCTGCTGTGCGAGCCCGAAAGGCTGGTCGAGTGCGCGGATGCTTATGCAGGACAAGTCCCTGAAGGAGACCCTTTCTTCATTCCGTGGGAGACGTTTCAAGCGCAAGCTCGGGAGCGCGGGATGACCTGCCTGGAGGTGAGTGAAGTCGAGCCGGATCTGGTTGGCGAGGCTGAGACAGGTTCGGACGCGCCGTTTCCCCTCACCCCAGCCCTCTCCCCTGGGGAGAGGGAGAATGAGCCGGCAGGCGGGGGCGAATCCGAGCAGGTTGGAACATACTCGGGCGTGCGGGGGCTATCCCCTCTCCCTGAGGGCCAGGGTGAGGGGGAAGGGACCTTGGCAACTCCCGCGAGACCCGAACCGTCGGGCGCGGGCGGCATTCCGCACTCCGCACTCCGCACTCCGCACTTCGCAAGTCTGGAGGCTTTCCGTCCGCTGGCCGAGCGCGCGCCGGAGCCGCAAGTGGCGGAGGCGCAGCGGCGAGAGTTCTTCGCCCAACTGCACCGCTGGTTGCGCCAGGGCTATGCAGTGCACGTGTTCTGCAACAACGATGGTGAGCGGCAGCGCTTCACCGAGATTTGGGAGGAATACGGGTTCACCAAAGTAGGGCAGGCGTCCCGCCTGCCCCCGGATGGCAATGTTTCGACCACCGCCGCCGATACAGCGGCACCAGAGGACGAAAGGGACAGGCGGGACGCCTGTCCTACTTTGCACCTCGGCACGCTGGCCCGTGGCTTCCTGTGTGATGAGGCCCGGCTGGTCGTGGTCACCGACGCTGAGATATTTGGGCGATACAAGGTGCAGCGGGCGCGCCGGCTCAAATCGCCCCATGCGCAGGCGACGCGTTCCGCCCTGGACATTGATTTCACAGAGCTTGAGGAAGGGGACTTTGTCGTTCACTTGCAGCATGGGATTGGGCGGTACGTCGGCTTGCAGGTATTGCCCCTGGGCCTCGGGACGAAGCCCACGGAAGGCCTGGGCGCGAACACCTACGCCGGCCAGGAATGCCTGGTGATCGAGTACGCCCCGGGCGACCCCTTGCAGCTACCGCCCAAGCTCTACGTCCCGGTGACCGAGGCGCACCTCGTCAGCAAGTATGTCGGCACGGGCAAGGCGCGCCCGCCCCTCAACACGCTGGGTGGCACCCGCTGGGCCAAGGCGAAGGCCCACGCGGAACGGGCGGTGCGGGACGTCGCCAGCGACCTGCTTGCCATCCAGGCGGCGCGCGAATCGCAACCAGGCCATTCGTTCGCAGCGGACGCGCCCTGGCAGCGCGAGTTCGAGAGCGCCTTCATCTTCGAGGAAACGCCCGACCAGGAGCGTGCCATCGTCGAGACGAAGTCCGACATGGAGCGCCCTAAACCGATGGACCGGTTGATCTGCGGCGACGTCGGCTTCGGTAAGACGGAGGTCGGCATCCGCGCGGCTTTCAAGGCGGTGATGGACGGCAAGCAGGTCGCGGTGCTGGTGCCGACGACCGTCCTGGCGCAGCAGCACTACAACACCTTTCGCGAGCGCATGGCCGATTACCCGATCCGGGTGGAGCTGCTCTCGCGCTTCCGCACCCGCCGCGCCCAGGAAGCGGTCGTCCGGGACCTGGCAGCCGGGTCCGTGGACATCGTGATCGGCACGCACCGGCTGTTGCAGAACGATATCGCCATTAAAGACCTGGGGCTGGTGGTCATCGACGAGGAACAGCGCTTTGGCGTGATGCACAAAGAGAAGTTCAAGATGCTGCGCCGGATGGTGGATGTGCTCACGCTCAGCGCCACGCCGATTCCCCGCACGCTTTACCTGGCGCTGACGGGCGCGCGGGACATGAGCACCATCCAAACGCCGCCGCACGACCGGTTGCCGGTCGAGACCATCGTCACCCAATACGACGAGCGCACGATCCGTGATGCCATCCAGCGCGAGCTGAACCGCGGCGGGCAGGTCTTCTTCCTGCACAACCGCGTGATGACGATTGAGACCATGGCCCAGAAGCTTCGCGCGCTCCTGCCGAACGCCCGCATCCTCGTCGGCCACGGCCAGATGCACAGCGACGATCTGGAAGAGGTGATGACGAAGTTCGTCAACGGTGAGGCCGACGTGCTGCTGTCCACCACCATCATCGAGAGCGGCCTCGATATTCCGAACGCGAACACCATCATCATCGACCGCGCCGACCGGTTCGGCCTGAGCGACCTCTATCAACTGCGCGGCCGGGTGGGCCGTTACAAGCACCAGGCCTACGCCTATCTGCTGCTGCCGCGCCATGGCGGGCTCCTCACCGACGTCCGCAAGCGCCTGAGCGCGATCAAGCAATACTCCACGCTCGGCAGCGGCTTCAAGATCGCCATGCGCGACCTGGAAATCCGCGGCGCGGGCAACCTGCTCGGCGCGGAGCAAAGCGGCCATATCACCGCGGTCGGCTTCGAACTCTACTGCCAACTGCTCAAGCAGAGCGTCGCGGGGCTAAAAGGCGAGAAGGTCAAGCCGCGGGTGGAAGTCCAAGTGCGGCTGGACTTCCTGGCGCTGAGTCCGGTCGAAGAGAGTCCAAAGTCCAAGGTCCAAAGTCCAAAGTCGGCATCCAGCATCACGCATCACGCATCACGCATCACGGATCCCGCCTCCGCCTACATTCCCTTCCGCTACATCACCGACTCTCGGCAGCGCATCGAGATTTACCGGAAGCTGGCGCAGGCGACGGATCAAGCCGGACTGCGGAGCCTGAAGCAGGAATTGCGCGACCGTTTCGGCCCCTTGCCGCCGGCGCTCGAGCTATTGCTGCGCGTGGGGGAGCTTAAGGTTCTGGCGAGCGAACGGGGCATCACGGTAATCGAGGTCAAGGACGACAAGCTGATGCTCACGCGCAACAATGACTACGTCATGGTAGGCAGCAAGTTCCCGCGCCTGACGAAGAAGCAGGCCGGCGCCCGCTTGAATGAGATCAGCCAACTGCTGACAGCCCTGAGCCCCGCCGGGTCAGTGGGTTAGGAAAGCCCGCGGGTTCCCGGAAGGCTGAAGTTGCGGGGCGGCG